>OLQL01001688.1_pt1 | contig 17318 bp, 13 predicted proteins | sample 1672971 | NCBI WGS metagenome assembly OLQL01 (sample SAMEA3136742, study PRJEB25190) | human gut metagenome | biome: human gut; feature: human-associated habitat; material: faeces | place: Austria | collected 2013
TTGATTGCTCCGGATAGGCGGCGAGAAAGCGCAGCCGCGTGAACTCGTCGATGGCGGTGTAAAAAGATAATGGGAGCATATTAGGTGATTGCATATATAATTAGGCTCCTGCTTCCTTTGGGATAACAGGAGCCTTTCAATACAAGAAAATTAACCCCGTTAACTATTGATTGACTGTGATATGACCTTCAGCATATTCAACACTTCAGGATTAGAGAGAAGTTTTGCTAACCGTTCTGGACTCATGCTCTCTTGGTCACCTACAACCACCTTTTCCTTATCTATCTTGTTGCTTTTGGATGAGTCTTCAGGTTCAGAACCTTTGCCTGCGTAAAACGCCTTTTCGATCAGTTCTGCATTGGTTCGGCGGTTCTCATCCAGAATGTGGGAGTACTGGTCTGTAACCATAGCAGCCTGCGCGTGACCGGAGTCGCCCTGTACCGCCTTGATGTCACCCCCGGTCAGCTTCAGCTTATAGGTAATGCTGGAGTGACGGAGACTGTGGAACACGACCGGGGGCAGGTCATTTTCCTCAATCAGGTCCTTCATTGCCTTGCGAATGACAGAGGACTCCGTAGGCATTCCCATCGGTGTAGCGATCACAAGATTGAAATTCATGTACTCGTTGCCAAGGGCCTGAATCGTTGCGTCCTGATCAATCTTCCAGGCCACCAGCATTTCCGCGACCGTCTTGGGCAGGAACACCTTACGGGTACTTGTCACCGTTTTCGGTTTTTTCAGAACCAGTGTGGTGGTGTTCTTGATGCCCTGTTCCGGGAAGGTGAAGATGATATCTCTGGATTCCAGCGTGTTCATGGTTGCCTTCTTGACCCGCTGAAGCTCCTTGTTAATGAATATGGAAGCCTTCCCGGTGGCAATGCTTTCATCAGTGATATCCACGCAGTCCCAGGTCAGGGCAAGCAATTCGCCAATACGCAGGGAGCAGGAAAACGCCAGATTCAGGCAGAGCTTCAACCGGGGATCATTGCAGCACTCAATAGCTTTGAAGAGCGTCGGCGCGTCCCAGATCTGTCGTTCCTTCGGCTCATGCTTGGGCAGGGTGGCATAGTGCGCGGGATTCTTTTCGATCAGATCCCACTTCTCTGCCTGTGTAAAGGCGCTGCGGAGAAGGTTGTGGATTTTTTTAATTGTGGCCGTTGTTACGAAAGCGGTCTTCTTGGAGTATTTCTTCTTGCACATCTGCTGAACGGCAGGTGTTTTTTGCAGCGTCTTATAGTACTGCTCCAGGGAACGGGATGTGACCTCGTTCAGCTTCAGCTTCCCGATGATCGGCTTGATATAGTTCCGGATCAGGCCTGTATTGCTGGTATACATGGAGATCGACCACTTCGTTTTCCCATATTATTTTTCCAAGGTGTTTCGGAAATACATGGGCTGTATGCCCAAGGAATATCAACTGCGTTCCGGGATGGGGAACAGGTGAACTGATTTATCTTCTTCCGAATTTCGGGAAAAATTTTTCGAAGCTGCAAACATAATTGTCGGCAGCCTCGAAAAAGAGTCGCACATTAGTTTTTCAGGACAACTGCAGCAAAACGCTCTAAGCGCTCAAAGCAAATTAGCGTCCCGCCTTCCGTTCTCTTTATCTGCACGGAAGAACCGTCCAGAGAGAGAACTTCCCGTGCTTCAAATGGAACGGTAATTTCCACGTTGTTCATGGATACGGGCCTCTCTACTGTGGTGCCGTTGAATCCGGATAGGTTTAACGCTTGTAACAGAAATCCGTTTTCTGTTGCGTCCCAGAACAATTCCACGCTGGGATGGGCATTCGTGCAAATAACCCGCGCATCCGGGCACAATTTATCCAACAGGTCTGCCAAAATGTATTTATGATCCTGATAGCCATACTGTTGATAAAGTTCGCCCAAAGCCCATGTAATTAGGGTTACATTTTCGCGTGTCAGCACCGTCCCCATTTCCGTAGGACGGTAACCATATGCTCGTTCAGCAGGACCGAATTCTCCCTTTTCTACATACGGCAGCAACGACTTCCAACCATCGGCAGTAGTCAGTCCGACTGCCCCGGTAACGAATACCCAGTCCTTACACGAAAAGTGGCGGAAAATTTCTTTTTCTCTTGTGTACAGATAGGCTCCAGCATTGTCCGTTTCAATTCTTTCAAGCTGAATGCCGAGCGCGCTGCGTTGGTCCGGTGAAAGCTCCCGGTTAACGCTCATCACAATTAGCTGTTTTTGGTTTTCTCGTACCAGTTTCAAAAAATGCGCGGAAACTTCCGCTACGTCGGGAACCAGCACAACGGAATAGGAATGAAGCAACTCCGGATGTGCAATGATGTTCTGATCAATCTGCACATCAAACAGAATGTGTTCTTCTTTGAGAGCTTTCATTATGCCAAAATAATTGCGGGAGCCATCGTGAATGGGACGTGCTCCGTCGGCGCGCATGACCAGTACGCGCGCCTGAGAAATCAACCTGCCATAATACCATTCATTTTTCCAGTGATAGCGGAATACTTCCTTGGCAGCCTCCAGACTGGAGCGGTCTGGATAATCTGCAAAAACACCATTGATACAGAAATCCAGATAGCCGCCTGCGGCAATGTTTTCATACAGGCGAATTTGGGTCAGCTCCGGTGAAACGCCTGCATAGCGCCAGCGCAGGTCGGTAGCGTTTATCACGCAATTCCCCAGAAGCTGCTCAGGCCAAACATGTCTTGCAGCTGCAATGTTATACGAGGAATTCATCAGCGGGAAGGGAAGCGGACGCCCCACTCCGGAATTGGATTCATTTTTGATGATATCTACTCCATCCGGCGAATAGGTGCTGAGACATATGTTAGGATTGATAGAACGAATCATTTGCTGCATTCCCTTCAGCGCCTGGCTGACGATTTTACGCTGAAATTGACCGTATAAAGGCATTGCAGGATCGTTCGGTCCTACGGGCAGCTCCATGCCGGAGAAAGCACGAAACTGCTTTCTGCAATTTTCGCAGTGACACAGGCCCAGATTGTTGCCGTGATAATCCCAACCACTGAAACCAAAAGCGTTGAAGAAGACACCATCGAGATCTGGGTAGCGTTCCAATGCTTCTCGTACGATTTTCTGGGAGTATTCCTGCTGATACCAACCGGTAACGCAAGTTGTTACGGTGTCTGCGCAGCGCAGCAGCCTTCCGTCTGACGCGTGATAATACCAATCAGGATGCGCAGAGTAGAATTTTTCATTCGTGCGTCCAAAGTCAAATCGCCCCATTACGCGAATACCTGCCGCATGGCATTTGTCCAAAATTTCCCGAATCAGATCTCTTCCCTCTGGCAAATAGGGACTGATGACCTGATACTCCAGTTTTGTTGGATAAAAGGAGGTGATGCCGCCTACACCCACCAATGCGACGGTGCAATGAAAGGACTTAAGTTCGTCTAGCCAGCGCTCCACATCCATGGCTGCATTCAGATCAGTCATGTTATTCTGGATCAGGCGCATGTTGTTGTTGCTCCACCAGCCCATATGATTTCCCCCTTATGTTCGTTTAAAAAGATATGTCTCGTTGGCGATGCCTTTTTCTTCATCAGTGGGAATTACAAGTACCCGCACCCGGCTGCCCTTCAGCGTAAGGTCAGCGTCACCGCGTGCCTTTATATTGGCTGCTATATCCAGTTTTACCCCCAGCACGTCCAATTTTTGGCAGACAAGTCGGCGCACCAGAGCGGAATTTTCTCCGATACCGCCTGTGAATACCAGGGTATCCACTCCTTCCATTTCCACATAAAAGCCGCCGATATAGCGCACCATGCCATCCACAAACGTATCAACCGCAAGTTGCGCCCGGGCATTTCCTTCGGCAATAGCTTTTTCGATATAGCGTAAATCGCCGCTGATACCGCTAATACCTTGCAGGCCGCCCCTATCATGAATACCGGCGTCGATTTCTTCTTCCGATACTCCCATGGCCCGCAGAAAAGATACCACTTCGCAGTCCAGATCGCCGGTACGATTGGCATGGATCAAACCCGTCTGCAGAGACATGCCGAAACTTGTGTCCACACTGACACCATTCATAATAGCACAAACGGAAGAAGAACCACCCAGATGACAGGAAATCGCTTTGTATTCCCTACCATAGCGTTCCGTCAGCACGGAAGCAATGTATCCATGTGAAGCGCTGTGATAACCAAGCCGCTGGAGTCCGTATTTTTCATACCATTCATAGGGAACGCCGTACAGACGGCGGCACAGCGGAATATGACGATGAAACGCCGTTTCAAAGCAACCTAGAAACAGGGCATCTGGCAACTGCTCACGCATGGCGGCGATCGTATCGAGCCATGCACGGTTGTGAAGCGGCGCGATGGGCAGCCAGTCGCGCATGCCCTGCACTACTTCTTCCGTCAGCTCGTGGACACCCAGATAACCCTTGGAAACGGTGGCCTTATAGCCGACACGATCAATTTCCGTTACACACTGGATTACGCCGCTGATTTTATCCGTCATACAGGTCAAAAAACGGCTGATTCCTTCCCGGTAGCTTGGAATATTTTGTCTGTCCTCTTCTTCATTCAGTCCTGTCAGATCGTTGACATACTGAAAAAAGGCATCGTTTTCTATACCAATACGTTCGATCTTGCCGTGGGCCATGACATCGCCCGCAGGCATATTGTATAGTTTGAATTTCAGAGATGTGCTTCCGCAGTTGCAAATCAGAATCTTCATGTGTTTTTCTCCTCCGGCAGCAATACCGCTGCATAATCCTTCAGTACGGGCAGGTGCAGTAACAGCCTGCCTTCCCGATATTCGACTGGTATTTCCTTTCCGGTACGCAGGTCCAAGGCGTACTGTCCGTCACAAGCCGGGACATCCACAGTGATGTCATGGACAGGAACGGGTTCATGTACGCTAACACCGCTGAAACCAGTCAGGTTGACCAACTGGATCAGCCGTCCCCCAGGAACACCGTCATAATAAGCGTCCACCATATCGGGCGCGTGAAAACGAACATCGGGTGTTCCCAGAATGCTGTCGATTAAATCCAGCAGGACATATTTCTGATCATCGTATCCATAGCGTGTATACAGACGACCGGGCCACCAGGGCAGAAGAATCCGCTTGACGCCATTCTTCTTCTGTATAAGCGCCGCTTTATATTCGCTGGGAAATACGCCGCCCGCGATTTCCACCGGGCCAAACACACCCGGCGCCATATAGGGAAGAACACCCTCCCCGCGATACAGATCGATTGAGTCGGTCAGAAGCAGCCAGTCGCGATCCGGTATGCGCTTGAAAAGGGACTTGTCATTGTTAAATAGATAAGCTCCAAGCGTTTTTTCCTCTGTGCGAACGTATTCCGCACCGAATAAGTTTCGCAGGGCGGGAGCATCTTCCCGGAAGGAGTGCCCCGTGGCGATGAGGTGGCAGGAGGGGGGGATATCCCGAGCATCCACCTGGCTGTTGGGTAAAATCAATAGCTTGTAATTTGCAGCAAGGCGGCCTACGTTTTCCTCTGTAATTACGTCAAACTGATAATGGCCTTCTTTCAGCGCACGTACTACGCCACGGTATTCATCCATTCTGCCATCATCGGGCGGGAAGGAGTCGGAGATACGCACTACGGCAATATCCGCTAGAGAACGACGCTGGCCCAGATATTGCTCGTTGGCCTCATGGAAGGCGAACACCTCGGAGAGACCGGCAAAATTGGAACGGTCAGGATAACGCTCGGGTGTACCGACGATACACCATTCGGGCTGTCCACCCGCAGCAATCTGCTGCCAGAGCTTAGCCCGGTTAAAAGCAGGTGAAACGCCTGTAAAACGCCAGCCAATATCCGCTGCGTTAATGCAACAGTTGGCACTCCAAATGGCATTCCGTTGATCGTTTGTCAGACGCACATTGTCAAACGAAGGGTACGCCCATAAAGGAAGAGGACGCTTCAGCGCCGTATTGGATTCCGTATGAGTCATGTCCACACAGGTTTCATTGGTGTGGGTGCAAACAGAGATTTCAGGATTAATTTTTTTAACCAATCGGCAGACGCGGTTCAAAATATCATGCACACGTTTCTGCTGCCAAAGACGAACCGTCTGTACGATTTCGCTTTCACCCTCCACAATAGGTCCATTGCTCTGCGTACTGCCCGAAGTGCGGGGATAGGACAGGCCAGTTTCAGCTTCAAAGATCCGACGGCAGTTCTCACACTGACATAGCCCATGATTCACGCCGTCATAATCCCAGGTATGATAACCGAACATATTTATATAAATTCCATCAACAGGATAACGGGTGAGGCATTCCTGTAGAATGTTCTCGGCATGCTCCCATTCGTACCCGCCGCTCAGACAGGCATGCACCATGCCGTGATAATTGACGATATTCCCGGCCATATCTCGATACAACCAGTCAGGGTGGTCTTTGGCGATGGACTCATGGATCTTGCTGAAATCAAACCGTGCGATAACGCGGATGCCTGCTTCATGGCACAGACGCACCATGTCGCCCAGCATATCTCTATTGCCAAGATATGGGCTGCGGTAATGATAGGGTAAATCCGTGGGATAATAGGCGGTGATGCCGCCTGCACCCGTCATGACGGCATTGGCATGCCATTGCTTTAATTGCTCAACAACGGCTGCCACATCTATGGCTGCATCTTCCTGCTGAAGATTGAACTGCACCATGCGCATATTGTTTTTTTGCCACCAACCCATCGTTTCAGATACCTCCTGTACGTTCTGTGTATAAATAGCCAGAACCGTACTTCACCGGTTCTGGCTATTATCAATTACAACCCCAGCAGGGATAGAATATCCTGCATTTCCTTGTCGCCGTCCGCTATGGGACGCCAATGAACCTGCACAACCTCTACATCCGGCTGCCGGGCTACGGCATCTGCAAAGGCCCGCACGCCAATATTGATGACGGTCAGTTTCTTTTCCTGAAACAACTGATTCAGTTTGTTTTCTTCGGCCATTACTGCTTTCCTCCGTTTTTCAGTGCTACGATACGTGCTGCCAAATCGGCGGCCTGACGATTGGTACTACATACATAAACGCCTGCCTCTATCAACTTACGCCACTGCTCTTCCAGATTCTGAAAATCCGCATCAGTGCCGCAAATGGATGCCACCACTGCCAGCCTCCCGCCACGGTCCCGAGCATCCGCCATGACTTTTTTCAGCTCATCAAGAATTACGCCGACGGGATCGGGATGAGCGGATACGGCAAAGATAAAGTCCAGCAGTAGTACGCATGTTTCAGGGTCTTCTCCTTCACGGAGAATGAAAGGACGCCGTCCGCTTGGCTCCATGGTGGGATGCGGCTTGCCCTCGGTGAATTCGTCCTCGCCTACATCGACACATGTGTTTTCTACACTGGTTAGAGAGTCGGCTAGTCGCCATTCTTTCCGAATGGGAGCGTTAGAATGCACGACGCCGATCCGGCGACTGATGGTATTCATGGCTTCCTCACAGTAGGTGCCGCCTGTAAACAGGCCGCGCAGATATTTCTGTTTCCCGGACATTCCCTCTATTGCCTCAAGAGCCATTGCATCTAGCTCAGCGTCAGACTGAAGCGAACAGGTTTTGCCGATGAATTTCAGTGCTTCTATCGCTGCGGAATCCAAATCAGGTGCAAATATCGCTCCGGTCGCTTCGACCTGCGCACGGTCAGCACCCATGAAACAGGCAATGACGGGCTTTTTACAAATACTAATACGTGAAAGCAGTTTATTCAGCGCTGCGGCTGGCGGTTTACGCGATACCAGAATAAGATAATGCGTTTCCGGATCCTTTTCCAGGGCGTCGATTCCGGTCAGCATGGAGATGGCGTCGACGGGAGGTTTCAGATCGCCACCGCCTGTGCCGATAAGCTGTGAGCACCCGCTGCCAGCCTGATGGATCAGAGAACCCACGTGTTGGATTCCAACGCCCGAAGCGCCGCAGATTCCAAAAGGACCCTTTCGAGTTATGGAACCAAGCAAAAATGCTACACCGTTCAAATTGACCACTCCGCAATCCGGGCCCATGCAGATTAATCCATGTGCGCTGGCGTAGTCCTTCAGGCGTTTTTCTTCTTCACCGGAAATGTGACTGGAAAAAAGGATGACGTGTAGGCCTGCCTGTAAGACTTTCATGGCCTCCTGGGCGGCATATTCACCTGGGATGGAAATGACGGCTACCTGTGCTTCGGGATGGGCACGCAGGGCTTCTTCCGTTGTAACGTAAGAGTCGTATTCCTTATCCGCTGTCGAACGGCCTGAAAGCTGCTGGAAGGTTTCAGCTACTGCCTGCTGGAAAAGCTCTTCAGTTTCCGCTTCCGCCGCGACGATTACATCTGTGGGCCCAGCCGACCAAATTTTTGAGTCTTCAAACCCAAGTTGCTTGAATAACCGAAAACTGTATTCTGTTCCCATGCCAATGTTGCATTTGCCTATCCCGGGCTTTTCGTCCAGAATCGTAGTGGCGAGCAGCATCTCCAGAGAATCATGATATTCGTTGCTGCGAATCAGAACAAATTGTTGCATAAGTCTCTCCTTTTGTCAGTCATTGGTGACAATGCGCTTCATTTCGATGAGCGCCTTCTTAAACATTTCCATAGGAAGTTCAGCACTGCCGGAACCGCCCTGACCGCCTGTTTTGAGGGTAGAACCACCATGGCTGATGGGAGCCTGATTCAATGCTACAACTTTGCGCACATCAACACCGCACGGTAAGCCTTCGCTGTTGTTCCATGGCACCGGGAAGTTATGGGTTCCAAGACTGACGGCTTTGGCGCGTTCCGTGCGCCGCTTGGCTTCTTCGAAGGTTCCACCTGTACGAAGGACGAAAGCCGGACCCGCAATGGCGGAAAAACCACCAAATCCATAAACCTCCGTTACACAACTGTCGCCCAGAAAGCCCAGAATATCATCCTCTGTCCATGTGGGGTTAAGGAACATGCCAAGAATTTTAGGCGCTGACACGGTATACCATTTGTTGCCTGTGCCGGCCATTTGGATGCCGAGTTCCACACCGTTGCCGCCAAAGCCAACCATAACCGTGGAAAAAGGTACTTTTTTAGCGGCGCACATTGCACTTTGAGATGTGGCCATCATGACATGCAGAGAAAAACGGTCATTATTGGCGAGAAACCGAATGATGTCGTCTCTGCCCGGAATGTCCAGATCCGCCAATGAGGAAATCAGTTGCAGATCCATGGCCATGGATGAAGCGGGTTGATGAACATGGTTTTCGTCACCCATGCCGGCTGTTTTGGCCAGCAAGGCTTTCATGTCCATGCCGCCCATGTGCCGAAGGGCTGCACTGAGTCCTGGGCCAAAAACGTCGCGAAACCAGACAAGATCTTTTTCAATTTCTTCATTATAATAGCCCCATCGGAGTACCTCACGCTTATTTCCGGGGTGTGGAACACAGAAACCCTTGCCGCCGTAGACACGGTCTTCTACTACACAGACGGGCATAGAAGCGCTCGTGGCCATGCAGGCCCCGTCAGCACAATTATGATTCTGTGCCGCATCCAGTACGATATCCCCAGCCATTACCTTCTGCCAAGCTTCTTCCATGGTGGAAGCCAGTCCTTCGTGAACCGCTGCGCCACAAATGGCGTTTTTTACCGGAAGAACGATGCGTTCTTTTTCAATAACGGGACCTGCGTATAGGATCATATTGGGTAACATATCAGGAATTACGCTACCGGCGGGACACACGTCCGTCCAGATTGGCTGCCCTTTGACAAAAATGTCGATCACCTGTTGATTGGCTTGATTGATTTTCTCGGCAATGTTCATGGATGGCTCTCCTTTGCTATTGAATTTTCGAACGCACAATCGCCGCAAAACAGACTATCCGTCTACGGCATGCTGCAATCTCAGCATATCGAAATTGAGGAGGAAAGTAAATTTATAGTTTTTGCTATTTACACCGCCTTTTTATTTTGTTTGAACAATGCTGTATTGGCTGAAAAATGAAAAAAAACACCATTTGGCAAAAAATGATGAAAAGAAACGGCACCAAAATTGATTTTATTTTGAGCTGTATTAAGGGAATCAAAAGCGTTCGTTTCATTTTTATCTGCCCTTAAAAAGATTAGTGCCGTTTACGAAAATATCAAAAAGAATATTTTTTTGTCAAAAACGACAAAAAAAGGCGAAGAGGAAATTATTGCTCCTTTACATTTATTCAAAGTGATACTACGATGATAACCACAAGAAAAAATCTTGAAAAACGAGTGGTGAAAGGAGCTTTAAACATGAGAATTGCATTTATTGGTTTGGGAATCATGGGCAAGCCTATGGCAAAAAATCTGATAAAAGCAGGGCACGAGCTGCAGGTCTACGATATGAATAAAGAAGCGGTCGAAGAATTGGGTGCCGCCGGAGCGGTTGCCTGTAACTGTGCTGCCGACACCGTAAAGAATGTTGATTTAGTAATGACCATGCTTCCCAATAGCCCGCATGTTAAGGCAGTGATGCTGGAAAAGGATAAGCTGGCTGAAAAAATGCCGCGAACCGCCGCATTCATCGACTGCACCTCCATCAACCCTGTGGCTAGTCGGGAAATCGCTGCAGAATTGGAAACATATGGTATTGATATGTTAGACGCCCCTGTATCCGGCGGACAGCCCAAGGCGATCGACGGCACTCTCAGCTTTATGGTAGGGGGCAGGGAAGAAGTTTTTCAGAAGTTCAAACCCGTTCTGGAGGCCATGGGTTCCAGCGTGGTACGCTGTGGCGACGTGGGCGCAGGAAATGTGACGAAGCTGTGCAATCAAATTATTGTAGCTGTAAATATCGCAGCTTTAGCCGAAGCTATGCAGATGGGGCAGATGTGCGGCGTAGAACCTCAAAAAATTTTTGAAGCCATTCGCGGCGGTCTGGCCGGAAGTACCGTGATGAATGCCAAAGCGCCCATGATGATGGAACAGAATTTCCAACCAGGTTTCCGCATTGATTTGCACATCAAGGATCTCAACAATGTGGTGGATGCCGCTAAAACCGTGGATGCCCCCATCCCGCTGACGCAGTCTGTGTTGGAAATGATGAAAATTTTGCACCATGATGGCGATGGAAGCTGCGACCATAGCGCACTGCTAAAATATTACCAGAAACTGACAGGTGAAACGCTGCATCATTGATCCGGGCGCAATACTTTCGGTACACCTGAAGAGAAAGAGAACGTTATGAAAATTCTTTTTGCACCCGATTCCTTCAAAGGCTCGCTTTCCGCGATAGAATGCTGCGATATTCTGGAAAAAGTAGCTCATCGCATATTCCCGGATGCCCAAACGGTCTTCATTCCCGTGGCGGATGGCGGAGAAGGTACAGTGGATGCTTTGCTGCGCGCGCTGGATGGACGCCGTATCAAAACGCCGGTAACGGGCCCTATGTTTGAAAACGAAACAGCGGAATGGGGCATGCTAAAGGACGGAAAAACCGCAGTGATGGAAATGGCACAGGCCAGCGGCTTGCCTTATGTCCCCGCGGACGACAGGGATCCTTTACATGCTACCAGTCTTGGTACGGGAGAAATGATTGCTGCAGCTTTGAAAATGGGAGTGCGCAGCCTTCTCATCGGAATCGGCGGCAGTGCAACCAATGATGGTGGCATGGGAATGCTGACGGCATTGGGAGCAAGATTTACAGACAAAAATGGAAATCCTGTTCAACCAACAGGTGGTGAAATGAAAAATGTGGCGAAGGCTGATTTCACTAATTTGTTGCCCGAGTTGAACGAAACAGAAATCAATGTGATCTGTGATGTGACCAATCCGCTGCTGGGAGAAAACGGAGCTACGTTCGTCTATGGCCCTCAAAAAGGTGTAACACAGGTAATGAGAGAAGAGCTGGAAGCGGGTATGGAGCACTATGCATCAATCGTCAGTGATGCAATAGGACGGAATATCGCAACTTTTCCCGGTGCGGGCGCGGCAGGCGGCCTGGGGGCGGCTCTTGGCGGCGTACTGAGCGCTAGGCTCAAAAGCGGTATTGATGCGGTTCTGGACGCAGTGGACTTTGATCGAAGGCTGGAAGATGTATCACTGGTCATTACCGGAGAGGGACGTATCGACGGCCAAAGTGTGAGGTTCGGAAAGGTGCCGGTAGGCGTAGCAAGACGCTGCGCGGCAAGAAACATTCCGGTCGTAGCCATCGTTGGAGGAATAGGCGATGGGGCAGAAGGATTGTTTGAACTCTGTGAGAGTACAATCCAGACAACCGTGAACGGCCCTATGAGCCTGAAGGAGGCCATGACGGAGGCACCTGCTTTGTATGAAGCCGCGGCGGAACGTTTGCTGCGTGCTATCCGTATAGGCATGAGAATTTCAGCCCCAAAATGATCCAATAAGGGAAGTGGTTTTTCTTTTGGGCAGCAGCGAAGGGAGAAAAACGAAATTTTACCTGTTTGGTTCAAAAAAAGACATTTTGACCTTGGTGGCATGCTGATTTTCTTAAAAAAATTTACATTTTTTAGCAGGGGCTTGCTTTTTCCATGATAAAAAATGAATATTTTGGTTAAAATCAGTTCAAAAAAGGCATATTTTTTCAAACAAAATCAAAATAATACTGTCAAAAAGGACCGAGAATGCCCGAAAAAATCGTAAATTGCTTTTTTTAAGACATCCGCGTATGCTGGGTAACAGAGAACAGGAACAAATGAAAATGAATGCCAAATTATTTGATGTGAAAGGATGATTCTAATGCGCCCCATCGAGACCCTCGTAACCAATCTTCCCTGGCAGGAGCATCATAAGGCTCGTTTAGTTGAAGCTGCTCCGGAAGCAAAAATCATTTATGTTGATCCGCGTGATCCCGCCGCCCTGCAGGCCGCCATGCCCGAAGCGGATGTCGCGGTCATTCTGGGCCGCCCGGATGTATCTAAAGCAAAAAAACTGCAGTGGATGCATTGGGATGCAGCTGGCCTGGACGCAATTGCCCAGAAGGACTATATTGAAGTCGGTTTTCCGATCACCGGCTCTGCAGGCCGCTCTGAGCCTGCTTTGGCTGAGCATGTAATCTTTTTCATGTTGAACCATGCCTATCATATTCGCACAGTGCTGGAATCCCAAGCCGCGCATCAATGGGGGTATCCCGGACAGAATGAAATGAAAGCACTGTTCAGCCAGACGGTTGGTATCGTGGGAATTGGTCATACGGGTCGTGCGTTGGCGAAACGGTGCAAAGCACTGGAAATGAAAGTGCTTGGTTACGATCGGTACGCGACTCCCTGCGCTGACCTGGATGTCCTTTATTCTGAAGAAAATGGCAACTCTCTGGATGAAATGATTCCGCAGTGTGACTTTATTGTGATGTGCTGTGCACTTACGGACAAGACCTATCACATGCTAGGCAAAAAGCAGTTTGATTTGATGAAACCGAACGTGGTAGTGTGCAATATCGGACGCGGAAAGACCATTGATGAAGCCGTAATGCTGGAAGCCCTGCGCGAGGGACGTATTGCCGGAGCCGGTCTGGACACCTTCGAAACGGAACCGCTGCCTGCCGATAGCCCCGTTTGGGATACCCCCAATGTGATTGCAACGCCACATTTTACGCCTGCATGTCCGGATAAACTGGGCCGCTCTCTGGACATTGTGATTGAAAATATTCATCGCTTCCACGACGGCCGTCCGTTGGTAAATCAGCTGAAGCCGGAAGATGTTTATACTCCTCGCAAGTAAAATGGACTCCTGATCCCGTCGCTATTCGGGATTGGAAATAAAACAATTTTAAGGAGGAAACTATGAAGACCAAGTTGTTTGCCCTGTTGCTGGCGTTGGCAATGCTGACTGCCATCCTTCCCATGGCGGCCGTCGCAGAAGCCGATCGCCCCACTCTGACTTACTGGTGTCTGTTTGAAAACAATGCTTCCAAGTCCGTGGACAATTACGCCGACCTGCCCATGTATCAGGAGCTCATGAACCGCCTGAACACGAATATCGTGTTTACGCATCCCCCGACCGGCATGGATAAGGAGCAGTTTTCCCTGCTGATCGCTTCCAGCAGCTTGCCGGACATCATTGAGTATGACTGGTATAGCCGCTATCCCGAAGGCCCTCAGGCTGCCATTGATGACGGCGTGATCATCTCGTTGAATGAATACCTGGAGAACGGCTCTTTGCCTAATTTGGCGAAGGTGTTCGAAAACGACCCCGAACTGGCTGCTACTTGCCGTACCTATGAGGGAGATTACTATGTGTTTCCTTTCATCCGCAGCGACGAATTGATGGCGCAGAAAGGCGGCGGACCTACCGTACGTCTGGATGTGCTGCAGAAGCTGGGGCTGGATCTGCCCGAGACGATTGCTGATTGGGAAGAATTCTTTGCCAAGGCGCAGGAAATCGGATATGAGCATCCGTTTATCGCCCGATATGACGACATCCATGGCAGCAGCATGTCTTCCTCCGAGAGCGTGTTCCTGGGTGCATACGGCACCTATTACACCTTCTTCGTGGATGACGGAAAGATCAAGTTCGGCCCCATCGAAGACGGCTACAAAGATTATCTGATCAAGATGGCCGACTGGTATGCCAAGGGCTACATTGATCCCGACTTCCTGACGCTGGACAACTCCGGTCTTGACGGCAAGATGACCGGCGATGTCTGTGTGGCTACTTTCCGTTCCCCTGACTCCGGCATCGGCGTATGGACCAAAAACATGCAGGCTACGAATCCTGACGTGGTGTTCTGCGCCGCTAAGTTCCCGGTGTTGAACGAAGGAGACACTCGTTACTTTGGCGCTATGAACCTGCGCTATCAGGCTGGCTATTCCGCGGCAATCACTACCTCGTGCAAGGATGTGGAAGCTGCCCTGAAACTTCTGGACTATGCGTATTCCGAAGAAGGCCGTTTGCTGTACAACTTCGGCGTGGAAGGCATTAGCTTTGAGTATGATGAAAATGGTACGCCTCAGTTTACGGATCTGATTCGCAACAATCCCGACGGACTGTCGCTGAAGGAAGCGATGATCCTGTGGTGCCGTAATAGTGCCGGCGGTCCCTTCGAAAAGGATGCTGGCCCCATTCTGGCTCAGCGTGTGGGCAATCAATACCAGTATGACGCTCCTTTCTTCTGGGATGCCTCCATCGACTGGAGCAAGAACCTGCCCCGTATGGTATACTCCGGGGAAGAAAACAGTGCGCTCAATGATATCATGAATGAAATTGATACCATTCTGGAAGAAATGACCGTGAAGATCATCATTGGCGATCAGTCCGCGGACGCTTATGACAACTATGTTGCCACCATGAAGGAAGCCGGCATCGAAGAAGCAATTGAAATTGTGCAGACTGCCTACGACCGCATGAGCAAGTAACGTTCCGCAGCCGGATCCGTGCGGCACGGATCCGGCTATTTCTTCACTACTAAGACAAGGGTGTGATTACATGAGGGAAAAATCATTGGGCGGCCGGATCCGTGCGGATTTCAAGCGCAATTACGTGCTGATTCTGATGATCCTTCCTGTGCTGATTTATTTTCTGGTATTCAAATATTATCCCATGTACGGCATGCTGATCGCATTCCAGAACTATAAGCCGCGTTTTGGCATTTTAGGCAGTAAATGGGTTGGATTTGATAACTTCGTCAAATTCTTTACCGGTCGTTACTTTGACCGTGTGCTAGGGAATACCATCAAGCTGAGCCTGCTGGAAATTGTGCTTGGTTTTCCGGCACCGATCATTTTGGCTTTGATGCTCAATGAAATCCGCAAAGCATGGTTTAAACGCACAGTGCAGACGATAACTTATATGCCTCACTTCATCTCTATGGTGGTTATGTGCGGTATTATCGTGGATTTCTGCGATACAAACGGACTGGTCACACGTCTGTGGTACACGCTGACAGGCGGGGAAACGCGAAATATGCTGACAGTACCGGCTTATTTCCGACCCATTTATGTCATATCAGGTATATGGCAGGAGATAGGCTTTGGTTCGATTATCTATCTGAGCGCTCTGGCGTCTACGGACCCGCAGCTGTACGAGGCGGCGACCATCGACGGCGCTAATCGCTGGCAGCAGCTGTTTCATATTACCATTCCCAGCATCACTATGACCATTATGATCATGTTCCTGCTGCGCATCGGCCGTATGATGAGCGTTGGCTATGAAAAGGTATTGCTGTTGTACAATCCTTCTACCTATGATGTGGCGGAAATAATTTCCACGTTTGTTTATAAGCGCGGTTTGGTGGAAGCTAAATACAGCTTGGGTGCTGCCGTGGATCTGTTCAATGCAGTGATCAACTTGGCGCTTTTGCTGGTCTGCAACACGCTGAGCAAAAAACTGACAGAAGCAAGTCTGTTCTGAGAAAGGAGGTTTCACGATGCGTTGCAGGAAAACAAGGGGAGAGAAAATAGCAGACGTAGTGCTTTATGTACTGCTGACCCTTATCACCCTGATGGCACTGTATCCGATCTGGTATGTCGTGATGGCCTCCATCAGCGACGGAAATGCTTTGATGCGCCACTCCGGCCCCGTGCTGCTGCCGCAGGGCTTTAGCCTGTCGGCCTATGAAGTGGTGTTAAATAACAAATCCATTTATGCCGGCTACGCGAATACCATCTTCTATGTGGTAGTGGGAACGGCGTTGAACATGATTATGACCACGCTGGGGGCGTACGTCCTCTCCCGCAAACATTTCTTCTGGTCTTCTCCCGTTATGATGCTGATTACCATAACCATGTTTTTCTCCGGCGGTATGATTCCCACGTATTTGCTGGTGGAAAAGCTGGGAATGGTAGACACGCGCTGGGCCTTGATCATCCCCGGACTGGTGAATGCATATAACCTGATTATCCTGCGTACGGCGTTTGCGGGAGTACCGGATGCGCTGGAAGAATCTGCTAAGATTGAAGGCGCTAACGATTTTCAGATTATGTGGAAGATCTACATTCCTGTCTCCAAGGCGACACTCGCCGTGATTGTACTGTATTACGCGGTTAGCCATTGGAATGGTTGGTTCTCCGCCGTGTTGTACCTGCGCACACGTTCGCTGTACCCTCTGCAGATTCTGCTGCGGGAAATTCTGATTGAAAAATCTCTTGATAGTATGATGGGCGACATAAACATGGAAGATCTGGACATGATTTCCGATACCATTAAATATGCAACGGTGATCATTTCTTCGCTGCCGATTATGCTGCTTTATCCCTTCCTGCAGAAGTACTTTGTAAAGGGCGTTATGATCGGCTCTGTGAAGGGCTGAAACGTTTCGTGTAGGTTTGTCAAACATATTGGACAATGAACTCAATAGGGGAAAGCCAATGAAGGGGTCTCATAGGAAAGTTGTTGGAACGGGAATTGTGGACGACGAGCTGCTCTGCAAAGTCATCCAGAGAGTAGAAGTCGT
>OLQL01001689.1_pt1 | contig 17317 bp, 14 predicted proteins | sample 1672971 | NCBI WGS metagenome assembly OLQL01 (sample SAMEA3136742, study PRJEB25190) | human gut metagenome | biome: human gut; feature: human-associated habitat; material: faeces | place: Austria | collected 2013
TCTCTGTATAAAAAAGGAACCAGACTCATCATGTCTGATTCCTCTTCATACAATATTTGAAGTATATACGTTACAGCCCAAATTCCCGGCATAATGTCTCCCGGTACTCCGGATCCGAGAGCGCCCGCTCCAGATCGTCGTAGCGTTTCATGCTCAAAAGGTTCTGCGTAAGTGCGGTAATCCGCTTTTCGCCGAGTTCCAGACCCTCGGCCAGCTCACGCCCCCCCGCCAGGCCATTTGCATGGCCCTCTTCACGCCCAAGCTCACGCCCCTCCGCCAGGCCACTTGCATGGCCCTCGGCCAGACCCTCCTCGCGCCCCTCAAGCCTCTCATACATCTTCTCTTCCCACGCCTGCATATACTTCACCCCAAACTCTTCACTGGCTCTGACCTCATGCACCCGCTCGTGGAGCTTTTTTACCCGCCCGCTTTTACACTGCTTTGCCGCCTCGTCCGTGGTCTTTTCCATGTAGTGCAGAAGCTCCACCAGCTCCGGACAATAAACAGAACCCTTTCCCCAGGAAAACTCCTCTGCTACCTGTTCCAGCTTCTTGGCATTCTTATAGCTTCGTCCCACAAAGTCAGTGGCTGCATCCAGACAATCGCTGATATGCAATATTTCAATAAGGAAACGCACTTTTGACCTGGTATTGTCAAAATCTGCCGGATATCCTATTTTTCCATCCCAGGATTTGTGATGTCCCAGAACAGCATCCCGATATTTGCAAAGAGCCGGAATCTCCTCTACGAATTTAGCCCCCTCACAGGGATGGCTGAGAATATCATTCTTTTCCCTTTGTGTCAGCTGCCGTGACTGCTTGTTCACAATAGAGGCAAGTCTGATCATTCCAATGTCCAGAAGCTGTGCAGACTGGGAAACATAGTCCAGAATGGTCTCCTGATTTTCCAGCACTTCCACCACGTTCTCATAACCAAAGGTTCCAATCAGAAGCTCCGGCCGCTTTTTCATCACTACATTCAGAATTCGCCTGGCAATCTGCTCCACCATTGCGCTGTGCATGGCAGTGCCCTCATCCCGGCTTACCATGATCTGCATAAGAACCAGGGTGTTTATTTCATCTCCGGTAATATATTTCAACACATCCCTAAGAGAACGCCATACTACATCATTTACAAAGGTATCGTTTTCTGTCCTGGACAGCCTGCGAATAGCATGCACATAATTGGATACACAAAAATCACGGAGATCTGGTGCTCCGTGATATTCATCCGCATATTTCTCCAACAATTCCAGAATCGTCGGCAGATGGTTGATCGCAACCTGAAAATAGCGGCTGTCAGAAAAAGACACTCCCTCCTGGCTGTCCAGATCGTCATGCTCCATACTGTGTTCACAGAATTTCCGGTAATCCTCCAGAAGCTCTGTGCAGGTTATCTTACCCTGATAGAACAGACAGGACTTATAATTACAGTATATTTCATCCAGCATTTCGTAGGGCTCCGGATTCTTCTCAAGCTCACGCTGATAATATTCTTCCAGAACCCGGGATGCTCTGGAAAGAAGCTCCGGATCAATCTCCCTCACGGTAAATCTCAGGACTGAATTTCCAAGAAGATCATAATTCAGTTCTTCGATCAGTTCATCAAAATCAAACCGCTCTCCGTCTAATTCCCGGACTTTCTCATCATTATAAAATTCCATTGCCTCATCAATGTACTGCAAAAGCTCCTTGGCCGTGTCCAGATTAAAGTTCATCAACACTATCGGAAAATTATAATAAGAAAAAAGGATTCGCTTCCTTACGTCAAAATCCTCGATTTCAAAATATCTGGAAGAAAGTGCCCGCAGTCTGTCAAAATACATGGCTCCTTTCTTTCCATCTTCATCACTGAAGGGACGGTTATAAAAATTTCCCAGAAGATTCAGGGTCCAGATATAAGAGTCCAGATCATCACTTTTCTGAAAATATCCATCCAGAAGCTCCAGAATTTCCAGCATGGCAAGGTTATCCTCATAGCCCTCCTCATCGGCCATGCGGATCTGATGCAGAAATTCTCTTGCCAGTTCCTCGTTCAGCTCCGCCTCTCCGTCAAGGAAGGGGCGGATATACAGATTCAGAAGTGCCTCATTTTCAATGTAAAGCCGGCGCATCATTCTGGATTTGTTCTTCAGATTTTCGATCCACGCCTCCTGGTCTTCTGCCTTCAGCAGATTCTCCTGAATCTGATCTTCCGTCTTCAGATTTTCTTTGTATTTGGTGTAAAAATGAATAATATTTTCCCGCGTGATCATTCCGCCGCACCTCTTTTGGAAATACGCTCATGATTCCGGCTCTTGCACTGATACATTCTTTGATCCGCTTCCTTCACCAAATCTGCGATTTTTCCCTTTTTTTCCTCAAATGCCACAATGCCATAGGAAAAGCTGATGTTGCGGATTTCTCCGTTAATATCAAAATGGATCGGGCTCTTTTCCAGAATTTCGTTTAGCCGTTCCTGTATCTGCTCCGGCTCCAGTGCAGACAAAATAAGGAACTCATCTCCTGCATACCGGTACAGAAGATCCTGCCTGTCCATAGCACACTTCATATTCTCTGCAAAACACACCAGGTAACGGTCTCCGTTTTCATGGCCATAGCAGTCATTGATCAGCTTCAGATAATCCAGGTCAATAAATACAAGGCTGCCCTTCTTATGATTCTTCATAAAGCGCTTGCTGTTGTGGTCAAAAGCCGCACGGTTCAGACAGCCGGTAAGGGCATCCCTCTCCATGGACGTTTTCAGGCGTTCAATCCGAAGCTCCTCCCTGGTAAGGAGACGTACCATCTGGTCGTAATTCTCCTTCTCCTGCTCCAGAGACTCCAGATACATTCTCTCGAATTCCGGTATCTGTCTCCGAAGCTCTTCCCGGTCACTTCTGCATGCAGCAGTGCGCATAAGCTTGTAAACCGGGCAGAAGCTTCCGCTGAAATTCCGGGCATTTTTAATGTAGTTGCCAATACGTATAATGTCGTCCCAGCGTTCTTCCTCCGCCATTACCTGAAGGAACTCTCCGAAATAGCAGACGCAGAAGCTTAAGGTATCCCTGGCACCCTCCCCGGCTTCCATTTTCTTCATATAATTGTTAAATTCTTCCGCAATGACCGCCTTGTCTTTTTGCTGGTAAAGGCGAAGATACAAGTCCGTAAATTCCTTCTGAAGCAGGAAAAAGGCTCTGCCATCTTCAGGAATCTCCCGTTCCGTAAGAATCGCCTGCATGTCCACTGACGCCTGCTCTGCACCTGCAACATCTCCCATTCCCAGCTTCACGTAAACCTTGCTGTCATAATAGACCAGCTCATTTAAAGTATCCGAATTCCAGAAATCCACACTGCTGTCACAGGGATCCAGTCTGGAAATATCCATCATTTTCTCCAGATAAAAATCCGCCTCAAAAAACAGTCCACAGTCTGAAAAAGCGGCTACGATAGTGTTATAAACGGATTTCAGAGGGGATCTTAAGGTAAATCCGGAATTGGCATATTTCAGGCCATATTCCACAATCTTCGGGGGAAAACCAAGGCAGAAATAAAGTCTTACCAGGGCAAGATAAAGTCTGGATTTCTCCTTGGAACGCTCCATGTGAACTCCGGCCTCCCGGCAGATTTCGATCAGATAAGCATATTCCCGAAAATTATAGGCAAAAATCCCATAACTTATATAATAGATTTCTTCTGTATAAACAATAAAATCCGATATCTGCTTCAGCTCCTCCACACAGCGTGCCACATCCTCTTTTGTCCAGGTTCCTGTTTTTACTTTATTTTTTATTTCTTCAACTGTATACATACAAGTTTTATTCTCCTGCTTATTACTGTTGTTAATTCGACAAAAGACCCGGTGAGTTTAATAGATCACCCGGTCTCTTCCCTGTTCTTTGCCCATATAAAGTTTCGCATCCACATTTTTCAGCAAGGTGTCTATATTGGACTTGAAATCATTCTCCTCCACGCCAAACGTCATAGTAACCGGAATCCATTCTCCCCTCCAGTCAAACAGATCGTTGTCCAGCTTCATGCGAAGAGAGTTGAGCATAAGGCATACTTCGTCTCCGTTCATATCTGGGAAAAAGAAGATGAATTCTTCGCCTCCCCAGCGGCACAATTTGGCATGCTCACCCAATTCCCGGCTCATATGCTGTGTGATCCATACCAGTACAGCATCTCCGCAGTCATGTCCCCAATGGTCATTGATCCTCTTAAAAAAATCAATGTCACACATACCAATGGTAAACGCCATAACAGGCTCTTTCCTGCGCTTCTCCGTAATGTACTGTATCATCTGACGGCGGTTCCACAAACCTGTCAGCGGATCTGTCCCGGCCTGTTTCTTCAGCTGCTCATTATACAGCACCAGCTTCTTCTCCGCAGATTCCACATTGGAGCTGAACATACTGCACGCTACAGCCATAAGCACAAACGTCACAATGGTATTTATGATCTGTAATACAACTGTAGCCGTTTCGGTCAGGGCAAAAACAGAAATATTTACCCTGCAGTACAAAAACAGGCTGAATCGTACTGCAAACAGAACTACTGTATAGCTGACCTTATACACAAGAGAATTGTAGACAGCAAAATATACCAGTACCAGCATCTCAAACATCAGATGCTGAATACCGCAGTCCCATCCATAGAGAACAACAAACACAATTATCCATGCCAGCTGCAGACCGCTGCAGACAAGCACACTGGTGTGTACCTTCAGCCGGTATGTTGCATAAAAAGCAGCAACCGCCATTGCTGCGAAAATATATCCTGTCCAGACCTCTGTCTTCGGTCCCACAATGCAGAATACTAACGGAATGATCAGAAAATAAAGTCCCAGAATCAACAATATAATTCTGAGAAGGAACAATATACGCTGAGGCTCATTCTCATGAATTGCTTCTTTCCTCAACAATGCATTAAATTTCCTGCACAGCCCTTTAAACATTACAGGTGCCGCCTTTCCCACGAGTGTTCAATATAATAATATTGCACTATTTATCACAAAAATGCAACCTTTTTTGTAATTATTTATATTATTTGCGCTTTTTACTTTACGGTTCAATGGTAACGTTCCGCGAGGTGTTTTTTGTGAACAAAGTTCACAGGAAGTCCGGGAATCTCAGCACGAAATCATGCGAATGCATGATTTCTGCGCATCGCAAAGCGTGTTACTGGTCACGAAGTGACAGTAGCCTTTTTGCCAAATATTGCTTTTTATTCATAGTCAGGATTACAGAATCAAAAAATCTGATATATAAATCTTTTGTAACGATTCGGCAGGTGCTTTAATCCTCCACTCTTGTTCCCATGTAATAGAAGCCTTTACAGGTATCCAGACGCACATTCACATACTTGCCAAGAAGATCCGGGGTTCCTGGAAAATGAACCAGCAGATTATACTGGGTTCTTCCTGTGAAAATACCCTTTTCCTTGCTCTCCGTCTCAACAAGAACTTCCTGAACCTCGCCCTGGAATCTGGAAGAGACTTCTCTTCCTTTCTCCTGAACCAGCTTCAGAAGACGGTCAAAACGATCCTTCACCACATCCTCTGGAACCTGATCCTCCATCTTCGCCGCAGGAGTGCCGCTTCTCTTGGAATAGATAAAGGTAAATGCAGTATCAAAATCAGATTTCTCCACTACATCCAGAGTTTCCTGAAAATCCTCCTCAGTTTCACCCGGGAAACCTACAATAATATCTGTAGTCAGGGAAATATCCGGCACCGCTGTACGGATTTTCTCCACCAGTCCCAGATACTTCTCCTTATCATAATGCCGGTTCATGATCTTCAGGATACGGCTGCTGCCAGACTGCATAGGCAAATGCAGATGATGGCACACCTTCCTGCTCTTACTCATATATTCGATCAGCTCATCAGATAGATCCTTCGGATGAGAAGTCATAAACCGGATTCTCTTCAGTCCCTCGATCTGCTCCACCTTCTCAAGAAGCTGTGCAAACGTCACCGGATCCTTCAAAGTCTTTCCATAAGAGTTTACATTCTGTCCCAGAAGCATAACCTCTGTAACGCCATCCGCCACCAGAGCCTCTATCTCTTTCACAATCGCCTCCGGCTCACGGCTTCTCTCACGCCCTCTTACATAAGGTACAATGCAATAGCTGCAGAAATTATTGCATCCAAACATAATATTCACGCCAGATTTAAAAGAATAATTACGCTCTGTAGGCAACTCCTCCACGATCTTATCCGTACCCTCCCAGATATCGATCAGCTGGCTGTCAAGATTCTCCATCTCATAAAACAACTCTGCAAACTTAAAAATATTATGGGTTCCAAACACCAGATTGACAAATGGATAATCCTTCTGGATCTTATCCACAACCTGCTTCTCCTGCATCATACACCCAAACAAAGCAATCTTCATATCCGGATTAGACTTCTTCAGACTATGCAGCTTACCAAGACGGCCATACACCTTAAGATTGGCATTCTCACGAACCGTACAGGTATTATAAATCACAACATCCGCATCCTCTGTTTCCTGTCTCTTAAATCCAATCTCATCCATAATCCCTGCGACAACCTCAGACTGCTTCTCATTCATCTGACATCCAAACGTCTGCAGACAATAAGTAATCCGCCGTCCCAGCTCCCGCTCCCTCAAAGCCACCATCTCAGCCAGCTTCGCCATATAATAATACTGACGCTCTGTATCATCCTGAGGCGGTGTAATACCCGTATCTATCTTACTGAAATCAATCTCATTAAACATACTTTATTCCTTTCATAAAAAGACCCCTTGTCAAATCAAGGGGCTACTCCTGTCTATATCTAAATATTTTATCCTATTTACCCCCTTTTGTCCAGCAATTTATTTCCCCACACCACCTATACAATTATACTCCCCCAGGCGCTGCCTGCAGCCGCCGTCCCTTCCCAGTAACCAGTGAGAGGAAGTGGGTGCCGTCTGGGGGCATTGCCGAAATGGGGCGTCTGGCGAGCATAGCGATCTATAAAATTGCACTGTCTGAGCCCTGCAAGGGCGAGTTTGCAATTCTTAGGGACAATAGGCGACGCAGTCAAACGCCCATTTTGGCATCGCTCCTAGCCGACACCACCTTCCTCTCACGTACCTTAATGACAGAAAAAAACAGGGCGCCATCACGCACCCTGCTTCATTCTCTTAATAACCTTAAGTCTGGTAAATTCCTCTCTCTCTTTCTCCTCCAAAGCATTGGAAATATCCTTGGTCAGAGCCTCGAACTTCGGAATCGTAATATTCTTCAGCGCATTCGCCCTCTTCTGAGTCTTCTTAATATTACTAGCCAGGCGAATCGCTGAATTCTCAATCATAGACAGCTTAATGGAAAGCTCCTTCACCCTCTCAAAAGCCGCCTTCGCCTCATCCAGAGACATCTTCGTACTATAATAAGCATATGTCGGCACATTTCCCGACTTATCATACTCCACCAGCGGAATCTCCGTACCCATAACACTACGTGTCTTAATACGAATAGAATTCTCCACCGGCACCGTATGGGAAATCTGATCCACAAACGCGATACCCATCTCCATATTCGCTTTCTGCAAAGCCTCATACGCAGTTCGGAACGTCTCATCAATCTGTCCCTGGATATCCTTCGCCTGATCAACCAGATTCATCATCTCACGAATCAGAATATTACGCTTCTTATCCATCAGTTCATAACCCTGACGGGAAAGAGCAAGTGAATTTTTAGCCAGAATTAAATTACCCTTGGTAGGAAAGGTATTCGGATCCATTCAAGTCACCTCACACTTTATTTGGTAGTCTCGTGATAATACTGATCCAGAATCTTGGTATCAATACGGTCAAGCTCATCCTTCGGAAGCATACCAAGAAGCTCCCAGCCCTTATTCAGAGTATCAATAATACTTCTGTTCTCTGTATCTGTCTGACCGACAAACTCAGCCTCAAATGCCTTACCAAACTGCAGATACTTCTTATCCAGAGGAGAAAGCTCATCCTCACCAATAACAGAAGCAAGGGCTCTCGCATCTCCAACCTTTGCATAACAGGAAAACAGCTGGTTGGCAACGTCCTGATGGTCCGCTCTTGTGAAGCCCTCACCAATACCATCCTTCATCAGACGGGAAAGAGACGGCAGAACATTGATTGGCGGGTAAATACCCTGTCCATGAAGCTGTCTGTCCAGAACAATCTGACCCTCAGTAATGTAACCGGTAAGGTCAGGGATCGGATGGGTAATATCATCATTAGGCATGGTCAGAATCGGGATCTGTGTAACAGAACCTGTACCACCGGAAACAATACCTGCACGCTCATATAAAGTAGCAAGCTCACTGTAAAGATATCCAGGATAACCTTTACGGGAAGGAATCTCACCTTTGGAAGAAGAAACCTCACGCATTGCCTCACAGAAAGAAGTGATATCTGTAAGAATAACCAGAATATGCATACCTTTTTCAAAAGCAAGATACTCTGCTGCAGTCAGGGCGATCTTCGGAGTCAGAAGACGCTCAACAGTAGGGTCATTTGCCAGGTTCAGGAACATAACAACGTGATCGGAAGCACCGCTCTCCTCAAAGGTTCTGCGGAAAAACTCTGCAACATCATACTTAACACCCATTGCAGCAAACACAATGGCGAAATTCTCATCAGAATCAGCGCCCAGAGAAGCCTGACGCACGATCTGTGCAGCCAGCTTATCATGAGGAAGACCGTTTCCAGAGAAAATCGGAAGCTTCTGTCCACGGATCAAGGTGGTCAGACCATCAATTGCGGAAATACCGGTATTGATGTAGTTACGCGGATACTCACGGGTAACCGGGTTCAGCGGCAGTCCGTTGATGTTCAGGCTGACCTCTGGTGTGATCTCGCCAAGACCATCGATAGGCTGTCCAATACCGTTAAAGGTACGTCCCAGGATTTCCGGGGAAAGCCCGATTTCCATAGGATGACCACTAAGACGTGTATGAGTGTTTCCAAGGGACATATTATCTGTACCCTCGAAAACCTGAATTACTGCTTTATCTTCGTATATTTCAATGATACGGCCAAGCTTTTCGGTACCGTCATCCATACGGAAGGAGACGATTTCCTCATAGGAAGCGTTTTTAACGCCTTCCAGAACTACAAGAGGGCCGTTTATTTCACTAAGGCCTAAATATTCGATTGCCATAAAAAACTTACCTCCCTATCAGCCGTTTCTCTCTAATACGTTATCGTAGAATCTGTCGATGTCAGCCTTATACTGGTCAAACATCTCAGGTTTGTTATTCGGAACATCATATTTGATAGCAATGACACGCTCAAAAATATTATCCTCCTTCAGTACGGAAACCGGCATTCCCTGATTTACAAGGGAGCGACACTTCTCGTACAGATAAAGGATGATCTCCATCATATTGAACTGCTTGCTCATCGGTACACAGGTATCCTCTGCATGAAACGCATTCTGCTGAAGGAATCCAAGACGGATAACCCTTGCGATCTCCAGAGTCAGCTTCTGATCATCCGGAAGAACATCACTACCGATCAGCTTAACGATTTCCATCAGAGAGCTCTCCTGGTTCAGAATCGCCATCAGCTGATTACGGTCGCTTACAAATTTAGCGGAAACATTATCTCTGTACCATGGGCTTAAATCCTCCAGGTACTCACTATAGCTTGTGAGCCAGTGGATAGCTGGGAAATGACGGGCATAAGCCAGAGATTTATCCAGTCCCCAGAAGCAGCGGACGAAACGCTTTGTATTCTGTGTAACAGGCTCAGAGAAGTCACCACCCTGTGGGGAAACCGCACCGATAATAGATACGGAACCTTCGGTTCCATTTAAGTTCTGCATCATACCAGCTCGCTCATAGAAAGCGGAAAGCTTGGAAGCCAGATAAGCCGGGAAACCTTCCTCGGCAGGCATTTCCTCCAGACGTCCGGATAACTCTCGAAGAGCCTCAGCCCAACGGGAAGTGGAGTCTGCCATGATGGCAACGTCATAACCCATGTCACGATAATACTCAGCCAGTGTAACACCTGTATAAATAGAAGCCTCACGGGCTGCAACAGGCATGTTTGATGTATTGGCGATCAGAGTGGTACGGTCCATCATCAGGTTTCCGGATTTCGGGTCGATCAGTTTACTGAAATCCTCCAGAACCTGTGTCATCTCGTTTCCACGCTCTCCACATCCGATATAGATGATGATATCGGCATCAGACCATTTTGCGATCTGGTGCTGGGTCATGGTTTTTCCGGTACCGAATCCGCCAGGGATGGCTGCTGTGCCGCCTTTTGCGATCGGGAACATCGTATCCAGGATACGCTGTCCTGTGATCAGCGGAACGGATGCCGGATATCTTTTCAGGGTTGGACGCGGTACACGGATCGGCCATTTCTGTGCCAGTGTGATCTCTTTTTCGGTGCCGTCTTCCAGTTTCAGTTTTACAATCGGGTCAAGGATGGTATACTTTCCGTCTTTGGCAGCCCAGATAACCGTGCCGTTGACATCCGGCGGAACCATCGATTTGTGAACGATGGAACGGGTTTCCTGTGTTTCTGCAATGATTGCGCCGCCCATCAGCTCTTCGCCTTCCGAAACAGTTACATGGACATCCCATTTTTTCTCTGTATCCAGAGAATCTACGGTAAGGCCGCGGCTGATGTATTTACCGGACTGCTTTGCAATCTCGGACAGCGGACGCTCAATACCGTCAAAAATGTTGTTCAGGATTCCAGGTCCCAATGTAACAGAGAGGGCATCTCCGGATGCGGTAACTGTTTCGCCTGGTTTCAGTCCTGTGGTTTCCTCGAAAACCTGTACTGTAGTGGTATCCTTTGTCAGGGCAATAACCTCGCCGACCAGACGTTCTTTACCAACGTAAACCATCTCGGACATTTTAAATCCGGTGTTTCCTTTCAGATATACGACCGGACCGTTGATTCCATAGATAACTCCGGTTTTATTCATGCTCTACACCTCCGTGAAAGATGAAATTCTCCCGCTCTTCATTCAGAAGGGTCTCGAAGGAATTATCGATCAGAATATTTTTCTCCGGAATGACCGCGCGCACGCCGCCAAGGAACGGCATGGCCGAAATGGTAAGGGTTACGGAGAGTTTCTGCTCCAGGGAAGCCTTATGAGCTTCGTCTGACGGATCCAGATATAAGGTCAGTTTGTCGTTTCCGGCAAATGTAACGGCTTCGCGGATTTTGCGCTCCAGATACTCCTCATAGGATGGATCCTTTTTATAAGCGGTAAGTTTTTCACGAACTTCTTTAAACAGTTTTTCTTTTAATTCCAGATTTTTACGGGACAGCTTTCGTCTGATATGAAGCTGATCCGCAGACAGTGTCTTGTTGACATCACGTTTTGCTTTCTCGGTCTCGGCAGCAACTTCTTCTTCTGCCTGACGTCTTGCGGTTGCTTTATGCTCCTCGAAGATCTTATCCAGAGCTTTCTGGTGATCGCCGATCACACGTTCTGCTTCACGGTTTGCACTGTCCAGGGAATGATTATAAAAATTCTGAAGTTTTTCCTCAGTAGTCAATGTGTGTCACCTCCAGGGCATTCTTACAGTTTTAATCCAATAGATTCATTTACAAAGGAAGTGATAAAGTCCGGCGCTCTTCCGGTACCGTGACGGTCCGGAATTTCAATGAGCAGCGGAAGCTTATGGTTGAGGCGGACATCCTCCAGAATGTCCGGGAATTCCTTCCCGAACTTTTCTGTAAGGAGAATAATTCCGATCTCTTTGTCTGCCAGTGTTTTCTGCAGTGTATCATAAAGCTCCTCGCGCTCATGAACGACAACGCCTTCCACTCCGGCCAGGCGCATGCCCGTCTGAGTGTCTACGTTATCACTGATCAAGAACATTTTCATTTATGATTCCTCCAACTTAAGGTGAAGATCAATACCTTCCGGTTTTGGAATCAAAGTTTACCAAGAATCATGAAGGAGATGATCAGACCATACAGAGCGATACCTTCGGCCATAGCTACGAAGATCATGGATTTACCAAAGATGCTGCCGTCTTCGCTGATTGCTCCAAGAGCTGCGCTTGCGGAAGATGCAACGGCGATACCGGAACCAATACCGGAAAGACCTGTAACAAGAGCTGCACCGATGTAACCAAGACCGGTTGCAAGACCAGCGCCTGCTTCTGTTGCAGCAGATGCAGTTGTTGCGCCTGCGAAGGAAACAACGGTTGCGATCAGCAGAAGGCCGAAGAAGCCGCTTACATTGGCTGCCAGAGATTTTTTGTAACGATTTTTGTTGTGCTCACCTTTGAAGTAATAAGTCATAGGAACAACGATGGTTAATACCATTGCGATTGCAGTAAGTACCTGTACAAATGCTGAGTTCATAATAGTTTTCCTCCTGAAGTTAATTTATTAAATTTACTCTTTGCTGCGATCCGGAGCCATTTTCACTTTTTCCCGATACAGCTTCCCGCCATATTCGCTTCCATTTTGCATGGCTCTGAATCCTCTTTTATTTCTCGCCTTTTTTCAAAAACGGAACAAACGGTTTTCCGTCTCCTTCATAGAACCGGCTGAACATCTCGTAATACTCCAGACGCAGTACCTGGATCGCTACCAGCAGTGCCTCAAGGCAGGCAACGAAGACATTTCCGAGAACAATAACCGGCCAGCTGATGCTGCCGCCGCCTGTTGCTCCACCGAGCATCAGGACAACCTCCATCATAGCCGCATGGCTGACTGCATATGCGCCGACACGGACAAAGGAAATTGTGTTGGAGAAGTAGCTCAAAAGCACATCGAAGAGTTCGAAGAATGCCTGTACAAAGAACATTCCCTTTCCGGTCTCCGGAAATGCATTGCCCTTCTTCTCTACCATACGCTCCAGTGGCTCTTTTAAGAAGATCGCAAGAAGCGGAATACCGAACATGACTACCATCACGCCGACAGCCGGAGCTTTATGGCCGCTGAACAGGAGAACGAGTGTAACGGCAAGGGCTCCGTAGAAAATGAAGCCTGCCAGGGAGTTCTGGCTGAACAGAAGCTCGCCGAGCTTATGGTTTCTTGCTGCATTGATCATATGCAGAACCATTCCTGTCAGAATCATGAACATACCAAATGCAACCGCTGCGACAAATACGGTGTTCATCGAACCGATGAACGGAAGCGTTGTCATCGCTTCCTTCGGATGCAGCCAGAGGGCCGGTATGACATTCTCAAATCCGAAGAAGCTGCCGAACAAGAATCCGAAGATCACAGAGAATACCGCGCAGGTACTCATGATCGCTGCCAGATCCATCTTCTTGTAGTGGTACAGCAGTGCGCCGCCAATCAGCAGACACAATCCCTGTCCTACATCGGCAAACATGATTCCGAAAATAAAGGCATAGGTGAGTCCTACGATAATCGTAGGGTCAATTTCATTGTAATTTGGCAGTCCGTACATCTTCACGTACATCTCAAACGGACGGAAGATTTTCGGGTTTTTCAGCTTTGTCGGCGGCTGACGCAGAACGTTGTTTGCATCATCCTCGATGAAGCAGAAGAGATTTGTGTCGTTTTCGATGTCCTTCTGGAAGGAAGCGGCATCTTTTTCCGACATCCAGCCGCACAGAATATAGAAGGTTTCCTTCTTGGATTTTGTGCAGGCTGCCAGGCGACGGACATCAAAGTTGCCGGAGAGCTGCTCTAACTGCTCTTTTGCTGCAACCAGATCCTCTGCGGAATCCGAAAGGCATTTTGCCAGTTTCCGTGAGCACTCGCTGAGTGCATCGTCTGTCTTTTTGATTTCTGCCTGAAGTGCTGCGTAAGCATCCTCCGGCGTTCCGCTGTACTCGTCCGGAACGTAGATTCTTTCGAAGTGCAGGGATGAGAATACGGCGTCCACTTTCGTGACCTGATCTCTCGGGCAGAAGTAAATGCCCCATACATACTGCTCATCGGAATGGCAGCGGTAGAATACCGTATCGCTGTTCTCATAGCAGTAGCTCTCAAACTTGTTGTAATACTCTTTTGTGATCTTTCCGAATCTGAATTTGATAAAGTGGAAATCCAGAATGGAGGAAAGATTGCAGTGCAGATCCTGGAACGGCTCGATTTTCTGTGCTTTTTCCATCAAGTCTTTCTTTTTTGCTTCCAGTTCTGTACGCTCCTGGTTCAACTGGCCAAGGGTGTGATCCAAACCATGGACACAGTTGATGGCATCTTCCAGGGAAAGTCTTTTCGTGGTGGTACGCTTGTCTTCCGGCAGAAGTGCTGTAAAATCTTCCGCCTGTTTTAAGGTCTCTTTGTATGGGTTGATCTGGATATACGGTGTGATATTCTGCATCGTAGACAGCTCCGTCAGAGCGTTTTCCAGATGTATCTCATATTTTGAGAGATAAGTGTTGACCACACGGTCAATGTCGGCTTTCGGCCCGGTGATGCTCAAAAATTTCATCTTGACAATCAATGAGTACACCTCCCCGTGTATTAAGTTTTTGCGATATGCTGCATTGCCTCGTCAGCGCTGATACGGTAACGTACGCACTCGAGTGCAATAATAAGCCGGTTTACCTCGTGCTCTTTGTGATAGAGGTATGAGTATATTGTGGCAACGGAATAAGGATCCTGTCTGGATTCACTGGAAAGTATGTGCTTCATAATGGCTGCATACATGGATTCCAGCGTATCGACCTTGAAGGAATCATACCGTTTCGCATAATAGGTTTGTTCCAGCAGCTGGGAAAATGCACTCATATTCTCGGCTTCTACCAGTGCCTTTACCACATCCTTTTTCAGCCGGTGATGAACCGGAATCAGCAGGGCGTAGATTTGTGCGCTGGTCATGTGATAATAGCGTTTGGAACGGTAGATCCACTGAAGGTTCAGCATGTCAAACTTGCTTCCCCATGCAGCGGTCAGCTCTTCCAGATCCCGCTTTGTCACTACTTTTGATCTGTCTTTCCACATCTGTGCAAAGTAATACAGATCCAGGGTCATCTCATAGTCGAACAGGGTCGGACGCTCGATATCCGCGAGCTGCGACAACGGGGCATAATATTCTGTCCCTTTCAGGTTCGCAATCAGTTCTTCGATCGTCCTGGAGGACGCCAGAAGATTGATGTCCAGCTGGGAATGCTTGTTAAAGAACTCGTCGAATATGGACAGGTTCAATACCACATCACGGTGATCAAACACCGTGTTCAGGCATTCTTTGATAACGGACACTTCGTATCGTTTGAAGTAGAGCGCAAGGAACTTTCTCTGCTCTACATTTGCAAAACGGTACAGTTTGGAAAAATCCCGGTACACCGTCAGGCGCAGCATTTTCTCGATCTGACCTCGGTGAAGGTCAGCTTCGTTGTAGCCCTCAAACAGATCCTCATAGCCTTTATGCTGCTTGAGGTAAGAAACTGCCTGCGGTACACTCTCCAGTTCCACGATTTCCCGAAAATTCTGGTCGTTTAAAAGATGGCTCTGCATGGCTCTTATCTTTGTGGTAAGGCCGCTGTAGGATAATAGACCGCTCATCGTTTCACTTCCTTATAATGTTTTCGTAAATCTGCGTGGACAGTGTTCCGTGATTCTGTTCGTAATAAGCGTCCAGTGAAGATAGAAGTTCGGCGGCAGAGTCCCGCTGCTTTTTCTGATCCGCATCTGTAGTAGAATGAAGTTTTGTTGTGATCTCTTCAATCCGCTTTGCCGTTTCCGCTTCCAGATCTGCATCGAATTTTGCAATCCGCTCTTCCTGCTGCTCGTCCTGGAGCTTCTTCTGATTCTCGGCAGCCTGCATAATCTTAGTAGCAGCCGTTTCGATCTCTGCAAGTTTGTTAATTACAGATTCCATAGCATCGCTTTCCCTCCTTATGATATTTGCATAACAATCAAATCTGGTCCACTGACCAATTTTGATATACAGGGCAAAAAGTACAGGAGAAACTCCTGCATCTTTGCTGTTAGTATTCTACACCTTTTTTTCCAAAGTTGACATATTGAAATCGTAAAAAAAAGTGGGATTTCGATCGACTTTTTGATTAAAAATAGACAATGGGTCATATTTTTTCTTCCAATATCAATAGCCAAAAGATGGCCCCTCATATGATTTCGATATGGAACCAATCCGATTGTCATATTGCTGATAAGAAATGCTATGTGCAGGTTGATATTGTATACAGTATTTTGAAAACTTCGAAAATTTGAAAACGGGATTTTTCTGTTTTGCTTTTTCGGGAGCTATGATATACTAGATATGATTGGCTTTTATTCTAATATTTATCACTTAAGAAAGGAATTTTACGCATATGCGCCTTAGAAATATCAGAGGATCAAAAGATGTGATTGCTTCCTGTCCGTTCGTTGTGCAGGAACCGGAGAGCTGCCGGGGACGGTGGGCTGAGGTTTTTGGAAATGAAAATCCGATTCATATTGAGGTTGGAATGGGAAAAGGACGTTTCCTGATGGATATGGCGGTTCTGCACCCGGAGATCAACTACATTGGTATTGAGATGTACGACAGCGTACTGCTCCGCGCGGTACAGAAACGTGAAAAATTAGAAACAGAACTTAAAAACCTGTTTTTCATCCGCATGGATGCGCGCCAGCTTCCGGAAGTGTTTGCTGAGGGCGAGGTAGACCGCATTTACCTTAACTTCTCCGATCCGTGGCCGAAGGACCGCCATGCGAAGCGGAGACTGACGTCGCATGAGTTTCTTGCACGGTACGAGAAGATTTTAAAGAAGGACGGAACACTGGAATTCAAAACCGATAATAAAGATCTGTTTGACTTCTCTCTTGAGGAGATGAAAAATGCAGAGGGATGGGAACTCACTGCATTCACATACGATCTGCACCACGATGTGGTTCTCTCAGAAGGAAATGTAATGACGGAATATGAGGAGAAGTTTTCCTCAATCGGAAACCCGATCTGTAAGATGGAGGCACGGTTTCTGTAAAAAACATTTCTGCATGTAAGGGGGATTTGAAAATGAAAAGAAAAGTTCTGGCGGCACCAGTGTGACAGTGGCCATGGTAACGAAAGATGCGGACGACACCTGGAACGAGGATCTTTGTACAAGCGGCTATGTCGGATACGGCGGTGTAGGCGAAACTACCGAGTGGAACCGCAAAACACCGCGCGGACAGTTCAGCTTTACGTATGCCTTCGGCATTCTCCCGAATCCCGGAACGGAACTTTCCTATACCCAGGTGGATGATACGTATTACTGGGTCGATGATGTAAATTCCAGATACTACAATCAGTTCGTCACGACGAAGACAACGCTGAAAGCCTGGAATTCTGCGGAGCACATCATTGAGATCGAACCAGCCTATCATTACGTTCTGTCTCTCGACTACAACCCAAGCTGCACCCCGGGTGTCGGTTCCGCCATTTTCCTGCACTGCAGT
>OLQL01001696.1_pt1 | contig 17231 bp, 23 predicted proteins | sample 1672971 | NCBI WGS metagenome assembly OLQL01 (sample SAMEA3136742, study PRJEB25190) | human gut metagenome | biome: human gut; feature: human-associated habitat; material: faeces | place: Austria | collected 2013
TATATGTACACACGCCTACATAAAAATACTCCCACTCTTACTCACCACCTCACAACACGCGCTTATTAAAGCTCTCAGGGCTACTCTTTTAATTGTCATTCCTAGCTTACACATTCTCTCAAATGATTTTCATTACTAGATCATATAAAGCCATTTAAAGCCTAGTCTAACAAAGTCTTTTAAATCATAGCCTAGCAGATCATTTTAACTAGACTGAAACGAGAGATATATTGTGAAAATTTTCACACTAAAGCGTTAAAGAATAACTTTAATTTATGACACTCCATAAATAATTGTTATGATTAAATTTAAAATAACTCTTGCAATTACCGTTTAAATGTGGTATTATAATATTAAGAAAAAGGAAACAGAAAATAACAGATCAACCTAAAACAGAATATGAAAGGAGAACTTAATATGACTCTTATAAATCTATGTAAATGGCTTCCCATTTATAAGGCGGCTAAAATCCAAATTGATGTAGATAAGAAGATGGGCAAGAGCTGGATTAAAGCATACGACAATTTTGATAGATTTCTTTGGGGAGCCTTTGAAGGCATTATTCATTTCGGATGGTATGAAGGTTGTGTCAATGATTATAAAGTAGTTCTTCGAGCAATTACACATTATTGCAATATGCAATACAAGGAGGTGCTATAAATGCGGTATACCTTTGACAGCATAAACGCTCTTGCAAGAGACGTTTACCCGGATTTCAGAGTTTGCAGTTATAACACGACATGGATGCTTTCAGTCAGAGTCAACGAGTATGGAGGCATAGAACCAATATTTCAAGCCAAAACAGCTAAAGAGATAGCCAAGTACCTTTATAGCTTGGAAAAGCTCAGACGTTTGGGCGTCGTTAAATAGCAGGTTAGGCCCAAAGCGTGGAGAACAGCTTTAAAGTCGTTCTCCGGTCCTGAAAAGGAAAATCAAATTTAAAGGAGAATGAACCATGAAATTCACACGTACAATCAAATCCACTCGTTATATCTTCGGAGAGTCCAAGAGAGTTAGTGGAAAAATTGAGGTTCAGGAGGCCGGATCTTTTGTTGGTGCTCCTAATTTGGGAAGTCGCACTCTTGCCAAAGAGAAGGAAGCTCACGGCATTCCTAAATCCGCTCTTCTCGTGGCAACAGAAGATGTTATTGAAAAGAGGACAATGAATTTTGATACGTTCCTCAAGTATTCCGAAGTAGTGAGCGACGATGAACCGGAGGATGGAGTGGAGGGCTAACGCCCTCCCTCTGGACTCAATTTAAAGCGCCACTAAGCTAACGCTTTAATCTGTTAAAGAAGATCACAATTCACTATCGCTTTACATCGCTAAAGTAAGTCAGCCCTAACTTCGCCACTTTAACGAGCTAAAGGAGGTCAAAGATAAGTGAATTCAGATATTAGCGTCCTGAAAGCACAAATCAGGGACATCGACAAAAACATCTCTGATATTAAGAATGTGTTATCCACCTATTCCGATTATTTTAAAGACCATTTTTCGCATGGACCAGGGGGTACTAAAAATGACGAGTTTAAAACCCCTCCCCCTCCCTTCTCACCATTAAGGCCTGAAGTATTTCACCTAGATAAGCTCTTATACGATGATGTTATCCACCGCCTAAAAGCCTCAGATTCATGGGTATTTTTGAGAGCCATGCTAGAAATGAATTATCTAGATATGGATTTATTTAACTTCATTCCATGGCTAGAAGGCGTATCTAAATACGCGTCAACTTTATTAGAGGCGTCAAAGGCATATAGGCCTATGCAAAATTATTTGGAGGACGATTTTTATGGAGACTCTTTTGAATAACCTTGCATCCCTCGTTACCGCAAAATCTTTAATGGCTATCTGTCTTACAATCGTTTTTTGCGTGGCAGAGTGTACCGTGGGACTCAGCTCTGATTTTATGAGCTTGTATGCAATCGTAATAGGCTTTTATTTCGGTCAGAATAGCACAGATACAACCAACTTAATTAGCTACAAATAAGGAGATTAAATATGTTTACAAAAGAGAAGCAGGAGAGAAGAGCAACGCAACTTACAGACTTCAAGAGTGGCGGATTCATTAGCAACAACATGATTGCGAACACAAATTTGGGCGTTTACGAAGCCCTCTGTAACATTAACGAAAACCTCTCCCGCATAGCTGATGCTTTAGAAGGGAGAACGAGAGAATGAGTATTATCATTTATCAGAATGAGCAGGTTTTTTATTACAAGGATCTAGGAGAGATTATTTTCTTCTCTTTTGGGCAACCATTTTGCAGGATAATAGGTCGGTCAGTATTTTACAGGTTTACACCAGATTCAGCATTGTATGACGCAGACGTTAAATGTGCGATAAGTGGAACGAAGTGAAGTTTAGAAATGAACGAGATTTTTTACGACAGATTCAAAGAATTAAGGGATAATAGAGGATGCCTTTTAGTTCACATTTCAGATGGTATCGCTAAAACCCTAGTTATTATGTACCCTGCCGGTTATCATACAGTAGAGTGCATTCAGTTTATCACAAGATATACAGAATTATCTCACCAAACAGCATATACTTTAATTGACACCGTATGGAGAAATTATTTAAAGAGGTTGGAGGTTAGACTGAATTGGTAAGAAGAGATAGCCTAGTTATTAGGAATTTAATGATTTATGACTATAAATTCTTAAATCCAGAAACCAATGAAGAGTTCATTATTACAGATTGTGAAGAACTTACTATTAGACAAGCAACTAAAATGGCGGATGAAAAAGGACTACTGTTTATAGGATGCAATACAAGAATTGAGCGCAGAGTAATGAGTAAGAAGTTTTTCTTTGATAATTCCAGCGTTTCAAACGCAGGAAAGTATTACAAGTGAATAACCCGTCTAGGGTATTCAAATATAACTTATTTTAAAGGAGTAAAGAACAATGGAAAACGCTATGACTACTGCCAATGACAAGATGCTGGACTTCAACGCATTCAACAGAGAGACTAATCAGTTCGTTTCCTTCCGCGCCGAAGATATGAAAAGTAAGGTCAGACTGTTCAACGCCATGAATCAGCCGAAGTACAAAGTCAGCGACATGATTAACAAGAAGATCAAGCTCAAAGACGTTATTCTGATGAACGTCACAATGGAGGGTGAAGATGGCGAACAAGACACCGGAATTCGTTCCGTTCTGATTGATGCTGATGGAAATGCCTACAATGCGACCTCTAACGGCATCTTCTCCAGTCTCACGAATCTGTATATGATCTTCGGCACTCTCCACTTCGAGGACCCGCTGGAAATTCTGATTTCTCAGATTCCCACTAAGAGAGGTTCTACTCTCTCTATCACTCTTCCCTAACTAACCATCTTCCCATTCTCTAATAGAGAGCCGCCTTAAATTCTAAGGCGGCTCTCACAATAGGAGTGATATAATGGCAAAATCTAAAAGAGGCGGGCCGCCTAAAGGATGGAAACAGGCGGAGTACGACCTATTTAAACGTCAAGTAGCGAACTACAATAAGCGAGTTAGGGCATTAAGAAAAAGAACAAGGCCAGAGCTGTTAAAATTTGCGCCAGAACCAACGAAAGTAAAAGGGCTGTTAGCAAGCCAGGGGAAAAGAGAAGCTAAGAGAACAGCTAAAGCATTAGAGCAGTTCAGAGAATCGGGCTTGAAATGGACAATGTACCAAGGACAGCCCATGCTTAAAGCTCAGAAAGCAATTATAGAACGCAATCTAGAACGTGAAAATAAGCGGCGTAGGCAATTAGCAAAGAAAGTAAAAGAAGCACAAGCTCAAACAGGACGTTTACCAACTCAGATAGATCAAGATTTGAGAGAGGAACAATTTGAGCAGTTGAGTCCGCGAAGATTAGCAGATTTAATGAGGTTAGACTATACACTAGTTATAGATAGAAGAACAATAAATTGGAATACAAACTATATTTCACAACTAGAGGAAAACCTTCAATTCATGGAATTAACTGGAGCCGGAACAGATGAAGCTATGCAAATGGTAAGAGAGATTGAGCAGATGGCAACAACGATAACACCAGAAGAGTTTTATCTTGTTCAACGCTCTGTTCCTGAGATAGCTATTACAAACATTTCTGACGTTCCATATTTTATGAACAATATCGCATCTGTTCATAGAAGATGGTTACAGTTCTATGAGTCAAGAGGTTATAGACTATAATTGCCTGCGACTTTGAGACAATCGTTAACGACGAGCGTACAAGAGTCTGGGCATGGTGTGGAGTACAAGTAGAGAGTGAAAAGATTGAATACGGGACGAAAATAGAAGAGTGGCTAACATACGCATTCAGTTATGGAGAAGTTTGCTACTTTCACAACTTGAAATTCGATGGTTCTTTTATAGTAGATTTTCTATTTAGATTAGGTTATGAATGGAGTTCAAAAAGAAGGCTAGACGAAAAGACATTTACAACTCTTATCTCTGATATGGGAATGTGGTATACTATCAAGATCAGAGGCGAAGATGGACCAGGAGGATTGAAACGAGAAGTTACAATATATGATAGTTTAAAGATCATTCCAATGCCAATCGCTCAAATGCCTAAAACGTTTGATATTGAATTAGAGAAACTAGACCTAGATTATGAAGGAGACAGAGAAGAAGGTCACGAATTAACAGAGCATGAAAAGCTTTATATTAGAAATGATACATTGATTTTGGCACGGGCTTTAAAATTCATGCGTGAGCATAACATGAAGAAGCTAACAACAGCTTCAAATGCTATGAACGATTTTAAAACCCGTTTAGGAAAAGCCGAATTTGATAGACTGTTTCCTCCGTTAGATGCTATAACTGACAGAGATATTAGAATGAGCTATAAAGGCGGTTTTACATATCTCAATCCTGTTTACAAGAATAAGCTTATTGGCAGAGGTCAGGTTTATGATGTCAATTCAATGTATCCATGGGCAATGAAGTTTTGTAAACTACCTTATGGAGAACCAGTTTATTTCACTGGACAATACGAAGAGGATGAAGGTTATCCATTATACGTTCAGTCCCTCGTATGTGATTTCAAATTAAAACCCGGTTGTGTGCCATCAATTCAGATCAAGAATAATTTTCATTATTCAGAAACAGAATACCTAAGAGAGTCAGAAGTAGAAACTGTATTAAATTTAACAAGTGTAGACCTAAAGTTGTTTTTCGATAACTATGATGTGATCGTATATTCATGGGAAGGTGGATATAAATTTAAAGGTATGGTCGGTATGTTCGCTGACTATATCGACTATTGGTATGAGCAGAAAAACGAAGGAAAGAGAACAGGAAATAAAGGTTTAACTCAGATTGCTAAGTTGATGCTTAACTCATTGTATGGGAAATTCGGTGCATCGCTTACAGGAAGATCAAAGATTCCACAGTTTGACAAAGATCAGGATAAGGTAACATACTATTATGGAGCAGAAGAGAGCAGAACAGCCTATTATGTACCAGTAGCATCCTTTATAACGTCTTATGCGCGTGATAAAATCATTCGTGCGGCTCAGCAGTTGGGTGAACGATTTATTTACGCCGATACAGACTCACTCCACGTTAAAGGAACAGAACCGGCAGATATTGATATTGATGAATACAGATTAGGAGCGTTCAAGATTGAAGAAGAATTTGACCACGCCGTATTCATTCGTCAAAAGACTTATATGGAAAGCATAAATGGAAAGAATGACGTAAAGTGTGCAGGAATGCCTAAGAATATCAAAGAAACAGTTACATTTGATAACTTCAAAGAAGGCGCTACTTTTGAAGGCAAGCTAATGCCTAGAATAATACCAGGTGGGACAATCCTGCGAGAAACAACGTTTAAAATCAAGTCAAAATAATTGTCGAGCCGATTGGAAAACGAACTTGACAAGTGTTGAAAGAAGGTGTACAATAGTAGTGGGGCAGTATATGGTTTTCGTTTCCACGATTCGGGAGTACAACGGCGAAGAGTCGGCCTGGATGTGACTGGGGTTTGTATCCTGTGACGCTACAACTGTATATATGCCCCACTCTAATATTATGAGTAAATCAATGTATTATGACATAAACAAAACCTTGTCATATAATACTTTATTTAATTTCGTTGTTGGTCCTCGTGGTGCAGGTAAGACTTATGCGGCAAAAAAGCGAGCTATAAGTAACTTCCTTAAAAGGGGAGAGCAATTTGTTTATTTACGCCGCTATGATACTGAGCTTCCATCAAACACAATTAAGAACTTCTTCGATGATGTAATGCAGGAGTTTCCAGATCATGAGTTTAAGTCAAATCTAGGAGTATTCAGAATAGATGGTGCAATAGCTGGATGGTATTTTCCGCTTTCTAAAGCCACTATGATGAAGTCAACACCATTTCCCAATGTAAGCATGATAATCTTTGACGAGTTTATCATTGACGTGGGCATGGTGCATTACCTTCCTAAAGAAGTAACAGCTTTTCTTGAATGCTATTCGACTGTCAGCAGAGATCGAGACATACCAGTATTTTTCCTCTCTAATGCAATTACATTTACTAATCCATATTTTCTTTACTTTGATATAACTCTTGAAGAAGGCCAGAGATTAAAGATCAAAGGTGACATTTCTTTAGAGCTTGTAGAAAATCCAGCTTATACAGATCATGTGAAGAATACGAGATTTGGCAAATTGATTGCTAATACAGAGTACGGAAAATATAACATGGAGAACAAGTTTCTTAGAGATACGGATACCTTTATTACAAAGATGTCAAATAATTCTTTCTATGTTGCAACGCTTATTATGCAGAACCAGGAGTTTGGCATTTACCGTGATATGAAAGATGATTTAATGTTTATCTCTGAGAAGATCGACCCGACCGCTAAGAAGTTAGTATTGGACACTGATTCACATAACAGTGATACTCTACTTGTTAAAATGCGAGGAAGTGTTGTTATCAATATGCTTCTTGATTACTACACAAAAGGCAATGTTCGGTTCGAGACACAGAAAGCTAAAAATATGGCCATTGATTTGTTTAGGAGGTTAATATAATGCCGTTCGAGTTTAATACAGACGCTTGGAACGAGTTTACAAAGAAAGTTCTTGAAGCCAATGGAGATCAAGCCACGCTTACCACTCTTTTGAGTGATATGCAGGATACATTTACAACAGGAATTACAACGCAGGGAGAACTGGATAAAACAAACAAGAGTTTAAAAGAAGAGAATGGAAGATTGAAAGAAGCAAATATGTCTCTGTTTCTTAGAGTTGGTGAACAGAAAAAGGACTCTCAGGACCCTGAAAAATCCGGAGAGTCTAAACCCGGCGAAGAAGGTCACGCCATAGACAAATTTTTGGATAATCTATATAAGGAGAAATAAATTATGGCTAGTAACAAGACTCCGCAAGTTGCTTCTGCTGAGATGCTTAACAGCATTCGAGCAGACGCTTCTGATGCTTATAAGAATGCGGTCCCCGTAGCAACTCCGTATAACCTCGCTGACGTTGCCAACCCTATTCTCACTTACGAGGCAGTTGCAAACGAATTTCTGAATGCCCTTGTTAACAAAATTATTATGACTCTCGTTATCAGAAAGACTTGGAGCAACCCTCTGGCAATGCTTAAAAAGGGCACTGAGGCGCTTGGTCTTGACGTTGAAGAGATTCAGGTTAACCCCGCTAACGCAACCGCGTTTGACGGTACGACTGAAAATGGCTATTCTGACATTTTGAAGCCCGCTCTGCCTGATGTGAAGGCAGCTTGGTATCGTCTGAACCGTCAGGATAAGTATAAGGTTACTATCAACAATGAAATGCTGACGAATGCCTTTACCTCTTGGAACACTCTGGAAGGTACAATTGCCGCCATTGTCGACAGCCTGTATAATGGCAATACCATTGACGAATTTAAGTACACGAAGCAGCTCATTGATGATGCTCTTGCAGGAGCTAAACTCAATACTGTAACTGTTACGGCCCCCACTAACAAGGATACTGCGGCGGCCTTCCAGCAGACTGTACAGAACCTGTCCCTCCAATTTCAGTTTCCTTCTACCGCATATAACAACTATGTGAAGATGGGCGGCACCGGTGCTCGCACGACTTGGTCCTCTGTTGATGACCAGATCATCATTATCAATGCAGAAGCTGCTTCTACTGTTGGTGTTCAGTTCTTGGCCGCTGCGTTTAATCTGTCTTACGCAGAGTACGCTACGAAGCAGATTATTGTGGATAGTTTCGCTACTGCTTCTAAGTGCGTGGCTATTCTGGCTGATGTGAACACCTTCCAGATCAGAGAAAAGCTCCGTCGTATGACGAACTTCTATAACGCTGGTAATATGGCTTGGCAGTATTATTTCCATTGTTGGGATACGTTCTCTCTGTCCCCCTTCCATAATGCTGTCGCTCTGGTTACTGCCTAATTTAATACGGGAGAGGGTCTTTATAGGCCCTCTCCCAGGAGGTAAAAATATGCCTATTCTTTCACCAACAACTAGAATATACCTATGCGAGAATGCAGGTATTACAAAAGATCATAAAGCATATTTTAGCTCCAATTCTGCAATGATCTCTTATCTGCAAGGCAAAGTGACACATTCGTTTACAAACTGTACTTATCAGAGAGCTGATGAACGAGAGTACACACAGTTAAACATTGATTACTATGATGCCTTAAAATGTGATGTAATGTTTTGGCAAAATCCAAACAACAGCACAAAATATCTGGTTGCACTTATTACCGGCTTTGAATATTTGAATGAGGGAACAACTAGAATTTATTTTGAGATTGACCCTTATTCAAGTTTTTGCGGAGACATTGAATGGCAACCATGTTATGTAGAAAGGGAGCACGTTACAGGCGATTGGGTTGATGGTCAACCGAACTGGAATAATTGTGGTATTTCTGAACCAATTTCAGGCGCTCCTGTTGTAGTAGAAAACGAATTAACATATCCTCTTGTGCCTACAAGATATGTTATCTTGACTCCGTATAATGAGGACGGACAAGTATCCATTCACGGCAATACTTTAGGCGGCATCTATTCAGGAATGAATATGATTGTTAAAAATACTGCCGAAGAGGTTGACGATTACCTTAATACTGTTGCGGTTCATATTGCCACAACACTGGATAACATTGGACCTATTCTTTCTGTTCCCTCTTTCTTCCTGAATGATAAAGAATGGGAAATGGGCACTTTACAGTCTCCATGGATAACGCTTAATGGGCATTTCAATAATGCAAAGGTGTACACTTCTCAATATACGATGCTGAGAGTAGAAGGAGCCGCCGGGAGACAAAAAGAATTTCTTCCCGAATTGATGGGACAGAACGGCCTCGCTACTCCACTCACTCAGTTATTCGCTAAGGGTGGGTTAATTGGAGGCATTGGTGGTTTCGCTGTTTATCTAAAGAACTATAAGGGTATTGAAACAAGCCTTGAAGATGCTTATTTAATTACCGATATGCCGTCAGGCGTTTGGGTTGGTAATAATCTTTTGGATAATTGGCAAAACGCCATTATGAAAACAATTAGCGGAGGATTGAAGGGAGCCGCAGTCGGAAGCGTGGCAGGCCCAGGAGGAACAGCATTGGGAGCACTAGGAGGAGCAGCTTTATCTCTCGTAGGTATGGCAGATCAAATGGTTGCCTCCGGTGGTCAGGTAAATACAACAGCTAATGCCGCAGTTGCTTTTGGAGCTTACAGAGTGTGCACACGATGGTATATTAGCCCTACTCAAATCATGGAAGCAGTTGACGATTTCTTTGATCGTTTCGGCTATGCCGTGGGGCTTCTTAAAATTCCAAATGTAAACACTCGTCCTATTTGGAATTATGTGAAAACAAGTGAAGCTCACATTGGTGGAGACATTCCAGAACATTATAGAGAGCAAATTTGTGATATGCTGAATAATGGCGTCACATTCTGGAATGTAAATAGACGTTCAATCGGTGATTTCTCTAACCCCTCCGCTAATCAGATTGAGAACTATACTTATGATGATTTCTTAGAAGACCCACCATTCCAGGAGTATGACCCGCCTGAGGCAGACCCGGAACAGCCTGACCCACCTGCCGCTGATGATTTTAGTGTTCTTCCAGACGAAGTTGTGGAATATTCTTTAGCTGCTGATGGAGATACTTATTTAAGTAAGAATTTCAAAGTCAGAGAGTTCAGATGCCACGATGGTAGTGATAAAATTCTTGTGAGTAAAAGACTTGTTGAGCTGTTACAAATCATTCGTGACCATTATGGAGTACAAGTCATTATTAACAGCGGATATAGAACCACTACCCATAATACCGCTGTTGGTGGAGCCGCTAAGAGTCAACATCTTTATGGCCGTGCTGCTGACATTGTAGTAACTGGACAGACTCCGCTTAACGTTTATAATTGGGTTGCTAATAATGTTATGCCTTCTGGAAAAGGCGGTATGGGATGTTACAGATCACAAGGTTTTATTCACGTTGATGTTCGTCCCTCTGGTTACTGGAGAGACAACAATGTGTAAGGAGGATTATTATGCAAAATGAAGCTAGGATTTATAGTAAATCTCTTGAAGGTGATAAACAGCTGACTTCCTCTTTTAAGGTAAAAGAGTTTGCCTGTAATGATGGGAGTGACGTTATTCTGATTCACCCTGATCTTCCAGCCGTATTGCAGAATATTCGCAATCAGTTCGGAAAACCCATTATCATTAACAGTGGTTACAGGACTCCCGAATATAACAAGAAGGTGGGAGGCGCTACTCGCTCTCAGCATTGTTATGGTACTGCCGCTGATATTGTGGTTGACGGCATTTCTCCCGCTTCTGTTGCCATTGCCGCTGAAAAGGCATTGAAAGAGACTGGGCACCCTGGTGGGATTGGACTCTATAAGAGTTTTGTTCACGTTGATGTCAGATCAATGAAGTATAGATGGGACCAGAGAAGCGGTAAAGAAGTGGCGGTGAGCGGGTTTTGAAAACTGTCACTAAATTCGTTGTTTTCTGTATTGCGTTCCTTGTGCTTTATACAATAGCATCCCTTATTATCTTCTACAAAACAGGGTATGAAGCATCCACTCTTACAAATATGGTGTTTACCGTTTTTGGAGTTGAACTTGTATCTTGTATGGTGAAGGCCATTATCAATGGCAGAGGTAAAGGAAATGGAAGCTCTACTTGAAACAGCTAAAAATATTTCCCTTATTGGAGGGGGAATTGCCGTTGTGTGGAGACTGTTTACTTTCACATCCACAATCGGTAAAAAGATCGACGCCAACTCTGAAGAAATCAGAGATATGAGAGAAAAGTTGAATAGAGACTATGATAAGATAGATAAGTTAAATCAGGCAGATAAACATATTTGTCTATTCCTAATTGATATGTCGGACCACATGATAAACGGGAATCACATAGACAAGCTCAAAGAGACACGCAAAAATGTTATTACTTTCTTATCAGAGGGGGTTGAATAATGTTTCCTCTTATGGATGCCTTCCCAATTCTTTCACTACCTGATTTTAAAGTTAACACTAGCGGATTAACTAAACGGCAAACAAAGATGCTTAATACCATTCAATTTGCCGAAGTATTTTCCAGACTAATGAATGTTATGCTTTCTAGGTTTAAATGGAATGGGCTTCCGGCGTCGTGCAATGAAAGGGCATTAGAAATTACTCTAGCATTCTACGGTTACGCATTGTTCTTTAATGATGAGAATATCGGCTTTGCTCATACTCCTTGTACATTATCCGGCCCATTTAATATCTACTATGAGAGTGTTAATAGGCGGGCATACAGTTACAACTATGAGAAGAACTACACGATTGATGATAGTGTGCTCATTAGGGGTAATTTAACAATGACTCCTGACTATCTCATTCTAATGAATTACGCTCCAAAGATTGCAGACGCCATTAGAGCTATTGACGTTCATACGCAGACTTTAAAAAAGCCTTATATGGTTTCCTGTGAAGAGCGGCAAAAGAACTCTGTTATTAGAGCTTTAAATGACATTGCAGACAATGAAGTGACTGTTCTGGCCGTTCCAAATGCAGGAATCAATACTTTGAGTGTTCTCACAACTGGTGTGCAGAGTTACCTTGGAGATATGTGGGCGAACGTCAAGAACATGTTCAATCAGGTGTACTCCGCTTTAGGCGTAGCAAATGAGTTTACTTCCAAAAAGGAAAGACTCGTTGTGAGTGAGAGTCAGGGAGAACAAACCCCTATTAGACACTCCCTAGAAAGCGAGCTTGAATGCAGGCGTAAAGCGTGCGAAGAGATTAACAAGATGTTCGGCCTTAATGTTTCTGTTGAAGCAAATCAGCTTGAGCAGTTTAAGGAAGAACAGATTGAAGACCTATTAGCAAAGATGGGACAGCAGGTGGAAGGAGGGAATGAAAGTGTTTCCATGGAATCCGATTAACCCTCGTAACTATGAGCTAGGTCAGCTTGTATCCACTGGCTATCAAGTCTTTGACGATACATGGAGCACCTATATTCCCGAGCACAAAAGCGAGTTGTGCGCTAAGATTGTACGGCATTATTTCTTTTACGAAATTGGACAGGATACTCCGGATAAGTTCAAGCTATATCTAAACGAAACGCTTGAACGTATCATGCCATTTTACAATCAGTTGTACAAAAGTGAGCTGATTAAGTTTGACCCCATTATGAATCATTTATTGGAGACGAATGGAAGGTCTATTGAAAATGTGCTGAGAAAAGCACAGAAGGGAGATAGCGAAGTAATTAGCGCATTAGAGAACTTCGCTAAATCCTCTAAAGGTATCACCAACTCCACACAGGGGACAAAGCAAGGTATCACAGAGCAAGAAGACTACAAGAGAGATTACACAGAAAACAAAGAGAGAACAGAGAACGAAACAACCGGAGTCAATAGGAAATTGGATGGCACGGTCACAAGAGACGGTACAACTGATACCACGACTAATGAGACGGTTGCCGAAAATCAGAACGGAGACAAGCGGTTTGCAGACACGCCGCAAACTACCGTTGGGGATAATCCAAATAACGCCTATATGACGAACTTCACAAAGGAGAGTCAAACCAGAGATACCACAACGAATGCAACATCTAACAGTACAATCCACCAAACAGACGAAACAGACGATACGGAAACAACTGATACTGACCGTAAATTAAATGGAACAGAAGATACGGTTGGAAATATCACTGATGAACGAACCAAAACTTCACAGCTCAATAGAGATGTTGATACAAAAGCTACTAATGATGGATTTGAGAACGGTTCTAGTAGCCAGGATACAAGCAAGGCAAAACAGACTCTTGAAGACGAGTCTCAGACAACTGATGAAGGAAAGCATGAAATCATTTCCGGATTTATGAATATGACTCCATCTCAGCTTTTGCAAGGTTTCCGTGAAACATTCCTGAACATTGACGAACAAATCATTAAGGAGCTTCAATACAATTTCATGGAGGTATTTTAATATGTTTACTGTTGACGAAATTATCCACCTGTGGGAAGAGGACAAGATTACTACCGAAGAGGCGAACAGACACCTTGCGGAAATTGGCTCTCGTGTTCGTCTCGATGATACTAAGGAAAGCGGCTGGACCGAAGAGGAAATGAAGAAAGGTTTCATTCCTGGCAAGCCCGGTGAGCCTGTTCAGAGAGAGCTGGATAGAAGCCGCCGTATGGATATGGCTGGTAAGACCGCTTTCCAGAAGGTCAACGGCAAAATCTACAAGGTGTGGTACAACGAGGATGGCTATTTCCAGAAGGCTGTCCGTGCGAAGAAGTGAGGTAATACACTATGAGCAATTGCAATCACTACAAATGGGATGGCCATGGACATCCTCTGACTGATGGTTATTGCTATCCGGAGGGCTGTTGCCCTCCGGAGGGGCACAGACCTCCGCCCTGTGAGCCTGAGTTCTGTGCTATTCCTGTTCCCCCTCCCATTATGCCTGTTGTTCCACCTCCTGTTCCCGGCTTCAATCCGCAGGCTCAGATGGGGGCTGTAATTGAAAAGACAAATGAGTGTATTCACAGGTGGAATTACATTCAGGCAAATTGCTTCAAGGCTCTGAACGATTGTGTAGGTGCGGCGAAAACTAGTCCTGTTTACTATGATGACTGTGAAGTGCATCTTGAGCAGGGTTATTCCAGTGATGACAGCGCCGTTTACCATATCGTGCGTGTAAACAAGTTTGACAAGGCGGGTTGTCCCATTCGCGTCAAGTTGGGTCTTGCGTATGATAACTCCACGAACTCTAACGTTCGGCAGAGTATGCACGATTATAGCTTTGTCAAGAGTGCGAATGTCATTATGACCGCTGTCAATCCCTCTCAGCAGGGCTGGAACGGCCCGGCTATGTGGCGGGGAATGGCTATCGCCGGAACTCCCAATGCAGATGGTTATATTGCGGGCTTTACCGCAATGGGCACTCTGAAAGTCTACAAGGGCACTGTCGAAAGCGTGAACCTATGTCAAGATAAGATCGTGGATATGATCGGTGGTGTTACGCCCATCATTCTGGATGGTGAAATCACTGAGCAGGCGAAGGCCCTTACCACGAAGAAAGCTATCACGGCTATCGGCTACAACAGCGGGTGCGGGCAGACTATCCTTTTCAACGTTGGTATTACGGAAAATCCCGGTATGCAGGGAATTACTGTTGCTAACATCCTGAAAGAAATGGGATGCAACACCGCAGTCATTACGGCCATGCAGGACGCAACTGATGAACCTTCCATTGGTATGGAGTTCTTGGGCCGGTGGACTGACGTGCCCGCTAAATACAACGACCCTCAGAACGTTGCGTTCTGGTATGTGAGCAAGAGGCCTGAATGTGGATACAAGAATGACTTTGAAACTGAAATTGCTGACCTCGTTCAGACTACGGGCTATTGCGCTAACGGCATTACTGAGTTGAGAGATAAGGTGGAGACTGCGCAGGAGACGGCTGACGAAGCCCTCTCCCTCGCGCAGGATAACGCTGATAAGATCGCAACTATTCAGGGCCAGATCACTGAAATTTATTCTAAGATTGATGCTCTGAACACTCGTCTCACTAAAGTTGAAGGCGATATTGCCACGATTAAAGGACAGATCGACACAATCAATCAGCAGATTACCACTATTAATCAGGCTATCTCTAGCATTAGAGAAGAGATCAGCAACCTAACTGAGCAGATTGCAGGTATTACTAGCTCCATTACTAATCTTACGAATAGGGTTAAGACGGTTGAAGGTAAGGTAACAACCATTGAGGGCAATATTAGCGATATTCAGGGTGACATCACTAATATTGAAGGTGATATTACCAATATCAACAACGCTCTGGATGACATTAAAGGCGGAACAACTGAACTTCCTTACGTTAAGAAAGCCGGAGATACTATGAGCGGCGCTCTTAATATGGGAAGTAATAAGGTGAGTGCTGTGGCAACTCCTACTGATGACGCAGACGCTGCCACTAAAAAGTACGTTGATGATAAGGTAAGCGGAGCGGCTTATAAACTGCCTATTGCAAGCGGTTCTACTCTTGGCGGTATTAAAGTTGGTACTGGTCTTAACGTAACTGCTGATGGCACACTTTCTGCAACTGGTACTGGTGAGACTGGGGATTACCTGCCTCTGTCTGGCGGTACTATGAAAGGTGACATCGTTATGCAGGATGGAACTAGTCTTGATCTTGCTCAGACTGGTAGCCTGTATAATGACAATGGTAACACTGTTCTTAAAGGTACTGGCCCTGTTGTCGCTATGGGTACGCAGGTGAAGGTGCAGAATGAAGGCGGTGACGCTGTTCAAATTAAGAATGTAGCGAATGCTACTGAAAATGGGGATGCTGTTAACAAGGGACAGATGGATGGTGAACTTGACCCCATTAAGACCGATATTAACGAGGTAAAAACTGATATTACTAATATCAAAAACGGCACGGACGCTCTGCCTTATGTTAAGAAAAGCGGGGATACGATGACGGGGCCGCTAGTCATTAACGCCGGAGATGGCGTATGTATTTCCGTACCTTTTACTAACGGTAGTGGTACTATTTCTAAAAAGGAAAACACAGAGAGCCTTTACATGAATAATGGTAAGGCGATTATAGGTATTATTGGGGAAAACGTCAATTTGCAACCTAACGGAAGTGTCATTGTTAACGAAAAACAAATCAAAAGAGTAGCTGACCCTACGGAAGATCAGGATGTGGCCACAAAAGCGTATGTGGATGCGAATTCTGGTGGCGGTATTGAAGGGGGATTCCTTGGGAATGGGTGGACCCTTCTCGCAGAATGGGATTTAGAGACAGGGCTTTCTAGTATGCCAAATATTACTGCTGACGTATTATCTAAAATGGTCGAGATTGCATACATTATTAATGTGAAAGGCCAAACAACATCCAGAGGCAATCTACAAATCGAATTTATGCCCGGAGGCAAAGGAGAATATTTCGGGGATATAGATAATGATGAAACAGAAATAACTTTTGCCGCAACAAATCAGGCTTATTTCAAAAGTGCAAATTCTCTAGGAATTAGCGCAGTAACCTTCCTTGCTAGAACAAATAGTCCTTTATCTCCTAATCAATATTCGCTAACAGTTGGAAAAACTGTAAGCCCTGTTACTAGTGGACATAAAGGGCATATTAAGATGTATTGGAGGTAACAATGAAAATTGTCAAAATCGAGGAAATGGTAATTGACCTCGTAGAAAGCGACCATGAGCATCCATGGCAATGCGAATTTGACATTACCGGTTTAAATGCTAATTACTTTATCATCACTATGGACAGCGAGTTTGGGTGTGCCTATACTCAACTGTTTGACCCTAAGTATATCGGCTCTCCTGGAGTTTTCCTGCAAAGCGGTAACATTCCAACTGATGTTAAAGTTTACGCTGACGCTACTGGAATTAGAATCGAATGCTCTGATAGGTCGTTTAAACACGCTACTATGACGGCATTTGATAGTAATGATGGGCGCAACGAGAATGAGCTTCAAGAAGTTATCGTTGATGTTAGTAAAGTAAATCAAATTGCTTTGCTTGTTGACGATGCCATTCAAATGGCTACTGGTACGCCTAGTGTTAAAGGACCTGAGGTGACGCTAGCTGTAAGTGCTCCTATTAGCGGAGAGAGTATTAGGGCGTATTATATGGACGTTGACGGAGTGAGATACTACTGCGATTTAAACCTTGTTGGTAAAATTGCAGAGAGTGAAATTACTCTGGATAGGTTTCAAAAGCTATATAAGCATTATATGTAAACGGTGAAGAAAGGAAGGCTCTTAATGGGCCTT
>OLQL01001733.1_pt1 | contig 16921 bp, 2 predicted proteins | sample 1672971 | NCBI WGS metagenome assembly OLQL01 (sample SAMEA3136742, study PRJEB25190) | human gut metagenome | biome: human gut; feature: human-associated habitat; material: faeces | place: Austria | collected 2013
GACCCTGCCGATGACCTACCACGATGTCGACAACAAGGGTTCCTATACCTTCTTGGGTTGGACCACGGTTGGCACGGGGTATGTTGCTGGCACGAGCCCGCTCTACACCAACGCAGCAGGTCATGCGTTCACTATGACGGCTGGTTCTCGTGATACCGCACTTTATACGCTTGATCAGGACATCATCGATGATGGTTCGTATGGCGTAACGCTCTACCCGGTCTTCCAAGAGAACAAGGCAACCATCAATTACACCTTCGCCACGGGCTGCGGCTCCATGGGTACGGTTACCCCGGGCTCCGAGAGCATTAACATGGCATCGGGCACCGCAGCAGGTGCAACGGCAACGGCAGCAACTGGCCATGTGTTCCGTGGTTGGTTCAAGGACGCTGCCGGCACCCAGGCTGTTGATTCTTCATGGCTTTCGGGCGCCAACAGCAATGTGATCAAGCCGCTCAAGGTTGATGGCATCTATGCTGCTGGTCCTGTTACCTACTACGCACTCTTCGAGGTTGAGAAGTACACGGTTACATTCGACATCGGCGACACCACCATGGGTGGTTGGGCTGATGGCTCCACGAATGCGACCAAGCAGACCGCGAACCCCATTCCTTACAACACCGCGCTTGGCGCTTCCAATGTTCCTGCTGTTAAGGGTAAGACGGGCTATGGCTTCGTTGCTTGGAACACCAAGGCCGATGGCACGGGTACTTCTTATACCGATCTTTCTACCTATAAGGTTATGGGCCCTGTGATCTTCTATGCACAGTGGGAGCCGCGCGATGGTTACACCATCCACTACAACCCCAATGGTGGCAACCTTACCACGGTCACTCAGACCACGGTTTCTGGCGGCGCAAAGCTGAAGTGGACCGACGTGGTTAACAACGTCATGTTCTCCGATGCGAAGAACATGAAGAAGCTGGGTTACACCTTCGCTGGTTGGTTCACCGCAGCAGACTTCTCGGGTACGCGCATCGATGTGGCTGGTTCCACCACCACCTTCGGTCAGGCCGTTATGGCTCAGCAGCCCGGCATCACCGAAGATGATGTCCCGACACTCGAGCTCTATGCGAAATGGGTCGAAAAAGACTACACCGTTACTTACAACGCGCAGCTTCCTACGGGCAGCATCACCATTGGCAACAAGACCCCGGTTCACTGGGATTCCACGAACCTGCGTCCTGCTGGCAACGAAACGCTCAGCGCCGACGGTTATGACTTCCTCGGTTGGAACACCAAGGCAAATGGTTCTGGCATGACCATTACCGATGCCACGGTATTCAGCGCTGCATATCAGAATGTGAACGGCACCACGACCGACACGGTTACAACGCTCACGCTCTATGGCATTTGGAAAGAGAAGACCTTCACCGTGGTCTTCCGCGACGGTGCCAACGAGCTCTCTAAGCGCGAGAATCTGAAATGGGCAGATACCATTGCTTACTATAATCCGGTAACCCCGAATGGTCCGAAGCGCCTGGTTGGCTGGGATTACACCCCGCAGGGCGGCACCAAGACCACCTGGACGGGTGCTCCGAATCCGATCGCTCTTGCAACCATCGCTGGTAATGCAACGGTGGCAGCAGGCTCTACCTTCTACCTGGATGCAGTATATGAGGACAATGCGACCTGGACCATCAATTACAACAAAGTGAATGTTGATGCTGCTGGCAACCCGATCTCCACTTCCGTGACCAAGGTTGGCACCGAAGATGGTTACATCGAGCCGGGCAATGCCATCGACATCCATAGCTTCAATGGCAAGAACTACATCAAGACCTTCAATGACGCGAACGCAGCGACCACTCTGAAGGGTTATGCGCTCGGCGATGAGTCTGTGCTCGATGCGAAGTTCACCGCAACGGTTGTTGAGGTTGCTTCGGGTGCGAACATCGTATTCAACGTCTACTGGGTCGAGAAGATCTTCAATTTCGAATACGATCTGGGTGTTGATGGTCAGGGCAATCCTGCTCCGAGCAGCCTTACCCCGCCGGCTCCTCGCCAGGCAGGCTGGACCAATGCGGTTCCGCAGCCGACTTGGCCGGGCGAGATCCCAACTTGGGATGGTCACAAGAATCCGAAGTGGCAGTACAAGAATGGCTCCAACTGGGTCGATGTTCCTGCTGGCGCAACGGTTTCTTCCATCGCGGCAACCGATGACAACACGAACCCCATCGTTCTGCGCCTCTTGTGGGCAACTGATACGGCACGTATCACCTATGCTGCTCAGGAAGGTGGTTCTGCAGCAGGCGGTGCTCTGACCGTTCCTGCAAAGGGTTCTGCCTCTGAAGACATCAATGCAGTTTCGGGTACCCCGACTGCCATGACCGCAACTGCAGCTTCTGGCTACAAGTTCGACGGTTGGTACAACGGCGGTACGCTCATTACTAATAATGCAACCCTCACGGTTACCAAGAACCCCACCAGTGGTCTGTTCGAGACGGCAACCTACACTGCTCACTTCTCGAAGTTGGGCGACATTGCCTATGTCATCGAGCATTACTTCGAGCAGGCTGATGGCTCCTATGTCATCAACAATGGTCTGACCGGTTCTGGCTCTGGTCAGGAAGGCTCACGTGTCGACAAGACCTCCGCAATGGAGCAGGACGTGAAGGGTTATTCCTACAAGGCAGGCATCACGGGCGAGAAGCTGTTCATCGCTTCGCTCCAGCCCGGTAGTGCTGATAACATACTCCGCCTCTACTACACGCTCAACGAGAATGCTGTTGACGTTGCAGGTACGGCACCAGGTGCAGACGCTCCGGCTACTGTTCCGGTTCCCACCTATCCTTCAACGGGCATCACGGGCGCACACACGAATCATAAGTACGGCACCACGCTGGTTCTTCCCGATATGCCGAATGTAAGCGGTTGGGACTTCAGCTGGACCATTACCTCTACTGATCCTGATTTCGTCACCCGTACGGGTGTTGCAAATGGCGCAACCTTCACCATGCCTGATGGTGCTGTGAGCATCACCGGCGTATGGAAGCGCGCACTGCACGAAGTTCAGTTCGTGGCTGGTGCCGATCCGCACGGTACGGTTTCTGTCAAGGCTCCTGCAACGCTTCCGTTCTATGTTGAGCACGGCAAGAAGATGACCGAGCCGGGCAGCACGGGTCACTATGGCTTGATCGAATTCACCGAGGATACCGGTTGGGCGCTCGCTGGCTGGCGTTACCTCGATCCGACCGATGGCCAGACCAGGGACACCACCGATCCTAACAGCGTTGTTATCAATGCGAACACCGTATTCACCGCGATCTGGGCTCAGACCTTCTATGTGGCCTACGATCCGGGTTCGGGTCCGAATAACCATGGCGGCACCGGCTTCACCACGCTTCAGCGCGGTGGCACCGACATCGGCCTGGGCGTTAACGTGAGCACGCTTCCGCTGATCATTGGCGGCGCTGATCGCACGCAGAACGCACCTGCTGCTGATGGCTACAAGTTCATCGGTTGGACCTGGAAGAACGGTGGCGATTTCTACTGGCTCACCGCTGATGCAACGGCGGCTGGTTATGACACCACGGGTCTGGGCACCGCAGCTCAGATGAACTTCACGGTGGAGCGCAACATCACCTTCACCGCCATCTGGGAGGCTATTGAGCAGACCCTTACCTACAAGATCGATGGCGACAATTCGCCTGCATCCAACTGGACCAACATGGGCAAACCGGGTCAAGCTGGTCTGACCACCGAAGATTATGTGGTTAACCCCAAGCCGCGCACCGACGAGGTTGTGACCTTGCTCACCGGTGGCGATGTCGAGCGCACGGGTTACACGCTGGCTGGTTGGAAGTACACCGATAAGGATGGCATCACGCACACTATTAATGGTTCGTTCACGATGCCGGCTTATGCGGTTACCCTCACTCCGGTTTGGGATTTCGCAGGCCTCAAGATCTACTTCGATTATGCAAATGGTTGCGATAACACCTACGGCGGCTTGGATAAGTTCTCCGTGAACATCGATGCAGGCAATGCATCTGCAATGCACATCGATGGCGCTACCGCATCCGCCTACACTGGTTATAAGTTCATGGGTTGGTACGAAGACGCCGACCATACGATCAAGGTTGATGGTTATGCAGTGGATGGCAATCACTTCATCGGTGATGGCACCAACGGCTGGACTCCTAAGACCTACTACGCATGGTTCGATGTGTCCGAGACCACCTATGTGATCGAGTTCAACCTGCAGACCACGACCGGCTTCAACACCTTTGAGCGCACCTTCACGGGTGTGACCACGGGCAGCACCGTCGATGTTGAGGCTGCGGGCAACAAGGCTTATGCCGATCGCCTCTCTGTCGAAGCGGAAAGCGCGTTCGCAAGCTATGTATTCGATCCGACGCACGCGAATTCGGAATTGGTCAAGGTCGTTATGGCTGATGGCACCACGAAGCTTATCCTCTTCTACAATATGCTTCCGTTCGACATCACCTACGACAAGGATCTTCCGGATGCAGCGTACACCTGGGATTGGGTGAGCGAGGCTGGTCCTAATAAGGGCACTGCTGAGAAGACCATCACCATCCCGAGCGCAAAGCGCGACGGTTATCAGTTCGCTGGTTGGACCATCACTTACGTTGATCCTGTTTCGGGTGAGACGGTGACCACCGACCTGGCTGGCAATACTTTCATCATGCCGATGGCTCCTGTTCTGGTTACGGCCAAGTGGGCACAGTACATGGATGTGGTGATCGAATACTTCAAGCGCGGCGACGTTGACCCGCTGGGCACCGAGACTGATCGCGCTATCGAGGGCACCACCTACACCGTGTCGCTCGACCAGATCGCAGCCTTCAAGGCAGCTCATATGAGCGAGCTGAATGGTTATCGTTACATCGATGATGGCAAGCGCGGTGTCGTGATCACCTCTGATCCGCGCCACAACGTGATCCAGATCTTCTTCGACTTGATCAACGACTTCGGTGTTCAGTTCGATAAGAACTACGGCGACAACCGCATCATCGGCAAGGTCGAGGGCATGAGCCTGGCTGACATGCCGTATGGTTCTCGCCCGGCAGACCCGAAGCGCGCTGGTTGGGTGCTCGATGCCGATAAGACTTGGAACACCAAGGCTGATGGCACGGGTCTTCAGCTGAAGATCACTACCACGCTCGACGAGCTGTTGAAGGCAGTCTATGGCGATGATTACAACGCAGATGATTTCCTGAAAGCGGGCGGCATCCTTACGCTCTACGCGATCTGGAACCAGAACGATCAGTTCGAGGTCATCTACGACATGAACAATATGAAAGAGAAGAATCCGAACATCCTGAACGACATGCCTGAATGGCGTGAGGATATGGCGGCCGAAGACAAGAAGGGTGCTCTGTGGGATCAGGCAGGCTTCAACTTCAAGCCGATCGATAAGGAACTCTCTGCACCTCATGGTTATGAGTTCATGGGTTGGAACACCAAGGCCGATGGCACTGGTCACACCATCACCGATGCGACCAAGTACTTTGAGATGTCCAACTGGATCAATCCTGACGTTGAGCAGATGAGCATCACGCTCTATGCGATGTGGAAAGAGATCGAGCTCGATATCGAATACCTCGCCACCGTTGGTGGTACGGTTGACCGCGTGCTCGACCGCATCAGCGCAGTAACTGGTCAGCATGTCCAGACTGGTTCTTCGCCGATCAACCCGACCGAGCGTTTGCATTCCGTTGCAACCGCAGAAGCTGGTTACCACTTCGTACGTTGGGAACTCTACGATGAGAACAAGCACGCGGGTCTGCTCCGTGCGATGGCCGATGGCGACAGCATGACCAACATCCTGCGCTTCCTGCGCAACGATGATGAAGAGATCGTTGTCGATCCGAACGAAGGCCGTTACTACGGTGCACGTTACATCGCGATCTTCGAGAAGAACGCAGATGCGACCCTCGTTTACGACATCAACGGCGGCACGCTGGGCGAGATCGACTCTGTTACCATCTCGCACGGCCTGACCACCAAGCTCCACAACGGTGTGTATGTGGCAAGCACTGGTAAGGGTTACAAGCGCCCCTACTACACGCTGGTTGGTTGGAGCACTAAGCCTGGCGAGGACAACCAAGTCGAGTACAGGCTCGGTCAAGACTACGTAATGCCTGAAGGCGGCCTCACGCTCTACGCAGTGTGGCAGATCAACTCCTTCCCGGTTGACGTTGATCATCGTGATGACGATCTGGGCAAGGTAGACGGCGGTCATGCTGATGTGGTTTACGGCGAGAAGCTGAGCCCTGAGTTCATCCAGAGCATCTCTCAGCAGCCGAAGAACAACAGCACCTTCAAGGGTTGGCATGTGACCATGACCGACTCCGAGACGGGCGAGATCGTCTTCGACGAGTGGGTCACCGATCTGAGCACTTTGCCCGACCTGCTTGGTCCGGTTGTTGGTCCGGTCTCCATCGCGGCTGACTACGAGGCAGTGCCGGTTGAAGATCTGGTTACGGAAGGCACCACGCTTCCTAAGACTAGTGACAACAGCGTACTCGGCTTGATCATCGCTCTGGTTGCTGGTTTCGCTCTGGCACTGATCGTGCTCTTCGCACGCCGCCGCCAGGATGACGACGACGATGACGACGAGCTGCGTGCACGCCGCGCTTCTGCTCCGGCTTATGCAGAGACCATCGCTTGCGCTGCAGCTGCTCTTCGTGAGAACCCGGCTCGCATCGTGCGCGATGCACAGAGCGCAGCCCCAACAATGTTTACTCTTCGTAAGAGGAACGGTCGTACCCGCAATACCACCCATGCCGACGGTATTGCGGGTACCGCAATTTCTCCTGCGACTTCTTTCGCGGATTCCTCTTTGGATTCCCGCAATTCTTCCTTTTACTGTGTTTATTCGGACACGGCACTGGCAGATGTGCGCCCCGTTGCCTTCGTGCGCGGGGCGGCACTGTCCCTCCTGGCGGTAGTGCTGGGATGCGTAGTAGTGTTTGCTCCGGGTTTAGCGCTTGCCACAACAGGGGATCCTGGAACAGGATCCACCTCAACCGCAAGCTCCCATATCCAAACGAACCACTCAAACACAGACCCCGCCACATCACAGACGGGGTCTTTTCAATCGAAGAGCGCTAAAGCCGCTTCTGCGAGCGCTTCGAGCGCAAAATCGAGCACGAACTCGGCTTCCGCGCCGTCTCCCAGCGCGAGCGCGGGATGCCGCGCTTCCAAAAACACAAGCGCGGCCCCCTCAAAAGCGGCTGTTTCGGGCTCTGGCAGCACGCTAGCAGCCTCCAGCGCATCTTCTGCGGGCGGATCGAGCGCCACGGCGGCCTCGAATGGAGCAGCTTCCGAGAGCTACTCTACGCGCATCGCGACCTCCGATAACATCAAGCGCCTGGCGTATCTTAATGCGCTCGCCAACAGGACGAGCACCTACCGCGCGAGCGCGACCACCGCAACTGCTTCAAGCGCGAGCGCCAGCACGGGCGCTGTTACGCGTACCGTAGGTGTTTCAGGCGCTACCAGCCCTTCAGCGACCGGCTCAGCTGCTGCAGCGAGCGTCGAAAGTGCTGGTATTGAGGGCGCTGGCGCATCTAGTGCGGTTCCTGGCGGCCTTCCTGCGGCTTCAGACGATACTCTTGCCGCTCTGGGCAGCGTGCTGTCCTTGAAATCCTCTTCTGACGACTCTTTCGCACATACTGCTGCGATGTTTGCACTCCGTTCGACCGATCAAGCGCAAAACGATCCGAATCCAAATGACGGTTCAGGTTCAGGTGCGGCAACGGGGGATGTCTTTGACGTTCCGCGTTCTCGTGCTTCGGCCACCGATTCGGATGATGCCGTGATCAACGACCCGGGAGAACCCCCAGGTAAAACGGATGATAGCACCATAATCTATCCCGATGATCCCGATCCACAGCCGGGAGATGAGCCTGGAGGCAGTTCCGCCGATCCAGGTACAGATCCTGTTGTGCCCGATGAGGGGGATGGAGTCGTGGACGATCCTACGGATGATCCCGCAGGTGAGAGGCCAGATGACCCCTCCGATGCGAACGATCCGGCCGATGAACCTGCAGATGATCCTACGGACAACCCTGCGGATGATGCCACAGATGCGCCAGTGAAGATCGTTTATAAGGCAGGCGAGGGCGGCACGGTCTCCTATTCTTCCGATAAGATCTGCTCCTCAACTGGCACGAAGCTTGATGAGAACGGCAAACCTACCGATAAAGAGCTCGTAGGCCCTGTGGCTGCTCCTAAAGTGGGTTACCACTTCGTTGGCTGGGCGATCGACGATCCAAACGTCGATTCTGTCGATGATCTGGTCATGGTCACGAGCGATGCAGCGCTTGATGCAAAGACGGTGAAAGGTTGCGCGTTCTCCGACAAGGCGAACTGTTATAAGGCAGCCAGCTTCATTGCGCTCTTCAAGTGCAACGATTACGTGTTCAACTACGATGCGAATGGCGGTCAGCTGAACACCGCTGGTGTGCAGATCGAGCCCACGCAGGCCACGTTCGGCTCCAATGCGCTGTTCTCAACGGCTGCTTCGCCTGCGCGCGATGGATACAAGTTCCTTTGCTGGAATACCGCTGCGTCTGGTTTGGGTGCCGCCATTAGAGAGGGCGATGCGCTCAGCGCAGAGAAGATGCGCGGTATGGTGATCGAAGCTCCCGTTGAGGATGAGAACGGGGCAGCCATCCAGCTCTATGCGCAGTGGACCCCTATTCCAGCTGATCCGACTCCTATCGATCCAAGTGAACTTGAGCGGCCAACGCAACCAGTAAAGCCCGTAGTGCCCACAACACCGGTTTCACCAGGCACCAACAGCAATACGAGCGCTGGTTCGAATGCGGATACTAATGCGAATGCAGGTGTGAGTGCTGGCGTGACCCAGCCAAACCGCCTGGTAAATACTGCAACGGCAGACGAGAACGCTTCCGAAGAGACTCTTACTGAAGCGCCTCTGCTGATGGAAGACGATGCGCTCGCAGCGCTCTTTGCGGGCATCGGGGCAATAGGCGATGCGGTGGTCGTGCCACCAGCGCTCGAGGTATTGCCCGCTGCCACAGAAGAGTTCGTTACGAGAAGCGCTGAGGCCATCTCAGGCGTGCCTGGGACCGGTAATGGACAAGATGCCTCAGTGGGTGCTGTGCAGGCGGTAGGAGTCGCCACAGCGGCTGCTGGCGCGATTGCGATCGTGCTGGGTGTGGCGAGTGCAGTGTCTTCAACGGTTGCGCGTCGTCGTGTGGTGCGCGCGTTGGGCGCTGATGCTGCTGGTGGGTCGGGCGTTGAACCGAGCGAACCTGCAGGAAAAGCCGATTAACGAGACCCTGTGATCGCATCGTCCGTAGCGACGGCGCGCTCACAGGGTCGTTGTGATTATAGGGCCTCATGGTCAGTTACGTGCTCTTCACGCTCTATGAGGGTGATCGCATGAATGGAACACGTTTGTAATACGTCTGTTCGCTGCACTCTGGTAGAGAGGTAGGCAAACGGATGGATAGCGATAGGCAAAGGTAGGATGGGGCTGCAAACTCCGCAACATACGCATGCGCAGACGTTCTTGCAAGGTCTGCTGAAAGGACGAAAGTATCACGCCGCGCGCTTGGTGCTTTTCGTGCTGGCATGCCTGCTCATCTCTGTTGCCATCTTCATGCTCTCATTCTCGAATCCCCAGGCCAGCCGCACGCAACAGCTTGCAGCAAACATGATTCAGACAGAAGCGCGCGCAGAAGTGCTGTTGATCGCCTCCTACGACGATGCCGATAGTGCTACACAGATGCAACGCGATGCGCTGATCGATTTGCTCAATCGCAGTTCGGTAGGGGTCGATGTTGAATATCTCGATGTGAATGCTGGTTCTACCAGCAGAAATGTAAGCAATGCCTCTACCTATGGCGCTTCGCTGGCAACCAGTAGTTGGGGGCAGGCTCTTGCCAAGAAGATGCAAGATCACGGTCGTTATTCTGCGGTTGTCTGCATCGATGATGAAGCTCTCTACTATGTTGAGGCTGTTCACGAGCTACTTTTCGCCCAGACGCCCGTTGTGTTCGTTGGAGTGAGCGACGCTTCGCATGCGCAGCGTGCGTTCGAGTTGGGCTATGCCACCGGAGTGATGGAAGCTTGCGATGCGGCGGGGGTGGTTAAGGCTGCCAAGCAGATGCAACCCGATGCAAAGCATCTTGTCGTGCTTACCGATAACACAGCCACAGGCCTGGGCGATCGCACGCAGTTCGAAAAGGCCGCGAGCACTTCTGGTACCGATTCTTCCAATAACAAGGCGGTGTCCATCTCGACATCAGATGGTAGTGGCACTGCGCTCTCGTTCGGTAATTTGACTGTTGATTATCTGAATGCCTCCACCATGACACGAGCCGAACTAGGGAAACAGCTCTCATCTGCCAGCAGCGAGGACATCATCATCTATTTAGATGCAAACACTGATGCTGCAGGCAATGACTATAATGCCAGCCAAACGGCCTATTTCGTATCTGCGGCTGCTACTCAGCCAGTATATGCGGTCGGCTTCGGTGGAGTGGGTGAGGGCTTCATCGCGTCTACGGTTGTTGATTATGAGAAGGCTGGCGAGCGGGCTGGCGAAATCGTTGTCATGATCTTGAATGGCACACGCCCTGCCGATATCCCTGTCGAGACTTTCACGAGTGAAGGCATGGTCTTCGATGAGCAAGCGCTTTCGAATGCGGGTATTTCGACCTCTGTCCTTCCCTCAGGCGCTACGCTCATCAATCAGGCAGGTCAAGCGACCACCAACAAGATGAGCGTGCTTGATTCTCTGCGCTCGATATTCCTGCCCATTTCACTGCTCGTTTTGGGCATTGCGTGCATCGCAGCTTTCGTTTTCTTAGGATATCGACGAACTGCCAATGAAGTGGCAGAAGTTGTTGCACAGCGTAACACGCTCGAGAGACGATTCTACACCGATAGTCTTACCGATATGCCGAACATGCAGTGGCTCACTGCCTATGCTGCAAGCGATGCCTCTAAGCGTGTGCGTTCGGTCCTTGAGGTGGCGCTGCTCGATCTGGACGATCTCGATAAGCTGCATGGTGTTGATACTGCCGATGTGGTCGTGAAGACCCTGGCCAAGCGCCTCAATGGCATCGATAGCATTTTCCTGGTGCGCCCGAACCGGAGCGATTTCTTGCTTGGGTTCGATGTCGATCTGCAACGCGGCTCTGCGCCACTTGATGAAGTGGAACGCGTGCTGCGTGCGCCTGTTAAGGTAGGGGAGAGTGCGATTGCGGTGAGCCCTTGTATCGGTGTGCTTAATCGTGAACGTGGTATGTCTATCGAGGAGATGGTGGCTGGTGTCGATCTGGCGATCCGCCAGGCTGAGCCCACCGGCGCGGGTGGTGAAGTGGTCTTCTATGAAAATGACATGCGCGTAGCTGAGGAGCACAAGTACGATATTTCCTCGCTGCTGAAAAAAGCGATTGCAAACGACGATCTGAGTGTGCTCTATCAGCCGCAGATCGAGCTTGCTACCAATGAAGTAGTGGGTTACGAGGCGCTGGTGCGTTTGCGCGGCGACAAATATCCGCCTGAGCAGTTCATTCCCATTGCAGAGGCGAACGGCCAGATCGTTGAGCTCGATCGTATGGTCGCACGCAAAGTGGTGCAACAGCTTGCAACTTGGAAGAAGCGCAAGCAGCGTATTCGCCCGGTTTCGATCAACTTCTCCTATGGGCAGCTATGCGATGAAGACTTTGTGTCTTACCTCACAACGCTGCTTGAGGAATATGGTGTAGCACGCAAGTTGCTCCGCGTTGATATAAAGGAAAGTCTTTTCGTGAACGATATGGCAAAAGCCAGGAGTTTCGTTGATGAGCTCTATAAGGCGGGCTTTGGCATTGCGATCGATGGGTTCGGCGCAGGCTACACGTCAGTTCCCCGGGTGATGCATATTCCGGTGGATGCCGTAAAGCTCGATCGTTCGCTTACTGAAGGGCTGTTAGCGCACGCATCTGATGACGCTGCCACGCCAGCTAGTGCTGAATCAGCAGCCGATGCGGCCGCTGTAGCTTCCTCGGATTCTTCTGCAAGCGATGCCGCTTCAGCCTCCAATACTGACTCTGCGGCGGCTGCTAACGCTGCAGACGAGGCGATCACCAGTCTGATCGATCTGGTGCACGAGGCTGGCAAGATCGTAGTGGTCGAAGGCGTCGAAACACTGCAGCAGCTGGAGGTATGTCGCAACAAGGGCTGCGATGTGGTACAAGGCTTCTTCTTCTCCGAGCCGCTCTTACCCGAGAGCGTGCTACGGTATAAACCGCAAAAGATTTCACTCTAGCTGGTATTTCTTCTCCCTGCGTTTCTTGCGAGGGCAAGAAGAGATTTTATATAATCAGAGGGTTCGAAGTAGCTCGAAAATAACCCGCAAGTATTGGGATACGAAGGAGCGGAACGATGCAAGCTCAGATCCAACAAGGTAACAAGATTCCATCCACAAGAAGCACCTCGATTGGTAAGCGAGTCGCCAGCGCATTCTTTGCGGTGCTGTTGGCGTTCTTCCTCGTTCCGACACCCGCGTTCCAGATTGCTCCAGCCTATGCCGATGAACTAGGCGAAGCGGTGAGTGCTGGACTCATGGAAAGCGCGCAACCTGCTGATAGTCCAGCAACTTCGAAAGCGGACACGTCAACTGAGACTGTCACACAAGATAAGGCGGATCCCGCTCCCGATACGAAGGATACCGACAAGGGCGATGCCCTCATGGGCCTCGATCCGCAAACTCCAGCAGCTCCAGCAGCTCCCGAAGCGAGCACTTCCGATAAGGCATCCGAAGTGGCTCCTGAAACCGATGCTGCAAGTACTCCTGATGTGGATGCCAGCGTTCAGGATGATGCTGCCGACGTGGCCACTGAAGACGAGACCGAAACTCCTGCAGATACTGAAATTAGCGCTCAAGACGACGTAGGCGTGGGAATCAACATTCAAGGAACCATCAGGTTCTTTGGTACGACAGGTCCGGACCCCAATGATCCTAGCTATAACAAATATGATAATACGTTCGATTGTCGTAGCACGAACAAGGTGTGCATCGATCGCAGTGCGTTCAACGGTTATTCGTATGCTTCTTTGCAGGTTGAGCCGAGGTGGGGTGCAGGCCAGGAAGCCGCGCGCGAGGCTTGGGAGAAGATTCCCGCGAGTGAAAAGTACACGCCTGAGCATCTGCACATCGGTTTCGAGGGCGAAAATAGCATTGTAAGAGTTGTAAACGGGAGCTTCACCTACGAGGATGATCTAGCTAACCCATACGCTAATCGCGTGAACCTGGTGTTCGATGCTACGAATGGCGTAGGCCAAGGTGTAGCTACCATGTATGTGGATTATCATTTCACGGATGAGGCAACGTCGGCAACCTATGAGGCTCACATGAGCATGCCGGTGTATATACAAGACTCGCCGAACACGGTGACGGGGATCACAGTGCCTTCGAGTAAGGTTACTACCTGGATCGATGATACGTTTTCCAGCGAAACGGAAAAATATGGCTACTATTATCAATACGACGGCGGCAATTCCTCTCATAAGAGCCAAGAGTTCACGGTAAGCGTTATAACCGATAACGGCAATCCTGCTGGATATTGTTTCAGTGATCTGTTCGACATTTCCATTGAAGATGAAAGTGTCATAACAATGGTGTCCGACACGATGTGGGACGATCAAGACCAGGGTTATACGAATGGCCCCGATGCGCTTACCTACGGCTTGCAATTCCGTGCAGCTAAGGCGGGCACGACCAATGTCACGATTAAAGCTAGAACAGCAGACCCCGTGGTAAGTACCACGTTCGCGGTAGAGGTGCGCACCGATCATCCTGAAGCGAATGTGCCCGCATCTTTCGACATGACCATGGATGAGCCGCAGCGAATCTATGTGGAGGATGAGGCCTCGAGTAGCGATGCTTCACCTATCACGGTGCCCGTGCGCGGCGAAGAGCTCGGCTGGCATTATTCCTCCGCCAAGCCTTTCATAACCAGCATCACTTCTTCGGATGAAAACGTGCTCTCGGTTCAGCGCATCACAAGCCCTTCCTATTGGGTTTCGTTTGCCCCATTCGAGCTTGTTCCCGTTTCGGTAGGAACGACAACGCTCACGGTCGCGGATTGCTACGGCAAGACCTACACCTCAACGGTCACCGTGAATCCCAGCAGCAGTGTAGACCCTGGGGTAACGGTGAACTCGGTCGGGCTCGTACGTTATGAGGATTGGGAAAGCGTGTCTAAGGGCACGGTCACGATGAACATCGGCGACCCGGATGGCGTGAAGCTCGCAGCTGATATCGACGCGAATGGTGCTGTGAATGCCAACTGGACTTCCTCGAACCCCGAGATCGCCGAAGTAGTTGTCACGCAAGATGCGAATGGCGATGAGATCTGCCAGGTGAAGCCTGTACGCGCTTCCTATGACGAGCAAAACAAGACCACCGCCGACTGCCGTATTACCGTTACCGTGAATGGCTCGGTATCGGATTACTGCAATATCAAGGTCGAGCCCGTTGAGGACTTGTGTGGTGCAGACCCGTCTTCACCGCTTGGTGCAGCTACGGTCTCTGTCTCGAAGGCGATGCCTGCCAATGTGCTACAAGAGCTGCAAAGTGTGTCACTGGCAATCTCATCTATTCCAACGGACAACCAGCCAGGGGTCGATAGCGCCACCTCTGCGTTTGAGAAGGACGGTGCGAAACTCGCTGGTGTCTTCGATATCCATTTCATAAACAAGACTGATGGCACTGAACATGCCTGGAATCAGCCGTCGTATCCCATTACGGTGAAGGTTCCCATGACCGACAGCATGAAAGAGCTGCACAAGTTCGGTACGCTTTCGTTCTATCACGTTGATCCGGTAACGGGCGATCGCACGAAGATGCCCACGTGGGTCGATGCCAACGAAGAGTTCGTTTGTTTCGAGACCACGCACTTCAGCTCGTTCATACTGGTTGCCGAGCCTGCGGCGCAAGACGATGATCCAACGACGACTCCGGACCCCGACGATCCTAATGACAATAACGGCGGCAGCACCAATCCTGGCGATGAGACCGGTAAGGGCGACTCTGGTAATACCGATAAGGACAATTCAGACAAGACTGATTCCGATAAGGCCGATAACACCGATAAGCCGAGCGATAAGGGCTCAAAGGATGAAAAGACCACAAGCGATGAAGATGGTTCTGGCACCACGCTTCCTAAGACAGGCGATGAAGACAACGCGCTGCTCGTTATAGCGCTCGTGGCTGCAGCTGCTTCTCTGGTGTTCTTTGTTCTCTCTCGTCCTCGCAAGGCTTATTGCGATGCTGAGCTTGAGCAAGATGGTGCCTTCGCTCGTCCGCAGCAAGGCTTTTTGCCTTGCCAGGAGCAGCGCACCTCTCGTACGCGTGCATCAAAACCTCCCTTACGGAGTTTTCATCCACGCGCTTAGAGGCTCTCAGAGGCTCAAGCAGAGGTAATCAACTAGGTTGTTGATGTACTAAAGGTTTTCGGCGTGCTGAGAGGCTCTCAGAGGCTTCGAAAACAATAGGGATGTGGTTACACTCGCTGCCGCAAGGCTTTCTGTTGCGCAATGAAACGTTCAAATGAGGGCTTGAGAGTCCGCGGCCAGATGTTTCATGGGCGTTTGTATCTCGGAAGCTCTTCTGAGGCCTGAGAAACGCTCTCCTTAAGGGATTCAGAACCTGAATATCGATTCGTTGTGTTTAAGCAAGGCTCACTTCACTGTTTGAAGTGAGCCTTGCTGTATCGAGCGATGACCCATCCTGCCTTTCTTGGTTTACTCGGCATCCATGAGTGTTGCTCTTTCTTTCTGGGCGGAGAATGAATCGATCATGCAGCGCCAAAAACGAGGGCGAATAAGGGGGGTGCTAGCATCTTGAAACAGAGGTGCTAGCATCTTTTTCCACAAGATCCGCGAGGGACTCTCTTCGTCTGAATACACGATCGCCGCAAAGCATAGTTTTCCACATTTTTGAGAGGCAAAAGATCGCGAAGGATCGTCTTGGATGCGCGCCTGTTTCCAATCTGGGGCAGAGGAGTCCATGATCGCGCATTTGCTGAGAAAATAATTGCCGTTCCAGCGAATGTGGAAAACCTAAATTCTTTATCGCAGGCAAGCCTTTCTGAAGCGTTTCATTTGTCGCCAAAAAAACCTTCAAAATGTCCCGAGATGTAGGAGGATTCGTACGCTCCGCTCCGACTCTTTATGCGCAGCTGTTTCGCTGGCTTGCTGGGGTCTCATTCTTTACGGTATCTATGCTCGTTTTGGACAAGAAAAGAGCCGGTCGTGCAGCCCTGAAAAGTTTGTGCAGATGTCTGCGATATTAATCTCGTTTTTCGTGTCTCAACTCCCACAATGCGATTTCATCTTCATAACGCTATGACATCGCTATGGGCAAATCGCGAAAAAGATGTTAGAATAAGGCGCTTGCATTTTGCGCGCGCTCAAACGCTTTTGTACAAAAGAGGCGGCAAGGCGTAAAAAGTGCAGTTGATAATGGTAATTTTCGTGTGAAGAAAGGAGAGAGCCATGAAAAAAATTAGCAAGGCGAAAAACAGCTTCGTCGCCCGTGCAATTGTTGTGGCTGTTTCTTTATTCTTAGTTGCCTTCTCGCTCAGCGCTCCAGGCGTTGCGTTCGCAGAAGATGTCGAGGTTCAATCGAACGAGCCTACGCAAACCGTTATCGACCAACCCGCTGTGGTGGCAGAAGCTACCCCTGCGGTTGAAGCTGTTTCTGTTCCGAGCGATCCCGCTCAAGTCTCGGGTGTTGAAGCTGTCCCCGGAAATTCTAGTACTCAAAAATCTGAAGGCGCATCTTCCGCGCTCGATACTAATAAAAATACGAATGTGGAAAACTCTGCCAGCAATCCTGCGGCATCGAGCGATTCTAACGCAACCGAGTTTTCCACAACGCAGGTAGAAGAGAAAGCTACGATCAAGCCCGCGGCCGATTCTC
>OLQL01001746.1_pt1 | contig 16800 bp, 20 predicted proteins | sample 1672971 | NCBI WGS metagenome assembly OLQL01 (sample SAMEA3136742, study PRJEB25190) | human gut metagenome | biome: human gut; feature: human-associated habitat; material: faeces | place: Austria | collected 2013
GTCACCGCCGTAGCCAGTGACCTCTGCATTGCCGGAAATGGTCACATCACAGGGCGCGCCGCCGATACCGGGGCAGCCGTATCCGCCGTAGGCCTTCACGATGCCGCCGGAGATGTTGATATCGCCACTGCCGCAGCCCTGGCTTCCGCCGATACCGGCTCCCATTTTTGTATCTGCCGGAACACTTACCCAGCCATCGGGGTCTGTGCCGCCGCTAAGCGCGGTGACCACACCGCCGGAGATATTGATGGTGCCGCCGGAACTGAAATTTCCGCCGCCAATGCCAGCGCCGTAGCTGTAGCCAGTGGCGGTGATTGTTCCACTCTCAATATTGATGGCGCCGGTGTAGTTTGTGGCCTCATCAAAATTGGGGCCGCCGATGCCGGCGTAGCCATCTGTGGTAATAGAACCACCGCCACCGCCCATTTCTGCACTGACATAGGTACCGGCCTTTGCCCCGGAAACAGTTAGGCGATCAGTGTTGTCGTCAGATTGGGATTGAATTGTCACGGTTGCCCCCTGGTTCACCAAAATACCAGGCCCATCCGCAAAGGCGGACAAGGTGTTTTCCCCTTCTAAAATCAGTGTGGCAGAAGCCCCTTCGGCAATCTCAATGGGGCTTCCTTTACACCAGTCCAGGTCCATGCTCACGTCTTTCAGTGTAATAGTAGAATTTGCTGTCGCAATCAGTCGCTCATTTCTCGTGCTGCCAGTGACGGTGACATTCTCAGCGACGGTGTACTCTGTGGTGTAGTTATTGGCATTTTTACTTCCCGTGACTGTTTCTCCATTTGATTTTTTCACTGTAAAATCCCCTGCCGCCAGCGCCGTGGCCGGCAGCAGCCCCAGGCAGAACACCAGTGCCAGCAGACCGCTCCAGATTCGTTTTCCTTTCATGGATAACCTTCCTCCTTTTCTGCGGCAGCGCCGCAGTTTGCCCCAAACAAACGCTGAGACACACGCAAAAAACGCCCACCGCAACACAGTTCCCCTGTGTCGCGGCGGACGTTTTTTGTCTGGTAATATGCGGTTTTAGACAGCACTAAAAGGCAGGAATTACCCTGCCTGCCTGCCTGCCTGCCTGCCTGCCTGCCGTGAGTATATTGCTCGCGCTCATAGGCTGTCAACCCCTTTTTTCCAATTCATTCTACCTTATTTTTCTTCCCTTGGCAAGTCCTTTGTTTCAATCCCTTCCTTTTCCACGTCCAGCCGGAACACGTTGATCACATCCACATCCGGGCAGCAGAACTGAAAAGACCCGTCAGGCCGGGCGGGCAGGGTGCCGCCGTAGCGCAGGATATCCACATAGGGAAAGGCCACGTGCATGGCCATGGGGCAGAGTCTGCCCCGCTCTGTGTCAAAGTCAAAGGTGTCCCCGATCCGGTGCCCTCTGTGGCACCCCATGGTCCCCTTCTGGTCCACCAAGGTCAGTCGAATTTTGGGCTTTTTCACGGCCCATCGCCTCCCATCCTCCCCTTTCGGGGGTGTTCTCTCCCCATAGTATATTGGAATCCCCGGAAAAGGGATGCTGCCGCTGCAACAAAAGAGGAAAAAAGGCGATCTCCTCCCGGTTACCCTGCAAAGGGCCGCACCCGGAACGTCGCGCCCAGCTCCTCCGCCAGGCGCCGGCAGGCTTCCATCTCCTGGGGGGATTTGTCATAGTCCACGATGGAGACCATCACCTTGGGCACGTACTGGACCGCCTGGCGGACAAAATCCAGCATGGCCTGCCAGCCCTTCTCCCCGGCGCCGGGACGGGTGAGGCGGAGATACTCCTCCCGGTTCGACCCGTTGAGAGAGACGGAAACCGCGTCCAGGCGGCCTTTCAGTTCCGGGGTGATGTCCCGGTGGTTGATGAGGCTGCCGTGGCCGTTGGTGTTCAGGCGGATGGGGGGCAGGTCGGCCCGTCCGGCGGCCCGGAGCTGGTCGCAGAGCCAAAACAGATCGTCCGCCCGGCAGGTGGGCTCCCCATAGCCGCAGAAGACGATCTCGGTATATTGGCCCAGGTCCTGGGCCAGAATCTCGGCCAAGACAGCCTCCTTGGCGGGCTCCTCCTGGAGCCACAGGCCCCCCAGGGCGGAGGCTTCCTGGTCCCGGATGCAGAACACGCAGTGACAGTCACAGCGGTTGGTCATGTTAATGTAGAGTCCGCCGAAGTAGTCATAGGTCACAATATCCCCTTGCACGAAAAACACCTCCCCAAAAATCCTCCGGACCGCTCGGTCCGCCTGTTATGGAATGGCAAAGAGCGCCTTGCCATTCTCCGTGGTAGCCTGCTCCACTTCCGCCGGGGTGAGCCCCTTGATCTCCGCAATGGTCTCCGCCATTCGGTAGACATAGCGGGAGTCGCACCGCTTGCCCCGAAAGGGGGTGGGGGCCATGTAGGGGGCGTCGGTTTCCACCATGATCCGCTCCAAAGGCACTGCCGCGATGACCTCCGGGGCCTTCCGGGCGTTTTTGAAGGTGATGGTCCCGGTGAAGGACAGGTGCCAGCCCAGCTTCACCAGGGTTTTGGCGTCCTCGGCGCTGCCGGAGTAGCAGTGAAAGACCCCACGGACCCCGGGGAATTCCCGCACTATGGCCAGGCAGTCGGCGTGGGCCTCCCGGTCGTGGACGATGACGGGCAGGTCCAGGACCTTGGCCAGCTGGAGCTGGGCCCGGAAGACCTCCTTTTGCAGGTCCCGGGGGACCTCCTTCCAATAGTAGTCCAGGCCGATCTCCCCAATGGCCTTCACCTTGGGGTGGCGGGTCATCTCCGCCACTTGGTCCAGCCAGTCCACCGGCAGCCCCAGGGCGTCCTCCGGGTGGACCCCGGCGGCGGCGTAGACATGGGGGTAGGCCTCCGCCAGCTGGATGGACTGGCGGGAGGTGTCCAGGTCGCACCCCGGGCACAGGACCAGCCCACCCCGGCCGCGGGGAGGGCGGAGAGAACCGCGTCCCGGTCCGGGTCAAAGGCCTCGGCGTAGTAATGGGCATGGGTATCAAAGAGCATGGCTCATTCCTCCTTTTCCGGCAGCTGTCCCAGGGGGTGGCGGCCCCGTCCGTCGCTGATTTTCTCCAATTCCAGCACCCGCTCCGGGTCGGCGTCCTGGAGGTGGAGGAGCTTTTCCGCCATGATCCGGGAGAACCCCGACTGGAGAATGCTCTGGATGATGACGTTCTCCACCACCCCCTCGTCGGTCACCTGGGGGTCCAGGATATCCTGCACCGCCGCCCGGGTCTGGGCCGTGTAAAAGTTGCCCACCTCCTGGAGCCGCTCCACATAGCTGGTATAGAAGTTCTTGATCTCCTCCTCGTCGGCGGTGGAGGGGAGCAGCTGCTGCAGCCCGTTGATGCTGATGCCCTGCTTGAGGGTGAAGATCATAATGAGAAAGGCGATGTGTACCCGGTAATACTTCCGTTTTTCCGGGGCGGGCATCACCTTCAGCCGGACATAGTTGTTGATGGTGGTGGGGGTCACCGGCTTGTCCTTGGAGTCCTCCATGGGGATGAAATCCAGGTACTGGCCCAGCAGGGCGATCACCTGGTCCATGTACAGACCAATGTCCGGCAGCTCCTTCCAGGCGGGGAGCTTGTAGTTGTTCAGATAATGCTCCCACCGGATGAGCTTGTGGGCAATCAGCTCTTTGTCATAAGGCATGGTTTCTCTCTTCTTTCCGGACCAAGGGCAGGTCCTTCCGTTGGTGTATATTAAGAATGTACGCGGTCTTGGCTTCTTTTGTAATATTATAACACAAAATTGCAGGCAGAACAACCGCGGTGGAAAGAAGATTGCTTTTGTTCCTTGCGTTGTATATTATCTAAACGTTTTCTCTGCCAGGCACACTGCACCGGGCTATCGCTTCGCTTCCAAGCCCGTCACCGCTTGGGCCAGGGAAAGATTTTCCCGGGAAACATAGATCACGTATTGCCTGTCCAGGCTGGCGTTCTGGAAGAAAACACCGGTCCGCTCCCGTCCGCCCCACAGGCTGAACCACGGGGAGGAGCGATCCTTCCCCTTGACTTTATAGGGGATGCCGTGGGCATCCAGACGCCGCCGGAATTCCTCGCACCGCGCCAGGTCAAGCACCGTGGTCAGTTCCGTCTGATGAAACCAGGAAACCATACTTCGCCCTCCTTTTCCATTCGATCGGCATAGGGGATCAAACCAAGAACCACAGCATTGGTGCGCAGTCCAAGGAACCCGTGGGCCATATCATCCCCTCCGTGTTATTCTCGTCCTTCTTTCTTTAATTTATCAAATCATTCCGTTAAAATCAACAATTTATATCATAATATACACAAATATCTTGACGTTTTCTATGTGCTTCTCCCGAAAGGCGCCGCCTCTGCACCAAACAAAAGCACCTGCGGCCGCAGGTGCTTTTGTCATGTGATATCATTCCGTTGGTTCCAGTTTGGCCTGTTCTTCCCACGTTTTATTCTCACAAAACTGGCCGTTGATTGCAGGGGGTCAGTCATAGATGGAATCCACATCCTGGGACAGGATGGCGCCATTTACGGCGTTGATCTCAAACTCATACTCCAACATTCCAACCACGATCTTCACCTCATATTCTGCCCGACCGTCATCCCAGTCCAGCTTCACTCTGCGGACATTATTCTCCGTCGCGCCAGGCACCTGAGCCAGGGCAATGCGCTTGGCCTCTGCCTGGCCGATGTAGGAGCCAGAATTTTGGTTGCCGTTGCCAGTGCCGGGTCTGTAATGCTCCGCATCATAGTCAAAGCTGAGCACCTTGCCCGTGTAGGCGTCGATCTCATAGTCATACTCTCTGGAATCCTTGGTGTAGAACTCTACATCATAGACTTGGCGGCCATTTTCCCAGTCCAGATGGGCGCGGACGAAAGAGACCTGACTGCTCTGGAGACCCGCATGGGCCAGCGCTTTTTGCTTGGCCTGTTCGGCGGTGAGCATCCCAGTGGGGGTGCTGGGCTGGTTGTTGTTGCCGTTATTGCTGCCGTTATTACCGCCGTTGTTGTTCCCGTTGTTGTCCTCAAAGCTATCCGCATCGGTCACCAGAGAGCCTCCGCTCAGTGTAACGGTACGGGTTGCGTTGTTCCAGCTCACTTCTTTGTCCATCAGCTCGCCGATGCTCCGCACCGGCAGATAGACCGAGCCGCTGTAAAGCAGGGGGTATACGGTATCGCCGTTGGCGTCAGCGAAGGTCTGACGGACATGGTCCACCAGAATGGTAATGTCCGGCCGGATGGCAGCCTGAACCGTCTGTGCCTTGGCTGCAGAATCCGGGGTTCCCGTCACTGAGCCATTGGGCCGGTCTCCCGCCAGAGAAACCGTCAGCGTGGACTGGCTCCAGTTCACATTTTTCCCCATCAGCTCCCCAATGGCCCGGATGGGCAGGTAGGTGGTGCCCCCATAAAGGATGGGGTGGACTTCCTGACCAACCGCGTTGTAGAAGGTCCGATAGGACCCATCCACCACGATGGACAGATCGGGGGAGAGATACGCAGTGACATCCTTCCCCTGGGCAGCGGCTGTGGCGGACAGGAGCCCGGTGGAAAGCACCGCACACAGGGCGATGGCTCCCATTCGTTTTGCAAGCATGTGCTTTTTCATAGTTCAATCCTCCTAATGATTCTTTCGGTTTCTACCATAGATTTTTATTCCGGGGTAGGGGGACTCCCCGGCTTTAACGGTGGCTGTCAACCTCCCAGCTGCGGATGGCGCCGCTGTACCCGTCAATGCTGAACTCATATTCCACGCCGTTGTAATAGATGGTCCCTTCATACTCCAGACGGCCGTCGTCTCGGTCCACCTCAAACTCATAGATGTCTTTCGTCGTGGCGCCGGGGACCTCCGCCAAGGCAATTTCCTTGGCCCGGTCCGCGGAGATGGTCTGGGTCCCGGCATCCGCTGAGGGGGCGTAGCCCTCTGCGTCATAGTCGTAAGAGAGCACCTCTCCCGTGGTAGCGTCAATCTCGTAGTCATACTCTTTGTAGTCGCTGGTGTAGAACTCCACGTCGTAGACCTGGCGGCCGTCCTCCCAGTCCAGGCGGCTCCGGACAAAGGTGACCTGATCCTCGGTCAGGCCGGCGTGGTTCAGGGCAATCTCCTTGGCCTTCCCCTCCCCCACCGCTGCGGTTTCGGTGCCGGACGCATCCGCACCACCGCCGGTTCCGCCGTTCTGGGTGCCGCTGATCACCACACCAGTGACCGCGTCAATGTCGTAGGCATAGTTTTGGCCGTCGGCGGTGAATGTTACCTGATAGTAATCTGTACCATTCCGGTTCTCCAGGTCCGCAGACGCAAAGGTGGCTGCGCCCTCCGCGATGCCGGCGGCGTCCAGGGCAATCGCTTTGGCCGCGTCCGCCCCAATATAACTGGCCTGGGTACGCTGCTGGCCGCAGCCTGTCAGCACCAGGCCAAGCACCGCAGCAACCCAAAGCATCCATACCAATTTTCGTCTCATCTTAAAACCTCCTTCTTCATTCTGGCGTTATCTTACCATGGAAACATGAAAGGAACATGAAATTTTGCCCGACAAACCCTCTTTTTTTCGGCCTATCTCTCCGCTGGAAGGTAGAGGGTAAAAGAACTCCCCTGACCGGGCACGCTCTCCAGGCTCATGTGTCCGCCGTGGGCCTGGGCAATCTTCCAGACCATAGACAGGCCCAGACCGGCGCCGCTCTTCTCTCCCCGAACGGGGTCCACCTGGTAAAACCGCTGCCACACCCGTGCCTGCTGGTCCGGGGCAATGCCAATCCCGTCGTCCCGCACGGTGAGCAGTGCCTCCCCGCCCTGGCAGCGAAGGGTCACCCAGACCCCACCCCCCGGCTTTCCATATTTGAACCCATTGTCAATGAGATTTTGCAGCAGCCGGGCAATCAGCGCCCGGTCTACCTGGGCAAAGACAGGCTCCCCTCCCTCCAAGGTCAGGCGATCCTGGGGCCAGGGGCCCTCGGCACACACCTCCCGGGCCAGGGCGGCCAGATCCACCCGTTCCCGCCGGGCCAGTTCCGTCCCCTGGTCCAGGCGGGTGATCCGGAGGAGCTGGTCGATGAGCTGGGACATCTTGTCTGCCTGCCGGTGGATCATGGCCAGGGTCTCCCGCTGCTCCTCCAGGGTCTCCCCATAGGTTTCCCCATACTCACAGGCGCTCTTGATCACGGATACGGGGGTCCGCAGCTCATGGGAGGCGTCGGCGGTGAACTGGGTCTCGGCCTCGAAGGACTGCTCCAGCCGGGCAAACATCTGGTTGAAGGTGGCAGCCAGCCGGCTGAACTCGTTGCCGCCTGGAGGCACCGCCACCCGGGCGGACAGATCGGAGGCCTGGCTGATGGCGTCGGCGGTGGCGGTGATGTGTTCCAGGGGCCGGAAGGCCCGTCGGGCGATCCAGTACCCCCCCACCGCGGCCAGCAGAAGGAACAGGGGGAGGGACACCGCGGCCACCCACAGCAGGGCGGGCATGCTCTGGGCCCCTGCCGGCACCTCCAGCAGGCCCCGGACCCACAGGCCCTCCTCCCAGCCAGCGGGCACCCAGAAGTCCAGGACATAGTATTGCCCGGTGTCGGTGTCCACCAGTCGGGTCAGGCCGTTGTGAAAGGGCTCCGCCGCGGTAAAGGCCACCGGCACCTGCCCGGCCAGCAGGGTTTTGTCCTGGCTGTACACCAGGGTATAGACTCCATTCTCATAGAACTGGAACCCCTCCCCCATCTGGGGCCGCCCGTCCACAAGGGTCACCTGCCCCAGGTTCTCCCGCACCGTCTGGTCCAGCTGCTCCATGGCGCTTTGGGTGTACACAGAACCGCTGATCAGCCGGAGAAAGACCAGCATCAGGCCGGCCATCAGACCCATCAGCAGCAGATACCAGAGGGTAATCTTGACCTTGACGCTGCGCTTTCTCACCGGGTCCCTCCTTTCGGGGCCGCAGGCTCCCGGATGGCCCAGCCCATCCCCCGCACGGTGTGGATCAGTTTTTCCTCCCGCCCCCCGTCGATCTTTTTCCGCAGGCGGCTGAGGTAGACATCCACGTTGTTGGAGCTGCCAGCGTAGTCATAGTTCCAAATCTGGTCCTCAATCTGCTCCCGGGAGAGGACTTTTTCCTTGTTCCGGACCAGATACTCCAGAATGGAAAACTCCTTGGGCAGCAGGGGAATCTCCTCTCCGCCCCGGACAGCCTGCCGCCGCTCGGTGTCCAGGGTCAGGTCCCCCACGGTAAACCGGTTGGTGCGCTGGCCCACCCGCTTGCGGGTCATGGCCCGGATACGGGCCAGCAGCTCGGCAAAGTCAAAGGGTTTGACCAGATAGTCGTCCCCGCCCAGGTCCAGCCCCTTGACCCGGTCGGCCACACTGTCCCGGGCGGTGAGAAAGAGTACCGGGGTGTCGTTCCCCTGGTCCCGCAGTTCCTGCACCAGGGTGTATCCGTCCTTTTTGGGCAGCATCACATCCAGCAGAATCCCATCGTATGCCGCGCCCAGCAGGTGGGCCTGGGCGTCCTCGCCGTCCAGGCACCCGTCCACGGTGTAGCCCGCCTTGGTGAGCACCTTGCAGAGCAGCAGATTCAGGTCGGCCTCGTCCTCCACCACCAAGATCCGCATGGGGCGTCGCCTCCTTCTTGTTGAAAATCAGGCTTATCATACCATATCTCTCCCCTCCGCGCCACTCCCAGGCTGCCGCCAAACACAAAAAGGAGAGCACAGAGAAGATCTCCGTGCTCTCCTTTTTACGTTTCCGCCGGGGGAAATTTTTTGCAGAACCACCGGGCCCCCACCCAGATCAAGCCCAGGCAGACCACCCACCCCTGAAGCCAGAGGAGGAAAAAAACGAAATTGTCATAGGTGGCATCCTGCAATATAAACAGCAGCTGATAGGGGTTGGGGAGGAGGGCCCCCGGCAGCCCATCCCCAATGCCCCAGAGCAACAGAAAGGTCGCCATTATGGACAGAATCCCTCCTGCCGGACCATAGGTTCGGAACAGGGAAACCGCCAGAGCCAGCGCCACCAGGCCGAGGAACCATCCCAGCACCCCCATGGAGAGCAGCCATTCCACGCCCGAGGCAAACAGGTCCCAGGCAGGGTCCAAGACAAACCAAAGGGTCCACAAGATCCAAAGCACCTGGAGCCACATAGATTGCAAAAGAGGCGTCATCTTTTCTGATTTCATAAAGCACGTCCTCCCTGAAAACGCAGTCCACACCGGTCAATCACGAAACGTCTGTCCCATGCGTTCTCTTTCTTTTCCAACGGGCCAGACTGCGAATGACAAAGCCCAGGCTGATCCCCACCACGCCGGAGAGATACAGAGAGGCCGGCGGAAGGCCAAACAGCCCCAGCAGGCCAAAAACCCACAGGGCAAGCACCGCACCAAACAGGAGAAAGAGAAGCAGCCGCCGTTCCCTTCGATCCGCATAGACTATTGCGCCAAAGAACGCGATAGAAAGGCCCAACCGGATGATCCAATGCATCCTATCCCCTCCTTTCTTCTCCGCTTGCGTCGATTCTTTCCTTTCATGCTCATCATACCTTCATCGCACTGAAGAATCAACAAAAAAGTCTCTTTCTCTGGGGCGCTTCCCTTCGTGTAGAACGTACCTTTCTATTCTCAAGAACGAAAGGAACCCATACTTTGTGACACCCCATTGAAAAAATTTTTTCTCCTTGTGTCCTGCGGACACTTATGAAATATAATAAGTAATCTCTTCCTTGTGGAGTTCCAGAAGATTGCTCATATATTCCTCCACCGCATCCAGTGCCTCCTGCGGCGTATTAAGCCGGTCATAGGTGAGACCATGGGATTGACAGTATTCCTCCGCAATCGCCTCTTTCAGTTTCCCCTTTGCCAACACTCTGGGCGCTTGATCGCGCAAATTTTCCACATATTCTTCGTAGGTTATCCCCGCGCTGGCACAATAGGCATCGATCCCTTCCTTCCCCTCTGGCATGGCATACGCCGCATAGACGGTCTCTTGAATGTACTGCTCCACTTCTTCTTCGGTTGGCATCAGCCCCCTCTGTTCCGCCTCTTCCTGTAAGATGACATTCTTTAAGATATCATCCACGATCTCTCGATCACTGCTCCCTGTCCCCTCTGGCTTTCCGGCCAAGGCTTCTTGCGCCTTCCTTTGATATTCTACGACAGATTTCATCACCGTTTTTTCTTTGTAGACAGCCATCACAACATCCGTTTCAGAGTTCTCTTGGTCTACGGCCTCCTCATAATAGCTTCCAAGTTCAGATTCTACCGGTTTTTCTTCTGTACCATACGCAGAGATTCCAACAATCACAAGGATGACTATTCCGACGAACAAAACACAAAATTTCTTCATTTTTATTTCTCCTGGATATAACCTAAATTTACGTAAGTACTTTCTCACCACCTCCAATCCCGGGGAAATTTTCCCCTCTACTCCTTCTATGTCGCGCCGACAGCAAATTTTTGCGCCAACCAAAAACTTTTTTCAAATCTTTTGTCTCGTCAACCTCTCCGGCCCCCCTTCAAAAAAATTCCCCGAAACCTCAAAATCCCCGTGCGTTTTCCGGTGGAATGTGGTAAGATGAAAAGAAGCTATGCGCGGGAGTGGGTTCCCTCCCGCCGTTTCACCGAAGGGAGTCCTTTTTCATGCGGAAATCTGTCATCCTGCCCGGCGTGGCCGTGGCCGGCGGCCTGGTCGGTCTGTTGGTTCGGTGGGTTTGAGGCGGGCACCGGCCTGCCCATCTCCGGCGCCCCCAGTCTGTGGGCCATGGTCCTTGTCTCGGCGGCAGTGGCGGCCGCGCTGCTGGTTCTGAGCCGGGGCAAGCACCGCAAGTTCGACCAGTGCTACACCGGCGCTTTCTCGCCGGACACCACCCCTCTGCTCTCCGGCGCCCTGGCCGGGGCGGTTCTCCTGGCCATCGGCGGCTTTTTGGCCCTGGCCGCCTGGGCCGGCAGCCCCCGTACCCTGCTGGGACAGCGGACGATGAGCATCGCCTGGGCCGGGCTGGGGGTTCTCAGCCTGCTGGCCGCCGCCGGCATCTACTTTGTCGCCCAGAAAATGCGCCGGGGCGCCCCCATTCTCACCGCCTGGGCCGTGGTCCCCGGCTTTGCCTGCTGTCTGTGGATCATGGCCAACTACTACCAGAGCTGGGCGGAGGAGCCCGTGCTGGGTCAGTACCTGATCCCCATGCTGGGGGCCCTGCTGTCCATGATCGCCTGTTTCCTGGTGGGCGGCTTCGCCTTCGGCAAGGCCCGGGTGACCCTCCCCCTGACGGTGTGCCTGGCCGCCGGCGCCTTTAATATCATGGCCCTGGCCGACGGTTTGCCCCTGGCGGACACCGCCCTCTATCTGGGCATGATGTTCTACCTGCTGTCCATGGCCGCCGCCCTGGCCAGAAACGACGCCAAGCCAGAGGCCCCGCCGGCCTGCGCCCCCAACTGCGCCGGCTGCCCGGGCTGCGCCCCCATGGGGACCCAGGGCGGCCAGCCCCCCGCCGGCACGGACGGCCAGACACCGGATCAGCCCCAGTGACACCAAGGAAAACAACACGCCCTCCCTGGGCGTATGGAGGTTCACCCAATATGGAAAGAGATCAGAAGAAAAAGTTTTATATTACCACCCCCATCTACTATCCCTCGGACAAGCTCCACATCGGCCACACCTACTGCACCGTGGCCACTGACGCCATGGCGCGGTACAAGCGTCTCCAGGGCTACGACGTCATGTTCCTCACAGGCACGGACGAGCATGGCCAGAAGATTGAGGACAAGGCCAGCCAGGCCGGCGTCACCCCCCAGCAGTTTGTGGACAACATCGTCACCGGGGAGAAGGGCGTGCTGGACCTGTGGCGGCTCATGAACATCTCCAATGACCGGTTCATCCGCACCACCGACGACTACCATGTGGCCGCCATCCAGAAAATTTTCAAAAAGATGTATGAAAAAGGGGACATCTACAAGGGCAAGTACGTGGGCAAGTACTGCAAGCCCTGCGAGTCCTTCTGGACCGAGAGCCAGCTGGTGGACGGGAAGTGTCCCGACTGCGGCCGGGAGGTCCAGGACGCGGAGGAGGAGGCCTACTTCTTCCGCCTGTCCAAATATGCCCAGCCCGTCCAGGACCTGCTGGAAAACACCGACTTCCTCCAGCCCCGTTCCCGGGTCCACGAGATGGTAAACAACTTCATCAAGCCCGGCCTGGAGGACCTGTGCGTCTCCCGGACCTCCTTCTCCTGGGGGGTGCCGGTGGATTTTGACCCCGGCCACGTGGTCTATGTGTGGGTGGACGCCCTGTTCAACTACACCACCGCCCTGGGGCTGTACAACGACAAGTACGACGACTACGACCGCTACTGGCCCGCAGACTATCACTTTGTGGGCAAGGAGATCGTCCGATTCCACTCCATCATCTGGCCGGCTATGCTCATGAGCATGGAGATGCCCCTGCCCAAGCACGTCTTTGGCCACGGGTGGCTCCTGCTGGACGGGGGCAAGATGTCCAAGTCCAAGGGCAATGTGGTGGACCCCTATGTGCTGGCGGAGAAGTTCGGGGTGGATTCCCTGCGGTTCTTCCTGATGCGGACCTTCCCCTTTGGTTCCGACGGGAACTTCTCCAATGAACTGCTCATCAACACCATCAACGTGGACCTGGCCAACGACCTGGGCAACCTGGTCAGCCGGACCACCGCCATGGTGCAGAAGTACTTCGGCAGCACTCTGCCCGCCGGCTGCAAAGCCTGGGACGCCCCCGAGGCCTATGACACCGAGCTCATCACCCTGGCCGCCGGCCTGCGGGGCCGCTATGAGGAGGCCATGGAGGCCTGTGCCCCTCACAAAGCCCTGGAGGAGGTCTTTAAGGTCATCCAGCGGGCCAACAAGTACATCGACGAGTCCATGCCCTGGGCCCTGGCCAAGGACATGGCGGCCAACGGCGCCCGCCTGGCTCACGTGCTGTACAACCTCCTGGAGGCCACCCGCATCTGCGGCATCCTCCTGTCCCCCTTCATCCCCGCCTCCTGTGAAAAGCTCTTTGCCCAGATCGGCGCCTGTGACGGCTGCCGCACCTGGGACTCTGCCGCCCAGTGGGGCAGCCGGGCAGAGACCGCGGCGGTGACCAAGGGGGAGAACCTCTTCCCCCGGGTGGACATGGACAAGGCCCTGGCTGAGCTGGAGGCCATCCAGGCCGCTGCCGCCGCCCCCCAGCAGCCCGCCGTGGAGCTGGAGCCCTGGGAGGACCCGGTGGACTTTGACACCTTTGCCCAGTCCGATTTCCGGGTGGTGAAGGTGAAGGCCTGCGAGGCGGTGAAGAAGTCCAAGAAACTGCTGAAGTTCACCCTGGACGACGGTTCCGGCACCGACCGGCAGATCCTCTCCGGCATCGCCATGTACTACAAGCCGGAGGACCTGGTGGGCAAAACCCTGGTGGCCATCGTGAACCTGCCCCCCCGGAAGATGATGGGGCAGGAGAGTCAGGGCATGCTCCTGTCCGCGGTCCACAAGGAAAACGGGGAAGAGGTCCTGCATCTGCTGATGCTGGACGACGGAATCCCCGCCGGCGCGAAGCTGTGCTGATAGTTGTTTCTCCGGCGGTCTGGTTGAGCCAGACCGCCGGTTTTTTGTAAAATCCACCAACTTATCCTCTGTTCTTTTGTAACTTCCTCCAAATCGAAAATTTTTCTGAAAAATTTGTCACAAAACGGCCCTCTGAAACGTTATTTATATAGAAGGCAAAGTGAAGCCTCCTACTTTTTCTCTCTCTAACCCCCAAACACCCCCGCCCCGTCGGCGTATGCCGGTGGGGCGGGGGTGTTTGGACTGTTTGGCGTGGCTTTGCCCCATGGAAAAAAGGACGTGTTCCGCTGCGGCACGTCCTTTTTTTCGTTCTCTCTACCATTTTCCTTTTATTTTTTCTTTTTCTGAAAGAAATTCCCTTCCTCACGGGATAGTAATAGTGAACGGGTACCCGAACCCAAAGGAGGTGATCTCTTGCCCAGAGAACATGAGGACTGGGTCCGTCAGCTGTATCTGACCCACGCCCCGGACCTGTACCGGGCGGCAAGGTACCGGCTCCAGGACCCAGAGCTGGCCTACGACCTGACCCAGGAGGTCTTTTTGACCCTGCTGGACAAGCAGGCCCAGGTCAAGCACCACCCCAACCCTGCCGGGTGGCTTTGGAAAACCCTTCAGTACAAGCTGGGGCACGCCTTTTCCCGCCAGGCGGTCCGGGCCAAATACGAGGCCGGGGAGGCCGACCCGGATTGGCTGCCTGCCCCGCTCCCCGCCACCGGCGGCACCCTGGACGAGATTCTTCCCCGACAGCTGCCGGAACGGGACCGCCAACTGCTGAAAATGGCCTACGAGGAGGGCCTGACCTACGAGGAAATCAGCCGGCGTCTGGGCATTCCCCCGGCCACCTGCGGCACCTGGCTCTACCGGGCCCGGCAGCGGTGCAAACATTACTTAACCCTTTCGGAAGGAGGGAACCCTGTTGAAAAAACATGATATTCTTTTCCAAGCCCAGGAGGAGGCATTCATCCAAGCCTTAGAAGAGGAAATGGCCCGGGAGACCCCGGACCCAAACGCCATCCGGGCCATTCTGGACCAGCTGGACCGGCAAACGGGCGGGGCAGCCTTTGACCCCGACGCAGGCTGGCGTGAGCTCCAGACCCGCCGGCCGGCCAAACGGCGCCGGCTGGGCCGCTACCCCGTGGTTTTGGCCGCTGTTCTGGTGTGCCTGGCGGTGGCGGGGACGGCGCTGGCGGTGAATCTGGGGCTCCATGAGAAGCTGGCCGCCTATTTCCATCTTCAGAGCGGGGAAAGCGCCCTTTTGGAAAGCGCCATTGAGAACCCCGTAACCACCGTTTCCGACCAAGGAATCTCCGTCACGATTCGCCAGACCCTGGCAAACAGTTCCGGGCTCTATGTCCTCTATGAGGTGACAACACCGGAGTCAATCGTTTTAGACCCCGAAAAAAATTGGCATATGGAGGGGTTCCTGGACCTGTCTTCTCTCCCCTTGCAAGCGCCACTTGGCAGCAGTATCTTTGGCAACGATATTGTAGAGGTAACGCCTCATAAAATAACCGCCGTGGCTTACGCCTACACACCGGTTGGCACGATGTCTTCGGGGACAGTCCACCTTCGTCTTACGCGCCTTGGATATTGGGAGGTCTCTTCTTCTCCCCAGTTTATCCCCATCGCTGAGGGCACCTGGCACCTGACTTGGCATCTGACTCATATTGATCCAGGCATTACAGTAACCCCGCCAGCCCTTCCCCTGCCGGATGGGAGCGGCAACATTGAGAGCATTTCCCTATCCCCCTTCTCCTGCGTGGTCATCAGCACCGGTGCGCCGGCCTCCGATTGGCCGGTCTCCCTGGTTCTTCAAAATGGAAGCACTTTGCCCCTGGATGCCTCCAACGGTCAGTACACCACCGGCAGGCTATCCGCCAGCGGCCAGGAGAATCCGCAATACTACTCGTACTTTCAGTTCCACCCTCTGATCTCCCCCTCTGATATTACGGCACTGGTAATTGGTGGAACAAGGGTTTCCCTGGGAGCGAGTTAAGTAAGCAGCTCTATCGCACACGTTTTACGAAGGGGGGTGATGGTTCTATGAAGAAAATTTTGCATGAAAGGAGAGGATTATCCTATTTTCCCCATTTCCCTATCAACAATGTCTAAATTTGGAGGTAATCATGCGTTTTCTGAAAAATTCATTTGCAGCTGTCCTGATAATTTGCACACTCGCCTCTTGCTCTATCGCTTTTGCCGCCACACCATCCTCTGAGAATTCCCTCGGCATGAGTCCCCAAGCCCAAGAAAACTTTAGCAAAGCGCCCTATAAAGTACAGGAAGAAATCCTCTCTTCTCCGGAATTGTCCGCAGCTGCCCCATATGCCTATATGGACCTCTATTCAGCTCCAGAATCCTTACAGCATGATATCTTAGCCGCCAGGGATCTTATCATCCATAGTCAGTCTTGGACCACAGATCCCAATGACTACACTGTCTATCCAGATGGTTCAATCGAACATGATCCTCTCTTCTCTGATCTGTTCCCAGGGTGGGATCTCCCCACGCTTGAGAATTCCATCCTTGAAACCCCCTCTTTCTCCATCTCCCAGCCACTGGCATTGACAAAGGCCATTGCACCGTCCGTTGCAAAAATTCCAAATTACTACATTCCTAAGTATAACGCTTCCCGCCCCACACCGGTAATGATTAAGCTTCGGTCTACCACAGTCGAAACATTCGCTGTGATTGTTGACTCTCTTCCCGGGGCAACATGCAACATAGGAATTGCCAATGCAAATGGTGTCGAGCTAAAGAACAAGCTACGGGTCCCTGTCCATGGTGAGTGCCATATTTTCCCTGACCAAATCGAGGAACTGGCGCATCAGCTCATCACGCTTATCTTTCAAAAGTTTATGGCCTCTCGTCGCAGTTACCAGCTTTTTCTTCAGCCTTGTGAGTTCCATACGGGTCGGTGTTACCTGTGTAGATGCCAAGCCAGTTCACCCCCATTTCTATTTGCCATAATACAGATCCAGATATTTATCGTCGATTCGTTTCAGCTCGCTTCTTGGAAGAATGGAAAGCAGTTTCCATCCGATCTCCAGCGTCTCCTCGATAGAACGGTCTGTTCCGTATCCCTGGGAAACATATTCCTTCTCAAATGCATCCGCAAATTTCGCGTAGATTAAATCGATCTCGGTCAACGCCGCTTCCCCAAGGATGACCATGAGTTCTTTCGCCTCTTTACCACGCGCATATGCGGCGAAGAGCTGGTTCATTGTGTTGGAGTGGTCCGCACGAGTCTTGCCTTCTCCGATTCCTTTGTCTTTCAGACGGGAAAGGGACGGCAGTACGT
>OLQL01001749.1_pt1 | contig 16777 bp, 6 predicted proteins | sample 1672971 | NCBI WGS metagenome assembly OLQL01 (sample SAMEA3136742, study PRJEB25190) | human gut metagenome | biome: human gut; feature: human-associated habitat; material: faeces | place: Austria | collected 2013
CCCGAAACCACAGGCAGCCGCCATTGCAAAATGAATCTTCTGCCTTAGTAGAAATCCATCTTGACACAGGCAGACATCATCAGATTCGTGTGCAAATGGCACATTTCGGACACCCCCTTATAGGCGATCGGAAATATGGCAAAAAAATCACCGATCATATGAATTCCGTACAATCTTCGACAAAACGATTTCAGGCAGGACAACTTCATCTCTGCGCTTACAAGCTAACATTTCGTCATCCCAAAACCGGAAAAGAGATGGAATTTCAGATTTGAAACTCCATCTCTCATAAATCCGATCTTCCTGTTTGGAAAAATCTCTTCTCCTGCAATCCCGAATTTTAACTCGTCGCACAAAAAAGGCGGTGCCTCACGCGCACCGCCTTTTTTGTTTCATATAATCTTCATCTTACGAATCAGATATTTTTATTTCACTCTTTTTCTTCTAAAGAATGTTACTACAGCGATTCCGCCCGCTGCCACAAGCGCCATCAAATATCCTGCGATGTTTGCGCTGTCACCTGTAACAACAGCTGCATTGCCACCGTTTCCGTTGCTTCCATTGCTTCCGCTATTTCCACTGTTTCCACTGTTTCCATTGCTTCCGCTGTTTCCGCCACTACCGCCGTTTCCATCCGGATTCGGGTTCGGGTTCGGATCAGGAGTTGTGTCTTTTACAAGACCGTCATAAGCTGTCTGCAATGCTTCTTTTGCTGCATTTACTTCATCCTGTGTTGCATTCGGATTTGCAAGAACACTCTGTGCTTTCATAAGAGCTTCATTGAATGCTGTCCAGCTTTCTGCTGTATATCCGTCTGCTTTGGTGTCTTTGTACTGATTATAAAGAGTCGTCAGTCCACTCTTATCTACATCGCCCGGCTGCGGATCTGGATTAAGTTTCACAAGTCTGTCATGCGCTGTCTGCAATGCTGTCAAAGCTTCGCCTGCTGCTGCGTTTGTTGTATCTTTTGCTTCGATGAGAGCTTTCGCTTCATTCATCTTCGCTTCGTATACTGCCCATGAGTCTGCTGTGTAGTCTGCTTTATTCAAGTTTTCTGCCACATAGCTGTCATAGAGAGCTTTCAGAGCTGCTGTCGTTCTCTCTCCGTAGAAACGGATCTCTGCCATACTTGCGAATTTATCCTGTGCTCCTGCTTCAAGAACTTTGAACTCTACATATCTTACATCTTTCGCATCAAAAGCAATCTGCTGATACTGATCTCTGTTTACAAGAACATTGCCTTCTTCATCGAACTCATATGTTCCGACAGATTTCATATCGTCTTTGGCGCTTCCTACAAAGATCTGCGCTTTCAGGATATCACCGTTCGTTACTCCCTGACGTGCAAGGAATGTAATGTCTGTCAAGTTGTAAAGTCCGCCGAGATCAAAATTGAGGCTCTGCGGCAATACATCTTTGTTGTACTCTGTATGCCAGTAATTATCCTCTTTTCCGTCAAGTACGTTTGTTGCAAGTCCATCCTCAAGTTTATCAGGATCACATTCGCTTGTTGCCGTCACTGTGAATCCTTCTGCTTTTGCATCAAGCAGTTTTGTCTCATCAAGCGGACGGAATGTAAGTCCGTCGATTGCCGTATAAATTGCCATCTGTGCTTCAAGTACCTGATTCTTCGTATATTCGCCCTTAAGTAATTCTGTAGCTGCATTTACTGCTGCTGTAAGCTGTCCATAACTTTCTTCTGTGTAAGCAGATGCCTGATATGTACGAGCTTTCGCAAGCGCTTCGTTTAAGCCTGAGATATCAACGCCTGCTTTTACTGTAATTTCATAAGTTGCTTTCGCATCTTTATTGCCTGCCGCTGTCAGTGTGATTGTGCTCTTTCCTTCCTTCATTGCTCTTGCTTTGTAGGTCGGATGGCCGTTCTCATCTGCCAGTGTAAGGATCTTCACAACATCTTGATTGGAACTTTCTACTGTGAAGAATTTGTTTGTTGCATTGTCCGGCTGAACTACCGCATTAATGTCTGCCAGTGTTCCGACATACATCTCTGTCGCGTTATTCGGATCTACAGTAATTCCTGTAACCGGTGTGTTAGAAAGATTTGACAGTTCAAGTTCTGCAAGTGTGAGCATGTTCTTCACAGCACTTGTTGATTTTGCATCTAAGAATGTAATCTGAACTTCTTTTACTGCCTTATCACCTGTAAATTCAAATGTATATTTCTCCTGTTTTGATTCAAACTTAATCTCGTCTGATGACGTATCATCTGTATAGATCAGTTTTGCAGATACTTTGTGCAAATAACCGTTTCCTTCATTTGCGTTGGATACGACTACTTTGTTCAACGCCTCCGGATTCTTTAATGCAAGGTGCATTGTTGTAGGAAGGATAATGTAATCCGGAAGTTTTCCATCTACTTGGTTAGCCGGAATGTCCCATTTAAACTCAAAATCACGAGTAAATTTCCCATCAAACAATCCATTGTAATTTGCCTGCTGGATCAGTTTATTTACGTTCGGATTTTCCGGATCATCTGTCGGAAGTTTTTCATTTGTCATTGTGATATCAAAGTCTGACTGTCCAAACTTCTTCTCTGTTGCCGGCACGTCCGGGATTTCAATATTCGTATCAACCTTTGATTCGATCGTACTGTAGTTCGGTCCGATCAATGTTACTTTAGAAAGGTCGATCACTTTCGCATCTGTTGTAGAGATGTTTTCTTTTGCCTTCATTGTAATTGTAGCAAGCACGTCACTTCCGGCATAAAGTTCTTTGTCTCCACGGTTTGCAAATGCAAGGTTTACATATGCTCTGTCATCATACTCTTTATTAGCCGTCAGATTTTCCATCTGAGCAAGAAGAGGTGATACTTCACAAGAAACATATTGCACTTTGCTATTATCATAATTAATTACCTGTCCGAATGCATTAAGTCCTGCTACATTCTGCGCGTAAACGTCGATTGTAAACGTCTCGCCTTTCTTCACGCTGTCGCTGCTTGCAAGAAGCATAGCTTCTCCCGAAACACTATCCGTCTTCTTCGTTCCGCCATCTAACTGGAACATTGTGAATGCGTAATCATAAACATCATAGATATTGTTCATGTTAATATCGCCGTAACGGCTCTTGATCTGATCTGCAAACAACTTATCTTTTTCACATACACCAAGATAATTTTTCATATTTGTATAATCAGCATCCGTAACCGCCTCAGCCTTATTGGTACTTCCGACAGCAAACGCCCCTGTGTTTTCTTTCTTATATACTTTAATCTCACTTGCCGAGAAGAAATTACCGAGCGCTTTAAGTGGTGTAAACCGGATATAGCGCGCTCCGCAATCCAGCTTATCCATCAACTTCATATCTTTATTTACTGCCCATTTGTATGTTTTTGCCTCTGACCAATGTACACCATCGAGACTTGTCTCTAATTTCATTTCCTCAACAGTTCCATTGCCTGCATCATCACGCGGATAATACTCAATCTTATCAATTTCATATGCTTTTCCGTAATCTACAGTAAGAGTCTGTCCGATTGCATTTCCATCTGAATGGAAACCACCATCAGATTTCTGGAAATGCCAAATCAGCACTGTGATTTCCGTACAGACCGCCTGTCCATGTGATTGTCTGCGGAGCCGGTGTATCTTTCCACGGATCTTCTGCTGACTGGAACGTCTTCTCTTCGCTCCATTCAGAATATCCTTCTGCATTTCTAGAACGAACTTTATACTTATGCTCTGAGTGATATCCGAGATCTGTATGTGTATATGTCTCCACATCTCCTACAGAGAATACAACTCCGTCAACAAGAAGCTCGTAAGTTGTCGCATCAGCTACTTTATTCCATGCAAGAGTGATGCTTGTCGGTGTCTTTGCTTCCTCATTTTCTGTCAGAGTAGGAACTGTAAGGTTCTTATTCAGTTTATCCTGCGGAAGTTTTCCGTCATTTTCAAATCCTTCAAGTACTAATGTCTGAGCAACACTCTTCGCATCTGCCTGTGCAAATTTCACATACAGTTTCGGTGTTCTCTTCACATCTTTTACAAGGTTCGCAATCTCTGTTTCTTTTTCCGATGCATATGTCTCGATTGCTGGAGATTCATCATAGAAGTAGACTGCTTTACCTGCTTCAGCCGATTTTTTATCAAAGTCTGCTTTGCTCTGCACTTTATCGAGAGTCAATGAATCACTTCCGTTTTTCGCTGTAACTTTTGTAGGTTCTTTGGATACATTTACAACAAATGTTGTATTTTTGTCTTTCTTGTATCCAGTGTAGTTTCCTGTTGATTTTTCAGCAGTAAGCGTTGCTGTTCCATCTTTTACCTCAGATGTATACTTGGTAGATACATGAGCGCCGTAAGAAGTTTTCGTAATTTTTCCATAATCGCCATCTTCTTTCAGATCATTTTCCACAAATTTTCCGTCATCTTCAAACATCGTGTAAGATGTTTTTCCATCCGGCCAAAATTCGACGATACGGTTTTCTTTCTTAATCTGCTCCGGTGTATTATTTTCTTCCCACATTGGAATAATAGCACCGTTTTTCACAAATACAGGAAGTTTCCAAAGTGGAGCTGCAAAGTTGTTGAGAACCTGTCCTCCCTGATACTGCTGACCTGTGAAATAGTCAATCCACACTTCTTTTGAATCCGGAAGATAAATATTATTTCTTACATCATTTCCCTTATCATCTGCAGCAGTGCTCTTATAAATCGGAGCTACAAGAAGATTCGATCCAAGCATGTACTGATACTGCATTTCTTTACTGCTTGCATAACTGTCGTCCGGATATTCAAGGAACATTGCTCTTATAAGCGGCAGTCCTGTATCTCCATTGCCTGTATCAATGTTTGCCGCCGAAGCTGCCCCAGTATAAATATACGGAAGAAGCTGTGCTTTTGTTTTCAAATACATACGGTTGATTCCTGTATATGGATCTCCAAACGTATATGGCATCTTCGCATAAGTTCCCCAACCGTCCATGTTAAGCATAAGTGGTGTAAATGATTTCCACTGATAATCTCTTGTAGCAATCAACTGATTTCCACCGAAGATACCATCCATATCACTTCCTATGTTTGGGTTACCGCTAAGAGAAGTTCCGATATATGTAGGAATGTGAAAACGGATGTATTCCCATTCACCGCCGTACTGGTCTCCTGTCCAAATACCACAGTAACGCTGCGATCCTGCCCATCCGTCAAGAGAGATAATGTTCGGACGTACCTTACCTTCTGTTGTAGCAATATCGTAAGCTGTCTTCACACCGTCAAGCTGCATGGAATATCCATGTCCAACCCATGCAACATCTGTCTTCAATGTAGAAACACCACCGACTTTAACTTCGTTTTTAAAATCACGAAGAAGCTGCCATTCTGTCTTCGGATTAGAATCCGGTGTCAGATAACTCTGTGTCCAAAGTCCTGTTGCTACCCCTTTTTCATTTGCATATTTTGTAAAGTCTGCAAGATTCTGTACGTTTGCCGCTACTGCCGCCAATCGTTCCTGAGAGCTTTTTCCTTCATTATCAACGCCGCCTGTCTTGCCATATCCGTTCTGACCGTATCCCGCACCATATCCGTCATTTGGGAGAAAATATCCAATTGGCATATCATATGTAAAATAATCGTCAATCACCTGTCTTGCCGAATACTTATAAGGAGCTTCTACTTTTGGATAGTTTTCGATGCCTACTGTTGGTTTCGTGCCGTTCAAAGACTCAATGTTCATTCCATCTTTCGGTTTATATCCCGTAGACATTCCGCTCTCATACTTTGTCGTTCCTGCACTTGTGTAAGGTTCATTTCCTTTGATTGTCCAACCCTTCCCACCTTCTGTATCTGACCATGAATCACGGTTGTATGCGTTCAAGTGACCTTCATAAAACGCATATTCGGGAAGGAGAACCGGATTACCTGTTACATGATAATACTCACTCAAAAGTTCCTGTGTTTTTTCACTGCTGTCTTTTCCATCAGAAACAAAATAATAAGCGTCAAACTCTTTTTCTTTATGAGTCGCTGTTACAGTATCTCCTTCACTCTTTCCAAAGTCATATTTACCGTCTGCAAATGTGTTTCTCAAAACACCATATCCACTTGTCGTGTAGTAAAATGGATTTGGAGATGCAACTCCGCCATCTGTCCAGTTACTTTCATTAGCAATATTTATCGTCTCGCCTGTATGTACGAATCTTCCATTCTGCGTACCTCCGCCATAGAAGTTCTCTCCATTGTTCTTCTTAAGAGTCTGCACTGTTGCCGAATTCGAGATGGACAATGCTTCTTTTTCTTCCATCACGACCTTATCGCCACTTAAAACTTTCATCTTCGCCGTAGCTTTATCGAATTCGACAGAAACCGATCCACTTTTAATCGTAATTTTTCCATCTTTATCCGAAATATCAGCCTTTGGATGTGAATAGTTAGAAGAGTCGTCTGAATACTGCTGAATCCTTCCGACATGAGCTTGCGATTTGGGAGTCGCATATTTCGAGAACTCGCCACTCGGATCTACGTTATATCTGAAGATCCCATCCTCAAGAAACGTAAGCTGCGCTGTAACGCCACCATTGAATTTCACAACAACGATATTGTCCTTGCTGCCTTTTTCCACTGACTCGACGCTTGTCAACTGCCCGGCAAACTCTTCCGCAGCTTTCGCCGGTATCGGCGGAAATGCTGTAAGCACCATGCCAAGCGCCGTAACAGTTACAGCAGCTTTCTTTCCTGCTCCTTTCATTTTCTTAGTCCATTTCATCTTTTTCCTTCTCCTCCTTTTCTACGGGTAAATTGTACAAAATGTTTGCATTTACCACTAAGTACTTTATTATATAATAATTTTCAATAAATGTATTTATATAAATCATTACCCATTTGTACTTTTTTACTTTTCTCACCCCTTATATCCACTATTTTCGTCAATTTTCAACATATATAAAGCTTCTGTCGATTTTCTTTCAGTTGCAAAAAATCCTTTTTCAACGCATTCTTGGATTGCGTTTTTATAAAATTATCAAACAGGGGAGAAAATGCATTTTCTCCCCTGTTCTATAGATTTACCTATGATCAATTTATACGAAGATGGAACTGTTCAATCAGACAAGCAATATTTTCTTCCGTATCTTCAAGCTCATCTGCGATTTGAGAAATCGTTTTTCCTTTTTCAAGTTTTTTCTGAATAAGAGTGCTTCTTTCTGCTTTTCTACCTTCTTCTCGTCCTTGCTTTCTACCTTCTTCTCTCCCCTGCTCTCTTGCCTCTTCTCTCTGCACTTCGATATCTGTCTCATAGTCGTATTCGTCTAATAGCATATTGACAACCTCGCTTCCTTTTCGCATTAAATAATCAGCAAGAATCCCTTTTTCAATGCACTCTTTTATCGCTTTTTTATAAGGCTCTTCCTCCCCGGAGATCTGATAGTTCTGCACGATTTCCATGAACTGGCTGTATTCTTTCAGTACCTGACACTTTTCTAAGATTTCATGATGTTCTTCCGGCCGGATATTGATGACCTTTACTTTTAATTCCAGACTCGGCTCACCGTCTTTTACGATATAGGCATCTGACAGGCGCAGTTCTTTTTCCTTTTCCCACTTTTCTTTTCCGTTATAGAATGTGTAAAATTCCGGTGTCGGAAGGGAAACGATTTTCTTCTTATAACGGCTTCTCGGCGGTACAAGCCTTTCATAAGCACGTCCGATGTACAGCAGACTCCGAAGGGGCATGTTTTCGTTGACCGTAGACTGATGCTCGCCGAATACGATCACTTTTCCTCCTGCGTCAAAAGAAATATCGTTTTGAAAATTCATATAGATCGTATTGTCTACACGGAATTTCCGAATCTTCGTTCCTTCCGGCAACGGCTCATCATGGATTGCATTAAAAAGCGCGATCTCGTTCGCTTCTGCTGATTCGTCCTCATAGAACAGATCTACAAAGACACTGTTTTTAATTTCTCTGTTTTCTTTTCCTGCCATAGGCTCTCCTTTCATGTGCATGAATAAGTCCTGCAGTACAGGCGGGAAAATACTTTTAAGCTTACTGTTTTCAAACTTGCTGCTTTTAAGCTTGCTTTCGTCAAAAGTCTTCCTCTGAAAAAGAAAATTTTTTCTCTTTTTTAAGACCTTCTCTTAAAAATCAGTATACGAAAAAAAGAACTGTTCTACAAGACTATCCACGCAAAAACTGTTGTTGTATTGTATCGGGTAATTTTGAGGGAATTCCTCAGACCGGCGAAACTGCCGGTATCTTTCACAGAAAGAATTTCTGTGAGTAGACTTACTATAGCATATCTATCCTCTAAAAACAATAATATTTTTCATCCACTCCATTTAGAAAAAACACTGAAACAAAAAGTGGATTTTAGCCTTCACTCATTAAAAAACATAGGAGCACGGGAACTGCAAAAAGGGGCTGTCGCTTTAACGATTAGTAAATCGTGAAGCGGCAGCTTCCTTTTTCTCGATTTTCTCTATATAATTGCGCTGTGTCTATTGAAACGATAGTTTTTTTCGTAAAAAAGCCGTACTTTAACACAATCCAAAACTGGGTATCTGTAGGCTGCGGTCCGACTGTCAGCCATACAATGTATTCAGAGTCAACTCCATGCTGTAAATTAAATACTGGTTTCAACTGTCCATTTCCCATTGCATCTTCTTTCATCCGCATAAAGGTTGCATCTGGATCTGTTTTAGAATAACTGTTCCTTTTTCCACAAATATCCAGTTTTTTTGTATATCCTTTTAAACGGTCCAGATAGTCTTCTAATGTTTCGATATTCTTTTGCAGCCGAGTTTTTCGTTTCCCGATACCATGTACAAATACAATGTTTTCTTCCTGTTTTAATGCATACAGCTTTTTTCGCAGCCGTTTTACATGTTTCATTTTAACAGTATCACCGTAAACAATCTGAATACCGTAAAGCTGTTCGCATTCTGCAATAAGATCTGCGATTTTAATCAATAACTTCTCCTGATTTTTTGTTACTGCTTTTTTCCACACAAATGTGTATTTATTCGCACAGGTTTCGATTTTTGTGCCGTCTATAAAAATCGATTCTCCGGAAATTTCTCCAAGCTCATAAAGAAGATTAGACATTTCAGCGAGAATCCGTTTCGCACACGGTGCAAAATGAATACTGCGAAAACGAGCAAAAGTGGCATAATCAGGAACTGGTTTACCTTCTAAAAGATACATAAAGTTAATATCCCGTTTACAGTTTAATTCCATAGCCTCCACAAACTGACTCAGCAACCGCACAGAATCGTCTACCGGAATAATTGTTTCTAAGTTTAGGTTTCTAAGTTTAAAGGGAGTTTTAGTTGATATCCCTCCTCATTTAAAGTATAATTCTTGTGTAATAATATAGGGGTTTGCATACTTATATTTTACACCAACAGCCAGACTTTTCAAAGCCTGGCTGTAATTTTTTGTATAGAAAAGAGGCCGCGCACTAATTACTTAGTGCGACAGCCCCTTTTTTTCGACATTTCAACTTTTTGAAGTGTCTATTTTATTTTCTTTTTTTTACTCTGATTACAGAAACGCCCGCAAACATTGCCACTGCTATGAACATCATCATAAATGGTACTGCAAATGGTGTTGCGTCTCCTGTCTGAACAGTTCCCGGTTTCACTTCCGGCGTTGTCGGTGTTTCCGGTGTCTTTCCTTCTTTCGTCGTCGCTTTCACAGATGCTGCCGCTGATTTATTTCCTGCTGCATCATATGCTACAACTTCGATCGTGTACTCTGTCTTCGGAGTAAGTTTTGCGATCTCTGCTGTAAGAACATCGTCTTTTACTGTTCCGATTGACTTGCCGTTTACAAAGATTTCGTATCCTGTCACTCCTACGTTGTCTTTAGATGCTTTCCATTCAATCTTCACTGTTGTATCAGTTTTATCTGTTACTTTCAGATCAGAGGGTTTTGTCGGAGCTTCTTTATCTTCTTCCGGCTTCGGATCTGGTTTCTGCTCTTCTTTCGTCGTCGCTTTCACAGATGCTTTCTCTGATTTATTTCCTGCTGCATCAAATGCTTCTACTTCGATCGTATACTCTGTACCCGCTTTCAGATCTTTCAGCTCTGCTGTAAGAACATCACCTTTTACTGTTTCAGCAAGTTTTCCGTCTGCATATACGTTATATCCTGTTACTTCTACGTTATCTGTAGATGCTTTCCACTCAACTTTCACAGTTGTCGTGGTTGTCTCTGTTTCTTTCAGATCAGACGGTTTTGTCGGAGCTTCTTTATCTTCTTCCGGCTTCGGCGAAGTTGCAAGAAGCGCTTTTCTTGCATCCTCTAAGTCTTTCTCTGCTTTATCTACTGCTGCCTGATCTGTCGGATTTTCAAGAACTTTCTGCGCAGCCGCGTATGCAGCTTCAAATGCAGCTTTTTCTTTTCCATCTTCAAATGCGTCTAATACAACTTTGTCTGCATTGTTTAATTCTGCTTCCAATTTTGTTGTATCAACTTCGCCTGATTTCACCGGAGTGATCTTCAGGTTATCAAGAATGAGGTCTTGCTGTCCGTAAGCTCCTCCCGGCTGTTTTGCACCGTTTGCATAAATACCGAACCATGTCTGTCCGCTCTCGCTTCCGGTAACCGTAAACTCATGATGACTTGCTTTACCTGTTCCTGCCGTTGCCGCAAGGTAATCATTATCTGTTGCGTTGTTAAAACTCTCTCCATCTCCAAGCACAACCGCATATGCAGATGATCCTGCCTCATAATCGAATTCTACTTTATATGTCTTTCCTGCTTCAAATCGGAAGTTCTGCGGAATCGTATGATACAAAAGACCTGTTCTTCCCGAACCGCTTCCACTGTCGCAGTGCTGTTTCAGCGACCATTCGCCCTCAATTACATCATTGATCACATAACCGCCCCAGCCGACAGATGTATATTTTCCGTTATCCTGAGACAGATGAAGCTGTCCGTCGCCGCCTCTTTGTGCCGGTCCTAAAACAAACGGATAATATCCTGATGTTACGGATTCAAAATCCTGCTCGAAAGAACCGTCTTCTTTATAGTTTTCAATCTTCTTGTCGATAATTCTGATATCGTCAAAGTATGTTGCTCCATCACCTGCCGCACGGCTGATCGTCAATGTTGCAGTTTCTTTTTCCGCTGTAAACGGAACGTAAACTCTCTGCATATAGGAAGCTTCATTGCCGCCTGCATGTTTCTGATCACTTGCCACATAGTTCTGAGCGATTGATTTCGTCGTATATGCAGACTCTTTGATCGTTCCTGCATTTACTTCTACCGTCGCTTTACTGTCGCTTCTGTTATCAACATAAACTTCTGCAACATAATCTTTGCCTGCTTTGAGCCCTGTCAGTTTTGTGCTGACTGCAACGTCTTCTGCCGGGCTTTCGATTGTCAGACGCTGATCGCCTGTCCATGCTTTTGTAACTTTTACGGCATCGTTGTCTGCTCCGCTCCAAACGTCTGCATCCACTTTGTCGCCGTCTGCATAAGAGTTGAATCCCGGATCTTTCACTGATGTCGTCTCACCGAAGTTAACTGTATCGGCTGTCGGCATTTCTTTTCCGTCAGTCACGATTACGTAAGCTGTTTTTGCTTTTGCTTCAAGCGTGATCTGTCCGTTTGAAACCGGAACCGCGATCGCTTCTCCACGTCCCTGATCTGACAGCTCATACATTGTAAGATTTCCTGTAAATCCGTCCGGCACATTCCATGTAGATGTTCCGCCTTCCAGATTGTAGTGATACAGTTTCGTCTCTTTCGTGTCGCTATCTGTCCACGGAAGCAGATAATAGAAATGATCGTTTGTCGCACTTAAAACTGTTTTATCATTCAATGTGATCTCGCGTTCGATGATCTCATCAGATCTTTGTGCTTCATTTCTTGTTACAACTACTTTATCATCACCATTTTTCAGTGTGATCTGTTTTTCCTGGTTTCCGACCGGTGACTCGCCTTCTGCGTAGTTCTCCCAATCGATTACCTGATAGTGCTGAAGGAATTTTGTCGGAAGGTTTTCGGCAAATGTCAGGTACAGATAATTATTGAAATCCTGATCTCCGCCCCATCCTTCAAATCCTTCCAGTTTATATCCGCCGAGAAGCGGGTTGTCAGCCGCTCCGCCATGTCCTACCCAGTTAAGAACCTGTACGTCTCTCATGTCGTTTCTGAGGAAACGGATGATGTCACTGTTCAAACCTTTTGTAGCTGATCCGCCGTATGGTCCTTCTGTTGCCCAGTGTGACCACGTGGAATCATACTCGCCTTCGTACGGGAACTCTGTGGAGAATCTCCATCCGAGAGAGTTAATCTCTTCTGCGATTCTTCTTGTCTCCCACGCATTCTGATACCATACGTCAAGATAGATGAAGTCCATATTGTCGGCGCCTGCTTTTTTCACTGCTGCCGCAATCTCATCCGCCGATGCAAGTGTTCCCTGTGAATCTTTTACATATTCGCCTTTATCCCAGTCGAGACTTAAAAGGTTCGTATTGTTAATTCTGTCAAATAACTGTGCAAATCTCTTATATCTTGCCTGTGTTCCTAAATCCCAGATCTTATTGATCACGCGGGACTGGTCAAGCCATCCCCATCCGCCCTGCTGCGGTCCCATGATCATATCATCGTTGAAAGATCTCGCTTCCGGATAAGCTTCCTGTGCATTGACATGGATACCGATTTCTGTATCATACTCATGCGCAACGTCAAGAAGATCTCTGAAATCATCCACGCCGCCTTCTCTTTCGGAGATATCCGCATACTCGGAGTTCGCAGAGTCGTGACCTTCATTTCCGTAACCTTTCAGCATAACAGCCTGCGGAAGTCCGTCTGTTGCCAAAGCAACTTTCTTGATATTGTCCGCTGTCACCGAATACGGGTTTGTTACAGCGCTTCCGAAGTTCATAACGATTCTGTAGTTTACAAGGTCTTTCACATCCTCTGATCCATACGGAACATTGATGATGTCACGATAAGCAACTGCGGCATCCTGCCAGTCGATCGTCTTGTCTTCGTTCATATCCTCTGCGATACAAACTTTTGCATATGGAAGTTCACTAAGCGGGTAGTCATATGTAGCTGCCTGTGCCTGTCCGCCTTTATCTCCCGCCTCGTAATACCACTGAGCGCTTGTAAGGCTCATTGTGTCAGCTCCGCTGTTCATGATGACTCTCAGATCGTCTTCTGCCTCTGAGTTGCTGAACAGACCTGCGCTTAAATTCTTGTTTGTCAGGAATCCGTATACATATCCTACAGATTTCTGCGCTACGAATCCATCGTCAAATGTAATAAACTTATCTCCGCTCTTCTTTGTATCCGTGCTCTTAACAGCGCCTGCAAATGAAGCGTTTTCTTCTACCTGATCTACAGACAGAAGATTCAACTGCGGAATGTCGATAGAAGCAATCTTATCCGTTCCTTCTTTGCGGTCGATCTTTGTGATCTCCCATGTAAGATCATTGTCTTTTACACTGATCTCGACCGTCATGTTCATATTGATATTAATTTTTGTTTCTTCATCTTCACCTTCATATTTGAGGGTCATTTCATAAGAAGCTTTCGCCCCTTCAATCTTAGCCTTCACTTCAGGAGTGATCTCCTTGCCGTTGATCACAACTGTATTCACCTTTGCAAGATCTGATTCGTTTCCACGGAAGTAAACGTCATCTTTTCCTTTTACTTCATATCTTGCAACAACCGGGAAGTTCGGTCCTACATACACTTTCATGTAATCAGACTCGATGGATTTATAATTCTTAAGGTCGATCGGCGTTTTCTCGGAAAGTGTAAAGTTAAATACATTTTCTCCTTCCGCCGCATCCTGAACTTCAACCTCTTGTGTTATTGCTTCGTATCCCGGACAACTTGCCGCAGCTGTATAAGTTCCCACTTCAACATCTTCGATCTGATAAGCTCCGTTATCATCTGTTTTTGCTGATTTTGAACCAAAACGAACCGTTGCGCCTTTTAATGCCGCTCCTCCGTCTTTTGCCGTTACAGTTCCGGAAACAGTTGCGAGATTGATATATTCTGAAGACTGTGACTGTCCGTCTCTGTCTTTTGCAAATTCCCATGTATCTTCCATACATGCAGTCTCATTTACTTTCGCATCTGCAAATTTCAAAGACTGGTTTGCCGTTTTCACCATCACGCCCGGATGACCTTTTCCTGCGTTTGTTTCCAGCCAGTTTCCTGCGTTCTGATTGTTCGTTGTTCCGCTGATTCCGTTGACTGTAACTGTCAGAGCTTCCCTGCTCATCGTAACAGAGAACGTCATCTCTTTTCCGTTTTCCGGAGTCTCGAAATCTCCGTTCAAACTTCCGTATGAGCCTGAGCCGTTCTGCCAGTACCACTTGGAAGATGAATCATATCCGATATACAGGAAATCATTATCATTTACATATGAATAGAAGAAACCGAAGTTTCCGCTGTTGATCGGTGTAAATGACAGACTAAATACGTCTGCCGGCTTGATCGTGCGATCTTTGTCAAGCAGAAGCGCCGGTCCTGTTGCTCCCGCATAGCTATGTCCTCCGCCGTTCTGAGAGCCTGTCCGGATCGTGATCCATTTACGTCCTGCCGGAACTGTTTCTTCGTACTGTGCCGCCGGATCCCATTCCTGACCTGCAAGATTATCTTTATACAATTTCCATGTATTGAGATCCTCTTTTGTCTCTCCTACAACAACATCATTAAAATAAACGTCTGTGTATGCATCTCCGAATGTCGCGCCTCCGACTCCGACTTTACCCTGAACGTCTTTAAGAGCGACAAAGTTCGCCTCCGTTACAGTTGCCTTTGTTCCATTGACGTCAATTTCAAGGCCATTATCTTTATAGCTTAACTTAATTTCTGCCAACTGACCTTTTTCAAGTCTCGGAAGAGCAAGCGTATCATTCTGCCAAGCCTCGTTTCCGTCCTTTTTGTACTGCCACTTCCAGCTTCCGACATCATACATCAGAAAAGCCCAGTTATTGTCATCTTTATATTTTGTGACAATACGAAGCCTTGTTTTGTCTACGTCGCTGTTAATGCGAAGTTTCAAACTATATGCCTGATTTGTATAATCAGCTTTTTCTGACAAAACAAATGCTTCAGGTGTAGCGCTTCCGAAATGTCCGTTTGCATTACCGCTTCCGGATTTCAGATGTCCCATCGTGACCGGCTCTGCCTTGACAGATAATGCCGGAGCAGCGCCGAGCACTGTCGTCACTACCATCACGAGCATAAGTAAAGCTGCAGTTACTTTGTTCCACTTCTTTTTCATTATCCTCTTTTCCTTTCTTTAAATTTTAATATTAGCTCCTTCAGGACATAGAAAGAGCATCCTATCTTATATATCATAACTCTTTCACTTTTTTCAGTATTTACACTTTTTATCTTTAATGTTGATCTTTTGTTTGTTTTATTTATTTGTACTCATTTTTCACCTCGATTTTTGTATGTATTGCACAATATATTACCTCTCAATTTGTAACTATATCACATATTTCTTCTGTTCTTTATACAACAAGAGGGAGCTTCCCTCTAATATCTCAGTGAAAAACTCCCTCTTGTAATGTCCTTATTGATCTTAATGTATCTAATGTCCGCAATGTCCGCCGCAGGAATCGTGACCTTCTCCGTGTCCTCCACAGTTTTCATGATCGCCATGATGATCTTCTCCGTGATGGTCGCACATTACGTCAGGATTATATGAAAGGTTTCCTTCAATCAGCGCCTGAACCGCACTATCCGCAGAACCTGAAACTCCTCCATACAGTTTGATACCAGCCTCTGCAAGTGCGTTCTGCGCTCCTGCGCCGATTCCTCCGCAGATAAGAACCTCTACGCCTCTTTCCCGTAAAAATCCTGCCAAAGCTCCATGACCGCTTCCGTTCGTGGGAACAACTTCCGATGATTTCACTTCGCCGCCTTCAACTTCATAAAGCTTAAAAGCTTCCGAATGTCCGAAATGCTGAAAAACCTCTCCGTTTTCATAAGTTACTGCTACTTTCATTTTATTCATCCTCTTTCTTTATAATATAACCTTTTTCATAAGCGTAATGATTCCGCCGTGACATAGCGAATACTGTAAATTTATTTATCTGTACCGCCCTTCTCTGTCTCGCCTGCGATAACTTCCGCTTCTTCTGTCGTCTACCTGACGGTTTCTTATTTGGGTATTTTTTCTCCTGCCGGCACTGCTCTGTCGTCGGAAAGCATTTTCTCCCGTCTGCTCTGTATTTGACCGCCGGCGCTCTAATGCCTTTTTGCGTTTTCTTGCAAGCTGTCTTGCTCTCCTTCGCTTCACTTGCCGATATTTCAGCAGACTGAAAAGAACTGCCAACAAAATGATTACCAAAAGAACTACCGCTATTAACAGCTTTACATATATAGGCATCTCTGTTTTTTCTTCTTTATCCGTACTTTTCTTCCCGACGGATTTCATTTCCGGCTCAATATTATACCCTGTTTCTTCCTTAATATAATCCGCCGTCAGTTTCACTTCTACAGTTCCGACATTTTGACCTTTGTATAAATAGGTCAGCTTTCCGGCGGCATTTTGCCTGTCAGTAATCGTAATCTCATGCTCCAGAGATGAAACGTCAATTCCTTTCGGCAGAACAACATATGCATCTTCCGTTTTAAACTTCCTGACGCCATCGGGCTTGTCGTGTTCATTCAAAAACACTTTGGAAAAATTCGCATATACATAATCAAACATCGCCCTTGTATCTACATACACATCTCCCTGATCTTCCAAGACAACCGCAACAAGCTGCATATCTGCATTATCTGCCATAGTCACAAGAGTCGTTTTTGCCTGATCCGTATATCCGGTCTTGCC
>OLQL01001785.1_pt1 | contig 16489 bp, 12 predicted proteins | sample 1672971 | NCBI WGS metagenome assembly OLQL01 (sample SAMEA3136742, study PRJEB25190) | human gut metagenome | biome: human gut; feature: human-associated habitat; material: faeces | place: Austria | collected 2013
TAGGCGACGTGCTAAAGTCCGGGGATGCCCGGAAATTTGGAGGTTGCTTACAAAGTCCCGAGATATGCCTTTTGGCGTTTTCGGTGATCGAAATATAACATGCGGATGTGGCGGAACTGGCAGACGCGCTAGACTTAGGATCTAGTGGGAGACCGTGCAGGTTCGATTCCTGTCATCCGCACTACAAAAGCCGTAACCTTTGAGTAATCAGAGGTCACGGCTTTTTTGTTACGGTAATGAGCCAAAATCCGGATTTATCCGAGATCTTGACGGATAAGATGTTTTATCCGAGTTTTCGTTTTTTGTGCATTATATAAAGCAATCCTATGATGCTGCACATTGTGGCAAGAGGAAGCAAAAGAGGTGTGCTGTCTCCTGTTTTTACACTGGTATCCGCATGTGAAGTGTTTGTATTTCCCTGATTTCCGCTATTGGGATTTTGTGGGTTTTGCGGCTCGAGTGGTTCTTGTGGGTCTTTATTTTCGCCCTCATCAGGATCATCTTTGTATGCGAATTCAAATGTATTTAATTGATTCAGTATATCGGATACTTCCGCAGGCGTTGCGTTTGGATCGGTTAAGATCGCATTTGCAAGCTCTCGAAGTCTGGTGAAATCATTCCAGGAAGCATCTGTTGCGTTGCCTTGAGTCATATCTTTTATTTTGTTATATTTTTCCTGAAGCAAAGTTTTATCTGCGCGTAGATCCTTCATACGCTGTATTAAAACGGCGGTTTTTTCATCGACTTCTTTTTGGGTATATGTGCCGTTTAATAAAGCTTCTGCCTCTAAAATGCTTTGTGTTAATGCTTCAAAACTTTCTTCCGTATATCCTTCCCGGGAAATGGATTTTGCGGCTTTTAACGCGTCGTTTAATGCGGACGTATCAACTTTTATCTCCTGAAGACTATTTCTTGCATTCCGAACTTCATTTGCCTTATCATTCATTTCGGAAGTACACGTTTCTTCATCCTTTTTGTTTAGGAGTTCTCTGGCGCTGTTGACTGCCTTTTGTAATTTGTTCCAGCTTTCTTCTGTGTATTTGTCTTTATTCAGCCCGTCGCAGATCGTCAGTTCTTCTTCCAATTGGCTTCGGTCTACGATTTCTTTCTTTTCTGTACGGATCTTCAGTGTTCCGACTTCGACCCATCCTCTTTTTTCCGGTGATCCGTTTGGACTTTTTCCGACACGTTCAAATTGAATTGTGTAGCTGCCCTCCGGAAAGTCTTTCTGTATCAGTTCGGCGCCCTCTATGCGTTTTTCGGCATATGTATCAATTTCTTCTCGGCAGATCTGTTTCTCGTTTTGATCTAGGATCGTCACCCGGATAACGCCGTGATCATCTCCTTTGACCGTGGAAACTTGTATCGAATTTCCGTTGAATTTATAAGTCAGAGGCCCCGCATCATCTGCTTCTGTTGCTTTGAAATCTCCTGCCTGGATCCACTTTCCGGAACCTTGCAGATCTCCTGCCGGGATGGATGTTTCGGAAAAACCGCCTTGTTCGAGACTGTTTAATGCTGCCTGTAGTTTTTCTGTCATTTGATCGACGGCTGGTTGTTTTACGTTTTCGTCATCGGCTGTTTTCTTAGCGTCTGAGAGAACTTTTTTCAGTTGGTATAAAGAATCGTTTGTATAGTTTCCGTTTAGTTCCTGTTCTGCTTTTGTGATCAGCGAGTTTAATTTTGACTTATCTGTCGTTCCGAATCCGAGACGGTGATATCTGTCAGATAAAAATTCGGTACGGGAATCAATAATATCCTGCGATGCTTTCAGTTGTTCTTTCCCGTCTGAAATACTTTCTTCAAACGCGGTTTTTAATGTTTGCGGCGCGTTTACATAATGGTCGGCAGTTCTGTCGGCTTCTTCTGCCGAACGTATCATTTTTTCTAATTCTGACGTATCTCCGGCGCCGTCTGCCTGTACGCCTGTGTAAAGAGGCGCTATTTCATATAGAGACGGTTCGCCTAAGAATCCCGGTTTTAATATTACCTTTACGGATTCTGTCGTTGTTTCGGGAAATTCGGCGAAGTAATAAGCGTGATATCCGCCGCTTCCGCCGTCGATATCGCCGACTTTGTCGTCGATATTTCCCATTTTTGTTCCTTCATACACAGTTCGATATGTTCCGTCAGAAAGCGCCTGAATTTCAAAAGCGCCGATTCCGTTATTTTTGGATACGAACAGATCGAAATTCATTTGATCGAGCGTTTCTTTTTCGGAGAAATTCAATGTGATTTCCAACGGTTTAGAAGCGTCTACGTTTTTGGATGCCCACCGTGTCGAAGTGTTTTGATCGATCATACCGGCTTTTACATAGTTATTGCCCCAGTCCTCTGTATGAGATACGGTTACGTCTTGGATCTTTATGCTTTTTGCTATGTATTTCTTTGTGTATACAGGGCTGACTCTCTGTTCGTTATAAAACAGCGCCGCTCTGACAACGGTATTTTCTTTATTGTCTAATTGCAGAGGGTGTTCATACCGGTCAGATGTATGTCTCGGAATACTTCCGTCTGTTGTATAACGGATCTCAAAGTCTTTGGCGTCTGAACTCTTACTCAAAGTAAGTGTCCGGTCGTTTCCTGTGATGACACCGGAATCTTTGCTGAATGAAATGATCCGGTTTGCCATCGGTTTTTCTAATTGTGCGCTAAGATCTGTAAATTGGTTCTCGGCGTTTTGATAATCCTCTAAATCTCCGGTGTTTTCCAACAGAGTCTTGCGCAGTTTGCGAAGCTGATTGTAAAGCGTGTCGATCTGTGAATAGGTTAAGTTATCTTTGTCGGTCAGATAATATATGTTTTCTGCCTTATTCAGATAGGAGCGATATAACTGATCCATTAGTTTGACTTTTGTCAGAACTGTACCTAATTCTTTTGAAGAAAGATCGATTGCTGTCTGCAGTTCGTTTTTGGCATTGATGAGATCAGGGTGAAGCTGATTTAAAAATGTAGACGCCTGCTCTTTTAGTTCGTTTATATTTGTTTCGGATATATCGATCGTATATGTCTTGCCGGCGTCTGCCTCAAAGGAAATACGATCTTTATCGGTATCTTTTGTCACCTGAACTTCTTTGCCGTCTTCGTAGATCTTTGCAGAAGTAATATTTTTATATGATCCTGTGAAAACAGCGCTGTCTTTATTGCCGTCATAACGTACGGTAAAGGCTTCCGCAATGCCGTTCGCCCATTTTTCGCCGATCGTGAAGTTACCTCTGGCCTTTAGACCTCTGACCTCTCCTTTTTCCCATGCGTCTGGAATTGCGGGGAGGAATTGTGTGTAGCCTGACTGCGATTGAACAAGCATTTCTGCTACGCCGGAAGTAAGACCGAAATTGCCGTCGATCTGCCATACCGGAGTTCCGTTCATCATTGTGTCTCCTCCGCCGGATCCGTGAGAATCGAAGAGATTATGCTGGAGACCGGAAGAATTTCCTCCGATCAGATTGTTCAAAAGCTTATATGCCTTTTCTCCGTTTTCGGCTCTCGCCCAGAGATTGATCTTGTTTGCTTTCGACCAGCCTGTAGAATATTCTCCTCGTTCGGTCAATGATTGAATAGCGGCGTTCATGTAAGTCGGATTCTCTTTGTTGATCAATGTTCCGGGAAAGAGTCCGACCAGATGGGAGGCGTGTCTTTGCTCTCCGTTATGTCCGATATTCCATCCGCTGTTAGGTACTGCGATCTCTGCCAGATCTCCTGCTTTTGCATAAGATTTGTTATGTCCGGTTTCCTGACCTACACGGGTTTCTTCGTACCATTCTTTAATTCCGTTTGTAGCGTTGATTTCAATCGGATCAAGTTTTTGCATCTTTTCTTCCCAAGATTGCAGAACAGCTTCATCTTCTCCGACGATTTTGCCTGCCTGGATACATTCGTTATATAATTCCCATATAAGAGATTGGTCGTAAGTTGTTCCGATTGCGGTCGGTCCTTGTTCCTCTGAAAAACTAGGCGCTGCTACAAGTCTGTTTTCACCGTGATAAGGCGAAGTTTCGTCGTTGATTTTCTGGTATTCTGACGTCCAGAGATAAGAGTCCCAAAATTGTGCCGCCTCTTTCATGATCGGATAAATAGTATTTTTTAAATATGCTTCATCCTGCGTAAACTCGTAATGCCACCAAAGGTTTTGGACAGCCCATGCCGCTCCTGTCGGATTCCAGCCGTATTCCTGCGCGTTAGTAGGAGCGGTCATGCCGAAAGGATTGTTTTCCGTATGTACGGTAAATCCGGTGTGGTTATCGACAGCCCCTTTAATACCGTGAACTCTTTCTGCCGTCAGGCGTCCCGGTTCTCTTAATTTATCCATGTAATCTACAAAAGTTGTTCCGCATTCGGCAAGGTTCGTTGAATATACCGGCCAATAGTTCATCTGTACATTGACGTTAAAATGATAATCTCCCGTCCACGCGGAAGGACCTACTGTCCATAAGCCGACAAGGTTGCTTGGGAGCGTACCTCTGGAACCGGCTATTGTCAGATAACGTCCGTATTGGAATGCAAGAGTTTCCAGGTAGTGCGAGTAGCTGCCGTTTCGATATTCGTCTATCAACTGATCTGTCGGAACGGATGTCTGAAACTCTCCTAAGTCTAAACTTACTCTGTCGAAAAGACTTTGGTGGTCTTCTATATGCGTCTGCTTTAATTCATCGTAAGATTTTTTCGAGCTGTCATTGATCCGGGTGTCGATAACATTCGACAGATTTTTCTCTTTGTCCCGGTAAGTAGGATAATCGTTTTTGTAATCTGTCTCGGCAGCCATTATGATTGTGACCTGATCTGCATTTTTAATCCGGTAAACCTGATTTTTTTCATCTGCCGTTATCTCGCCGCCGGTTAGAAGGAGTTTCATAGTTGTACGGAATTTTAAATCATTATCTTTTACTTTTCCTTCGATAGTGCAAGTTTGATTCCGGACATCGAATGTAAGCTTTCCTTCTAAGTTATCGTTGTTTAGTTCCATTTTTGCGCTGAAATTAAGTTTTCCTTTTTCAGAAGCGGAGAGGTTTGTTACCATTACCTGATCCGGACTGCTTACAAAATGCTCTCTTTTGTAAGAAACATTTTTATAAGAAAATTCTGTTGATGCAATTCCGGTTTGTAAATTCAGTTCTCTCCGATAATTCTGCACATTATCGTCAGTGATTCCCATTGCGGAAAAATCAAGCCAAATATCGCCGAAATCTTGATAACTGCCTTTGTTTAGATTGTCTTCGCCCGGAAATCTGATTTTTGCCCCATACCGTAACCGCCGAGACTTTGGTCATCGTTAAATACATTAGAAGATTTGTCATCAAGCAGTTTTCGATAATTTTCAATCTCTGTGGCAGTATATGCCGTTGCTTTATTTCCGAACTGGTAGTTGGGACGGCTCGATGAAGGACCGCCTGTCCAAAGTGTTTTTTCGTTGAAATGGATTCTTTCTTTTGAGATTCCGCCGAAAATCAAATTTCCCAGATTCCCGTTTCCGAGAGGCAGAGATTGCTGCATCCATTCGCCGCCGCTGGATTCGGCAGTATTAATTTTGGCAGGAGAACCGTACCATAGTTTTAATGTCTGATTTACCGCTTTTTCTACGGATATCGGGAAGTTTTGTTCCGGCTCTTCGGCAAGAACAGTTTGCGCGGAACCGATGGGAAGTATGAGAACCGCACACATCCCCGCAAGCAATTTTTTCATTCTTGTTTTCATCATTGTCTCCTCTAATTTCTGTAGATTCATAAATAAGTATAAAATTCTATTATGAATATATCGTTTGGAGAGGAGATTGTCAATTTAAAACAGGATATTAAAAGCTGTTTTTTAACACATTCCGGATTGAAATGGACAATTAACAAAAAATTCTGAAAATTCAAAAACTGAGTTTGTGGTCATTGTTTTTTTGAGCATTGATAAATCGAGTTATAACTGTGGAAACCGGTGTCGGTCTGCAGAATTTATTTTTGCTCTTTGTTGACAAACATCATGAAAAATGCAATAAACAAAAGCGCTGAACATACGAGGATCGATTTCTCATGAAAGCGTTTGATGACGAAGTTTCCGAGGACTGCTCCGATTATAAAGCAGAGGATAATGCCGTAGAAAATAAGGGCGTTGTAGAATGCTTTACGGTCATGGGTTCGCAGAAAGCGGTGCAGATTCTCGGTTCCGTTTCTTAAGTTTCCGATACACATAGTTGTAGCCGCTCCTCTGTTGCGGATCTTGCGAAAGCTTTCGACCTGAATGCCGCAGGCAAAAGAGGTGAGTGAGTTTGCGAGGGGATTTAAAGAGTGAGGGAAAAAGGCTACACATATTAAAATAACAGCTTCCAACAGAACGGAAAGCTGACGCCAGTGGAGTCGTATGTTGAGGCAGCGCACAGTATCGGCAAGTAAGATGCCGAGAGTAAACGCGAGAACAGGGAGGAGATAGCTGAGCATGGCAAAATAGTTCCCTTCCGCGAGATTTACACCGAATAGGAGCAGATTTCCGGTTTGGGCGTTTGCGAATACGTTTCCCCGTTCAAGATAAGAGTAGGCGTCCATAAATCCGCCGGATAAGGCGAGGATGATTCCTAAGCGGAGTGTTTCAGACATTTGCAAAGAGTGTTTCATAGGGAAATCTCCTTTCGGTAATTAAAATGGTTTTGCTGAGGATGTCGTATTATATAGAAGGAGCATCCCGTCAAAGAGGCGAGAATGCTCCGTTTTGATATTTTTTTAATAGGCAGAACGCCGCGGCGGAAGCGCAGAGCTCACCTACAGGGAATGAGATCCATACGCCCGTAGGTCCGAAAAAGCGGGTGAGAATGAAACTTAACGGGATTGTTATCACAAATTGGCGGAGCAAAGAGATGATCAGAGAATTCCGCCCGTTTCCTATCGCCTCAAATACGCCGGAATAGATCAGACCGACAGAAGAAACAAGAAATCCGAGGCTGATGATGCGAAGAGCAGTGACTCCGGCGCTCATTAAAGCGGCGTCTGCATCGAACAGAGCGAGAATCTGTTTCGGAAGGGCAAGAGCGAGGATCGTTCCTGTCAACATCAATCCTGCCGCAGTGAGCAGGCTGTATCGTATTGTTGATTTGACGCGGGAACTTTCACCGGCGCCGTAATTGTACCCGATGATCGGACGCATTCCCTGTACGATTCCGTTTGCAGGCATATAGATGAAAGTCTGAAGTTTGAAATAAACGCCTAAAACTGCGACATAAACGTCTGAAAATGCAGTAAGTATACTGTTTAGTACACTGATCAATATAGACGGCAGGAGCATCATAACAGTAGAGGGGATTCCGACACTGTAAATTTGTCTGATGATCGCTTTATCAAAGACAAGATGCTTGAAGCTGATGTGTACCGCGTAAGAGTTTCTTCTATATACGATGATGTATAAGAGTAAGGCGCTGATCTGTCCGATCACGGTGGCGATGGCAGCGCCTGCAACGCCAAGCGCCGGGAAACCGAGCAATCCGAAGATCAGGATCGGATCGAGTATAATATTGACGACACAGCCGGCGATGAGAAGGTACATTGTAATCTTCATTTCACCGATTCCCTGGAAGATCTTTTCAAATGCAATTTGAAAAAGAGAGCCGAAAGAAAGGCAAAGTACGATTTCCGTATATATGGATGCGTCGTTTAATATTTTCGGGTTGTCTGTAAAAAGTTTTAAAAACGGTTCGGAGATCGTCAGACCTGCAATGATAAAAAAGATGCAGTGGATCAATGTAAGGGCGATTCCCAGAGTCGCCGCCCGGTCAGCTTTTTCCCGATTTCCCGCTCCTAAATGAATGGAGATAGCGGAGCTGATCCCGACGCCGATTCCGACCGCTGCGGATAAGATCGCGTTTTGAAGCGGATAGGCAAGCGAAACGGCAGTCAGAGCATCTGTGCCAAGTCTGGAAACGTAGATACTGTCAACGATGTTATAAAGCGATTGAATAAGCATGGACAGCATCATAGGTACAGACATAGAAAGCAGAAGAGAAAAAACAGGTTTCGTCTGCATGAATGAATTTTTCTTTTCCATAATAATAAAAGTCTCCCTGATGTAATACTTTTGCCGATAAAAATATCGGATCAAAAGTTTGTCATTTAAAATATGCCGAGATGTTCGAGCAGGATCTTAACGCCGAGAAGAATCAGGATGATACCTCCGGCAAGCTCTGCTTTCGCTTTGTATCTTGTCCCGAATATGTTTCCGATTTTTACACCTGCGGCAGCGATGATAAACGTTATTACGCCGATAAATGAAACGGCAGGAATAATATGTACATTTAAAAAGGCGAAGGTGATGCCTACGGCCAGAGCGTCAATACTTGTCGCAACAGCCAGAGGGAACATCGTTTTGCAATCTAAAAGGTCGTTTGAAGATTCTTCGTCGCCGGAGAAAGCTTCGCGGATCATATTAATTCCGATGATGGAAAGCAGCATAAACGCAATCCAGTGATCTATAGCGGTAATGCCGTCTTTAAACCGGATGCCGAGAAAGTAGCCTGCTGCAGGCATAAGAGCCTGAAATCCGCCGAACCGACGGCGGTAATCTTTTTCCAGGTGACTTTCGGCATAGCAAGTCCTTTACAGACGGCAACGGCAAAAGCATCCATGGAAAGTCCGACTGCCAGGATGAAAAGTTCTGTAAGTCCCATATAAAAAACTCCTTAGGAATTATAAATCTTAAAAATAATAGCACTAAAAATACTGTTTTTCAAGAGAAAGGAACGGGGGTTTTGGGACGAGAAATAAAACAAATTCACAGGATTGACATATTTGTATGGTAATCTGAAAATAAAAGAGAAATTATCGGAATATTTTTGCCGGTACATTTTTATATGAGAGGTGGATATTGTGGAAAATATAAAAGTGCTTGTTGTAGATGACGAGAGCAGGATGAGAAAACTTGTGAAAGACTTTCTTACCCGGGAAGGATATGCTGTGCTTGAGGCGGGAGACGGCATGGAAGCGATGGACATTTTCTATGAAGATAAGGAGATTGCCCTTGTGATCCTTGATGTGATGATGCCGAAGATGGATGGCTGGCAGGTTTGCCGGGAGATCAGAGAGACGTCCAAAGTACCGATCATCATGCTGACGGCAAGATCGGAAGAACGTGACGAACTTCAAGGGTTTGAACTTGGAGTGGACGAGTATATATCAAAGCCGTTCAGCCCGAAGATTCTTGTGGCGCGGGTAAACGCTATCTTAAGACGAACTCTCGGAAATACGGCCGGAGATGTGATCGAAGCGGGAGATATCAAGATTGATAAGGCGGCGCATATTGTTAAGATCAATGACAAGATGATCGATTTAAGTTATAAGGAGTTTGAACTGTTGTCATATTTTGTGGAAAATCAGGGGATTGCGCTGTCCAGGGAAAAAATATTGAATAATGTGTGGAATTATGATTATTTCGGTGATGCGAGAACAATCGATACTCATGTGAAAAAACTCCGTAGTAAATTAGGCGACAGGGGCGAGTATATCAAAACGATATGGGGTATGGGATATAAATTTGAAGTCAATTAACCGGAGGAAATACAAGGATGATAAAGTATTCGATCAGGCGTCAGATGACGGCGATTTTTATCGGATTGTTCAGTCTTATTTTAGGTCTTGTCCTTATTATAAATAACGCTTTTTTAGGACATTATTATCTGTCTCACAAAGCGGATGATCTGATCCGAACATACAATGACGTCAATGCGAAGCTGGAGTCCGGAAGTCTGTCAGATTCTGATTCGGTGAGGGATATTCTGACACAGCTTGAGCGGGCGAACGTTGACCTTGTCGTGGTGGACGGAGGTGGAAATGCGATCCTTACGACACTTGGAGAAAGCGATCCGCGTTTGAAAGAAATGTTCAGCGGCTTATTCGGAATGGAAGGAGTCGATCATGAAAACATACTGAAGCGGAATGAGGACTACACGATTTACAGAGATAAGAGCAGTCAAGTACAAAGAGATGTAGAGTATTTGAAAATGTGGGGAAGATTTATGGACGGCTCATGGTTTATCATGCAGTGTCCTTATGCGAGTATTACGGAAAGTGCATCTCTTGCAAACCGCTTTTTGATCTATCTCGGATGTATCGGAATGGTTATCGGAGGTCTGTTAGTATGGATGTTTTCCCGAAGTATTACAAGACCGATCATGGAACTTGCCGGATTATCCCAGGAGATGGCAAACTTAAATTTCGATACCAAGTATACGCGCGGCGGCATGGATGAGATCGGTGTGCTCGGGAATAATTTCAATAAAATGTCGGAGAAGCTGGAAAGAACGGTGTCAGAACTAAAGCAGGCGAATAATCAGCTGCAGAAAGATATCGAACAGAAAGAAAAGATCGAGGATATGAGAAATGAATTTCTCGGAAACGTGTCTCATGAACTAAAGACGCCGATCGCCCTTATCCAGGGGTATGCGGAAGGGCTGAAAGAAGGAATCAGCGAAGATCCCGAAAGCCGCGAATTTTACTGTGATGTGATCATAGACGAAGCGGCGAAAATGAATGTGATGGTGAAAAATCTTCTGACGCTGAATCAGTTGGAATTCGGCTCTGATGAAGTACAGTTTGAGCGGTTTGATATCGTGCGCCTTGTAAAGGGGGTAATTGCAAGCTGTGAGATCCTTGTTCAGCAGGCAGGGGCAAAGATCAGTTTTATTTCCGATGAAAGTATCTGTGTGTGGGCGGATGAGTTTAAAACAGAGCAGGTTGTACGAAATTATCTTACGAATGCGATCCACCATGTCGGCAATGAGAAGCGCATAGAAGTCCGTATAGAAAATGGGGACGGAAAAGTGCGGATCACTGTGTTTAATAGCGGAACTCCGATTCCGGAAGAAGATATTCCGAAGTTGTGGGATAAGTTCTATAAAGTGGACAAAGCGCATACAAGAGAATATGGCGGCAACGGAATCGGTCTGTCGATCGTGAAAGCGATCATGGAATCGTTCCACCAGAAATACGGAGTAGAGAACTTTGATAATGGAGTAGCGTTTTGGTTTGAATTGGATGCAAAAGCGTGAAAAACTTATAAGTTCAATGCTTTACGTTAGCGCGTAAATGTGCTAAAATGCAACTAATAATTCAAGGATAGTTGCGTAAGAGGGCATACGGCATGCCGGCTGTCAGCGGTCGGTATATCGTATGCCCTTTTTGCAATAGTAAAAAATGTAAAAAAGAGTGTAAAAGTAAGAAGGAGGGCGGGATAAGTATGTATGATAAAATATACGAGATCATTCAATCGGCAGACGATTTCGTATGGGGCTGGGGGATGATCGCACTTTTGCTGGGAACGCATCTGTTTTTGACAGTTCGCACAGGATTTATCCAGAGAAAGACAATTACAAAAGGGATTCGGCTTTCGGTTGCAAAAGAAGAGGGGGCAGACGGAGAAGTCAGTCAGTTCGGAGCGCTTGCAACAGCGCTTGCCTCCACGATCGGAACGGGAAATATCATCGGTGTCGGAACAGCGATCGCTCTGGGCGGTCCGGGAGCTGTATTCTGGTGCTGGATCACGGGCATTTTCGGAATTGCAACGAAGTATGCCGAATCGCTTATTGCGGTAAAGTACAGAGTAAAAACAGAAGACGGGCGAATGCAGGGCGGTGCGATGTATGCGCTGGAGCGCGGACTGAATATGAGGTGGCTCGGTTTGGCGTTCGCTTTTTTGGCAGGTTTTGCTTCTTTTGGAATCGGATGCGCGACTCAGGTAAACGCGATCGCGGAAGTGTGCAGTAAGAACCTTGGGATCGATCCGTTTGTTGTCGGCGTTGTTGTGGCAGGGATGACGGCGGTTGTGATTTTCGGAGGAATAAAAAGTATTGCGAAAGTATGTGAAAAGCTTGTTCCGTTTATGGCGGCTTTCTATGTGATAGGCTGCGTCGTTATATTGTTTATCAATTATGATTACATCATTCCGGCGGTCACGACGATCTGCCGGCTTGCGTTTACAAAAGGAGCGGCCGCAGGCGGACTTGTAGGCGGAGGTATCCGGTATGCCATTCAGTATGGAGTCGCAAGAGGACTTTTCTCAAATGAATCGGGACTTGGTTCGGCTCCGATCGCGGCTGCGGCGGCAAAGACAAAAAATCCGGTCCGTCAGGCTCTTGTTTCTTCCACGGGAACGTTTTGGGATACGGTTGTCGTCTGTTTGATGACCGGACTTGTGCTTGTGACAACGATTATGAAAAATCCGGCGATCAATATTGACGAGGCGGTAAACGGAGGCGAACTGACAACGATGGCGTTTGGTCAGATTCCCTTTTTCGGTCCTCTTATTCTTGTTGTCGGTATTATCTCATTTGCGTATTCGACGATTTTGGGATGGGCGTATTACGGTGAGCGGTGCGTAGAATATTTTGCGGGAAAAGCGGGACTTCTTCCATATCGGCTTCTCTATGTAGCGGTGCTTCTTGTCGCTCCGGTGCTTACGCTTGATCTTGTGTGGAAGGTGGCGGATATACTGAACGCGTTGATGGCGATACCGAACCTGACCGCAGTGCTGCTCCTTTCTCCGGTTATCGTAAAAGAGACGAAAAAATATATTAAAAATCTGGATGCGGTAGATCATACGCCGATTCCGGTCGTAAAAACAGGAAGAGGAAAAAGAAGATAGAAACACGAAACGAAAAGCGGAAAACTGCCGTACGGAATAAAGAAACGAAAAAGAGAAATATAGAATGAAAAACAAAAGCAGGGAGAGGAAAATATGATCGCAATTATAGACTATGACGCAGGAAATATTAAAAGTGTGGAAAAAGCGCTCTTAAGTCTCGGACAGGAAGTGACAGTTACGGCGAAACAAGATGAAATACTGGGCGCGGATAAGATTGTTTTACCGGGGGTAGGCGCGTTTGGAGACGCTATGGAGAATCTGAGAAAGCGACAACTTGACGCTGTGATCCGGGAAGCAGTGGAAAAGGAAATTCCGTTTCTGGGGATATGCCTTGGACTTCAGGTGTTGTTTGAACAAAGCGAAGAAGCGCCGGGGGTGGAAGGACTTGGGATTTTAAAAGGAAAGATATGCAGGATCCCGAATGCAGAAGGATTAAAAATTCCGCATATGGGGTGGAATTCTCTGCATTTAGAGAATAACGGAAGGCTGTTCAAAGGGATAGAAGATGATCCGTATGTTTATTTTGTGCATTCTTATTATTTGAAAGCAGAGGATGAGCAAATAGTGAAAGCTTCCGCTGAATATGGTGTACATATCCATGCGTCGGTAGAACAAAAAAATGTTTTTGCGTGTCAGTTTCATCCGGAAAAGAGCAGTACGGCGGGACTTCGGATATTGAAAAATTTCGTGGAATTATAAGAGGTGAATGTGATGTTTACAAAGAGAATTATTCCCTGTCTGGATGTAAAAGACGGACGGGTCGTAAAAGGAGTCAACTTTGTAGGTTTGAAAGATGCCGGAGACCCGGTGGAGATCGCGAAGGCATATGACGCCGCAGGAGCGGATGAACTTATATTTCTTGATATTACAGCGTCTTCCGATCAGCGGAAAACGGTAGTCGATATGGTCAGAGAAGTGGCAAAATGTGTTTTCATTCCATTTACTGTCGGCGGAGGAATCCGCACGGTCGATGATTTTCGGGCGCTTCTTCGCGAAGGGGCAGATAAGATTTCCATTAACTCTTCGGCGATCAATACGCCGGAGCTGATCCGCGATGCGGCGGATAAATTCGGCAGTCAGTGCGTTGTAGTGGCGATCGACGCGAAAAAACGTCAGGACGGTTCGGGTTGGAATATTTATAAAAACGGCGGTAGAGTAGACGTTGGGATCGATGCGGTAGAGTGGGCGCAAAAAGTGGAACAACTCGGCGCGGGAGAAATTTTACTTACAAGCATGGACTGTGACGGAACGAAGTCGGGATACGATCTGGAACTGACAAAAGCGATCGCGCAAAGCGTGTCGATTCCTGTGATCGCCTCGGGAGGAGCGGGGAAATTAGAACATTTTAAGGATGCTCTTGCAGAAGGAATGGCAGATGCGGCTCTGGCGGCGTCGCTGTTTCACTATAAAGAACTGGAAATCAGACAGGTGAAAGAGTATTTGGCAAAAGAAGGCGTTTCTGTAAGATTGTGATCTTAGAGGAACAAGGGGAAAGACTGCATGAAGAGACAATACCGATAAAAGCGGTGGAGATACAAACGGAAAGAAAGACGAGGGTGATAAAGATGTCAGGTATAAGCGGAGACTGGTATGAAGCGCTGAAAGGTGAATTTTCAAAGCCATATTACAGAACATTATTTCAGACGGTAAACGAGGAATATAGAACAAGATTGATTTTCCCGCCGGCGGAGGATATATTTAATGCATTTCATTTGACTCCGCTGAAAAAGGTGAAAGTAGTGATACTCGGACAAGACCCTTATCACAATAACGGACAGGCGCACGGGCTTTGCTTTTCAGTGAAAAAGGGAGTGGATGTGCCGCCGTCTCTTGTCAACATTTATAAAGAGCTTCATGATGATCTCGGGTGTACGATCCCTGATCACGGATGCCTTACAAAATGGGCAAATCAGGGAGTTCTCATGTTGAATACTGTGCTGACTGTTCGTGCTCATCAGGCAAATTCCCACAGGGGCATCGGCTGGGAAGAATTTACGGATGCGGCGATCATGGCGTTAAACGGTCAGGACCGTCCGATCGTATTTATTTTATGGGGCGCTCCGGCGCAGAGAAAAAAGGCGATGCTGAACAATCCGAAGCATCTGATATTGACAGCGCCGCACCCGAGTCCGCTGTCGGCATATCGTGGATTTTTCGGGAGCAGACCGTTTAGTAAAACGAATGAGTTTTTAGAGTCGCAAGGCGAAGAGCCTATTGACTGGCAGATCGAATAGAAAAGAAAGCAGAAAGGCTGCAGATGTTTTGCGGCCTTTTTTGTTATAGGGGGAAAACAGAAGTTTTGCGCAGATGAGATTCGGATATTAAGAAATTATTCATAAAATACATAGCGAAATCTAACAAAACATATGATACGATACAAATAACAATGCATCGCTGTTTCGTAAAAAGGCAGATCTGACTGCCGAAGATTCGTATGTGTTGAGACAGGAGATAAAACAAACAGACAGAATGAGTAAAGAAAGCAAAAAGGAGGAGACAGTGAGGGAGATTATCAGTGTGAAAAACCTGTATAAACTGTATCGTGTCGGCGATTCGGTCGTCCGGGCATTGGACGGCGTTAGTTTTTCAGTGTACGAGGGAGAATTTTGTGCGATCGTCGGAACGTCCGGTTCCGGAAAATCGACTCTTTTGAATATGCTTGCCGGACTGGAAAAACCGACTCGCGGGGAAGTGATCGTAGCGGGGAAGCATATCGAGCAGATGAAAGAAAATGAACTTGTAAAGTTCAGAGGAGAAAACGTTGGTTTTATATTTCAGTCGTTTCATCTGATGGGAACGATGAATGCACTGGAAAATGTGGCGCTTCCGCTTACATTTCGCGGAGAGCCGAGAAAAGAACGAATAAAAAAAGCCGACAGAATGCTGGATCTGGTGAGCTTGGAAAAACATAAAACATCTGCCGAACCAGTTATCAGGAGGACAGCAGCAAAGAGTAAGCGTGGCAAGGGCGCTTGTGAACGATCCGAAGATTATTTTTGCGGATGAACCTACAGGAGCGCTTGATTCACATACGTCTCAAGATGTGATGCGCCTGATGCAAAGACTCGTAAGAGAGCAGAAAAGAACGCTTGTCATGGTCACGCATGATCGAAGTCAGGCGGAATATGCAGACCGGGTATTGGAGATTATAGACGGAAAAATTGTACACATTACAGAAAACAGGAGGAAAGAGGAAAATGAGAGAGCATAGAAAAATGACGTTGAAACGGATCGGAATCGGAATTTTATGCATGGTGTTTGTGTTGTCTATGCTTGCTCCGCTCGTGGCATTTGCAGAGGAAAAAACAGAGTCCGGAAGTCAGGTGTCAAAGAGAGAGCTTGCGTACATTCAGATCAGTGTCGGCGACGGGCAGGAGACGCCTGTGTTTAAGGCGGGGCAGAAGGTATCCGAGTTTCGGATCAATGTAAAAAACAACGGAAATGTAGACGCGCACAACGTGCGGATAGAACCGGATATCAAGAATGCATCCGACTGGCCCTTTGAACTTGATAAGCTGAATTATGAAAAAGAGTTGTCTACGATCAAAAGCGGCGGACAGACTGCGGCTGTGTGGGGGAGTGAAGAGAAACCTCTTATCGTAAGAGGAGATGTGACAGGGAAGTCTTATAAACTGGAATTTAAGATTTCTTACGATGACGGAGAGAAATCCTATGAGACGGATAAGTATGTCTTTGTAAAAACGACCGCAAAAGAAAAGCCATCGGAAAATCAGGGTGGAAATGCAAACGGCGGAGAGATAAACAACGGAAATACCGGAAACGGAAGCGGCGGATCGGGAAATGCGCAGGGAACGCCGGACGATTCGGGCGCGGTGTTCGGAGGAGTATATACCAGCGATCCGGTCATGGCAGGCGGCTCGGCAGGCGG
>OLQL01001786.1_pt1 | contig 16482 bp, 20 predicted proteins | sample 1672971 | NCBI WGS metagenome assembly OLQL01 (sample SAMEA3136742, study PRJEB25190) | human gut metagenome | biome: human gut; feature: human-associated habitat; material: faeces | place: Austria | collected 2013
GGACGGATTCGACTGCGGCTCGTCCATGTGGTACTGGATGTCCGGGAAAGCGTCGAAGCATTCGTCCGCCGTGATGAGCTTGCGGCGGTTGCGGATGCCAAGCTTGTCCGAAAGCTCGGCCGCGTAGTTCGTCTCGTTGAATTTGTTGTAATCAAAGCCCACGCTGAACGTGGTGTCCGGCATCAGTACAGCGGCAATGTAGCTGGAATCCACGCCGCCGGAGAGGAAAGAGCCGACCTTTACGTCCGCAATGCGGTGGGCGGCCACGGATTCGTGCACCACTTCGTCCAGCTTGTCCGCGCAGGCTTCAAAATTCTGCGGCTGCGGGTCGAATTCGCAGTCCCAGAAGCGGCGCACGTCCATCTTGCCGTTCTCATACACAAAATAGTGGGCCGCGGGCAGCTTGTACACGCCCTTGAAGAAGGTTTCCTCTGTGGCGGAATACTGCAGCGTCAGATAGGGGCGCAGCGCATTCTCGTTGACGGCCTTGACGAACTTGGGATGCTCGAGAAAGGCCTTGATCTCGCTGCCGAACACCAGCCCCGAGCCGTCCGGGACGGGGTAATAGTAAAACGGCTTGATGCCGAAAATGTCCCGCGCGCCGAACATACGCTTGTTTTTGGCGTCCCACAGCACGAACGCAAACATGCCGCGCAGGCGATAGATCAGCTCCGTGCCGTATTCCTCGTAGCCGTGGATGAGCACCTCGGTGTCGGCGCCACAGTGGAACGTGTGGCCTTTGGCCTCAAGCTCCCGCCTCAACTCCATAAAATTGTAAATCTCGCCGTTGAATACAACGACCACGCTTTTGTCCTCGTTGGCCATGGGCTGTGCGCCTGCGTCGGACAGGTCCAGGATGGACAGGCGCCGGAACCCCAGCGCGATGCCGTCGTCTGTGTACATGCCGCCCATGTCCGGGCCGCGGTGGACGATACGGTCCATCATTTTCTGCAAGATTGCCTCTTTGTTATCAAGATTGCCGGAAAAGCCGATAAATCCACACATTCAGGTGTTACCTCCTGTTTGCCGCGGAGCAGGGCCGCGGTGCAAATAATGGCGGCGTTGGCCGCGCTTCAGTCGAAGCCGATGGGCGTTTTGCCGAACGCGAGGATCGCGTTTCTGGCAAGCACCTCCATGGAGTCCAGATAAAAAGCGCCCAGCCCCTCGTCGCGTTTGATGAGCGAAAGCTCGGTGCAGCCCAGGATGGCGCGGTCGCACCCTTGCGCGCGCAGTGAGGCCGCGGCCCGCTCAAACGCGGCCATGTCCGCGGGCCGGCCCTGCTTGATATCTCCGTAAATAACGTCCATCACGGCAGCCTGCGCGGCATCGTCCGGCACGGCGCAGGGCAGGCCGTGCTTTTCGCACATGCGCTGGTAGGTGCGGGTGCGCACCGTGCCTGTGGTGGCCAGGATGCCCACACGGGCGCTGCCGCCCGCCTTCGCGGCCAGCACAGTCTCCTCCACCATGTTCAGGATGGGGATGGGGATGGTCTCGTTGAGCCTGTCGTAAAAATAGTGGGCGGTGTTGCAGGGGATGGCGATGACATCCGCGCCGAACGTGACAAGCCGCGCCGCGTCCGCGGCCATGATGTCGAAGGGATTCTCCGCGCTTTGGCCCAGAATATAGCTGGTGCGGTCCGGCGTGGTGGCGCGGCTGTTGATGATGACGTCGATGTGGTCCTGGTCGCGCGCGGCCTGGGTATGGCGCGTGAGCATCTCGTAAAAATAAACAGTGGCCATAGGGCCAAGCCCGCCGAGGATGCCCAACACCTTGGGCAATGCCTGTTCCATACAGGAGCCTCCTTTCCCATGCGGTGCGCCCGGAGCGCAGCTCTATTTGTAATAGGTCTTGAATTTCTTGAAATAGCGCTGCATGTGCACCAGATAATAGGCGAAGCGTCTGGGATTCCAGCGCAGGTCGTACCCGCAGCCAAAGCTGGTGGTCTCCCGGCCCTCGCGCACAAGGCGGCGGGCCTTTTCCACAAAGGCGGGGTCTTTGACGTATTTGTACACCACGGCACGGGGCACGCTGTGCCAGAAGGTCTCTTTTTCATTCATCACACAGGGGCCGAGGTCGCTGCCAAGCACGCGGTCTTCCACCACATAGCGGGCGATGTTGAGCCCCGCACCCGTCACGTAATAATTGCTGCGGCCCTGCCGGAGATTGATCTCAAACACGCGGTAGCTGCCGTCCCGGCTGTCGTATTTAATGTCAAAATTGGCAAAACCCGTGTAACCGACTTCCTCCAGGAACGCTTTCAGTTTTGTCATCAGCGGCTCATTGTATTCGGTGATGATGGCCGCGTGATTGCCCAGCGCCTTGGGCGTGTGCTCCTCCAGGCCCACATGGCCCAGGCACATCATCTTCACGCTGTTGTTTTTATCGCAGTAGGCTGTCAGCACATGCATGAAGCTGTCGTCGCCGGGAATTCTGTCCTGCAAAATGACAATGTCCGGGTAGCCCGCGCCGTAGATTTGCGCGAGAATGGCCGAGGCCTCCTCCGGCGTGGCGGCGGTATACACTTTCTTCATGCCGTCGAAGGGGTGCTTCCAGTACAAAATGCTGCTGGAGGGCTTTACGATTACAGGGTACGCGAAGCCCAGCGCTTCGGGCGACAGGGCGGCGGCGTCCATGGGGCCTTCGGCGCAGAAGGTTTTGGGGTAGGGGATGCCGTACTTGTCGCACAGAGCGTAAAAATCCGCCTTGGAAACCAGCTTGTCCCGCAGCTCCGGCGTGATGTAAGGCGCGATGCAGTTCGCGGGCAGCTTGTCCCGGACGTCCATGAGCAGGCTGGCGTAATCGTCGGTACAACCCATGACGATGAGCGTTTTGTCCGCGTGTGCGGCGGCGAAATCCGTTACCGTGCGCAGCAGTGTGTCCGCGCTGTCGATGTCCGGCACGGCGGTGAAGCGGACCAGGCGGGAATACATGGTATCGCCCATGGCCCAGCGGCCAAAGGCGTAAGAACGCACGCCGTAGGCCTCATGGAAAGCGCGCGCCAGCGTGTAGCAGTTCATATCCGCGCCGATGAGCACGGGCAGGATGGTTTCGGAAACAGGCATCAAAAGGCTCCTTTGGACCCGGTGACCCGGGCAGATATATACTACTTTATTATATGCACAAACGGGGGCTTGTCAAGGCGAAGGAGCGGGGCGCGGGCGCCTGTGGCGTCCGTGCCGGCAGGCGTTTATAAAGCAGTATCGCCCGTTTGCGCCGCCTCATTTGCTTTTTCGGCTGAAATGAGGTAAAATATCAATACTTATTGCTTTGTCTCTGTCCGAGGGCCGGGCGGAAGACAGGCCGACGAGGTGCCGTATGATCAAACTTTCTCCTTCGATCCTGGCCGCGGACTTTGCGGAGCTGGGCCGTAGCTGTGAGGCCGTGATGGCCGCGGGTGCGGATATGCTGCATGTGGACGTGATGGACGGCGCGTTCGTGCCGAACATCAGCCTGGGCGTGCCGGTTCTGGCTGCTTTGGCAAAGCGCGTGCCGGCCTTTTACGATGTGCATCTGATGATCCGGCGCCCGCTGCAATATATAAAGCCGTTCTGCGCCGCCGGGGCGAACCTGTTGACGTTCCACATAGAGGCCGAAAGCCCTGTGGAACAGACCATCCAGGCCATCCACGACGAGGGCTGCAGGGCCGCACTGTGCATCAAGCCGGCCACGCCGCCCGAGGCGGTGTTTCCTTATCTGGACGCGCTGGAGATGGTGTTGGTGATGAGCGTGGAGCCGGGCTTCGGCGGGCAGAAGTTCATGCCCGCGGCGGTGGAAAAGATCGCGGCCATCCGCGCCGAGGCGCAGCGCCGTGGACTTTCGACGGACATCGAGGTGGACGGCGGCATTGACGCAGCCACCGCGCCGCTGTGTGCGGTTGCCGGGGCCAACGTGCTTGTGGCGGGCAGTGCCGTGTTCGGCGCAAAGGATCCCGCCGCCGCAATGTCGGCCATCCGCGCCGCGTGCGTATAGGCGGAAGCCTGGCTTTGTGCGGGCCGGCCCGGAAAGCCGGACGCCCGGAAGGAGCCTGCGTGCGGCCCGCCGGCGGCTCCGTGTAACCCAAAACGAAAAGAGGCGACTTTTATGAGCCCTGAGACTGCGCTGCCCCTGCAGCCCCCCAGCGCCTATGAGGCGAACCGGGACATCGTGTTTATGACGCTGCCGCTGCTGGCACTGTCGACCTATTTTTACGGCGCGCGCCCTGCGGTGCTGTGCCTGACGGCGGCTTTCACGGCCATGCTGTGCGACCATCTGGTGGCCTGGCTGCGCCACCGTCCCTGCGACAAAACGGAAAACAGCAGCATCCCCTCTGCGCTGGTGCTGGTCCTGCTGCTGCCCGCCACCGTGCATTACTATGTGGTCGTCGTCAGTGTGGCGGTGGCCATCCTGCTGGGCAAGCACGCTTTCGGCGGGTACGGCCATTACCCGTTCAACCCCGCGGCCTTCGGCTATGCCGTCGCCGCCGTCAGCTGGCCGGGCGAGGTGTTTTTGTATCCCGTGCCGTTCACCACGATGAGCGTGCTGGACACCGGCAGCGCCACCGTGATGGAGAGTGTTTCCCACACGCTGCGCGCCGGCGGCGTGCCCAACGTGGATACGTTCGACCTCATCCTCGGCAATTATGCGGGGCCCATCGGCGCCACTTCGGTGCTCATCCTCGTGGCGTGCGCCATGTACCTGTGGATGCGCCGGGACATCACGCTGGGCATCCCTTTCGGCTTTCTGCTCTCCTGCGCGCTGGTGGCGTTTTTTTACCCGCGTGTGAACACGCTGGGGCTGGAGCTGCCCTGGCAGTATCTGGACATCCGCCTGCTCTCGCTCAAATACGAGATGCTCTCCGGCGCGCTTGTTTTTGCGGCTGTGTTTCTGGTGAACGAGCCGGTGACGCGCCCGAAAAATACCCGCGCGCATTTTGTGTACGGCATGATCCTGGGCTTTATGACAATGATGTTCCGTTATTTCGGCTCGTATGACACGGGCGTGTGCTTTGCGGTGCTGGCGGTGAATGCACTGGCCGGCTACCTGGACCGCCTGTTCTCCCAGAAGATCTTCCGCAGGGAGGTGCGCTCATGAGCGAATTTATCGGCGAGACCCCGCGTCCCCACCGCGCGGATGTGGAAAAGCGCGCCCGGCGCGACCGTGTGTTTCTCAACAACCCGGTCATTATGCAGGGGCTTGGGCTCGCGCCGCTCATCGTGGCGGCTACCACGCTGAAAAACGGTGTGATGCTTTCGGTGGCGGTACTGCTGCTGCTCACACCTACGCGCGTTCTGGCGGCGCTGCTCAGCCGCTTTGCGTATTTCCGGTTCCGCGGGCTCACCTATGCGCTCACAGCCGCGGCCGTGTTCGTAGGCGTGCGGTATGTGATGGGCCTGCTGTACCCGGTGTCGGACCTGGCGCTGCTGGGCCTGTACCTGCCTTTGCTGGTGGCGGACCCCATCGTACTCAAACGGTATGAAAGGCCGCAGCGCGAGCGTGTGCGCACGGCGCTGCGCAAGGGCATCATCACCTCGCTGGGCTATATCCTGATGCTGCTGCTGATCTCCGGCCTGCGGGAATTTTTGGGTGCGGGCGCGCTGATGGGGACGCAGGTAATGAAAAATGCGCTGTTCCCCATGGCGCAGCTGCCCAGCGGCGGTTTTATCTTGCTGGCCCTGGTCATGTGCGTGTGGCGCGCCGCAGCTGCCAGCGTAAAACAACAAATGAGTCTGGGGGCGGAGCATCTATGATCGAAGTGCTGAAGGCCCTGAGCGTATTTTTTGCCTACGCGGTGATGGCGGTGTTTGCCCAGAACGCGGTGTTTACCCGCGCGTTGGGCGTATCCCGCCTTGTCAAGCTGGTGGACGACACCACTGTGGACTCCCTGACGTTCGGCGCGCTGCTGTGTGCTGTCCAGCTCATCAGCGCACCGCTTGGATACTTTGTCAACCTCTGGCTGGCTCAGTATCCATACCGCATGTATATCCGCCCGCTGGTGATGGTGCTGTGCAGCACGGTTGCGTTTTTTATCGTACTGCTGGTCGTGGTGGTGTTTTTTCGCCTGCACGGCGCGCGGGAGATTGTGGCGGTGCTGCCCATGGCCACATTCAATACCTGTATTCTGGGCACGCTGTTCATCAGCACCATCCAGAGCTTCAGCCTGGTGCAGACCATGGGCTTTGCACTGGGCAGCGGCGTGGGATATGTGCTGGCGGTGCAGGTGGTGACGGAGGGGCAGCGCAAGCTGCAGAGCGACGCGGTGCCGGCCACGTTCCGCGGGCTGCCCATCACGCTGCTGTATATCGGCATCCTGGCTCTGGCCATTTACGGCTTTACCGGCCATATGCTGGCATTTTGACCGCGGCTCCGGCTGCCTGCCGGGGAATGCTGCCGGGGGCCTGTGCGGCTTCTCCGGGCGCGTCCCTGCGGCGGGAGGCCGGGGCTTTTTCCATGAGCGGCCCGCGCGCCGGCACAGCGGGCACGGCGGCGCGGCAGCGCCGCGGGAACGAACAGAAAAAGGGGGTCTGCGTTTATGATCCTGCGCAGCCTTTCCGCGCCCGACGCGGAAAAATTTTATACTCTGATGTGTACAGCGGCGGGCCGCGAGCTGCCCAGAGAGGCGTTCGCGCAGGCGCTGGCCCAAGCGCTGGAGCAGACTGGGCGGCGCATCGTGCTGGCCTTTGAGGGACCGGAGGCGGTGGGCTTTGCCGACACCGAAGTGCGTTTCCCTTTTTCGGAATGCGCGCCTGTGGGCGTCATCCATGAGTTTTATGTGCGGGAGGATGCGCGCGGCCGCAATGTGGGCAGCGCCATGCTGGTCTCGCTTACCACGCAGTTCAAGGCAGCGGGCTGTGTTTCCGTGCAGGCGTCCTGCGCCCGCGTCAACCTGAAAAGCCAGGAATTTTTGGAAAAGCGGGGCTTTGTAAAAACACGCCACGCCTTTTCCCGTTCGCTTCAGGGATAGGCGCCGCTGCTTTTTGCGAACACAGAAATGTGTATCAAGCCCGAAAGAAAAGGAGGCGTGCCGAATGCTGGAGGTGCGCGCTGCCCGCCACGGGGACGCTCCCGCGCTGGATGCGCTGGGCGCCGCGCCGGAGGCGGGTGTTTTTGTATTGGAAAAGAATGGGGCCGTCATCGGTGCGCTGACACTTCGGGCAGGGGAAATTTTCGGCTGCGCGGTCGCGCCGGAATGGCGCGGACGGGGCTATGGAACCTTCCTGCTGCGCCGGGCGCTGCGCGCCGCCGGGCCGGGGCCGGTTTGTACTCAAACGCCGCCGGGCAATGCCGCGATGGAGGCGCTGCTGCGCCGGTGCGGGTTTCGCCCACAGGAGCAGGCATTGCCCGCCGCAGGGGAAGAGCCCGCCCGCGCGCGGGAAGCCGGCGCTGCTGCCGGCCCTTTGAGCCTCCCCCAAAAATGGGTGCGGGGCGCGCCGGACGGCGACGGCGAAAACGCGCTGGCCGTGGCCCACGCCTTTCTGCGGACGCATGTGCGGCCCGGCGCTTTCGCGCTGGACGCGACGGCGGGCAACGGCCATGACACACTGTTCCTGTGCCGTCTGGTGGGCGCTGCGGGACGTGTGCTGGCCTTTGACGTCCAGCCGCAGGCAGTGGAGAACACCAACGTCCGCCTGCGGGAGAACGGCTGCGGACAGGTAGGCCGCGCGGTGCTGGACAGCCACGCGAACCTGGCTGCCTATGCGGCTCCGGGCAGTGTGGACGCGGCGGTATTCAACCTGGGCTATCTGCCCGGCGGCGACCACGGAGTGTTCACCACGCCGGGCGTGAGCGTGCCGGCCATGCGCACGGCGCTGGAACTGCTGCGGCCGGGCGGTGTGATGACGGTATGCGTCTATTACGGCGGGCCGCAGGGCATGGCGGAAAAGGATGCGGTGCTGGCGTTTCTCACGGGTCTGCCGCCGGAAGGATACCGCGTGTCTGTGCGCGATTTTTCCGGCCGGCCGGGCTGTCCGCCCATCCCCGTTTGCATCGAAAAGCGGGCCTGGTGAACGGGCGGCGCGTTCCGTGTGACGCCGCGGCCTTTTTGTGCCGCGCGCCCATGGTTTCACCTTTTTTTCACACCCGTATGATAGTTCTTTCACACCCATGGCCTATACTGAAAGCAACATCAGGAAAGAAGGAGGATGTTGACTTATGAACAACAATTGGGAATTCGACTATTCCGAACTTTACAATAATAACAACCCCGGCAGAAATGCGCAGAACACGGCTGCACCGGAGGCGGAATCGCCCTTGCAGGGCGCGCCCGGCCCCGCCGGAATGCCCGGAATGGGTGTGGGCGGCGCGCCGGTGCCGCCCCATGCGGCACAGAAAAAACGCGGCTGGGGCAAGCGCGTCGCCGCGGGAGCGGCCGCCGTGGTGTTCTGCGGCGCCGTGGGCTTCGGCGGCGGATATCTGGGCTACACCTTCGCCAAGGGCGGCTCCACAGGCCCCGTCATTTATCAGGCGCCCGCGGCCTCGTCCGGCACAGGCAGCGCCGCGGGCGGCACGGCCAACACAGCCGACGCGCTTTCCGTCACAGAAATCGCCAGCAAGGTAGGGCCCAGCGTGGTGGAGGTGACCACCGAGGCCGTTACCACCAACGCGTTCTTTGGTCAGTACGTCCAGAGCGGTGCGGGCAGCGGCGTCATCATCACCGAGGACGGCTACATCATCACGAACAACCATGTGGTGAGCGGCGCCAGCCAGGTGACGGTGCGCACGAGCGACGGCACCGAGTATCCCGCTACGGTCGTGGGCGCGGATTCCAAAACGGATATTGCCGTGTTGAAGATTGAAGCCACGGGCCTTACACCGGCGGTCGTAGGCGATTCCGACAGTCTGCAGGTAGGCGAATTCACTCTGGCAGTGGGCAACCCGTTGGGTGAGTTGGGCGGAACCGTGACGGACGGCATCATCTCCGCGCTGGACCGTGAGGTGACCGTGGAGAATCAGACCATGAACCTGCTGCAGACGAACGCGGCTGTCAGCCCCGGCAATTCCGGCGGCGGCCTGTTCAACGAGCGCGGCGAGCTGATCGGCATCGTCAACGCCAAGTCCAGCGGCCAGAATGCCGAAGGGCTGGGCTTCGCGATCCCTGTCAACACGGCCATTCAGGTGGCCGAGGAGCTTATCAACAACGGATATGTTACCGGTCGCCCGGCCATGGGCGTCACGGTGCTGAGCATCAACGACGCGCAGACAGCGTTCCAGTATGGTGTAAACCAGGCGGGCGTGTATGTGCAGAGCGTCAATGAGGGCGGAGCGGCCGACAAGGCCGGCCTGCAGCCCGGCGACCGCTTTGTGAGCATCGACGGCACGGCTGTCAATTCCACCAGCGATATCACGGGCATCATCGGCGAACACGCGGTGGGCGATACCATCGAGGTGCAGGTGGTGCGCGGTACGCAGATCGTTACAGCGAACGTCACGCTGGAGGAATCCACGCCGCAGGCAAGCAGCACCCAGCGTACGGAGGGCTGATGCCCGGCGCAGACCGAACCGAAAACGCGCCCCGGCACGGGCGCGCGGAGGAGCAGCATGCTTCCCCGCGTAGCCCCGCCGGGGCGTTTTGCCGTATTTTAAGTCAAAGCGGTAAAAATTTCATAGAATGTTTGACCTTTTGACGAAAATGCGGTACTATCAGAATGGATAGAAATTTGCCGGAGGTGGCCCGATGCTCCAGAAGATCGCCATAAAAATGCTGGGAGACTTTTCCGTCGTTGCCGACGGGCGCTGCGTGGTGGACGCCACAGCCAAGCTGACGAAGCCGTGGCAGTTGTTCTGTTACCTTGCGCTCAACCGGGAGCATGTCACTCCGTCCTCGGTGCTGCTGCAGGAGCTGTGGGGCGGCGAGGAGCTGGCGGACCCGGCCAACGTGCTGAAAAATACCGTTTATGCGCTGCGGCGGGAGCTGGCCGGGCCGGTCAAGCCCGCTGAAAGCCCCATCCTGTTCCGTGCGGGCGGTTATTGCCTGAACGGGCATATCAAGTGGAGCGTCGATACCGAGCGCTTTGAACAGCTGTGCGAAAAGGCCGAGCGCTGCACCGGCGGCAGCGAAGCAAAAATGGCAGCCTGGCGCAAAGCGGAGGGAGCGTTCCGGGGAGAACTGCTGCCCCAGCTGGCCGGTGAGGTGTGGGTGATGCGCGCGGCACGGGGCTTTACGCGCCGGTATCTTGCCAGCGCCCGCGCCCTGTGCGCCTGCCTTGCCGGGGAGAACGCCTACGGCGAGCTGCTGGACGTTGCCTCCCGCGCATCTGTGACGGACCCGCTGGACGAGGATATCGCGCTGTGGACGTTCCGTGCGCTGGACGCGCTGCACATGCAGCGGGCCATTGTGATCGCCTACAACAAGACGGCGCGCTATTTTGAAGAGGAGATGGGACGCCCGCTGTGCGCGGAAATCGGCTCCATTTACGCCGCGGCAGCCGAGGCTGTGAATAAGACCGAGCAGGATTTTGCGGCCATTCGGGACGAGCTGTCCGACGCGCTGCGCAGCCAGCGCAGCGACCGCGGTGCGTTTTACTGCAACTATGAGGTGTTCAAGCGCATGTACGCCATCGTGGCCCGTACCGCGCAGCGCGCGCGGCAGGTGGTGGCGCTGATGCTCATCACCGTTCAGGGGCCGGACGGCGGCCGTGCACCCGAGGGGGAAGCGCTGGCCGAGGCCATGGACGATTTGAAACTGGCGATCGCCGGCACGCTGCGCAAAAGCGACACCTTTACAAAATACAGCCGCAGCCAGTATGCGCTGCTGCTGCCCATGGAAAGCGCGGACGACATGGCTGTCGTGGAGCGCCGCCTTTCCGCCGCGTACGAAAGCGCGCGCACCCAGGCCGCCGCATTTCTGGAATTCCGCGGAACGGTCTTGGAGGAACTGTACGGCTGAACGTCGGTTCAAGAACAGGTCCCGCGTGACGCGTCCGCCTGTGGCTTGACCCAAATGTCACTGTATGTACCTCTGGTGCAGGAAGGTATCGGCTTTGCCCCCGACGGCTTGGCGCCAGGTGTATTTAAAACCCCGGCGATCCTCTTTGGATTGCCGGTGTAAGTATTCATGTAGAATGAGAAAACCCGAGCGCGAAGGTTGAAAAGACTTGAAAAGGCTTGAAATGGCTTGAGACTGCGGAAAATCGGCTTTAATGCGGCGTGAAAACGAGTGAATTTGCGTGAAAAGATGAAAACGGAAAACAGGGCCAAAACGCGGGTTTTGCCGGGATTTGAGCGCCGGGCGGCGCGGATTTGAAAAATGCTTTTAACGGCTTTAAAGAGACTTTTAAAAGAGCGTACACAAAATGCCTGAAAACCGCATAACCGTGCGGTTTAAAAGCATTTTAAAAGATTTTTGAAAGACGAAAAAAGAACCGTTCCAGAGCCAGGGATTTTTCCCTCTCCGGAGCGGTTCTTTTTGATTTTTAATGGAAACAAAATAGCCGAAAACGAAAATCAGTTTCCATTAAGGAAATATGCGGGTTTATAGGTTTTTACGCCCTTTTGGTTTCCATTAACCTGTTTCCATTAAAATCTGTATTTTTTAATCATCGGACGGAACTGGATCCAGTTCATCGAGGGTATATGGAAGCACACCTGTAACGCGGCCGGTGATACAGACGTTGTCTGTTATAGGAATAGGTGCGTACCGAGGGTTTAAGCTGATGAGTTGGCCGGGGCCGATCTGCTTGACGTAGCCTTCTCCTTCCATGATTACAACACCAATTTCACCGAGTTCCAGTGTTTCGGTTTTTTGAATCATGAGTATGTCTCCGTCATGGAAGCGCGGCTCCATGCTGTCGCCTGAAACACGGATGCCAAAATCAGCGTATCTCACACAGTCCGCGCCACTTTCGGGGATGTAATATTTTGTGGCTCTTTCTTCCCAGAGAGATATACCGTTGCCGGCACTAGCTTGCTGGTCATAAACCGTCCATTCGGGCCGAGTGCGAGTCGGAAAGTCAATAGTATTTGATGAAGAATCCGGCTGCGACGTGCAAGCTAAATCCATGACTGCTAGGACCGTATTTTTTTTCATGCCGTGCAAAGAACGAAATTTTACTAAGAACTCTTTTTCTTCAGGCGTAATAGCGATTTTTAACTTCACACGACGCGGTTCTATTCGTCCATCGGCCAAGGCATCTGTGTCGATATGCAGCGCCTGGCAAAGCTTAATAATGTTTTTAACATTAGCTCTCTCAACACCGCGTTTCAGAATGCTGTCTACAGTAGTATAAGGCAAATTGGCTTCTTCTGAGAAGGCTTTTACGCTTTTATACTTTGAAATTATCAATTCTCGTAGCTCTTGTTCAACCATAACAATACCTCCAATAAAAGAGTAACAGAAAATCGAAAAAAATCAATGAAAAATACGAAGGTGCATATAAAAAAGCGAAAAACGGCTTGACTTGATACGAAAATGAGTATACAATATAACCGTAAAATACGCACTTTCGTAAGGAGGGATTTATGTGTATCGAAATTTAGAGGCGGAGATTGTGCGTAAGGGGTCGTCGCGTAAAGAAGTTGCAGCTTTCTTGGGGTGTACTGTAAGTACGTTATCTCTCAAAATGACAGAAAAAACCCCGTTTACTCTCCCTGAAGCGACCAAGATTAAGGCTTTTCTCGATGTCGATTTATCTATTGAAGAACTTTTCCAATCGGATGTTCCACAAAAGGAGCCTAACGCATGAACTTCCACCTAGAGCTAAGGAAAAGCAGCTGCCGGAAGGAGCTGAAGCGCCGGACCGGCCGGAGCCTGGACATTCTGGAAGTGCGGCGGCACGAACTGACGGCAGCATGTTCCCCCAAGTGGGCTCCGTGCCGGATTCGGTACTATCCGGGCGTGGGCCGCATCTACGTCACCGGCCCGGCGGGGCAGCACATCGGCTGGGTGGATACGCTGGCGGATGCACTCTATGAACTTGCCGATGCCGATACAAGCCAAGTATTGCCCGGAAACGGGCTTTTAAACGAAAGGGGACCAGCAAAATGACACAGGAAATCAGACGCAGAAACGAGCCGCTCCTTGTGGGCGGCATGTACGGACAAGGCACCAGCCACTATCTCGTAACGGAACATCTGGACGGGTTCCTGTTCCCTGCCGTCCATCTGCGACGGCAGGACGGCTACGAACTGGATGCAGTGGGTGCGGCTTTGTACGATACGCCGCGAGGCGTGGAAATACAGTGGGACTACAGCCTGCATGGGCGCTTTGTGCCAGAGACATAAGGAGGCGACACCAATGGATGAGTTAAAAGGCAATTTTAAGGCTGCTTACGATGTGTTAAAACGCGCAGAGCGCTGCGTGCTCCTTCGCAGCAAGGCGGCGAACCCATCACACACCTACGCCGTGGGTGATGTGGACAGCAACGGCCTTGTATTCGGCCTTGTGCTGAAAACAGACCCAGAAGCAGCCGTGCGGGAGTTCCGCACACGGTCTTTCCCGAGCTGGTCGCCCTGGAATACATCCAAGGCTTGACACGCCCCGAAAAGTACGGAACATAGAAGCCGAAACAGCCCTGCGGGGCTGTCGTGCGGTGGCTGACCGCTCCGCGCCTGATGATGGCAGGTCAAGCAAGCCCGCTTGAGGCGTGTAGAAAAACGGGGCCACGGTCCCTGTTTATTAAGTGAAGGGAGAAAAAGCAATGAAATGGCGAATCCGGAAATGCGGCCACGGCGGATATGAGGCTGAAAAAGGAATGCAAACGGAACCGGGCATACCCGCTCCCTCGGGGATAGGATGCATCATGCCGGCTTTTGTTGTGTATGAATCCGCTCATTTTGACACTTACTACGAGGCTGAACGATATATCGAACATCGACAGAGAGGGTAGCCGAAACGGCCTGCCGGGACTGTTTGCCGGAATATCGTAGAAACGGCAAAAAAGCCGCTTTACACGCCGTGTTTTTCAAGATGATTCAAAATCAACATTGTTTTTCGACAAAACTACCAAAGAAACGGAACAAAAACAAGCTAAAAACAGGCGTTTTACTGTGACCGAAAGTGTAGATTTCGGAAAATGTTGAAATGTGCCACAATAGTAAAAAGCCGAAACGGCCCAGTGGGGCTGTCTGCCGGGATTGGCCGCCCGGCACTGACGATGGCAGGCCAATAAAAAAGCCCGCACGAGGCGGGCGGAAAGGAGTATGCGAAAATGGAGAAAAAGCTTTGGCTCAACGCGGAGGGAAAAGTCATGATGGGCAATCAGGAACTCCCTCGGTGCAGGGTCCTTTCGATGGAAGCTTCGAGTGAACGCCGTTTTGTTCGCGTTTCATTCGAAATTGAGGTTGAAGAGTTGGATATCCAATTTCAAGCTATAGTGCTAGATGAAGAATGCGGCGATCCCTCCAACAACTGAGAATGCGGAAGACACATAATCAAGGACTTCCTTTAATCCGGTTTTAAAGCGGTTCTCCATATACACGAGCGCACTGTGAGAGAGGGAAAAGTTTCCAGCCATATCTGATTCAACAGCAAAGGCTTCGCTCAGTTCATGCAAAATGTCTCGATAGTCACTATCTGAAAGCTCGGGAAACAGCTCGCTTCTCCATGATTCAGAGACATAAAATTCCATTGCATCCGATCGAGGCGTCCCGTTTTTTACTCGTTTCAGAAAAATTGCGTATACCAGGCAAAGGAATTTGTCAGAAGCTTTTGTTAAAGTCACGCCAATTCACCCCCTTTCTACTCCAGTATAGAGCATAAAGAGGGCCAAGACAAGGAGGAACAAGATGAAGCTTACAATACGAGATGACGAAATCACTCCCGCAGGGCGAAACGGGTTTCTCGACAATGTGCCTATCCCTTGGACTTCCAAGGTAGACGTTACAGAAATCTGCCAGACTGGACGTGTCAAAGTGCGCGTTGAGTGCAGGCTGCCGATGTGCGGCACAGACGGAAAGGATGAAAATAATGACTTACTGCATTAAAGACACACTGAAAAAACAGTTCGACCTGCTCTCGCAGGCGTCCGGGGCATGTGTAGACGGCGATGAACTCAGCACTCTGACGCACGCAATGCTTCAGGTCTGCGAGTTCCTTGAAAGGATCGAGCGGGATGAGGCCACGCAGCACAGCCCTGATAAATGCAGCCGCCCTGCGCAGATGGATCTCCATGCCGCGGACGGAAAGACAGTGGCCGCCCTGCGCAGGGGCGTGCTGGAACACGGCATTCCCGATGAGCCAATGGTGGACGATGGCGAGGAGCTGCGGCCGTGCTGGCATGGTGGGCCGTTGAATGGCGGGGGCAAGGCGTTTGAGCGGCTGATACGTGACCTTGAAGCGGCGGGCGCGCCGGCGGATTTCTTCCGGGGAAAATGTTATCAGGACGTTTTGCGCGACATTGCGGATGTGCTTCAAATCGAGAAGCTGGCAAACGAAGCCGCGCGGATGGTTGCAGGCATCGCCGCCGACCGCAGTAAGAGAGATGCTGACGCATGAACGATTACGAGAAGCTGATGCAGGCGGCAGAATTTGTGCGTAAGTATCTGGAAGAGTACTGTGGCCTGAACGTAGAGATACGGATATCCCGCGACCGCGTGGACGTTCTGCGCTGCGAGTTCGGCATCCCGTTCAGCCGGACGATACCGGACGAAAAAGATGAATAGCCGAAACAGCCCTTCGGGGCTGTCGTGCGGGGGCTGACCGCCCCGTGCTTGATAATGGCAGGTCAAGGCAGGTGAGTTTTTTGAGCATCATATTAGGAGTGCAAGACCTATCATCCTTAACGGGGGTGAGTCCCCAGTACATCAGACGTTTAGCTAAGAACGGGAAACTTCCCGCAGACATCTTCACAAATACAAAAAACCGTCAAGAGTATGCTTTTTCATTAGCGGCTCAGCCGAAGGATATACAGGAAAAGTACTACGCCCGCCAGCGAGCGGAGCTGGCGGCCCCGGCGGATGCTTTGTCTGCCTCCACAGCCAAGGCGCTTAAACCGTTCGACTGCTACACCGAAGCGGAACGGGAGGAGATCGTGTTCTGGAAGCGGGTGCTGGCGGACTGGGAAAAATACCGGCAGCGGGGCGGAATGAACGCCGCAGAGCTGGACAAGCGGTTCCTTGCGTATCTGGCGCTTGAGTATCCGGAGCAAAAGCTGAGCATCGCCACGCTGTACCGGAAACGGAAAGCGCTGGCGGAGGGCGACCTGGACGGCCTGGTGGACGGACGGGGCAAGGGCCGCAAGGGCAAGCGCAGCATGGCGGAGCCTGTGTGGACATTTTTCCGCGGCGCGCTGCTGCAGGAAACAAAGCACATGGATATCCGCGAGGCGATGCGGCAGACGGAAGAACACTTCCAGCTGACGGACCCGGACATGCTCCCCCTGCCCTCGTACAGTACGTTCCGGCGCAGGGTGCTGGAGGATATCCCGCCGCAGGTGCTGTGCCTGGGCATCTACGGTGAAAAGGCGCTGAAGGATGAATTTGTCCCGTTCGTGCGCCGTGACTATAACCCCATGAGCAGCAACGAGTGGTGGGTGGCCGACAACCACACCTTCGATGTGCTGACGCTCGGCC
>OLQL01001807.1_pt1 | contig 16294 bp, 13 predicted proteins | sample 1672971 | NCBI WGS metagenome assembly OLQL01 (sample SAMEA3136742, study PRJEB25190) | human gut metagenome | biome: human gut; feature: human-associated habitat; material: faeces | place: Austria | collected 2013
CTGGCCTTCCGGCACTTCGGGGCCAATGGCAATGCCAACTCCCTCGACCAGCGCCCGATCGTCGCCCTGCTGGCCGGCAGCCGCCGGGGCGAGATCCGCGACAACCTGCCGCTGATGGCCGCGCTGTCGCGAAAATTCCCCGAGCACCAGTTCGTGGTGGCGGGCGTCGCGTGGCTCGACCGGGCGCTTTACGAACAATACATCGCCGGAAGCGACATCCGCTACGTCTCGGACCAGACCTACGAGACGCTGGCGGCGGCCGAAGCGGCCGTGGTGACATCGGGCACGGCGACGCTCGAAACCGCCCTGCTGGGCATTCCCGAGGTGGTGGTCTACCGCACGGTGTGGTGGCAGGTATGGCTGCGGCCCTACGTGCTGAAGGTCCCCTGGGTATCGCTCGTGAACTTGAACCTGGGGCGCGAAGCCGTCGCCGAGATCATCCAGTCGGATTTCTCGGTCGACTGCGCCGAACGCGAGCTGCGGGCGATTCTGCACGGCGGCAACAAGCGCGGAAAGATGCTCGCCGACTTCGGCGAACTGCAAACGATCATCGGCGGCCCGGGCGCCAGCGAACGGTTCGCGGCGCGGATGGTCGCAGAACTGAAGACTGGAAACGCTGCTTTCTGATTTTAGAGGAGCAGATTTCGACATAACGAAGACCGACGCGGAAGGGACATACCAGCGTATTTCCCTTTCGCGGAGGGCGAGGCAGGGTGAAATATGCCCTATAAAATCGAAAACAATGAAAATCATCTGCATAGGCCGCAACTACGCCGAACATGCCGCCGAGTTGCACGAACAGCTGAACGACAGCGGGAAACTCCCCGGGGAACCGATGTTTTTCCTCAAGCCCGACACGGCGCTGCTGCGCAACAACGACCCGTTTTACATCCCGTCGTTCTCGAAGGAGGTGCATTACGAATGCGAACTGGTGGTGCGGATCAACCGCGTGGGCAAGGCCATCGCCGAACGTTTCGCACACCGCTATTACGACGAGGTGGCCCTGGGCATCGACTTCACGGCCCGCGACCTCCAACGGAAGGCCATCGCCGAGGGGCTGCCGTGGGAGAGTTGCAAGGCTTTCGACCGTTCGGCGGCGATTGCTCCGGAATTCGTATCTTTGCAGGAGCTGGGCGGCGACGTGCAGCGGCTGCACTTCACGCTCGACGTGAACGGGGAGCGCCGCCAAAGGGGCGACACCTCGGAAATGCTCTTCACGGTGGACCGGATCATCGCCACGGTGTCGCAGTACATGACCCTGCGCATGGGCGACCTGCTCTACACGGGAACGCCCGCGGGCGTCGGAGAGGTGAAGCCCGGCGACACGCTGCGCGCGACTCTCGAGGGACGTGAATTGCTGAATTTCGACATACGATAGCCATGTTACTCAACGACAAACTCAAACCCTACCGCCTGCTGCTGGCGTCGCAGTCGCCGCGGCGCAGGGAGCTGATGACCGGCTGCGGGCTTCCCTACGAACTGGCCCCGAAATACGACTGCGAAGAGACCTATCCCGAAGATCTCCCGGCCGAGCAGGTCCCGCTGTACCTCTCGCGCCTGAAAAGCGAGACCTACCCCGCACCGCTCGCCCCGAACGACATCCTGCTGACCGCCGACACGGTGGTCGTGCTCGACGGCGAGGTTCTGGGGAAACCCCACGGCCGCGACGACGCCTGCCGGATGCTCGGCCGCCTCTCGGGACGCCGCCACACGGTCGTTTCGGGCGTCACGCTGCGCACCGCCTGCCGGATGCACTCCTTCGAAGTACGTACCGGCGTCTGGTTCCGCAAGCTCACCGACGAGGAGATCGCACACTACGTCGACACCTTCCGCCCCTTCGACAAAGCCGGGTCGTACGGCATCCAGGAGTGGATCGGCTACGTGGCCATCGAAAGCATCAACGGTTCGTTCTACAACGTCATGGGACTCCCCGTCCAGAAAGTATACACCGAATTAGATAAATTTTTAGATTCATGAAACGTACCCTGCTGACCCTGCTCGCCGCCCTCGCCCTCCTGCCCGCACTGGCCGACGAGGGCATGTGGCTCCCGAGCCTGATCTCCGAACGCATCGACGACATGCGCGCAAAAGGCTTCCGCCTCACGGCCGAAGACATCTACTCGATCAACAAGGCCTCGATGAAGGACGCCGTCGTGCTCTTCAACGGCGGCTGTACGGGCGAACTCATCTCGCCCGAAGGCCTGCTGCTCACCAACCACCATTGCGGCTACGACGCCATTCAGAAACATTCAACCGTCGAGCACGACTACCTGACCAATGGTTTCTGGGCCATGTCCCGGGCCGAGGAGCTGCCTAACGAAAAACTCTGGGTCCGCTTCCTCGTCCGCATGGACGATGTGACCGACCGGATCGCCGCAGGCGAGACGGCGGAGGAGATCGTCCGCAAAGCCGAAGCCGAAGGCACAGGCTACAAAGCCTCGGTCGAACAGATGTACTACGGCAACCAGCAGTTCCTGTTCGTCTACGAGCAGTTCGACGACGTGCGCCTCGTGGCCGCGCCGCCCTCGTCGATCGGCAAGTTCGGCGGCGACACCGACAACTGGATCTGGCCCCGCCACACGGGCGACTTCTCGATGTTCCGCGTCTATGCTTCGAAAGACAACCGCCCGGCGGCCTACTCGCCCCGGAACGTTCCGTATCGTCCGAAAAAACATTTCACGATATCGACGAAAGGGATCAAAGAGGGCGATTTCACGATGATCTACGGATTCCCGGGCAACACGCAGGAGTATATCTTCTCCGACGCCGTGGCCTACATCGCCGAACGTTCCGATCCGGCCAAGATCGCTATCCGCACGGGGCGCCTCGACATCATCACCAAAGCGCAGGAGTCCGACCCCGCACTGCGCATCCACTATGCCGCCAAACACGCCTCGATCGCCAACGCCTGGAAAAAATGGCAGGGCGAAGCGCTGGGCATCAACCGCCGCGGGACCGTCGCAGCAAAATTCGATTACGAGACGCAATTCGGACTCTGGTCCGTGGAGCACCCCGAATACGCCGTAGTGATGGGCCTGCGCGCCGAATACGGCCGTATCATGGATGCCTATTTCGCTTACGAGATCACCCGCGAAACGCTCTCGACGCTGCCGGCAGCCTATACCCCCAAAGAACGCGCCGAGGAGTGTTTCGCACGGCGCAAGCCCACCGAGCGGGCGCTCTGGCGCCAGGCATTCCGCGAATACGGCCGTTGCCCGCAAATCTACCGCATACCCTCCTTCGCCGAAGGCATAACCCGCTACAAATCGCCGGAAGCCCATGCCGACGCCCTTTTCGAAGCCGTCTGGGAAGGCACCGACAGCGTGGCCATGCAACCTGCCGCCCGACTGCGCGAGGAGACCAAACGCATGCTCGACCATATCTCGTGGATGTTGGGAACCAAGTCGCTGCGCAACCTCAACAGCAAAATTCTCAACGAACTCTACACCACCTATATTAAAGGTCTGCGCGAATGGGACCGCGAGCGGGCCTTCTACCCCGACGCCAACTTGACGCTCCGCGTGGCCTACGGCTCCGTGGCCGGATACGAGTACGCCGACGGCGAGTACCACAAGCCGCAGACGACGCTCGACGGCATCATCGCCAAGGACAACCCCGAGATTTACGACTACGACATTCCGCAGTCGCTGCGCGACCTCTACGCGTCGAAAAACTACGGCCGCTGGGGCACGGTGATCGACGGCCGCAAGACCGTACCGGTCTGCTTCCTGGCGACGAACCACACCACGGGCGGCAATTCGGGATCGCCGGTGCTGAACGCCGAAGGAGAACTCATCGGCATCAACTTCGACCGCACGTGGCGTTCGACGATGAGCGACATCGACTACGACCCTGCGATCTGCCGCAACATCGCCGTAGACATCCGCTACGTGCTGTTCGTCGTGGACCGTGTCGGCGGAGCGGGCTACCTGCTCAAGGAGATGAAGCTCAAATAAAGCGTTCCGGGACCGCCGCAGAATGGTCCGGACGGTCCCGATGCAAATTTTGTCGTTTTTCGCGCAAAAATTTTGCGATTCGCAAAATAGTGTCTATATTTGCACTCCCGAAAGTTGATTCGGGAGTGCAATGCCCAGGTGGTGAAATTGGTAGACACGCTACTTTGAGGGGGTAGTGAACAATTACGTTCGTGCAAGTTCGAGTCTTGTCCTGGGCACTGAAGGACGCTGGTAATCAGCGTCCTTTTTTCTTTTACAGGATAAACAAGGCTTTTTGCGTGATGGGCTTGATCCCTTCAAAATAGTTCGGAGTGACGAGTGGACCAGAAACTGTCGGGCACAAGGTCACGGACTTGTGTCCGGGCGCCGAAGGCTATAATTCTCAACGGCAATTTTCGCCGCAGGAAGGCTGGGACCGTGTTTGGCCGCGACTGTAAAGTAGTCGCGGCCAAACAGGGCGGACCGGAGATTTCTTTATCCTGCTTTCTTTGGCTCTACCGTGTAAAAAATGGGTTGACAGCCCTGCCCGAGCCGCGGGACGCCCGCACGGACCATTCGCACAACCACCTAATGCTCGGCCACCTGCAGGAGTGGTTCTACGCACAGGTCGGAGGGGGGGGGATTCAGCACGCCCCCACGGCCGCGGCCTACAAACGTTTCGTCGTGAAACCCGCGGATTTCACCCCTGTCGGAAGTATTTCCGGCAGGGGTGATTTACATTTCCGGAAATCCGCCGGACGGATCAGCGCACGGGAAACTCCGTGATACGCAGCGTCGTACAGCCGTAGGGAATCAACTCGATCCACTCCTCTTCGGGCGACATGTACATCCGCTGCGAGGAGACGAAGGCGATCGGTCCCGCCGATCCGCTATACAGCGTCCAGTCGCCCAGGCGGTTGGCCCGCGTGCGGATCTTCACCGGAGAGCCGTCCAGAGTCCAGGGATAGGGCGCCATTTCGCCATCGTCCTCCACCACGAAACTTTCGGCGACCGCTTCGGGCCGGACGTTCGCTTTCGGAAGGCAGAAATTCCACGGGGAATCCGAGGTCACCTCGTAATAATAAGGGCCGTAAAGAGCTTGTTTCCCGGGTTCCATCTCACGACGCTCCCACTTCTCGTCCATACGCAGGGCGTAGACCAGCGGACCGCGCTCGACGACGGCCGCCTCGTCGTACCAGCGACGCACGGCGACGCACGCCGGGAAAGTCACGTTCAGACAGTCGCCCGAACGCCATGCGCGTTCCACGACCACGATCCCTTCGCCCACGTTGCGGAATGCGACCTTTTCACCGTTGAGCGTGATCCCGGGTTCGGCGCACCAGCCGGGGATGCGCAGGTGAAGCGGGAATGCCGCCGTCGCCCGCTTCCCGGCCCCGGGCAGCGTCACACGGAACGCGATCCGCTCGCGGAAGGGATAGTCAGTGCGCTCCTCGATGGCGACTTTCATGCCGCCTGCCGTGGTCTCGACCGTCGAAGGGGCGTAGACCAAGGCGGCCAGGCCCCCGTCGCGGGTCGCATACCAAAGGTTCTGCACCAGCTTGGGCCATCCCTGGTGCAGGTTCGACGTGCAGCACGGATAACCCGTACAGAGGCCGAAAACGATGTCCGTGTCCTCGTGGGGCGTCGAGAAGGGACGCACCTTGCGCGTGACCTCCACCTGGTTGACCTGCTGGTAATACTGCCGGGCGTCCTGCGCATCGGTCGTCTGGGTCGGCAGGGCGTTGTAGGCAACGCGTTCGAGATAGTCGCCCCACTCGCGGCCTCCCGTGATCTGGAGAATCTGCTCCAGCGAAAACATCATCTCGACGGCCGTGCAGAGTTCCGACCCGAGCGTCGGATCGCCGAAGCGGAGCTTCTCGTCACCGGCCCAGAGACCCGTCGGAAGCCCGATCGTATGGCGCATCTTCTCCACGGCGCGGCCCCCCGCCGCAAGATGACGCGAATCGCCGCTCTGCTGCCAGTAAACCGCCGGTTCCTTGAACCCCTGTCCCAGATCGACGCAGTGGAGGCTGTAAGGGCGGCTCAAGTGGTCGCCGTGCAGGAAAGCCCCCGTCCAGTCGAACGTCTGTCTGTGAATCAGCTCGCCCAGTTCGAGCACGCGGTTGCGGTTGAGCGCCCAGTTGGCGTAGGCTTTCCACTGCACCTTCTTGGTCTTCACGAGCGTGCCGTTGACCGAAACCTCCCAGCCCCAGTTGCGGATGCGGCCCGTGTTGCTGTAACGGCTCGCAACGCCCGAAGCCTGGCTCACGGGCATGCTCACGATCTGGTTCTTCGACTCGCTGCGGTAGTCGGTCACCGAGAAACGGATCGAGTTGTTCTTATTGATCTTGCCCGAAACCGAGAGCGTGTTGGTCGCCGTCCATCCGTTCTGGAAAAAATTCTTGAACCAGTTGCCGTAGCTGACGAACGGCGTCTTGATGAGCGCACCGTTCTCGTCGACGCCGATGCCGCGATTCACGTCGAAATACTGGTAATAGAGCGTCCCGTCCATCTTGGGGCCCCACGACGACACGTCGAGTGTGCTCGTGCCCTCGCCGTCGACCGGGTCGCCGTAGTGGAAACCGTCGGTTCCCTTCGACGAACCCTGTCCGTAGACGTACTGGAAGTCGGGCGAGGAGTTGATCTGGTCGACGACGAAATTCGAGGTGAAGGTCACCGACACCGATCCGTCCTGCCCTTCGCCGGACTTCGTCGTGATGATGATGGCGCCGTTGGCGGCCTCCGAACCGTAGAGGGCGGTCGCCGCGGGGCCTTTCAGCACCGTGATGTTCTCGATGTCCTCGGGGTTGACGTCGCCCGTACCGTTGCCGTAGTCGATCGAATAGGCGCCCGACTCGCCTCCGGCGGCCGAGGTGTTGAACATCGGCACGCCGTCGATCACGAACAGTGCCCCGTTGTTGTTGAGGTCGATCGACGACTCGCCGCGCAGCGTCACGCGCATCGAACCGCCGCCGCCCGTGTTGGCTTTGGCCACGGAGAGCCCCGCCACTTGGCCCGAAAGGCCCGACATCCAGTTGGACGACGAGGCCGACGACGAAAAGACGTCGCCCTTGACCTTCGTGGCGGCATAACCCAGCGATTTCTCCTCACGCTTCATACCCAGCGCCGTCACGACCACGTCGTCGATGGCCTGCGCCGTGCTGACCAGGGCCACGTCGATCGTCGTCTTGCTGCCGACGTAGACATCCTGCGTCTTGAAGCCCAGGAAGCTGAACGACAGCTGGTCGTTGGGGCGCGCCTTGATGCGGTACGAACCGTCGCTTTCGGTGACGGCTCCTACGAGCGAACCCTTGACGATCACGCTGACGCCCGCGACGGGCTGTCCGGCATCGTCCCGGACGACGCCCTGAACCAGCGCCGGAGCGGCCGGGGAGGCGCTACCCTGCTGCCGGGGGGGGGAGACCGGACGGTCCGCGCCGGCGGCCTGTCCGCCGACATCCGAAGCAGTCCCGGCCTCCTGCGCCTGCGCGGCGGATTTGTCGGCGTTCCTGCGTTTGATCAGAATCTTATCCTCCCGGAACTCATAGGTGAGGTCGCTCCCGGCGAAAATCTTCGCCAGCACGTCGGGAACCGGGACCTGCTTCACGGAGAGTGTCACCGGAGCGGCCTTGCCCACCAACTCGTTGTTGAAGAAGAACGTGTAGTAGGTCTGGGCCTCGATCTTCTTCAGGACCGAAGCCAACGAGGCTCTCTCGACGCTAAGCGTTACGGTCGAAGCGGGTTTCTCCCCGGCTTCGGAGGCGCGGGCGGCGCCCGCAACCGCCAGAGACATCGCTGCAAGTCCGCACGCCAGCCAGCATCGCAGCATCGTACAGCAACCTTCGAATTTGTTAAAATTGCTCATTCATTCAATCGTTTAGGTAGTTTGATAATCCGTCTGTTATTTTCGTTTCGCCCGGGAGAGGAAATACTCCCCGTCGATGTTGGTGATGGAAAGCTTCACCGGCGAGGTCGCGGAGATCATCCGCAGGGCCTCCGGCAGCGTCTCCCGGTCCACCATGCCCGTATATTGCAGGTTGGCGATCTCGTCGTGAATGTTGATCTTCACCTGGTAATAGCGCGAAAGCTTGTTGGCCACGTCCTTGAGCGGATGTCCCGAGAAAACCAGCCGCCCCTCGATCCAGCCGATCGAATCGTCGACACGCACCTCCCGCTTGGAGATCGTGTTGGTCGAAGCGTCGATCTGCAGCTCCTCGTTGGGATCGAGGATGATGACGTCCTTCCGGACCTGCGCCTGCAAGCACCCCGTATGAAGCGTCACCACGGCGAAATTCTCCCGGGCATAGGACTGGAGGTTGAACGACGTTCCCAACACCGTATAGTTGTTGTTGGCGCTGTGGATGATGAACGGACAGTTTTTGTCGGGCGAAATGGTGAAAAACGCCTCGCCGTCGAACTCGATCTCGCGCGTTGCCTTCCCGAATCCCGGGTCCACGGTGAGCGTCGCCTCGGAATTCATGCAGACCTTCGATCCGTCGGGCAGCACGATGTCGAGTTTCTCGCCGCGCGCCGTGCGGTATTCCAGAGCCTGTGCGGCGCTGATCTCCGTCCCGGTCCCGGCTTCGGGCGCGACATCGGGGGTGCGCTGCCAGAACCACGCGGCGCAGACGCCCGCCGCAACCACGGCGGCAGCCGCCACATAGCGCAGGAAGGGCCTCCGGCGCGGCCCGGCAACCTCGGGAACCGCGAACAGAATCCTGTTGCGGGCGGCGAAACGCGCCCATTCCCGCTCCGCCCTGGCCGACGCAGGCAGTTCCCGTCCGGCGAGACACTCCCTGAAATAAGCCCGGTTTTCATCCGACTCCTCCAGCCATTCCGCCAGCATACCGGCCTCCTCCTTGTTCAAAGCGTTGCTCCGGTACGAATCGATCAGTCTGTCTATCTCTTTCCGCATATCATTTACACAAAACAGATTTTCCTCTTTGCTTTCACCCGGTAGACACGCCGTTTCCGGATACCGACCCCTGCCGCGCGATTTTTTTTCGGAGCGCCCCTTTCCGTCCCTCCCCCGGAAACCGGAAATCCCCGGGCCGAAACTCCGGGGATCTTTCCGCTCCCTGCAAACGGGCAGGAGCCGCGGAAGCGATTGCGGCTCGTTCGGACAGTCGTGAAAATTGGTTTTTATGCAAAATTTGCCGTATCTTGCCGAAAATTGAGAACCATGACACAGCAACTGCGATTCATACCTTTCAGATCGCGCTCGGACAAGGGCTGGGCCGAGGCATGGGCGCTTTACGAGGCCTCCTTTCCCGACTGCGAACGCTGGGACGGCACGGGTTACGACCGTGCCTTCGGCGACCCGCATTTCGAGGCCGACGGCATCTGGCGCGGCGACGAGTTCATCGGCATCCTCTTCCACTGGAACGCCGGGGATTACCACTATGTCGAGCACCTGGCCGTCTCGCCCCGACTACGGGGACAGAACATGGGATCGAAAGCCCTCGCGGCTTTTTGCGAAGGACGGCGCGTCATCCTGGAGATCGACCCGCCGGAGGATGAAATCTCGGTCCGCCGCCAGCATTTCTACCAGCGGCTGGGCTTCGTCACCAATCCCTACGAGTACGTCCACCCCTCGTTCCGGCGGCCGTTCCACCCCCATCGGCTGGGGCTGATGAGCTACCCCGAGGCCCTTACATACGAAGAAGCCCGCGGTTTCGCGGACTTCATTCGGGAACGGGTGCTTCGCTACTCCGAGCACGAAAACCCGGCGCTGCCGAAGCTGTAAAGGGGCCGCTACAACATGCCGACCACGTATTTCGTGACGAAGTAACCGCCCGCCACCAGCCAGACGTAGAGCAGGCCGGCCAGCACGAAAGGCCTGGCTCCCGCCTGCCTGAATTTGTCGAGGCTCGTTTCGGTCCCCAGCGCCGTCATGGCCATCGTCAGCAGGAAGGTATCGACATACTCGATGGCCCCGTTGAGCGGAATTTCCCGGACCGTCTCCGCCCCGCAGAGGTATTGCAGCAGCGAATTGAGGCCGATGACCCCGATGAACCCGAAGGCGAACCACGGCACGGTGATCCTGTTTTTTCCCGCCTCGCCCCCGGACCTTTTCCGGCGGCCCGCCAGCACGAAACCCATGATCACGAGCACGGGCGCGAGCAGCATGACGCGGATCATCTTGGTGATGGTGGCCGTTCCGGCGATCCCCAGCGCATCGGTGGGGTCCATCGCATTGCCCGCCCCGGCCACATGGGCCACCTCGTGCAGCGTACTGCCCGTGTAGACGGCCACTTCCGTGTCGGTCATCCCGTCGAGCATGCCCGTGCGGTACATGACCGGATAGAGGAACATCGAGAGGGTTCCGAAAATGACGACCGTGGAGACGGCGATGGCGGTTTTGTACCCCTCGCACCTCACCACCGGCTCGGCCCCCAGTACGGCCGCCGCGCCGCAGATGGCGCTGCCCGTCGAGGTCATCAGCGCCGTGTCGCGGTCGATCTTCAGCAGGCGGCCCAGCAGGACGCCCCCCAGGATGGTGACCGTCACGACGATCAGGTCCACGACGACGGCCGGCACGCCCACAGCCGCCACCTGGGCCAGCGTCAGGCGGAACCCGTAAAGGATGATGCCCCAGCGCAGCACCTGCTTGGTGCAGAATTTTATGCCGGGAACCCACGTCTCGGGCAGCCGGTTGCGCAGACTGTTGGCATAGAGCATGCCCAGCACGATGCCGACGATCAGGGGGCTGAACGAGAGCCGTTTGACAATGGGAACTTCGGCGATGTAAAACGCCGCGAACGAAAACAGGGCGATCAGGAGAATTCCGTGCAGGGTGTTCGCCCTGTTACCTTTTTCCAGCATATCCTTGCAGTTTTAATGACGACCGATAACCTTTGCTTTATTTCGACGGCAAAGGTCGCATCTTTTATCGGGATACGGAACAAGATTTGGTTATCCGGGATAACCTGAAGTTATGACACGGGGATAAGCAGCCGGGGTCCGGCGGTCAGAAATCCGCCCGGGCGAAGTCGATGAACCGCCGCGCCAGACGCGCGGGTTCGGCCTCGGCATGCACGAAAACGAAATCGCGGGAGAGCGTCAGCCCCTCGATGTCGACGATCCGCAGCTCGCCGCTGCGCAGGCAGTCCACCACCGAAATCACCGACACGATGGCCATGGCGTCGCTGTTGCGGACGAAGGCCTTGATCCCCTCGGTCGTGCCGAGGCGCATCGCCACGTCGAGCTGCGAAAGACGAATGCCCTTGGCCGCAAGGGCCGCGGCGATCACTTCGAGCGTCCCCGAACCGCTTTCGCGCAGCACCAGCGGGATGTGCGAAAGCTCCTCGGGGGTCACCGTCTCCCGGCAGGCGTATTTCCCGCCCGGACGGGCCACCAGCACCAGTTCGTCGGGCCTGAAAAGCGTGTAGTGCAGCCCCTGCCGGCGGGTGAGGCTCTCGACCAGCCCCAGGTCCACGGCGTGTTCGCCCAACGCCTGCTCGACCTCGGCGCTGTTGCCCGACGACATCGAGACCCGCACCCCGGGGAAGCGCGCCGTGAAGTGCGCCAGGATCGGCGGCAGCAGATACTGCGCAATGGTCGTGCTGGCCCCGAGACGGAGTTCGCCCCCGGCCTGGTCGGCGCAGAGGCTCATCTCGTATTCGAGGCGGCGATAATCGTCGAGGAGCCGTTCGGCGGCCTCCAGCATCGTACGCCCCGCATCGGTCAGCTCCAGACGGCTGCCGCGGCGGGTGAAAAGCTGCACCTTATAACGGGATTCCAGCTCGCCGATGTGCTTGCTGACGGCGGGCTGCGAAATGTAGAGTTGTTCGGCGATCCGGGTGAAACTCAACGTCCGGGCCGCGGCGATAAAGACCTTGAGGCGGAAATCGTCCATGACGGTCAGCCCAGATGGCCTTCGTCGGCAAACTCCTTCACCGAACGGACGTAGTGGTCGATGGTCTCCTGCATCGAGACGAACGACTTGCCCCCCGCGGCGTTCTTGTGGCCGCCGCCGCTGAAATATTTCCGGGCGAAGAGGTTGACGTCGACGTCGCCCCGCGAGCGCAGCGACACGCGGATGAACTTGCGGTGGGCGAGGAACATGGCCGACATCTTGACCTTCTTGATCGTAAGGGCGTAGTTGACGAACCCCTCGCTGTCGCCCTGCTGGAACTGGAATCGGCGCATCTCGTTCTCCAGCAAGGACATGTAGGCCACCGTCCCGTCCTGGATCACCTCCATCTTGCGGTTGATGGCGTAGCCGAACAGCCGCGCACGGCCTTCGGTATAGGCGTTGTAGACGCTGTTGTGAATGTCGGGGATCGAGATGCCCTTCTCGACCAGCACGGCCACGGCGCGAAACAGCTCCGGGGTGAGGAACGAGAAGGCGAAATTGCCCGTGTCGGTCATCATGCCCACGTAGAGCGACTCGGCCATGCGGCGTGTGATAGCCCCGGTGCCGCACATCGCCTCGACGATGCTGTAAACCAGAAAACACGTGCTCGACGAATCGGGATGCGAGAACATCAGGTCGAAACCCTCGTCGGGCGAAAGGTGGTGGTCGATCAGCACGCGGCGGGCGGTGGTGTTGGCCTCGATGGTGTCGCTGAGGATTTCGAGCCGCGAAACGGCATTGAAATCGAGGCAGAAGATCATGTCGGCCTCCGCGATGGCGCGCGCGGCGCGCCCTTCGGTGTCGGTTTTGAAGACCACGATTTCGTCGATACCGGGCATCCAGTCGAGGAAATAGGGGAATTTATTGGGAACGACACAGGTCACCGCATGTCCCATCGTACGCAGGACCTCGGCCCATGCGAGCGACGATCCGACGGCATCGCCGTCGGGGTTGGTATGTGAAACGATGACAATCCGCTGCCCGGGTCGGGCGAGCATCTCCCGCAGACGTTCGATATGTTCTTTCGATAGCTTCATTCGGTTTCCTCCGCTTTGGTGGATTTGACAAAGATACAAAAAAGCCGGGACGTTTCCAAAACCGAACCGTTTTGCGGTCCGGCAAAACGTACCGGCTAATAAAAGTGTCGTTACGACACCCGAGATACAAAAACCGCGGGATACACCGACAGTCCTACCGGATATTCAGCAGCACGAGGTTGTCGAGCACGGTACGCTGGGCCGTACGCTGGAGATATTCGGCCTGCTCGGCCGGAAGTTCCGCGGTGAAGGCCGTCTGGTAGGGACGCTGGAGGATCGTCGTGAAAATGACGTTGGCCGCCAGATAGCTGCCCGGAACCGCGGGATGGTAGCAATCGGGCCGGTAGAGGATGCAGTCGGGCCGTTCGTGCCGCACCGTCCGCCACGCCATGCCCACCGGGGCGCACCATGCGCCGTTGTCGTAGGCCATCTCGAGGTAGCTGGTCTTCAGACGCTCCTGCATCCCCTCGTATCCGTTCGAAAGCGGGTATTCTTCCACAGGTATCCGGTGACCGTACTTGTGCCCCCAGGTCATGTAGAAGATCACCCGGGCGTCGGGCGACGCGGCATGCACCAGGCTGTCGAGCGTCCGGGCCGCGGGATAGACCTCGCGGGCCACCTGTCCGGTCGCCATCGCGGGAGCCGAGCTCTGCTCCTGCAGGACGACGTAATCCCAGCCGCCGTCGGCAATGGCCTGCAACAGCTTCTTGTTTTTCAGGTGCCCCGAGAAGCGTTCGCCGCTCTTGAGAAAGCGCGTGCAGGAGAGTTTTACCTTCTGGGTCGAGGCGATCTTCTGCACCATGCCGGGCAAATCGTTGCAATAGGAGAAACTGTTGCCGACCCACAGCACCCGCAGAGAATCCTGCGGCGTCCGGGCCATGCCGCCCAGGGGCAGCAGTATCAGCAAAAGACGAAAAGCGAGTTTTATCATTTCTTTGAGGTTTTAGGTTGTCGATGGTCGGCGGCGTATTTGCGGCACCACGTCGCAATGCCGCACTCGCCGCATTTCGGGGCCCGGGCCACGCAGACATAACGCCCGTGAAGGATCAGCCAGTGATGGGCGACGGGCAGCAGGTGGCCGGGAATATTCTTCTCAAGAGCCAGTTCGGTCTGGAGCGGTGTTTTCGAACGGGTCGTCAGCCCGATGCGCTCCGAGACGCGGAAAACGTGCGTGTCGACCGGCATCACCTCCTTCTGCCACAGCACGGCCCCCAGCACGTTGGCCGTCTTGCGGCCCACGCCGGGCAGGCGCTGCATCTGCTCCAGGTCGCTCGGGACTTCGCCGCCGAACTCCTCGCAGAGCATCCGGGCCATTCCCGCGAGGTTTCGGGCCTTGTTGTTGGGGTAGGAGATGCTCTTTATATACGGGTAAATCTCCTCGGCTGTGGCGCGGGCCATGTGGTGCGGCGTGGGAAAGGCCTCGAACAGCGCCGGGGTGGTCATGTTGACCCGTTTGTCGGTGCACTGCGCCGAGAGGATCACCGCCACCAGCAGCTGATAGGGGTCCGTGTAGTGCAGTTCGCTTTCGGCCACGGGCATGTGCTCCGAGAACCAGGCGATAATGCCGTCGTAACGCTCTTTTGTTGTCATAAACGCTATTTTTTACGTCGGAAAAGAATCTTTTTCACCAGCAGCCCCGCTCCTTCGGGGCAGAGCAGCAGGCGCGGGCAGGCCGCAACGTCGCGCCGCCAGCGCGCCACGTACTCCCCGACCGGACCTTCCCACGAAAGGACCCACAAAGCCACCGAACTGCGCCGCCGGAGAATGCGGAAACGGTTGCGGCCCGCACCGTAGCGGGCGTCGAACCAGAGGCTTATGTCCATCAGCGAGTCGCAGAAGGCGATCCGCTTCCGGTAAGCCGTGCTGTGGCTCACGCTGTCGGGCAGACGCCGGTGCACGGCCGTGATGTCGGGCATGTAACGGATCCGGCTGCACACCGAAAACCAGAGCCACATCGGAGCGTCGTCGGTCTTCCATTCGGGATGCTCTGCGGGGCGCACCTCGTCGTAATACCGTGCGATCAGCTCCCGGCGGGCCAGCGTCGCGCAGTTGGCGATCGTCAGGCTGCAAAGCAGACGGGCAAAATCGGTGTAATGGTCCGGGTGGTCGGGTTCCGTGCGGTCCGTGGCCTGCCAGTAGTTCGAGGCGCGCGTATAGCACATGCCGCATCCGGGGTCCGACTCCATCAAGTCGGCCTGTTTTTGCAGTTTCAACGGATCGCACCACCAGTCGTCGCCGTCGAGGTAGGCCACGTATTTCCCGCGGCACGCCTCGAACGTCCGGCGGTAGTTCCGCCGCCAGCCGACGTCCTCCGGCGAGGTCACCAGCCGGATGCGGTCGGGGTATTTCGCCGCGTATTCACGACATATCTCCGCCGTGCGGTCCGTGCCGCAATCCTCCCCCAGGACCAACTCCACGCCGAACGAGGTCTGCTGCGCCAGCACGCTTTCGATAGCCCGGGCGATATAGGGTTCGTGGTTGTAGGTGGTCATACAGACCGAAACCAGCGGAGAGGGGTTCGTCATGCCGTTCCGGTTTACAGTTTGGTAAGTTTCGCAAATTTTGCCAGCAGGGTCTTTTCGCCCGCATTGTCGAAGGCCACCACGAGTTTGTGGTCCGTGGCGAGGGTCTCGATGCGCTGCACGATGCCCACGCCGAATTTCGGGTGCTCGACGCGCTGTCCCACGGCGTATTCGCCGCTCACCGACGCCGGATTCCCGGAGGAAAGCCCGCCGTCCATCGCCTGCCGCACGCCGACACGGCGCATGCCGTCGGTCGAAGGCCGGGGCGTCTGCACGAGCGCCGGGTCGGGAGCCGCCGCCGGGCGCCGGGACTCCGCAGCCCGCGCGAAACGACGCGCAGGACCCGACTCCCCGGCCGCCACACGGCCGCCGCTGCCGCTGCCGTAGGAACCGCCGCGGCCCGAACCTCCCGGACCGCCGTTTCCGCCGCCGCCGAAACGTCCGCCGCCCTGCTGTTTCTGCTGGAAGCGGTAGTCGAAGCGGCGGCGCAGTTCGTCGATGGCCGCGGGTCCGTCGTCGCCGGGCCGACGCTGCGGACGCGTCTCCGCGAAATCGGCGTCCGACTCGATGTACCGGGGGTCGATCTCGCGCAGGAAACAGCTCGGACGCGAAAACTCCATGTTGCCCCACTTGAAACGCATCTCGGCGTAGGAAATCGTCGCCGAAACCTTGGCGCGGGTCAGGGCCACGTAGAACAGGCGGCGCTCCTCCTCGATGCCGTCGGGCGACTCGGCCGCCCGCTGCGAGGGGAAGAGGTTTTCTTCCAGACCCACGATATACACATATTTATATTCAAGCCCTTTGGCCGAATGGACCGTCATCAGCGTCACCTTGTTCTTGCTCTCGGGGTCGTCCTGATCCATGTCGGTCATCAGCATCATGTTCTGCAGCCACTCCTCGATGGTCGCCGACAAACCGCGCTTAAGCAGAATCGGCTTGCGA
>OLQL01001819.1_pt1 | contig 16244 bp, 10 predicted proteins | sample 1672971 | NCBI WGS metagenome assembly OLQL01 (sample SAMEA3136742, study PRJEB25190) | human gut metagenome | biome: human gut; feature: human-associated habitat; material: faeces | place: Austria | collected 2013
GGGCTTTGCCGTTCCTGCGAGCTATCGCCATGAACGTGACGCCGACGATGACGGGCAGGAGGATGGCGGCGAGCGTTGCGGCGCGGCGGATGGCATCGGACGTTGCCTTTCCGGACTTGGCGTCGCCTGACTTGGCGGACGCTGCGGAATCGGCGGACTTGGCGGCGGTGTCATTGCCCTTATGCGGTGTTTCGCCGGTGAACCAGGCGGGATCGGACGGATCGTATTTCCGGGTGCCGGCCCAGTTTGCGGGCGTCGCGCCGGCGTATAGGGCGACGGCCGAGCCCTTGGCCACGGTGGCGGTGAAGGTGCCGGCCACGGCGTTGCGGAAGCCGATCATGCCGCGGATGGCGGTCCAGCGTTGCGCGCAGTGCCAGGTGCCGGCGGTTTCGATGCCGTCGGTCGGACAGGTCATGTCCGGCACGGAGGTGCGGGTGGCGCCGGGAGCGCCGTCGTCGACGCCGGCGTAGTAGTAGCCGGAGAAGATGTGCGGCTGGCCGTAATCGTAGGCGAGCATGAAGGCGTTGGCGAGCAGGTAGCTGGTGCCGTCACGGGTGGTGAGCGAGGAGCCGTTGCGCTCGGTGTCCCAGTTGGTCACCCATACGGCCGCCTTATCGGAATCCACCCAGGTCGGTCCGCCGATGGCGTCCAGGCCATCCGAACGAATCGATGCAGGCCGGCTTCGACATGGACCTCTACCTCGACTGGCGCCGGGACGGCCACCCGAACGGCTACAACCTGTTGCTGCGCAATACCGACACGCCTATGGAGCACGAAGGCGATTCCAGTTATTTCAACGCCGATTCAGGTGCCTCAATCGCCTCATTCCTCACGGAATACCTGCCGGACGAGCTCTCTTCCGACGCCGACGTGCTGCTCAGTCTTGGTGAACCGGCCGTGAGCGGCGGGCAGCTGACGCTCTCCCCGCAATCGTTCGTCGTGTTTGGTTAAACCCGTTCGACCTCACCTCCGCCGGCGAGGCTGTCGGCAAAGTCGACTGGGGATAGTCAACGGGCCATCACGACAAACACCAACACCTCTAGCCTCGTCCAACTCACCGAATGTATTGCAATCGTTGTCAATATGAGTTACGGTAGAGGCAGAACAGCTCGAACATTGGTCTGTCAGGTTGCCGGAACCTCAACGCAGAGCGGCCCTCGAACAGCAATGCAAACGACTAGCAGTACCCAATTTGCAAGCAAGGAGTCATCATGACCGACGCGTACAGCAACGACGCAGCGACCAGCACCGGCACCATCGCAGACACCACCAACGACGCCGCTTCCGGTGCCCCGCAGCGCGCGGAAAGCACGGAACGACTCGCCCGCCCGCTCATCAAGCTCGCCAAAGCCTGCGGACTTGCCACCTCATTCATCAACCAGCTCGGCACCTACACCGAAATCAGCGACGCGGCCTTGGTCGCCGTGCTCAAGGCCCTCGACGTGGACGCATCCAGCGGCGAGGCCATCGTACGCTCCATGACCCAACTTGAGGTGGAAAACAGCAAACGTTTGCTCCCCTCCACCATCGTCGCCACCACCGGCAAACCGACCGGCATCACCCTGAACTGCTCGTCGGACGCGGACATCACCGCCTCCATCGAGCTGGAGGACGGCACCGCGTTTGGCCACTTTGCCCTGCTGCCGAACCTCAATTCCGGCAAGCCGGACTTGACCATCGCCCCCGATTTGCCGATGGGCTACCACACACTGACCGTCACGGTGAACGGGCGCGAGGGCAAGGCGGCCATCATCGCCGCCCCCGCGCGCATTCCCGTGCCGGAGGCGGTCGCCGAGCACCAGCGGTGGGGCTGGATGACGCAGATGTATTCCGTGCGGTCCCGCGAATCGTGGGGTATCGGCGATTACGGCGACCTGAAGCTGCTGCTGGCGGACGCGGCCGACAAGTCCAAGGCCGACTTCATGCTCATCAACCCGATTCACGCCGGCGCGCCGATTCCGCCGCTTGAGCCATCGCCGTATCTACCGGAATCGCGCCGATTCCTCAACGTGACGTACATCCGACCGCAGGATATCCCCGAATATGCCACACTGCCGGCCGACGTGCGCGCGCAGGTGGATGCGCTGCATGATTCGGTGGCCGCGCGCAACGACGAATCGACCCCGATGGACATCAACGCGGCGTGGGAGGCCAAGCGCCCGGCGCTGCGCCTGATCTTCGAAGCGGGCCGCAACAACAAGCGCGAGCTCGAATTCGAGCATTTCAAGACCACCGCCGGCCCGGACCTCGATTCCTTCGCCACATGGTGCCTGTGCTTCGAGGTATGGGGCGCGCCGTGGGGCGAGAACCGTTGGTTCTTCGAGAAGACCATCGACGACCCGGCCGTGCGCCAGCTCGTCGAGGAGCACCACGACCTGTTCGAGTTCAACCGCTGGCTGCAGTGGATCGCTGCCGAGCAGGTGAACGCCGCGCAGCAGGAGGCGCTGGACCACGGCATGACGCTGGGGCTGATGCAGGACATGGCCGTGGGCGTGCACGGGCTCGGCGCGGATGCCTGGGCCAATCCGGAACGCTTCGCCTCAGGTGGCGTCACGGTCGGCTGCCCGCCGGACTTCTATAACCAGCAGGGCCAGGATTGGGGCCAGCCACCGTTCAACCCGCGCTACCTGGAGGCCACCGGCTACCAGGTGTACCGCGAGATGGTGCATTCGATGTACGAGCACGCGGGCGCGGTGCGCATCGACCATGTGCTGGGCTTGTTCCGCCTGTGGTGGATTCCGCAGGGGCTCGGTGCCCGCAACGGCGCATACGTGACGTACAACCACGAGGCGATGTTGGGAGTACTGGCCATCGAGGCCACGCGCGCCGGAGGCATGGTGGTTGGCGAGGATCTGGGCACCGTACCGGATTACGTGCGCCGCATTCTGGCCGATCACGGCGTGCTCGGCACTGACGTGGAATGGTTCAACCGCGTGGACGATTCGCCGAACGCCGGCGACCCGTACCGCGCACCCAAGGACTATCGCAAACAGGCATTGGCCTCGGTGACCACGCACGATCTGCCACCCACCGCCGGCTACCTGAACTTCGCACACGTCAAGCTGCGCGAGGAGCTGCATCTCCTGAGCGAGCCGGTGGAGGCATTCGCCGCCTCGGCGATGGCCGAGCGCACGGCCATGATGAACCGTCTGGTGGAGAACGGCTATATCTCGCAGACCGTGGCGGATGATGTGGAAGGCCATGTGCAGGAAATCGTGGAAGCGATGCACGCCATGCTCACCGATACGCCGTCGCTGCTGCTGCAGGCAGCGCTGGTGGACGGCGTGGGCGAATGCCGCTCCCAGAATCAGCCGGGCACTTCCAGAGAGTATTCGAACTGGCGCGTGCCGCTGGCGGACAGCTCAGGCCACGTGGTACATACCGACGAGGTCTTCGACCTGCCACGCGTGCAGTCCCTAGCCGCCGTGATGCGCCGAGAGAAGCGGTGATCGATTCCGCAATGGGAAATTGGTCTAAATCGGCTTCGAGGGGCTGATTTGGCCTTTCCCGGACATCCACTTCCGCTTCAAGGGGCTGGTGCCCAAGTAGACCCAGCGCGAGAACGGCGGAATGACGTTGGCACAAAGTCGTTTGCACTTGTGGTTTCACCGGCAAGGAGCCCCTTGAAACGGAAGTAGATGTCCGGGACACCCTAAATCAGCCCCTCGTAATCGAGATAGCCGAAGACGGCGACTTGTTATGGGCATGTTATCGTTGTCATGACAATGATTGTTCGCGACGGTAAAGGAGCGACGGCATATGACCAAGGCAAGCATTCAGGCAGTGGCCCGCGAGGCCGGCGTTTCCGTATCCACGGTGTCCCGAACCTTCGCCAAGCCGGATCTAGTGCTTCCAGAGACTCGAGACCGAGTGATGACCGCGGCCGAAAAGCTCGACTACTCCGTCTCTCGCTCGGCCGCCGCACTGAAGTCCGGCCAGTCGTTCCGCATTGCGCTGCTGGCCAGCGAGACCATCACCACCTGGTTCAATGCAAACATCTTCGCCGGCCTTGACTCGGCGCTGCGCCCCTCCGGCTACGACACTGTGCCCTACCCCATGCGCAACGCCGCCGAGCGCCATGACTTCTTTGCGGATTTGCCCGTGCGACGCAATGCGGATGCGGTGATTGTCAGCTCCTTCGACATTGAGCCGGCTGAAGTGGAGCGACTGAAGCATATGCACGTGCCGATTGTCGGCATCAACATTCCCTCCACCGATGGGTTCGACGCAGGCGTGAGCATTGACGATTACGCCGCCACACGTTCGGCCATCGAGCACCTGATTGCACTCGGCCACCGGCATATCGCGTTCGTCGGCAGCGCCCCGACCGAAACCAACATGCGCTACAGTGCCGAGGCTCGTTTGCAGGGCGTCATTGATGCCGCTGCCGCCCATCCGGGGATCGAACTAACGCCTCTGAGCATTCAACGCGGTCTTGGCGAAAGCAACGCGGCATTGAACGCCGCACTGAACGCCTCCCCCAGCATCACCGCCTTCTGTTTTGAGGATGATGAAATGGCCGCACCCGTGCTGTATCGCCTGCGTCAATACGGGCGGCGGGTACCTCAGGACATCTCCATCATCGGCTTCGACGATTCCACCCTGTCCGCCGCCGTGGGACTGACCACACTGCATCAGGACCCGTTCGCAATGGGCGTGGCCGCCGGGCACATGGTATTGGATGCCATTGCGGGCAAGTCAATCGAACCGGCATTCGTACGGCCGGACACTCCGCTGATACTGCGCGAAACCACCGCGCCGCCTGCCGCAACAGCAGCGTCCGCGCAGGCGTGACTACGTTACCATCGCAAAACGCCGATAAATCGACTTTTGCATGCGTAATTCACATGATATCGTTGTCATCATCAATACAACGGTTGGGTCTTCACACAGCAGTTCGAGCACAACCGGAACAACCCAACCACAACGCACCCGGAACAGGAAGGAATCGGCATGACCGCCAACAACCTCAATGACGACTGGTGGAAGCAGGCCGTCGTCTACCAGATCTACCCGCGCAGCTTCAAGGACGTCAACGGCGACGGACTCGGCGACATCGCCGGCGTCACCGAGAAGATGGACTACCTGAAGAACCTCGGCGTCGACGCGATCTGGCTCTCCCCGTTCTACCCCTCGGATCTGGCGGACGGCGGCTACGACGTGATCGACTACCGCAACGTCGACCCGCGCCTAGGCACCATGGACGACTTCGACGCGATGGCCGAGGCCGCGCACGAGGCCGGCATCAAAGTGATCGTGGACATCGTGCCCAACCACACCGCCGACAAGCACGTGTTCTTCAAGGAAGCCCTCGCCTCCGAACCTGGCTCCCCCGCACGCGATCGCTATATCTTCCGTGACGGCCGCGGCGAGCACGGCGAACTGCCGCCGAACGACTGGCAGTCCTTCTTCGGCGGCCCGGCCTGGGCGCGCGTGCCCGACGGCCAGTGGTACCTGCATCTGTTCGACAAGGCGCAGCCGGACGTCAACTGGAAGAATCCGGACATCCACGAGGAGTTCAAAAAGACCCTGCGCTTCTGGTCCGACCACGGCACCGACGGCTTCCGCATCGACGTAGCGCACGGCCTGGCCAAAGACCTTGAATCCAAGCCGCTGGAGGAGCTCGGCCGCGAATACAGCGTGGTCGGCGTGCTGAACCACGACTTCAGCCACCCGCTGTTCGACCGCCGCGAGGTGCACGACATCTACCGCGAATGGCGCAAGGTGTTCAACGAATACACTCCGCCGCGCTTCGCCGTGGCCGAGGCGTGGGTGGTGCCCGAGCACCAGCACCTGTACGCTTCGATGGACGAGCTGGGCCAGTCCTTCAACTTCGACTTCGCGCAGGCCAACTGGTATGCCGACGAGTTCCGCAAGGCCATCGCCGCCGGGCTCAAGGCGGCGGCCGAAACCGGCGGCTCCACCACCACGTGGGTCATGAACAATCATGACGTGCCGCGCAGCCCCTCCCGCTATGGTCTGCCGCAGGTCAAGGGCGCGCCGTATCACCAGCTGCCACACGACTGGCTGCTGCGCGACGGCACCACCTACCCGGAGAACCGCGAACTCGGCACCCGCCGTGCCCGTGCCGCCGCGCTGATGGAGCTCGGCCTGCCCGGTGCCGCATACATCTATCAGGGCGAGGAACTGGGCCTGTTTGAGGTGGCCGATATTCCGTGGGATCACTTGGAGGATCCGACCGCCTTCCACACCACCCGCAACACGATGGACAAGGGCCGCGACGGCTGCCGCGTGCCGCTGCCGTGGACCGCCGCCGATGAGCCGGCCTTGGCCGATTTCAGCCGTCCGGCTCCGGCCGATGACGGTACCGGCGAAAACCATGTGCCGCTGTGCGCCGCCGGCCAGTTCGGCACGGGCGCTTCCTTCGGCTTCTCCCCTGCGGTTCGCGCCGATGGCGTGACGCCGGCCGCCGACCCGCACCTGCCGCAGCCGCTGTGGTTCAAGGATTACGCGGTGGACGTGGAGCAGGCCGACCCGGATTCGATGTACACGTTGTATCATGCGGCGTTGGCGATTCGTCAGGAGTCGCTGACCGCCACGCGCGACACCACCGCCGAGCAGGTGGACATGGGCGACGATGTGGTGGCGTACACCCGCGCGGCGGTTGGCGGGCGGGTGTTCACCTCAATCACCAACTTCGGCAATGCCCCGGTCGCGCTGCCCGATGGCTCCGTGGTGCTGGCGTCCGGCCCGCTGACCCCCGAAGGCCAGCTCCCCACCGACACTTCTGCGTGGGTAATCAAGTAAATCCCTTGGAATAAGCGAAAGGCCGCCGTTCCGAATGAATCGGAGCGGCGGCCTTTTAGTATGCGCTAATCAGCGAAAATCACTGAACCTGAGCGCGGGCGATCTTACCGGTGAAGGAATTGGCCTCGTCGGCATCCTTGACGCCATCCTTGTTCCAGGAGAACATGGCGCGCAGCTTCGGGCCGACGGTCTCGATGCGCTCGTTGGAGTACTTCTCCTGCAGCTCCTTGAAGTGCGGGGCGCCGGCATCCTGGTCGTCAATGAACTCCTTGGCGAAGGAGCCGTCCTGGATGCGCTGCAGGTGGTATTCCATGCGCTTGCGGCAGTCCTCGTTGATGACGGTGTTGACGTAGTCGCCGTACTGAGCGGTGTCAGAGCAGGACCAACGAGCCTTGTTCAGACCGCCCTCGTTCATCAGGTCGACGAGCATCTTGAGCTCGTGGCAGACCTCGAAGTAGGCGATTTCCGGCTGGTAGCCGGCGTCGGTCAGGACTTCGAAGCCCATCTCGACGAGCTTGTTCACGCCACCCATGAGCACGTTCTGCTCGCCGAAGAGATCGGTCTCGGTCTCTTCCTTGAAGGTGGTCTTGATGGCACCGGCGCGCAGGGCACCGAGGGCCTTGGCGTAGGCCAGGGTCAGAGCCCAGCCGTCGCCACGCGGATCCTGCTCGACGGCCACGACGACCGGCACGCCACGGCCAGCGGCGTACTCACGACGAACGATGTGGCCCGGGCCCTTCGGGGCAACCATGAACACCGGGTGATCCTCAGACGGCTTGATGTAGCCGTAGTGAATGTTGAAGCCATGAGCGAACGCAACAGCAGCACCCGGCTTGATGTTGGGCTCGATGTCGTTGGCCCAGATGGTGCGCTGGTACTGGTCGGGGGCCAGAATCATGATCACGTCGGCCTCGGCGGAAGCCTCGGCCACGGACTTGACCTCGAGGCCCTGCTCCTTGGCGAAGTCGACCGACTTGGAGGTCGGACGCAGGCCGACGACCACGTCGACACCGGAATCGCGAAGGTTCAGCGCGTGGGCGTGGCCCTGGGAGCCGTAGCCGATGATTGCGACCTTCTTGCCTTCGAGAACAGAGAGATCACCGTCGTTCTCATACCAGATCTGTGCTGCCATTATTGGCACTCCTTTTCAGTAGTGGGTTGTGGCGCCGCTGGGCGCCGGGGGTATCTACGGTGTGCAGATAAGTCCTGTGTTGCGAGGATTGTGTCCTTCAAACCGAGTTCAATCCTACCGAGAACGCCGTCGCAGCCCCGCTGGAGTCCACAACGTGAGCTAGGTCACTATTGGAGTATGGACAGCCGTGTGCAGAGAACGATTCTCGATAACAACTCTGCACCCTTTTGAACAGAATCGCACAATCCCACATATGGGGAAAGGCTGAGATATCAACGACCTTGCATATTCGGTGTTCGTTTGCCTGCAAGAAATCAGCGCATAGTTGTTATTGAGAATGATTCGCTGCGCGCAACAACACAAAACCGCCGCTCCCGTATGGGCGGGAACGGCGGTTTGCTAGCTTAAATCCCCTTCAGGGGCGACAATCACTGAACCTGGGTACGAGCAATCTTGCCGTTGAAGGACTCGGTCTCATCCTTGTCCTTGGCCTCGGCGTTATTCCAGGAGAACATGGCGCGCAGCTTCGGGCCAACGGTCTCGAGGTGCGGGTGAGAGTACTCTTCCTGCAGCTTCTTGAACTTCGGGGCGCCAGCAGCCTGGTCATCCATGAACTCCTTGGCGAAGGAGCCATCCTGAATGCGCTTGAGCTGATACTGCATGCGCTTCTTGGTCTCCTCGGTGATGACGGTGGAGGTGTAGTCGCCGTACTGAGCGGTGTCAGAGCAGGACCAACGAGCCTTGTTCAGACCACCCTCGTTAGCGAGGTCGACCAGCATCTTCAGCTCGTGGAACACCTCGAAGTAGGCGATTTCCGGCTGGTAGCCAGCCTCGGTCAGCACGTCGAAGCCGAGGTCGCACAGGTGGTTGATGCCGCCCATGAGGACGTCCTGCTCACCGAACAGATCGGTCTCGGTCTCCTCGGTGAAGGTGGTCTTGATGGCGCCTGCACGCAGAGCGCCCAGAGCCTTGGCGTAAGCCAGGCACAGCGGCCAGGTCTTGCCGTCCGGGTCCTGCTCAACAGCAACGACGACCGGGACACCACGGCCAGCGGCGTACTCACGACGAACGATGTGGCCCGGGCCCTTCGGGGCAACCATGAACACCGGGTGATCCTCAGACGGCTTGATGTAACCGTAGTGGATGTTGAAGCCGTGGGCGAAGGCCAGGGCAGCGCCCGGCTTCAGGTTCGGCTCAACGTCCTTCTTGTAGACGGCTGCCTGGTACTGGTCAGGCAGAAGAATCATCACAACGTCAGCCTCAGCGACGGCCTCACCAACCGGTTTGACCTCAAGGCCCTGCTCCTTGGCGAACTCCACGGACTTGGAGGTAGGACGCAGGCCGACGACCACGTCGACACCGGAGTCACGCAGGTTCAGCGCGTGGGCGTGACCCTGAGAACCGTAGCCCAGGATAGCCACCTTCTTGCCATCGAACACGGACAGATCGGCGTCCTTCTCGTACCAGATAGTTGCTGCCATTTTTGGCGCTCCTTTTATTTATTTGTTTATTTATGGGGTTGAATTTTTCTTGCGTTCTGCGGGGTTTCGCTGAGCGATATTCTGTTGTGGCTTTCCTTGTGGGCTTTTCCGATATGCAGGTTTAGTCCCGTCGCATCGGAAAAGCCCTGTAGGGGTTCACTTAGTGGAATTAGGGGTTTTCACGTTGTGAACATCGTCACTTGGTAAAGTCAACGTCCTTAGTCTCCTTGCAGGTGAGTACGGAGACGAGGCAGCACACGGCCATCACGGCAAGGTAGAGGCCCACGGAGTGGACGCCCCAGTGGGAGCTCAGCCAAGTGGCGATGGTCGGCACGAAAGCCGCGCCGACGATGGCGGCCAGGTTGTAGCCGATGCCGGAGCCGGAGTAACGCACGTTGGCGTCGAACAGCTCAGGCAGGAAGGCGCCGATCGGGCCGAAGGCGATGCCCATCAGGGCAAAGCCGACGCACAGGAACACCATGTTGGCGAAGAAGTTCTTCTGGCCGACCAGACCACCGTCCAGCAGGAACGGGAAGAGTACGGCGAACACCACAAGTGCGCAGGAGGAGAAGGTCAGTACGCGACGGCGGCCGATCTTGTCCGCGTACAGGCAGGACAGCACGATGAACAGGGCGAACACGCAGATGGAGATCATGAGCATGAGCAGGTATTCCTGGTTGGTGAAGCCAAGGTTGCCGCCGCCTTCGCCCTGCTCCTTGGTGCCCCAAGCGAGGGACCAGGTGGCGAGCGTGTAGAACAGCGTGTAGGTCACAGCCACGAGGAAGGTGGCCTGCAGCACCTGACGCCAGGACTTGCGGAAGACCTCGGTCAGCGGGGACTTGACGACCTTCTTCTGCTCCTGGGCCATACGGAAGATCGGGGTCTCCTCCATGTGAACGCGGACCACGAGACCGACGATCACCAGGATGGCGGACAGCAGGAACGGCACACGCCAGCCCCAAGCCAGCATCGCGTCCTGATTGTTGAAGGATTCGAGCACGAAGTAGGTGCCGTTGGACAGGAAGAAGCCGATCGGGGCACCGAGCTCCGGGAAGGAGCCGTACAGTGCGCGCTTGTCTTCAGGCGCGTTCTCGGTGGCGACCAGTGCCGCACCGGACCATTCGCCGCCCAGGCCGATGCCCTGGATGAAGCGCAGCAGGCAGAGGATGGCGACTGCGCCAACGCCGACCTGATCGTAGGTGGGCAGGCAGCCAATCAGGAAGGTGCCGACACCCATGGTCATCAGGCTGACGACCAGCGTGGTCTTGCGGCCCATGCGGTCACCGAAGTGGCCGAAGATCAGCGAGCCCAGCGGGCGGGCGATGAAGGCGATGGCGAAGGTCAGCAAGCTCATCAGCAGTGCGACGGTGGGGTTGTCCTTCGCGGAGAAGAAGATGTGCGGGAAGTAGTTTGCCGCGGCGGTGCCGTAGGCGTAGAAGTCATAGAATTCGATGGCGGTACCGACCATCGATGCGGCGATCACGGTCTTGACCGAATCGCGTACCAAGGTAGCGGCTTTACCTGCCGCCTGCCCTAAGCCAGTCTCTTCGACTGCTGCAGTCATTGTTACTCCTGTTTTGCTCTCGTTCACTCTCATTGGCGGGCGATTATTTCGTCTCACAGGGAGGTTGTTGTTCTGTTGCTGTGTTGTTGCCGTGTACTGTCCGCTACCGTTTCCGTCTGCGGGATTCTGCCGTAAGCCTTGTGAGCGCAACAAAAAAAGCCCCGCATCTTGCAGGGCCTTACCGATTGTGTCAGCTTGATTGGCCCTGCCTTCGTTGACGGGGCTTCAAGCATCAATGCCGAATTAGTCCGCCAGCGAAGACGGGCTAATAATTCGTGCGGATACAAACGCAGAAGCATTGAATCCAGTCATCGCGTGGCCTCCTTTCGGTATTTCCTCAGGCCGTTCGACCTGAACTGGAATGTAAACATAGGTTTGGCTGTCTTGCCAATCCAGCAAGGGTTCACATTGTGGACGCCACGTCGCCGAGACGAACGCCCCCGCCGCGGGGAGGAACGCCGCCGGCGGCCGGGGAGCCGGACCGGCCCGTCATTGCGCGGACTCGGCGGTGAGGGTGATGATTCCGGCGAGGAACACCATGACGACGGCGGAGGGGAACAGCAGGTAGTAGCCGAAGCTGCTCGCAAATGCGCTGACCAGCACGGCTCCGATAATGGCGGCGAGCGCCAGTCCGACCGAATTGGACAGTGCATAGATGCCGAGATCATGACCGGCGTTGCGCGGGTCGGGTAGGGCATTCATTACCAGTTCAAGGCCTAACGCATCGTAGACGCCGAAGGCGAATCCGGAGATCAGCGCGAAGAGCAGCATGCCGTTTTCGCGTGCCGTGCCGGTGGACCAGACGCCGAGCCCCCATGCCACCGCCACGCCGATGGCATACAGCAGGCAGGATGCCGCCACCACTGCAGTGGTGGCGATGTTCCGTTCCTCGATCTTCTCGGAGATCGGCCCAGCGGCCCAGGACGCGAGCGCAGCACCGATGAGCGTTGCCGCGGCCATGCCGGCGATGAGGAGGCCCGCGGGAATGGTCAATGGCGCGGAAGTGAACACCACAGCCTTGCCATACACCCAAAAGCGCACGAGATACCACAGAAAGACCCCGGTCAGCCCAACGCCCGTCATCATGCACACGCGAGCGGCGAACACACGGGCGAATGCAGGCGCATGTGCCGGCGGACGCAGCTGGTCAAACACCTGGCTCGACTCGAATCGTTGATGTGGCTGCTCCTGGCTGGAAGGCTCCTTGGGCAGCATGATCACGGTCAGGATGCCGGAAACCGCAAACAGCACGGCGGTGTAGGCAAACGGCGTGAAGGAGTCGAACATCACGCCGAGCGCACCCATGCATACACCAAGCGCTTGGCCAAGCATCACGCCGATACCGTGCCAGCGCTCAATGCGCGGACGGAATTTGTCCGGAACCCGTTCGCTGATGGCGCTGGCCAACGGCACGGAAATCATCGCATAGGCAAACTGCATGAGCGCCCAGAAGAAACACAGCACTACGAGGCCTGTGTTCTGCCCCAGAACCAGCGTGATCAGCGCGCACAGCACGCCACCCGCCACCATCCACGGGGTACGGCGGCCCAGAGGAATACGTGTGCGGTCGGACAGCGCGGAGACCAAGGGCATCGCGAACATGGAGGCCACCACGCCAACGACCACCAGCACGGCCAGAGGCACCACCAAGTCAGTGGCGACGGGCAGCGGACGGCCGGTGGACGGATTGATGGTGACCGATATGGCAGAAGCGGTGTCGTAGTCGAACAAACGCGCCACGGCGTTGGGCATGGCAATGGTGTTCAACGCCACCCAAGGTGCGCCGACCAGAATTGAAGCAGCGAAGAAACCCCAGTTGAGTCGGGAGACCTGACCTGCGGTAGGGCGTTGGCCATTGACGGCGACCATGGGATCGCGCATGTCGAGGTAGGCGGACGACATATCCGGCGCGGGAGTGTCCACACTGGCGGCTGCAGCAGCGGCTGCCGAAGAACCGGCGGAAGCCAATCGCACAGCCTGGGCCTCAGGCTGGTCCGCAGAGGCTTCGGGCGGGCGGCGGCGATTCTTGATGGCCAGTCTGGCCACGGCGGCTTTGTCTTCGGGACTTAGGACCTTGTCCAAATCCGGGCGATCATCAATACCCGGACGCACATACGGTTCCAACATGATGCTGCTCTTTCTCTGTTCTGCTGCTCGTCTCGTCGATTCCGGCGGGATGCTTGGGCCGCGCCCGCAGGAGCATGACCTTCAACCCCGCATACGCAAAACCGCCCGGGCGCACTGGCTTCAGTGCACTGCGGGCGGTTTGCTCTCCATGAACCCAGCTTACGCCGGGCGCACTACTTGGAGCGCGCACAGCGGAGTGGCGTTTATGGGCCAACGGTTAGTCGATATCGGCAATCGGCGGGTTGGCGAGCAGATCGTGGGTTTCGTGGTCGCCGGCGGCATCGCTCCAGGCAAGGCTGGCAACCGGGGTGGTGTTGTCTGTGCCGAGGCCGCGTCCGGGCTCGAAGGTGAGGGCGGCCGTGGACGTGCCGTCGGCGGCGGTCCAGCGGAAGGTGATGGACGTGTCGCCATCGACCTCGTAGCTGAACTCGCCATCGAATGCAGGCAGTTCGTTGCGGAACTTGGCCAGGGCGTTCAGGGCCTTGACCACCGGGCGTTCGAGGTTTTCATCGATTTCGGCGGTGGAGTAGTAGTGGCGGTTGATGTCGCGGCCGTTGTTGGTGCGGCGCAGCAGTTCCATGTCGTTGCGGCCGGCGAGCGCGCCCACGTAGTAGACCTGCGGCACGCCCGGCAGGAAGAACTGCACGGCGCGGGCGGCCAAGTAGTGCTGGTCGTTGCAGCCGAGGGCCGAGTAGTACGTGGAGTTGACCTGGTAGAGGTCGAGGTTGGACGCGGCGGCACCGGTGGCGGCCTGGGATTCGCCGTGGGTGTTGGCATGGATGGTGTTGACCAGGTTGTCGACGTCCTCGTCGGGCACGAGGCCCTTGAGGGAGCGGTCGAGCTGGTCGGAGCCGATGTCGATCACGCCGATGCCATCGTGCGTATCGAGCACGGTGACGGCGTTGTTCGGGCGGATTTCGGTCCAGTGGACCACGGGTTCCACGTGACCGGTGAACAGCGAGTGCAGGAGCAGCGGAGGCAGGGCGAAGTCGTAGACGCGGTCCACCTTGGAGGCGATTTCAACCTGCTTCTTGTAGTAGCTATGCACCTCAATGAGAATTTCGAGGCCTCGCTTGACGCCTTCCTCGCGTAGGCGGGAGATGAGCTTGAACGTCTTCGGAGTCATGAAGCAGCTGGTGCTGGCTTCCTTGGCGCCATAGCCGACGGCGTCGAGGCGGATGTAGCTGACGTGAGAGGCGGCCATCTGGTCGAAAATCGACATGAGGTATTCCCAGCCCTCGTCGGAATCGGTGTCAATATCAACCTGCTGCGGGGTGAAGCTCACCCAGACCAAGCGCGTCTTGCCGGCGAACTTGTAGTGGGTGAACGGCAGGCCCGGACGCGGACGGTAGATGCCGGCCAGGTCCTCTTCGGTGGCGCCGTTCGGGAACACGGAGCTCATGGTCAGAAACATCGGGTAATACTCGGATTCCTCACCTTTTTCAAGCACATCTTGGAACTGCTTGGATTCCCAACTCATGTGGTTGACGATGGCGTCGACCATGATGTTGTGGGTCTTGGAGAGTTCGGCGACGTCGTCCCAGCTGCCGAGACGTTCGTCGACTTTGGTATGGTCGATCGGGTCGAAGCCTGCATCCGCACCATCGAACGGAGTGAAGAACGGCAGGATATGCACGCCGTCATACACGCCGTCGAAGCGGGTGCGCAGGATGTCGGTCATCGAGCTAAGAGTGCCATCGCCGAGACGATCGGCGTATGTGATGAGTTGCACTTTGTTTTTCATGGGACCTCCCTTGGCTCATGGGCGCGGGTGCAATTTGCGTGCGCATCTGCCTGTTTGTTGTTTACGTATTTGCATACTCACGTATGTATCGAACCGGTTCGATATTACCTCGAAAGGGACGTCAATGTCCAGTCGCGCAGTGAAATGCGCGTGTCGAACCGATTAGATGCGGTGTTCTATGCAGCTTAGCCTGTCCGACTCCAATGTGTCCGATTGATAACGCCCGGTTTGTTGCGCATTTTGGTTGAGGCTTGAGTTGAGAGACATGGTCCGTCGTCCGGGTACGATTTCAGTCGCCAAACCAAATCAACCTATTTAGGAAGGCGACGGAACCATGCCGAATCAGATTCTACAGGTCGACGAGAACATGCTCGAGACGAAGCTGGACCGGTTGGTGTCGGAGAAGGTCGAACAGCTGTTGAACGCGATGCTGGACGCGGAGGCCGACGAGATCACGGGCGCGTGCAGGCGTTCGTATACGCTGGAATGCAAGACGAATGCGGCCAGACGCGCGCTCGAGGGCGAGCCCCTCGCCCGCGTGGCGCGCGACGCGGGTTGCACGCCGACGAGCGTGTACCAGTGGATGCGCCGCTACCGGAGCGAGGGGATACTGGGACTGATGGACAGGAGAAACGCGCCGATGCCGGCCGAACCGATGCCCGCGGCCGGCGATGACGTGGAGGAGCTGCGCCGGCAGGTGGAGGTCCTGCGGCTGGAGAACGCGGTGATGCGGGAGACGATCGATGTTTTAAAAGCCGACGACCCGCGCCTCGACCCGTCCATGCTGACGAACAGGGAGAGGACGCGGGTCGTCGACGCGATCAGGGGTGAATTCGGCCTGGCGGCCTGTCTGAAGGCCGTGGGGCTGAAACGCAGCACCTACTATTACGAGCGCGGCGCGATCGCCGCGGGCGACAGGTACGCCGTGCTGCGGGCCCGCGTCGCCGGCCTGTTCGAGCAGGGTGGGCGCGCATGGGGATACCGGACCATCCACCGCATGCTGCGCCTTGACGAGTCCGACCCGATCGTCGTCTCGGAGAAGGTCGTCAGGCGGATCATGCGCGAGGGGGCCATGCGGCCCGTGTACCTGAAGCGGCCGAAGCGGTGGAGCTCCTACGCCGGCGAGATCGGCGAGGCCCCGGCGAACCTCGTGGAGCGGGACTTCCACGCCGACGCGCCGAACATGCTGTGGGTCACGGACGTCACCCAGTTCACCATGGACGGGTACAAGTGCTGGCTTTCCCCGGTGGTCGACTGCTTCGACGGGATGGTGGTCTCCTGGACGATCGGCACGAGCCCCAACGCCGCCCTGGCCAACGGCATGCTTCGCGACGCGTGCGCCACGCCCAGGCCCGGCGAGACGCCGATCATCCACTCGGATTAAGCCGGGTTTGTTGTTAAGCCGGGGAACGGTTCGGGGTCTTGGTG
>OLQL01001838.1_pt1 | contig 16126 bp, 7 predicted proteins | sample 1672971 | NCBI WGS metagenome assembly OLQL01 (sample SAMEA3136742, study PRJEB25190) | human gut metagenome | biome: human gut; feature: human-associated habitat; material: faeces | place: Austria | collected 2013
TTCAGTATCATTTCTTTTGTTATAAATTTTACAAATAAAAAGAAATAACCGCCCCTAGCTACCAACTAAAGCGGTTATAACTTTAACTTCTATTGGGAGCGACCGTCTGTCGTTTCCCTCTTTTTGTATCTATAATATAACATAAAATCAAGCCGGTGTCAAGTCCGGACAAGTTGCATTCCCCCCGATAATATGCTAAAATATTCACGAGGGAAACCTTGGACGATAGGCGGTCAATTCATCTCCCGAAGTGCGAAAGCGCTTTGAAAGGAGGTGAAGCTGTGTACATAACGCTAAGTGATTTGATACAGATAGGAATATTTCTCACTGCTTTCACAGTTATGATGTTCACAATCATTTCTTTTAATAAAAAGAAATAACCGCCCCTATGTCGCAAACTGAAGGCGGTTATTCTTTAACTACCATTGGGAGCGACCGTCTGTCGTTTCCCTCTTTTTGTATCTATAATATAACATAAAATCAAGCCGGTGTCAAGTCCGGACAAGTTGCATTCCCCCCGATAATATGCTAAAATATTCACGAGGGAAACCTTGGACGATAGGCGGTCAATTCATCTCCCGAAGTGCGAAAGCACTTTGAAAGGAGGTGAAGCTGTGTACATAACGCTAAGTGATTTAACACAGATAGGAATATTTCTTACTGCTTTCACAGTTATGATATTCACAATCTTTTCTTTTAACAAAAAGAAATAACCGCCCTATGTTGCAAGCTGAAGGCGGCTATTCTTAAACCTAATTCAGGGAGCGACCGTCTGTCGTTTCCCTCTTTTTGTATCTATAATATAACACAAAATCAAGTCGGTGTCAAGTATGCCCTTGTCGGTATCTCTCAGTTCCCTCAGCGCAAAAGCAAGCCTGCGGTATCTCATATAATCCCTGAGCTTCATTCCCGATATTTCGCTGAATTTCCTTGAAACATAGTATTCCGAGTAGCCAAGCGTCTTCGACAGCCTGCCGAGCGTCAGCCTTTCGTCCTCGCCGCTTTTTATACACCTGTCTATGTCGTCAACAATATTCTGAATATTCATATACCATTCGTTTATCTCACTCATCTGTTTTTCTCCCTTACAGCCTTCTTCCGCCTTTCCGACTGAATTTATTTTGCCATAAAAGAGAAGCGTCCGCTTGATACGGCTTGCCGTTTTTACTGAAGGCAGCACAGTATTTTCATATCAGATCAAGATAAGTCTTGAGATCGCCGACAAACTGATTTCCGCACCGTGCAAGCTCACCGAGCACTCGATCGGTTCCTTTTTCGGTCGTATACCAGTTTTCTTTGGTGATGTTATAGCAATGTACGGGGCAGACCGTCATATCAACATTCGGGAAAGCCATTTGATACAGCATTAAGCATCGGCGAGCATGAAAGGCTTTACAAACAATTATACCGCTTTTTATCATTATGCCCTTTTCATCAACGGCTTTACGAGAAAGAAATGCGTTATCACGGGTATGCCCCGACTTGCTTTCTTCAATGATCGCAGTCTGCGGAACGCCGTTTTTTACGAGTACATCTGTAAAAAACTCGCAGTCTGACCGGTAATCGCCACTATAAATTTCCGCTTTTGAGCGGACGCCGTGCCATTTTTCCTCTTTAACGCTTACTCCTCCTGACGGGACTATCCAATCAGTCAAACCTTGTCGGTATAATTCTGCGGCATATTCGGGCTGTTCGGGGTGTGAGCCGCCCGGCAGAAAAATCGCATCGACCTTTTGAGGTTCTCCTGACACAAAGATATAATCTGAAATATCCGTGATGATCCGGTTTGGCATAGGGGTTCTCCTCTTAGTTTTTTTGTAAAAGAAAAATGCGTGATCGATACAGCTTGCTGTTTTTACTACTCTTCCGGCGTAAAGAACACATTCCCGTCATCGTCGGTCGTAAACACCGTGAAGCCGGTATAGCACACATTTCCGTAAATGTCGTTTATAACAAAACTGTATCTGTAGTCGCCTGCAGGCAGATTGACAAACTCTATCATATTGTCGCCGCTGTAGGTGCATTCATCACCCTCCGCCTTGCCTGCAAAGTTACCCTCGCTGTCGTAGGTGTTGAATATCGGCACTATGACATCTCCCTCTTTAAGCGGAACAACGCTTCTTGCCGACTCGCCGTTTTCGTTTACACCGTCCCATGTTCCAAGCGCCGTTATGTCATACGCATTGCCGTCCTGCGTCATAGCTATACGCAGATTTGTTTCCTTGCCGTTGAGCTTTATAGGTGATGTGTATACCGAGCTGTTTCCGTTCTTCTCCACTATGAACATAGGGATAAGATTATTCTCAATCATATACCACTGCCCGCTGAAATTATCCTCGACCAGTCCTGATGAGAAATCGACCTTTGTACTCTGGTCAACACCGAATTCGATAAGCTCACCCGTTTCTTCGTCAACACGGTAAACCGAGCAGTTTACGCTCGCAAGGTTGTTTATAGTATCGTCCGTAACATTGAAGTAGAACGTTCCCTCATCGTCAAGCACAGGTCCGACATCTATCTGCACACTGCTCTTATCACCGCAGAAGCCCATATTGTCGGTCTTGTTGTTGTAATGCTCCCAGTTGCTCTCATAGTCGGAATAATCCCCGTCGCTCCAGTACACCGCACCGTCCGCAAGCCATGTTTTTTCACCGCTGTACCCGTCCGTACTGCCGTTTTGTGCGCCGTATGCGATTCTGTCAACAAACGTCATATAGTACGGGCTTACGCACACCTTGCCGAATGTGGCAAGTTCGGCAGAGCCTGAAACGCCGAACGGATAGTAGGTCGAAAGCCCCGTTGAGCCGTCCTTGTCCTCGCCGCAGATGTTATACACTACCGCCTTTTCAAGTGCCGACATGACCTTGTCCGCCTTGTCACCCGATACCGTAGCCGCTATCATAGAGCCGAGATCCACCATGTTGGTATATCCCTCTGTATCGTTGTTACTGCCGTATGCTCTTACGTTATAGATGCTTCTTACCGCATTTGCAAGCAGTGCAGGGTCGGAAGAAATATCGTTCATTTCCTCAGCGGCGTCATTCACCGCCTTTACAAGTTCGTCTATTCGGCTGAGATCCGTTATCGAAAGCGTAGCCTCGCCGCCTGCGCCGATAGCCTCGCACGATGCCATAAAGCTGTCAGCGACCGTTTTTCCGAGTTCGGCTGTATCCGCTGTCGGATTACTTTCCATAAAGCCCGCTATCTCGGTATAATCCCAGCCGTAGCCCGGCTCCGTTTCCTCAGATGCAAACATATAGTCTGCGTGCGGAACAAGCATATTCGCTGTTTCGACCGTTGCCATAAGGCAAGCGTCAAAGCCGATGAACGCAAACTTATCCGTCATCTTATCGTATATCGATGTAAGCGCAGTGTCTATCTCCTCAAGCGACAGCGAATCGTTCTCGTTAAGCTCGTCAAAGCACACGCCGCTTATACTTCCTCCGCCGTGGTTCCAGAAGATAAGCCCCATTTTAGCCGCCGCATAGTTTTCTATACCCCAGCCGAGAAAATCGACAAGCACGTCCTCCTTGCCCATATTGACAGATTCTTTTTCTTCGATAAGGCTTATTTCTCCGCCCGTTACAACATAACGCTGTGTCTTTTCGGCAGAGATGCCGTATGTATCCGCCCACGCTCCCGCACCGCCCGTCTGAATGACGAACTTCACGTTCTCGCTTTTTGACCCTGCGATCATTTCCTCAATGTCGCCGCTCGCAAGCCCGTTCTCGCTTTCAAGGTCGCTTCCGCACATATACACGAATACCGTCTGCGTGCCGTCCTCGCCCATAGGCTTTTCGGCTTCACGCTGTTTTCTCGTAATGCTTATCCCGTCCGAGCCGCTGAACGTCAGCTTTGACGCACGACTGCCCGTAACACTTCCCTCATATTTATTATCACTGTCTTCACTGCTTTCCGAATTGCCGCCGTCACTCGTCTGCCTGTTGTCGCTTGCCGTGCTGTCGGAAATCTCCTCCTCATCGTCAAGACAACCGCTTGAAAGCACAGCCGTTGCAAGTACCGATACCGCAAGCAGTGCCCGTAATATCTTTTCACTTGTTTTTCTCATAAGCTCTCCTTTTCTCTTAGCCGTAATTATAACCATATTCTCACATATTAATTATAATCGTTTTTCTCGGCAATTGCAACGAAAAGGCACAAAAGGCATTTATTCGGCTGAAAACGGTAATCCCCCTCGCCGCCCTAAACTTCCAAAACCGCACTATCCCTCTCACTTTTCGTAATGCTAACATCTGTATTCTCCGATATGATTCTGTATCCGCACTATCCCGCCCACTCCACTACGAATATTCCTACAATTCATCACAACCGCATATAAACTGCAAACACCAAACTTGGCTTATAAACACTTTGCCGGTTTCGCAAAATGTAGCAAATCGCCAACATTCTTGGCTCCCTTGCCAAAGGGAGCTGGATTGCGACAAGACTTTTTCTTATTATAAATTGCAACATTATGCGATTTAATCAACGTTAATATCCGCTCAACCCTATCTGTCGCAAGACTGAGGGATCGTTCGCAACCACTGTCCCTCACCAACCCTTCCAAAACCTCGCCCTTTTTAGTAAGTCATAACTAACCTAATTTTTACAAAAAAATTTTCAAAAACCTCTTGACAAATGCCGAAGTATCGGTTATAATAAAACCAACAAATCAGTAAACGTTACTGATTTCGCTAAAAACAATAAGAAAATAATGATTTTATCACTATGAAAGGATAGGTAATTTACTATGAAAAAGTGGGTATGTCCGGTATGCGGTTACGTTCATGAGGGAGATACACCTCCCGAGTTCTGCCCCCAGTGCAAGGTTCCCGGCAGCAAGTTCATAGAGCTTAAGGAAAGCGAAAAGCTTGTATTTGCAGACGAGCACAAGGTAGGCATTGCAAAGGCAGTTGAGGATGAAGAGATCATCGCAGGCTTAAAGGCAAACTTTGAGGGCGAATGCACAGAGGTAGGTATGTATCTCGCTATGGCAAGAGCCGCTCACAGAGAAGGTTACCCCGAGGTAGGCCTTTACTATGAAAAGGCAGCTTGGGAAGAGGCTGAACACGCTGCAAAGTTCGCAGAGCTTTTAGGCGATGTTGTAAGCGCATCGACTAAGGAAAACCTTGAAAAGAGAGTTGCCGCAGAGCACGGCGCTACACAGGGCAAGCTCGACCTCGCTAAGAGAGCAAAGCAGTTGAATCTTGACGCTATCCACGACACAGTTCACGAGATGGCTAAGGACGAAGCCCGTCACGGTAAGGCTTTCGAGGGTCTGCTGAACAGATACTTCAAGTAAGCGGCGGCTGTGAGCCGCACCAAATTCGCCGTTTCGGCTGTTTCAGTTCGGCTAAGGTTACGTTACCGGCGGATATTAACGTTATAATTATGCAAATCGAGCCGTAAGCACTCTTGCTTACGGCTCAGTTTGTTCTTATAGTAAAAACGCATCTGATACACAAAAAAGAACACCGGTCGCCCGGTGTTCTCTTTTTTTACTGTCAGCTTATTTGGCTGTCTTCACATTTGCATAAGTATAAGTGCTTGTATTTGCACCCTTATAAGACGCAATCCTTACCTTATACACGCTTCCGGCCCTGAGTCCGCCAATAGTGACAGTAGCATTCGTACTGCCCTTTAACGTCTTTTTGACCCACTTGCCGCCTTTGTAAATTTCAACCTTATATCCGTCTGCACTGGCGTTTTTACCCCACTTAACGGTTATCGAGTTTCTTTTTGCCGATACAACCTTGATATTGGTTACCGGTGAAAGCACTGCAGTAACCGTAGTATAGCTGTAATCGCCGTACAGATTGTCCTTATACGCTCTTACCCTTACTTTATATGTGATGTAAGGTGTAAGTCCGCCAAGCACAGCCTTTGCTGTCTTATTATCGGTTATGGTCTTTTTGACCCACTTACCGCCGATATAATATTCTACGTTATATCCGTCAGCGTTCGCATCCGCATTCCATATAACTACTGCCTTTGAGTCAACTGCGCTCTTTACCTTAAGACCGCTGACCTTTGTCGGAGCGGTAGTGATATAAATATCGTCGAATGCAATCTCAAGCTCACCCTTATAAGCCTTTATTCTGACCTTGTAGGTTTTGTAGCCCTTAAGCGAGCCTATTGTAACGGTAGTTTTTTTATTGCCGGTCAGCGTCTTTTCATTCCACTTACCGTCTGCATAGTACTGAACGGTATAACCGTCCGCACTTTCGTTCTTATCCCATTTAAGCGTAAACGAAGAAGATGTGACTGTCTGCGTAATACCAGTAACTTTTGACGGGAGCGTATCGATATAGCCGTATGTATACGAGCTGTAAAGGTCACCCTTATATGCGCTTACCCTTACTTTATATCGTGTTCCTGCACAAAGTCCGTCTATAACCGCCGATATATTATTGTTGCCGGTAACAGTCTTTGCAGACCACTGATTATTAATGTACCACTCTACCTTGTAGCCGTCCGCTCTGGCGTTTCTGCTCCAGCTTATTCTTACCGTTTCATCGGTAGCCTTCACCGTATTTATATTCCATACGGGAGAAGGAACAGTATCAACATAGAAACATCTGAATTTGGCGGTGAATCTTCCTGCATAAGCCGCTATCCTTACCTTATATTTAAGGCCTGCAGAAAGACCGCTCAGCTTTGCCGCTACTCTGTCGCCGTCCGTGCTGAAGCCTATCTGCTTCCACTGATTGCCGACATAGCATTCGATATAATATCCGTCAACGCCGCTTATATTCTTCCAGCTTATATCGACTTCATTGTATGTTGTCTTTTCAACCGCTATTTCTTCCACATCGGGAATAGGCTTTACGGGAACACGGTTTCCGATATATGAATCCTTACATCTTGTGCATTCAAATACGCTGTAGCCTTCGTTGCGATAGTCAGGCTCAACTACTTTGATTACAACATAGTCGTGACCGAGAGGTTCGCCATACTCCGCACCGCATATTTCACACTTTGCCTTTTCGGTGCAGGTAGCCTCTCCTCCGGAATGCTCACATTCGGTTATCGTAGCCGTTACAACGTCCGACTTCATCGAAACTCCCGCCGTTGTAGCATTGCTGTAGGTAAGACGGCAGTAGTACCTGCCCGTTGTGAGATTTTCGAGCGACAGCTTTCTGTCTGTAGCGCCCTCTATCACTGTTTCGTAGCCGTTTTCATCAATGGCGATCCACTGATAAGCAACTTTTGCGTCAACCTCGTTTGAATACCACGGCTCTGCATTTATTTGAAGTGACGGTATACCGTCGGGATAATAACCGTTGGTGTAATATACAGTATCAATCGGCTTGATTATCTGCATCGGACACAACCGTACCGTAAGTCCGTTTGTCGATGATGCCGTTGCCTTATTAAGACTGTATATATCTATCCACTCTTTTGTTTCTCTGTCCTGTACCCAGAAGCCGTGATCGATATAATCGGCTATCACCTTATCACTGACCGTAGTTACGATTTCGGCAAACCCACCTGACGAAATGGATACATTACCGCCGTTTATAGTAAGGCAATTTATATTGTTGGAGGCCATTGTAACATTTCCGCCGTTTATGGTCACATTGCTGCCTGTAGCAAGCCCCTCAAATGTGACATCACCGCCCTGCACTATAAATGCGTCTTGATTCTCAAACGCTGTCACCGCACAACGTCCCGTAACCGTCAGCTTTGCCTTGCCGTTTATGATGATCGGACGTGAGAACGCTGTACGAACTGCGTACTTGAGCGTGAAGTTACCTTCGGTTATGATTAACTGACCGCCGTATCCGTTCTTGTTATAAAGCGGATATAAGGTACAGCCCTCGTTTTCGCTCTTCTGAGCGTCTTTCGCAGCCTCGTCAAGATTGTTATAATACCTGACATCGTCGCCCTTTGTTATCTTTGCATTGAACTTGCTCTCGCATATCTCGCAATATGTCGGCTCAGTAATGTTGCCTGCGGTTTCCTTGTCCGCTGTAGGATCGACCACCTGAGAATGATCACAGTCAACAAGGTCTATGCTTACAGTGTTCGACTTTATTTCATAGCCGTCATCGGTAATAACTACGAAGTATATCTTGGCAGCAACGCTGTTGCCCGCCTTATCAATTATTTCGTCTGCCGACAATTTAGCGTCCTTTACAAGTGCGCTTAAGCTGCTATAAATTATATCTCCGCTTACATAGGAGTTTATACCGTATCTCTTACTTACATACGAGTCGTTCAGGTTCGAGCCGTGAGCAAGAGCAAGGTTGAACTTCAGCGTGGGGTTTGCGTTGCTGTTGCGATACAGCTTGTTTATTTTTGTGCTAAGCGTTGCGCTCTTTATCGGCGCTTCTTCTACATTCACCGGTTTATTGTCGTTATTCACACTGCTATAAACGCTCTCTGCACGTTCTGCAATTGAAAGCCATGCACCGCCGTCCTTTTTATATGCATAACCGTCAGCCAAAACAGATTCAAGACTGCCGTTTGCTATCTCGATGTTGTAGAATTTACCGCCGCTGATTTTTGCTTTAGCGTTACCTATAATGGTCAGAGCGTCTATAACGCCGCCGCCTATTTCTGCGTCGCCGTCTATGTAAACCATCACCGATGTGAATTCACCGCCGTTGATGATTAACTTTGAGTTTGCGTAAGCTTTAATAGGCATCCGCATTTTGCCATCGCCGCCTACGGTAAACATACCGCCGTCGGATACTTCTACAGGTGCGTTGAAAGCAAAAGTGCCACCCAGTTTTTTACCGTTCAGTTCAAGCGTTACATTGCCCATAACGGTAATCTCCTGTGTACGTTCGCTGTCTGTAATATCCTTATACAGCGTTACTGTAGCCGTACCTATCTCATTAGCCTTGTCAAAAGCGTCGCATATATTGCTGAACAGCTCTGTCTTTTCGCCGCCGTCAACCGTATAGCTTACGCTTGCGGCAAACTCAGAGTTACAGTATTTGCATATACCGCCCTCATTAAAGGCATAACTGCCGTCCTCATTCTTATGCTCGCACTTGGTAAACAGATAATAGCTTACAGTTTTGTTTTCGGAGTCAAAATTATTTTTTTCGGCTATATCGCTGTATAATAAAGCCTTTGCTGTTTTCTCAGCAGTCGGATCTGTCGGATTGTCGTAGCTTATCACACGCACACCGCTTGCGATTACGTCCTTTAATTTAAACTGTCCGAGATAGACATTGCCGTAAGTACCTCCGCCTATAGTAAGCTTTACATCAGTTGCGTCTTCGCTTACAAATAAATTATCAGCACCCACATAACTGTCAGCATTGACACCTTCGCTGACAGTTACGGTACCGCCTGATATAGCAATACTATCAAATCCGGCGCTTGAGCCCTCAGGTAATGTAAGAGATCCGCTCTTCACATTAACCTTGCACCTGATGAACATATCGCCTTCAGCAATAACATCCGCACCGTCAATAGTTATTTTCCCTGCGTAAGGACCGAGGACATAATTATTATTCGTTGTGGCAGTGGCAATCGTAAACTTACCGTTTGACAGCGTAACCTCACTATTGATCTTACCGCTTGTTACAAGAGTGAAAACACAGCCCTTGTTTTCAGCCTTATCGGCATATAATAAGCCTTCCTCAATGCTGTCAAAATATTCGTTAGTAGTACCGTCGGCTGATGTCACCTTTGCATAAAGCACAGCACCGCACGCACACTTTGTATTTGTTTCGTTGTATGTATGAGTATGCTTTACAACCGTGACATTTGTAAGTCTTCCGCCGATTGTCTTCGCACTGCCGTCAACTATACTTTCGGGGAGATGTGTGACACTGTTTAAGGTCGCAAATGCATAACCCTTTGCAAGCAGAGTGTTTACAGGTGTGCTGTTGCTTTCCTCGCCGCAGATGGTGTTGTACCTTCCGCCGTATAAAGCTACACCGCTTGCGCTTAAAATGTAAACATTATCAAATATGCCGCCGTATATTTCGACACACTTAGCACTGTTAATGACTAAATTGAGTACATCTGCGGCTGAACTGCCGCCGTCTGCAGTACCGTTTATAAGCGTACCGCCGTTTACACTAAAAGGTGCGTCTATGCATCCGTAGTAGGTGCTTTTCCTGCTGTCCTTAAGGTACAGCACACCACCGTTATTTACACTTATATCCGCCTCTCCGCCGAGTGAATATCCGTTCACATCGACAGTAACCGTTGTATTGCCGATATCTACGCTCTGTGTTATCTCGCAGTGCTTATACAATGTCAGCGTACAACCGCTGTTTTCCGCCGATAATGCCGCAACAAAAGCGTTGTCTATATTATCGAAATACTTTGCTGTTCCCACGCCCGAAACGCCCGCAGTAAGCTGATATTTGCAGGTAGGGCATACACCCGTTTTGCTGTCAACATCCGTATGACCGCACCGCTTACCGCAAATCGTACACTTGCCCGTTGTGCTGTCGTAACTGTGATCTTCATGTGATGTTACAAAAACAGTTGCAAGACCGTCTTTCAACAGTGTTTTTGAGCCGTCTATCGGCTCAGCATTGGGATACTTCATAAACATACGGTTCTCAGCCAACAAAGTCAGTATTTCTGCGTTTGCTCTGTCCCCGCCGCCGTTATAGCATATTTTTTTGAAAGTTCCGCCGTGAAGAATTACGTCACTGCTTGCATCGTTTATATTGAGTGTTATGTCGAGTGAATAATAGCAGTCAAATGTACCTGCACCTACCGACACAGTTCCCATAGCGCCGCAGTTTTCGTCAAATGTCAGCTTACCGCCGTTCGCTACATTGAAATCGCCATAAATACTATTATTTTTTCCCGATCCCGTAACGGTTATATCTCCCGAAACAGTTAACGTACCTACATTGGCTTTCTCAGCGATCCACAGCGTGAACTTACCGCTGAGTGTTGTATAGCTGCCTGTATAATTCTTGTATACTCTTAATGTACAGCCGGTGTTTGCGTCACTGTCAGCCGCTTCAAAAGCCGCTCCCATCTCATTTTCTTCATAAACAGAAGCTACAGCCCCGTCCTTTACGATAACAGCCGCATACTGATATTCACACTCTGTACACTTGCCCGTTTTGCTGTCAACATCGCTGTGAGGGCAAACATATCCGCAGCCGCACTCGCCGTCAACATAGGTATGGCTGTGGTCTTTGATTGTCAGCGTTTCACTGCTTGATATTTCCTTAACATTTGCATTGAAAAGAGTTCCGTCAGTCTTGAAGAAAGCCTTACCCTCGCCGAGCATATCGTATAATGTCTTGCTGTCCCTGGCGTAAAGTCCGGCTTGATATGCACCGGCTTTCAATATAACCGTACTCGAATCATATACATAGATCGAAGTGTCTAAAACTACATCGCCGTCTATTATAAGCGTACCGCCGGCGTATGAAGCGTCGCTTGTCGGATATACATTACAACCGAGCATAACCGGATTGCCGCTGTTTTTGATTGTAAGCTTTCCGTTTTTGCAAGGAGTAATACTCCGGATATTTAATCTGCGTCCGTTTAAGTCAATTGTAAGTTCTCCGTATAAGTCATACTGAGCGCTTGGTTTAGAATAATCCTTAAACAGCTTTATCGTACCGCTTCCGTTGTATTCATTCAGTAAAGAGTCAAGCTCATCGGTATCTACATACTTTAAGCTTCCGTTCTTGTCTGTATAGAGTGCGACAGACACAACCGCACCGCAGATTGAGCAGATGCCGGTGTCCGTGTTTATATCACCGCCATGCTCGCAGGGCTTTCCGCACTCCTCGCACTTGCCTGTTCCATCGCTGTATTTGTGGTCAGCGTCAGTATGCTCAACAACAGTAAGCGCAACGGAATAACCCATACTTCCATATTCTTTATAAAGATCAAGATAATTGCCGTTATCGTCACGTTGCAGTGCCTGCCGGGTAACATCAAGAAGATTGCCTAATTTCAGAGCGCCGGAATTGTTTTGGCGATGATATGTCAGCCCACCTAACTTCATTCCCGTAGCAAGCTTTACAGATGTCGTTGTAGTTCCGTCATCAGCCACTGATGCTATCACAGTCAACTGCTCTGTAGTTACTTTTGCGCCATCGTTTACAGCAAGCCGTGCACTGTCCTCAACAAAAATTGTATTAAATTCTACATTTGCTTCGCTGTCAATTATGAATGATCCGCCGCCTTTGCGAACATACACCTGCGTAACATAACTGCCCGCTGTGCCGGTTAATGTAAGCGTGACGTCTTTGTTGACCCCAAGTTTGTTGACCCCAAGCTTGATATTGTTCAGCTTGTGACCGTTAAGGTCGATCATAACATTGTGTTTTACATCTATAGTATCTAAAATTGCAGTTGCCGCTGCATCGCCGATATCCTGATAGATCTTAACATAGTTTCCGGTATCGGCAGTAACACTGTCAAGGCAGTCTGCGAGCGTGTCATAGCCTGTCGGCGCATTGCCGTCTGTGCTGATTGTAGCAACAAACTGATGCGCACACTCGTTACACTTACCCGTGTCAATATCAATATTGCTGTGATCACATAACGCTCCGCAGTTTGTGCATTTACCGTCGGAATAACCGTTTTCATGTGCACATTCTTTATATGTAAATGTAAATTTTTCTGTAACAGTTTCTGTGCTGTCACCGTCTGAATAGGTTATATCGCAATACAGAACATAATTTCCGGCAGGAATATTATCCGCAAGCTTGAATTCGCCGTTGCTTCCGGATACTGCCGCACCGAGCTCATCTGCACTGTATGCACTGTTCGTACTGTACCAGTTATAGCTTATGCTTTCACTGTCAACCGTATAGGTGCTTACAAGCTTGTAATTGTCCTTCTCTTCCTGCGAAGTGTTTGTATAGAAAACCGTTCTGTTTGTGTTGTCACCCTGTGTAACCTTGTTGAAACGGTTTGCATTCGACTTTACCTGAACGGTATTGGATACAATATCTCCGCACTTTATTGTAAGAGTATTATCAGTGTCGTATGTAGTCGAAAACTCGGTATCGCAGACCATGCACACCCAGCCGTAATCGGTCTTGATTATGCTTGCTGATAAATCGGGTTCATCGCCGCCGAAATAGCCTCTTGCGTCTGCAAACTCTTCATCGCTCATATTCTTCAGAGTAATATCAAAGTAAACCGTACCCTTGAGCTTGGTATCAGTCATGCCTTCAATTATTTCATACTCTTCCGTCTTGAATATTCCTGTCTGCTTTCCGAGTATTATACGGGGAAAAGTATCAGGCTTTATAACTACCGTCTTAGCGTCCGCTCCGCCAATCTCATAATAGCCGCTGTTATACTTGACCTCGCCTGTCACAGCACTTTCCGAAGCCTTGAACTCGGTCGAGCCCTTTATTACAAATTCATTCTCGTCTATTGTCGGTACAGTTTGACCGATAGCGTATGAACCGCCCGTAGTGTATACCGAGCCTGTACCGCTCATTATAAGGTTTACTTTCGTAAATGCCATACTTAGCACCATAAGCAGTGACCTTACCGCCGCTTATTTCGGCATCCATTCCGTCGCCGTTGTTTCCGCTGTAGTATATTCCGACTCTTGCTGCATTGCCTTCAGGCACAGTAATACTGCCGTTTTCGCTGACGGAAATTTTGTCACCGAAATTACTGGTAAGCAATATTGCACTGTTTAACGTAGATTCATTAGCACAACCTACTGCAGTAAGACTGCCGTTGCCGTCAACAGTAATGCCGCCGCTGACATTGACAGCCACACCCTCAAAAGATGCAGTTGTCGCATTTGCGTTCAGCACACCGTCATTATGTATTTCAAGCGAATTTGTCTTTACAGTACCTGTTGCGTTTACTGTACCGCCGTTCAGGATTATTGATCCGCCGAGAGAGCGTGCCATACTGTCTGTAGAGCGGTTCTCTGCATTCAGCACACCGTCGCCGCTGATCGTCATTGTGCCGTCACAATTGACCTCTTTATTATTTACGGCACTGAGAACGTATGTATCGCTTTCGAGGGTATCGGTCTGTACGATAGTGTTTTCACCGTTCAGCACTATTTTCGTACCGTCAGGGACTGTTACGACGCTCATCATATTCTCTTCTGTTGTCGCCTGAATGTTCACTCCGTTAAGCGTCAGCGTCTTTGTGTCATGATCCCAACTCCAGCCGACACCGTTTTCGTCCGCCGTCTTTTCTCTGAAATCAAGCGGTGTCGTGATGACATTGCTCTCGCCGTCATGCGTATGTGCCTCGCCCTCGGCAAATGCCGATAACGGTACAGCCGTCAGCGTCATTGCCGCAGACAGCACCGCACTTATGAGCCGTACAAATTTTTTCTTCATGTTTTTCCTCCTGTAGATTTACCCGTGCTTACGCCATGCACCTGCACTTATGCAGTGCCTCCTTCAGCTTTTCAAGCGGTATCGGCTTCTTGTGGAAATAGGTACAGCCAAGCCTGTATGACTGCGCCCCGAATCCCTCATCGTCCGACAGCCATATTACAGGCGTATCCCCGTCGGCATTCTTTGCCGCAATAACGCCCTCCATACCGTCCGCTCCGTCGGCAAGCACGATTATAAGGTCAGCCGTCTTACACTCCTTCGCAAAGCTCTCATACCTCTGACATACCCTGTAGGCAATTCGTCGATATGCCGCCGTTGCGATTTGTGTTATTTTCGCTTTCAGTATCTCCGCCTCGTTTGCGGTATCGTAACCGCAGATGAGCATACTTCTCCCCTTATAATTTTATAATTATATCATAACTCATTTGCTTTGTGATTTCAACTTTTTGGCACGAACGGTTGTTATAACGGCACGAACGGTCATAAATGCGGCACATAATACAAACAACCGGTGCCCTACAGACACCGGTCAAGTGAAATATATCGCCAAGCACTATCCCTTCGCCCTGCACCACATTCTTGGCTCCCTTGAGTAAAGGGAGCTGGATTGCGACAAGGCTACTTCTTATCATAAATTGCCTTGCTCAGCGATTCAAGTATATTTAATATCCTCTCAACCTTATCTGTCGCAAGACTGAGGGATTGCCACACCCCTCGCCCCACCCAACCCTCCCAAACCCGCTCTATTCCTTTCGCTTTTCGTAGGGGAGGAGCTCGCTCCTCCCGTTGCACCAATCCTTGTTGCTTCCACTAATCTTTGCAAAAGAACACTTATCACTTGCCTCGCTCGCCCCTCCCGTTGCACCTAATACCGCCATCCCCCACAACCATTGCAAAATCATAACCGCCCCTCTCCCCGCACCACGTCCTTGCCTCCCTTGTTAAAGGTGAGGTGCTGTTGCCCGAAAAAAATTCGGGCGACTACCGGAGGGATTGCTTTACACCCACCAACCTCTCAATCCCCACAACCTTCTCAAAAGCACAACACCCTCTCTCCCCGTACCAACACTCTTGCCTCCCTTGTTAAAGGGAGGTGGATTGACGGCACGACACAAACTTTTGCTTTGTTGCTTTCTGTTTGCGATACGCCTGCCTTTTCAATTTCTCAAACTTTTTGCCGTCAAGACGGAGGGATTGCCTCATCACCATCCCTCGCTTGCACCAACCCTCCCAATCCCGCACTATCCCTTGCTCCGCACCACGTCCTTGCCTCCCCTCGAAAAAGGGGAGGTGGCACGGCTGTAGAGGTTTTTCGGCTTGCTGTACAGTATTCAGATAGTCCTACCTTTACAATTCTGAAACTATTCCGAGCCGTGACGGTGGGGATTGAAATTGATAGGAGTACTATCTTCAAATCTTCTAAGCAAACACAATCCCCACCGTCTTGACGGCAAAAAGTATAGCAATTTTGGAAACAGTCCGGTAAATTACAAAATGAAGATGATGTAGAATAACGGTTTTGCAATGCCGTCAAGCCACCTCCCCTTTTTCGAGGGGAGGCAAGTTTAGCACGGGGCGAAGCGGTTGATGTGCTTTTGAGAAGGTTGTGGGGATAGAGAGGTTCGATGGGTGTAAGGCAATCCCTCCGTCTTGAAGGCAGAAAAGTTTGATAAATAAAAAAGGTGGGCGTGTCACAAACAGAAAGCAACAATATCAAGGCTTGTGCCTTGCCGTCAAGCCACCTCCCTTTGACAAGGGAGGCAAGGACGTGGTGCGGGGCAAGGGATAGTGCGGGTTTGGAAAGGTTGGTGGAGTGACAATCCCTCCGGTAGTCGCCCGAATTTTTTCGG
>OLQL01001859.1_pt1 | contig 15987 bp, 9 predicted proteins | sample 1672971 | NCBI WGS metagenome assembly OLQL01 (sample SAMEA3136742, study PRJEB25190) | human gut metagenome | biome: human gut; feature: human-associated habitat; material: faeces | place: Austria | collected 2013
CCGCACCGATGCCGCCAGCGAGCGGCTGGGCCGCACGCTGGCCGAACACATGCTGGCCGAGGTCTACGAACGCCTGCTGGACCGCTATGCCGCCTCGCCGCAGCAACGCTACGAGGCCCTGACGGAGCGTTGTCCCGACGTGTTGCAACTCGTTCCCCTGCGGGAGCTGGCCTCCTATCTGGGTGTGCGTCCCGAGACGCTGAGCCGTATCCGCCGCCGTGTCCGCTGATTTCTTGATCTGTGTCAACGCTTTTTCCGGGCGGAACCGTTAACTTTGTTTCCATGAAACGAGCGATTGTCATCGGGGCCACTTCCGGTATCGGCCGGGCGTTGGCCGAACGCCTTGCGGCCGAAGGATACCGGGTCGGCGTGACCGGGCGGCGCGAGGCGCTGCTGGAGGAACTGGCGGCCACCCGTCCGGACAGTTTTTGTTACGCCGCGGCCGACATTATGGATCCTGCCGCCGCCTGTGCGGCGCTGGAACGCCTCGCCGGAGAGCTGGGCGGCCTGGATTTGTGCGTGGTCAGCGCCGGAACCGGCGACCTGAATCCCGGACTGGACTATGCGCTGGAAGAACCGGCCATCCGAACCAACGTCGTGGGCTGGACCGCGGCGGTCGACTGGGCCTACGGCCGTTTCGAAGGGCAGGGCGGCGGCCATCTGGTCGTCATCACGTCGGTCGGGGGCCTGCGCGGCGGCGGTGCTGCTCCGGCTTACAACGCCTCGAAAGCCTATCAGATCAACTATGCCGAGGGCCTGCGGCAGCGGGCTGCGAAATCCGGACTGCCCCTCCCGGTGACCGACATCCGTCCGGGATTCGTCGCGACGGAGATGGCCAAGGGCGAGGGGCTGTTCTGGGTGATGCCCGTCGACCGGGCCGTGGAGGGGATCGTGCGGGCCATACGCCGCCGCAGCCGCGTGGCGGTCGTCACGCGCCGCTGGCGGATCGTCGCGTGGCTGATCCGGCACATGCCGGAGTGTATTTACCGTAAAATGGGATGATGATGAACGGATGGTTTCTGGCGGCCGGAACGCTGCTCGCCGCCGCATTCTTCGTACATGTGTTTTCGGGCAACCGCTTCTACTCGGAGGCGCGCCCCGACGCGGCGACGGCCCCTTCACGGGCTTACGAGGCGTGGCTGATGGGCCGCTGCGGCTTTCAGATGATCTCCGTGGACCTGGCGCTGGCCGCGACGTTCGTGCTCCTGCTGGGAACGGGCGCCCTGCCGCGCAACTTCGCGCTCGAACTTCTGTTGCTGTTGGTGTTCGGCGGCTGGTGCGTCTTCTGGCTGGTGGCGCTGCTGTGTGAAAAAGCCGGGGGACGCCGTTACCTCCGGCTGTGCCACTGGGCGCTGTTTCTCGTGCTGTTCGGTCTGGTGCTGGGCGGCATGCTCGGGTAAGCCTACTCCTCCTCTTCGTAATAGACTTTGTAGAATTTGCCCTTCTCGTCCTCGCCCTGCTCCAGCAGGTTGCGGTTGCCGTGGACGTAGATGTGGAAATTGCGGTCGAGCTTGATGACGCTCTTGTACGACCGCGCCTGCTTCCTGACGGCCGAATCCGAGATGCCGAATTCGTCTTCGATGCGGATGTCGCGGTCCTGCTCGTACTCCTGACGGAAGCGCGAGAAACTCTCCACGACCTCCGGCTGGCGGATCACCTTCTCCGAAAAATCGTCCATCGAAAAGCTCTCCTGCTCCTGGAAATACTTCATCGTCTCGTTGAGCATCTCGGCCTGGTCGGCCTTCGACACGTCGAACTCCTTCGAGAGGTGCTTCGTGACGTATTTCTTGCACATCGCCAGCGTGTTGTGCGTATTGTGGTAGTTGTCCTGCCGTTGGCGCACGCGCAGGAAATCGTCGATCCAGTAGCGAGCCTCGGTGCGGTTGGTGTTGTCGACGACGAAGACCGCGAATCCCTGTTCGCGTTCCGTGTTGAAAATGACGGCTCCCTTGTCCAGGCGTTTGATGTCGATGCCTTCGCGGGCCGCGATGTGCACGCCCCCGGTCTGCTGTTCGACGTCGAGGAACGTGTCGCGCGTCTCGGACTTGAACAACCCCAGCGCGTCGCAGCGTTCGCCGCCGAAACTGCAATCCGAAAAGTAGGCCGCATAAAATTCGCCGCTTTTGATCTGCGGGTGCATGCCGCTCTCGTAGAGGTGCTTGGCGAGGCTCACCGAATGTTCGAGGAGCGCCTCCGGGTCGTCGAAGATCCTGCATGCGAAGTTCCAGACCTCGTTGCACCCGAGGTCGGTCTCGTGGTAGAGGTTGTAGCACTCCTCGCTCTTGAAGCCGCCGAGGAAATAGGCCGTGAGCGTGCGCATCAGCCCTTCGTCGGCCACCTGCGCCGAGAGTTCGGGCGAGACCGTCAGGGGTTCGTCCTTCGATTTGTTGCCGACGACGTGTACGGCCAGCGCTTCGATGCGCGTATCTTCGGTGTATAGCATGTTCGGGATCGTTTAACGGACGGCAAAGATGCGCATTTTTTGCCTTCCGGGCAAGTCCTGCGGCCGATAAAAAGGCCGGAACTCCGTTGCGGAGTCCCGGCCTCGGCCGTGTGGCGCGGCTTATAGGCGGGTCGCGGGCGCGATCTTCAGGCGGAACGTGTAGTCGGCGTAGGGAACCCGGTATTCGGGCAGCGGCAGCGCGCCCCACGAGTTGACGCACGCCAGTCCGTACTGCACCTTGTCGAGGCATACCGACACGCACTTCTGCTTTTCGACCTCGGGCGAATGCCCCTGCCGTTTTGCCGGGCCTTCGTCGAGCGACTCCTGCGAGTAGTGGAGCGCCGAGGCGGAGAACGGAGCGTCGGAGGTCACCGTGAGGCCCCGTCCGCCGATGTCCGCGAGGTGCCACCAGCGCAGGTCGCTCTTCGTGCCGGTCTCCTGCGGGCGGATGTAGGGGTAGAACTGCTCGTCGACGCTCTGGCGGTAGAGTCCCACGAAGGCCGACGATTTGCGGTCGGCGTAGTTCTCGCCCGGGCCGCGGCCGTAGTATTGCAGGCGGTCGAACGCCTCGGGCATTTCGAAGCGCATGCCGAAGCGGAACATGTCGGGAACTTCGGCCCCCGGCGTGGCGTGCAGCGACTGTGCGATCATGACGGCACCCGTGTTGTCGACGGCGTATTCGATCTCCAGCGCGGCCTGCACCCCGGGCATTTCATAGCCGGCCTTCACCGTGACGATGCCGTCGGCCTCCGCGTGGGTGAGGCTCTTGAGTTTCATTTCCGGTTGTTTCCAGACGGCCATTTTGTGTTGCAGGCCGGCGCCGAAGTCGTTGTCGGTCGGCGCGCGCCAGAAGTTGGGACGCAGCGTGGAGCCGTCGGCCAGCAGGTCGAGTCCGCGGGCCTCGTAGCGGGTGATGAAGCCCATCTTGCGGCTGAAGTCGAGCCGTACGCCGTTGCCCGCGACGATCAGGTAGTCGGTATGGTTGTCGGCAACGGCGAGCCGCTCCCCTTCGGCTGCGGATTTCGCCGCGGGGGCTGCGAAGGCGTATTCGCGGATCGGCAGCTGGGCGCGCGCCGCGGTGTGGCCCGCGGGCAGGATGCCTTCGGCCGTCTTGAGCTTGTAGGCCACGTCGAGCAGCAGTTCGCCCGCGGCGGGCAGCGTGGCCGGATCGTAGGGGAGCGCGATGCGCACGTGCTGCTGCGGCGCGGCTTTCAGTCCGTCGACGACGCCCCGGCGGAGGGGCGTCCCGTCGCAGAGCACTTCCCAATGGAGGTCGTAGTTTTCGAGGCCGCGGAAGAAGTTTTCGTTGAGGACCTCGACCGTATTCTTCGCATCGCCGGCCCACGTCGTCCAGACCGACTGGTAGTAGTAGCGCACCTCCTCCATGTGGGGGTTCGGAATGCGGTCGGGACCGATCAGGCCGTTGTCGCAGAAGTTCTGGTCCGAGGGGTCGTAGGGGTTCCAGTCGCCTCCGTAGCCGTAGACCGTCACGCCGCCGCGGCCCTTCTTGCGCAGCGACTGGTCCACGAAATCCCAGATGAATCCGCCCTGGTATCCGGGTTCGCGGCGGATCAGCTCCCAGTACTCCCTGAATCCGCCCATCGAGTTGCCCATGGCATGGGCGTATTCGCACTGGATCAGCGGTTTGGCGGGATTTTCGGCGAGGTATTTCTCACACCGCTCGTAGCCCCAGTACATCGGGCAGATGATGTCCGTGTTGCGGCTGCCGGGCGAATAGACGGCCCGTTCGTGGTGAATCGGCCGCGAGGGGTCGTAAGCCTTGATCCAGTCGTAGCAGGCGTCGAAGTTCGGGCCGTCGCCCGCCTCGTTGCCCAGCGACCAGATGATGACCGACGGATGGTTGATGCTGCGTCGCACGTTGCGTTCGTTGCGTTCCAGGTGCGCCTTGGCGTAGAGCGGGTTCTTGGCCAGCGTCTTTTCGCCGTAACCCATGCCGTGCGACTCGATGTTGGCCTCGGCCACGACGTAGAGTCCGTATTGGTCGCAGAGCGAGTACCAGCGGGCGTCGTCGGGGTAGTGGCACGTGCGCACGGCGTTGATGTTGTTCTCCTTCATGATGCGGATGTCCTCCAGCATGCGCTCCTCGGAGACGTAATAGCCGTAGTCGGGGTCCATCTCGTGCCGGTTGGCGCCCTTGATCAGCACCGGCCGGCCGTTGACCAGCAGCTGTCCGCCCTCGATCTTCACGTCGCGGAATCCGATCCGGAGCGGAATGACCTCGATCACTTCGCCCGCCGGCGAACGGAGCGTCGCCGTCAGGCCGTACAGCGCGGGTGTCTCGGCGCTCCACAGCGTGACTTTCCCGGCGTCGAGCGTGCAACGCTCCTCGTCCTTCGTGACGCGCAGCTGCTGCGATGCCACGCTGCGGCCCTCCGCATCAGTGAGCGCCAGTTCGACGCTGCATCCCCGCGCCTGCCTGGGGAAGAAGGCTTTGACGGCTGCCGTTCCCGAGGTGTAGTCGGCCGAAGGCGCGGCGTCGACCTGAATGTCCGTAATTTGTCGTTTGTCGCGCGCGTAGAGGTAGCAGTCGCGGCCCACGCCCGAAAGGCGGAAGAAATCCTGGTCTTCGAGGTACGTGCCGTCGCACCAGCGGAAGACCTGGAACGCGATGAGGTTGCGCCCGGGTTTCACGTAGGGCGTCAGGTCGAACTCGGCCTCCAGCTTGCTGTCCTCGCTGTAACCCACATAGCGGCCGTTGACCCAGAGGTAGATGTTCGACGTCACCGATCCGAAATGCGCGACGATCTGCCTGCCGTTCCATGCCGCGGGGATATCGATCGTACGGCGGTAGGAACCCACGTGGTTCTGCTCGACGGGAACATGCGGCGGATCGTTCTTGAACCAGCCCCGCCAGGCATAGCCGACGTTGAGGTAGACCGGATCGTCGTATCCGTTCAGCTCCCAGAGTCCCGGCACGGGCATGTCGCCCCAGCCTTTGTCGTTGAATCCGACGCGGAAAAAGTCCGTCGGACGCTGGTCGGCGTCGCACACCCAGTTGAATTTCCAGTTTCCGTTCAGCGTGACGAACCGCTCCGAGAGGGTCTTGTCGCCCGCCTGCGCGGCTTCCGGCGACTCGTACGCGAACCAGGAGCCGTGCATCGGCATCCGGTTCACGGCATTCACGCCGGCGTCCTGCCATTCGTCGTTCTGCGCGCCGGCCGTCAGCGCGGTCGCCGCGGCCAGCCAGCATAAGAGGATTTTCTTCATCGGTTATTCTGTTTTTAAGGTTTAGGCATAGTCTGCCGGGGCGGTTTTCGCTGCCGGACGTCCGGCGCGGCCCGATTGGGTAAATTTCGGAAAAATGCCGGGAAACTCCAAATATAGTGACTGAAAAACAGCGGTATTCGATCGGTTCCGCACATTTTTGCCGGAAGGGCCGCAGAGGGCGTGTTTTTCCGGGGTGAAGAAAAGCGTGATCCCGCCCGGAACCGGACGGGATCGCGCAGCATACCGGGCGACCGCTAAAGGTCGCGGTTGAGCAGTGTGTTTCCCTTGGCGTGCACGACCCGGAGGTTGAGCCGCTCCCCGGTCTTCTTCAGGATCATGACGGTTGCGTTCTCCTCCTTGTAGCCGCCGCCGATCACCACCGGGAAATTGTTCTCCGAAGCCCCTTTTTCGATCAGTTCGTACCGGTGCAGGTGGCCGTTCAGCGAAACGTCGAATCCGGCCGTCGCCAGGTGGGGCTGCCACAGCTCCTTGCAGGGATTGAATTTCGCGACGGCGTTTCCGTAGATGGGAATGTGGTGGATCAGTACCTTCCGCGCCGCGGCGGTGAATTCGGGTCCCGCGAGTTCCGTTTGCAGGAATTGCGCCTGGTCCTTGCGGTATTGCGTGAAGTCGTTCATGCCGTAATACACTTCGGTGCCGTCGGGCTTGTCCTCGCCGCAGTCCAGCAGGACGAAGCGCGTGCCGCCCATCGTGAATGCCGTATAGGAGTGTTCGCCCGCCTTGGAGAGGTAGTCCCACAGCACGACGGAGCAGGCGCCCCGGATCTCGTGGTTGCCGCGCATGAACACCGACGGGATGCAGTCGCTGCCGTACGATTTGCAGTATTCCGTGAGGACCTCGACGATCTCCGACTCCTTTTCCGGATCGTCGAAGCAGTCGCCGTTGAAAATCACGAGGTCGTACGGCTCGTTTCCGACGAGGCTCATCAGATGTCCGAACAGTTCGGTTTTCTTGTGTACGTCGTTGAAGACCAGAACCGTGTAGTCCTGGTCGCGCTCGTCCCACGTCGTGAAGGACGCCAACGGCATCCGGACCGTGTCGCCGAACTCCTTTTTGTAGCTGCCGTAGTGGAGTATCTGCTGCGAGCAGGCCCGGTAGTAGTATTTCGTGCCGGGGCGGAGGTCTTCCAGCCTGATCTTGTTGATCGTCCGGTTGGCGACCATCATGCCCTCGTCGTAACACCTCACGGGCTGCAACCGGTCGGGTTCGGTTCCGACCTCGACCCAGCTGCGGCAGGGGACGTTGGTGATCCACATGACCGTCATGGCGTCGGCGGCGGGGTTTTGCAGGTAGGCCGGCGTGCGGAAGACCTCTCCGGCGGCGGCCGGAGGGGTCGGGGGCATTGCGGATTCTTTTTCGCCGCAGGAGCCGTAGACAAAGCCGGAGAGGCTGAAAAACAGAAATAGGGGGATTGCTTTCATGTGCTTCGTTATTTTTGGAGTTTGGGGCGCGCGGCCTCTTTGTTCCAGACGACCTTATAGGGCGATCCGGGGGCGATTTTCACCTCGCGCCTGTGCATGTTTTCGACGCTGACCGTCCGGCCCAGGACTTCGCCGATGAACTCATTGCCGGAGATCGTCACGTTCCGGCAGGCATCGACCGTGATCCCGGCCTTGCGCGGATGCCACGGGCGGAAGTCGTAGCTCCGCTCGATGGTGTTGCCGCTGAAAGTCAGCCCGTCGACCGAGGTGGCGAACAGGATCGGATAGTCGGCCGAACAGAAATGGTTGTCCTCGATGCGGATGTTGCGGTGGAAGGGGCGTGACGGGTCGGGTTCCGGAATCTCGGGCAGGATCGAAATGACCGCTTCGGTGAACTGGTATCCGGACGATAGACACGAGGCGTCGAACCGGTTGCCGCGGATCAGCACGTCCCGGACGGCGCCGCTCTCGTACCAGTAGTTCGCGTCTCCGGCGATCAGGATGGCCGAACCGCTGGAGGCGAAGAAGTTGTTCTCGACGACGACCTTTCCCGGTGTGGAGATCAGCAGCCCCCGCGCGCGGTTGCTCAAGAAGCGGCAGTTGCGGATCTCCACGTCGGGCGTCCAGGTCCGGTTTTCCAGCGCCATGCCCGCCCGGATCGCGCGGGAGAAGGGTTTCTCGGTTTCGAGGATGAATTCCCGCTCGTTGAGTTTCGTAAACGATTTCGTCGCATTCTCCTCCTCGGTGCACATGGTTTTGTTGTCGATGAATCCGACCTTGTCGCCCGGGACGGCCCACCGCAGGCCGACGCTCATGGACTCCATGAACCGGCACTTCACCTCGGTCGGCGAGAGCACCTCGGTAATGCGCACGCAGGTTCCGTGGATGTTGATCGGGTCGTCCATCAGGTACTGCCATTCGCAGTCGTTCACGCGGATACGGCCTTTGCAGCCCATGGCGTGAATGCCGTCGTCATGGCCGCTGAAATAGCGCCCCTTGGCCTTGTTCGGCACGACATCCACGTTGTCGAAATCGAGGTTTTCCGCATACTGGCAGAGGATTCCGAGTCCGGCCGTGTGGTGGATCGTGATGTCGCTCAGCGAGACGTTCCGGCTTTCGTTGATGAAGATGCCGGCGTGGTCCCGCTCGCCGTGCCGGAGCACCAGGATGTTGCCGACTTTCGGATAGCGTCTGAAACCGCCTTCCCGCCGGACCCTCACGACACCCGGAACCGGTTCCGTCGCCCGGTATTCGTTCCATTTGCTGCCCAGGGCGCGGTCGCCGTTCTGGATGACCCCGGTGTAGACGTCCAGCTCCATCATCCGCGTCACGGGGCTTTTCCAGCCTTCGCCGACGAAGACGAGCTTGCCGTTTTCGAGGATGTAGGGGTATTTGGCGGGGTCGATGCGCAGGTCGAAATAGTCGGTCCCGATTCCGGTGACCTCGCCCTGCCCCATCAGCGGGACGTCCCAGTCCACCGTGAAATTTTTCAGAACCGCATTGCTGCAATTATCAAGCGTGACGGGCTGGATGCGGTCGTGCATGATGAACTCCGACCCGCCGCCGTCGAGTGTGATTCCGTCCATTCCCTCGAAAAACACCGCCAGGCGTTTGGGGTTGATGTCCGAGGTGTTCGACTCGTGGTAATCGCGTTCGACGGCATGCTGGGGCCAGAAATCGTAGCGGCCTTCGGGGAAGTAGAGTACGCTTCCGGGCTTTTCCCTGCACCGTTTTACGGCTTCGTTGACGAACGGCGTGGCGTTGATCCGCGAACCGGGCCGAAGCCCCAGCTGCGTGATCCGGATCGTGTCGCCGGCCGGCGGCGCGGCGTTCGCCGACAAGGCCAGAAGCAACGACAGGGATATTGTTCCGATGTACTTCATTGTATTCGGGTTTTGGTTTTCATAAAATCAGGACGAGGGGTGCGCCCCGGGCGTTGCATCCCCGGCGGACGCACCTCTTGTCTGAAAATCGGGTTTTTACCAGCCCGGATTCTGTACCAGGTTCCTGTTGCTGGAAATATTTTCCGCGTCGATCGGATAAAGATAGTGTTTTTGTTCGAATATCTTGGACGTTTCGATGGACGGCATGATCGTCAGGTAACTGTCGTACGGCTGTACGTTGGTCGTCGTGAAGCCCGTGGGGAAGCAGTTCCAGCGCTTCGACGGCTCGGCGAAAGTCAGGTGGGCGATTTTCCACCGCCGGGCGTCGAAATAGCGGTGTCCCTCGAACATCAGTTCGATCGTCCGCTCTTGGCGGATGATCTCCCGGTAGTCTTTGCCGGGAATGCCCTTCCACGCATCGTCGATGCGCGGCACGCCGACGCGGTCGCGGATGTCGTTCATGTATTGCAGGGCCTGCCCGGCGAGCGTCCCGTGGTATTCGACGTATGCCTCGGCGTAGTTCAGGTAGAGTTCCGTCATCCGGACGAGCGGCCATGCCCAGTCGATGCGTCCGGCGGAGACCGAATTGTTCGGGAAATAGGAGTTCGGATGCACGGTCTTTTTCACCAGATAGCCGTTGATCGTCTGCATGTCCCGGTTCGGGTCGTTGCCCATCGTCAGCTTCGTCGCGGGGTGCTTTTCGCCCATGCGCAGGTAGAGGGTCCAGTTGCCCCGCAGTTCGTAGTCATGCGCCCGGTCGTAGGCGATGTCGGCGTAGAAGCGGGTCTCGCGCCCGAGGTGCATCTTGGCCGTCCACTCCCCGTATTCGTCCTGAACGGGATCGTAGCGGTGCGGATAGTCGAACTCCGGGTCCTTGTCGATCGGAAGCCCGTTTTTGGTCAGGAAGGTCTCGACCATCCGGAACGAGGGCGAAACGCCGCCGTAGGGAACGCTCACGGAGTTGTTCGTAAGCCCGCGGATGGCATACATCTGCTGGCTGTTCACCGGCGAGCGGGAATCGACCCAGATCATGTCCGGATTGTCCGATATTTCGCGGGGAAGCGTCGTGACCATGTTCCGGGCCGTCTGATAGGCGACTTCCTCCGGCGTGAGCGACGTTCCTTCGGACTTGAACCGGAACAGCTTGTATCCCTCCTGCTCCGCGGCGGCTATCGCTTCCGCGGTCGCGTCGAGGGCCGCCTTCCATTTCTCCTTGTCGTAGGTCTGGCTGATGAGCTGCTCCCCGTTCTTGTTCCTGAAATCGGCGTAGTACTCCGAATTGCCGTTGAAAAGCGGGCTGGCGGCGTAGAGCAGCATCCGCGACTTGATGGCCAGGGCGGCGACGTAGTTGGCACGGCCCATGTCCAGCGCCGAGTAGGCCCGCGAGGCCTTCAGCTCGCCGGCCGCCTCGTCGAATTTCCTGGCGATCCAGCTTACGCATTCGTCGTAGGGACGCCGGGTCGGGTAGTAGACCTCCTCCGGAGCGTCGTTCGGGATGATTCCCTCGACGAGGCAGATGGGACCGTAGAGCCGCAGGAGCGAGTAGTGGAAATAGGCGACCAGGAATCTCGCCTCGGCTTTCCACCGCGCCTTTTCGCCGTCGCTGGCGTTGGGAACCCCGTCCACCATGTCGATGAAGGTGTAGCACTGGCGGATGCCTCCGTAGAGGTCGTAGGCGGCGCAGCGCGAGGGTTGTTTCTTGCTTTTGTGGTGCGACCAGTAGTTGTAGAGCGGCTCTGCGGCCGAGATCTGTCCCGTGTGGGCGGCTTTGGCCCAATGCCAGTCGGTGCCCCACTGGGACGTGAGGGCCACTTCGTCCCCGGCGCCCCACACCTGCGGCTCGCCGTTGAAGTCGTTCGAGGCGGGCAGGTAGCCGTAGCATCCGTACAGGAACTTCTCGGCGGAGGTCCGGTCCTCGAAAACCTCCTGGAGCGTACCTTTCTTTTCCGGTTCCAGGTCCAGGTAACTGCATCCGGCCAGCACGAGGCAAAGCGATAATAGGATATATTGCGGTTTCATAATTCTTCGGTCGTTAAAAGTTAAACTGCGCTCCGATGTTCACGATCTTCTGGAGCGGGTATCGGAGTCCGTTGCCCCGGTTGGCGCTGGACGACTCCGGCTTGTTGTCGTAACCGCCCAGTTCGGGGTCCCAATGTTTGAAGGGCGAGAACGTCAGCAGGTTGGCCCCCGAAAGGTAGACCCGCATCCACTTGAACGAGTAGCCGATTTCGAGGTTTTTCAGGCGCAGGAACGCGCCGTCGCGGAGCCAGTAGGAGGAGAGCACCTCCGTGTTGTCGCGGCCGTCGGTGTGAGAGAGGCGCGGATAGGCGGCCGCGGGGTTCGGGTTGCTCTCCGACCAGTAGTCCTTGGCGACGAACCCGAGCACGTTCTTGTGGTAGACGCCGAACGGGTGGATGTCGTTCATGTAGATCGACACCTTCGAGACGCCCTGGAAATAGACCGAGAAGTCCCACCGCTTGTATTTCGCCGAAAGCCCGAAGCCGTAGACGATCTGGGGAATGTACGGGTCGCCGATGTAGGTGCGGTCGTACTGGTCGATCTTCTTGTCGCCGTTCAGGTCCTTGTATTTGATGTCGCCCGGTCTGACGTTGGCCATCACGGCCGACTGGTCGGGGCTGCTGTCGATGTCGTCCTGATCCTTGAAAAGCCCCAGTGCGACGTAAGCCGGCCCGATCCGGTTCATCGGACCGCCGCGCTCGTACTGGTAATCCCATTCGTAGTCGGGTTCGTCGCGGAAGATCAGCGTGTTTTTCGCGTAGGTGAACGTTCCCTTGAAGGTCAGCAGGAAATCGGGATTGAAGACATGGTTGTATTCGAGCGAGAGGTCCACGCCCTGGTTCCGCGTCTTGCCCATGTTGGCGAACGGCGTGGCGCTGCCCATGCCGACCGTTGCGGGAACTGTCTGGCGGGTCAGCAGGATGCGTTCGCGGTTTTCGCGGAAGAAGTCTGCGATCAGCAGGAACCGGTTGTCGAACAGACCGATTTCCAGTCCGATATTCTTTTTCAGCGAGGTCTCCCACGTGGCGTAGGGGTTGCCGTAGCGGGTTATCACCGCGCCCTTCATCGAACTGTTGAATGCCGGGCCGAACGAGTAGCTCTTGCCGTCCATGGTCAGGTGCGTGTAGCCCTGGAAGCGTTCGCTGGTGAGCGAGTTGCCCACCAGACCGTAGGAACCGCGCACTTTCAGCAGGCTGACGACTTTGGTCAGCGGCTCGAAGAATTTCTCGTTCGAGAGGATGTAACCCAGGGCGATCGACGGGAAGAATCCGAACTTTTTCCCCTCGACGAAGTTGTCGCTGCCGTTGTAGGCGAAATTGAATTCGGTGTAGTAGCGTCTGTCGAAATTGTAGGTCAGGCGGCCTGCGATACCCTGGTTTCTCTCTCCGAGTGCGGCGTTGTAGTTGTTGCTCGCGGGATTGTTGCGGAAGTAGCCCCGTTGCAGGTAGATGAACTGGGCGTTCACGTCGTGCTTGCCGAACTCACGCTGGTAGTTGAGCATGATGTTGGTGTTGGTGAGGCGGTCGCTGGAGTTCGAGTTCCGCGCCACGGCGGCGTTGCTGCCGTTGGTGTTGATCGAGCGCAGGTCGTAGGTGTAGCTGCCGTCGTCGTTCTTGACCAGCGTGTTGGGGTCGATCTCGAAGTAGAACGGCGAGATGTATTTGCCCGTCGAGGTGCTGTTGAAGACCTTGAGCGAGAATTGCCCCGTGATGGAAAGCCCCTTGGTGATGAAGTCCAGCTTCTGCTCGAAATCGAGCGTTCCCATCGAGGTGGTTCTGAACATCTCGTTGACGCCTTGCGCCAGCGAGGCGTACGGGTTGGCGTACATGTTGGACTGGGGACCGCCCGATTTGTTGCCGAAGGGGATGTAGTTCATCTCCCCGGTCTGCGGGAATTTCACGGGGAACTGCGACGGCGAGGCCCACATCACCCGGCCGAAGAGGTAATTCACGTCGTTGAGCGGCCCGGTGTAATCCTGCACCTGGATATTCAGTTTCACTCCCACCTTGGTGGTTTTGGTGAGCTGGCTGCTGACGTTCGACTGGAACGAATAGCGCAGGTTGTGGATGTTGTTCTTGAAGGGGTTCTCCGGAGCCTGCTTCAGCAGGCCCGATTCGTTGGTGATCGACGCGCTCATGAAGTAGGTCACCCGCTTGGCGATGCCGCCCGAGACGTTCAGGTTGACCGCCTGCGTGTAGGTCTGCCGCTTGAAAAGCTCCTTGTACCAGTTGACGTTGGGGTAGACGTAGGGGTCCAGCTTGTCGATCGTTCCCTGGATCGCCTCCTCCGAGAATTTCGGCTCGGCCCCGGGCGTGCGCGCTTCGATGGCCTCGTTGAACATCCGCATGTACTGTACGCCGTCGGCGAGTTCGGGAATCTGTGTAGGCATCGACATGCGCCCCTCGACGCGCAGGTTGATTTTCGGTTTGCCGCCCTGCCCGGTTTTCGTCGTCACGATCATCACGCCGTTTGCGCCGCGCGATCCGTAGAGCGCCGTCGCCGTGGCATCCTTGAGGATCGAGAAATTCTCGATCACCTCGGGGGCGAGGGCGTTCAGGTCGTACGAGGAGCACTCCACGCCGTCGATCAGGATCAGCGGATTCTGCGCGGCCTCGGCAAAGGTGCTTACGCCGCGAATCCAGAAATTCGCTCCGTCGGCGCCCGGCTCTCCGGACTGCTGCACCGAGATCACGCCGGCGATGCGGCCTGCGAAACTGTTCGTGAGGTTGGCGGCGGGCATCTTCATGTCGGAGGTCTTGAACGACTGGATCGCGCCGATGACGCTCTCCTTCTTCTGCTGGCCGAACCCGACCACCACCACCTCTTCCATCACCCGGTTGTCCTCGTCGAGGACGATGTTGCAGATGCTCTCGGCCCCGGGCGTGATCTCCTGGTTCAGATAGCCGATGTAGCTGTAAACGAGCGACGCATGGAGCGGGATGTCGATCACGTACGTACCGTCGATGTTGGACGACACTCCGATCGTCGTCCCCTTCACGATCACGTTCACACCCGCCAGCGGGTTTCCCTTGGCGTCGGTGACCGTGCCGGTGATCCGCTTGGTACCGGGTTGCTGCCGGACGGATTCGTTCTTTTTCGCGGCGCTTTTTTCCGGCTTTACGATGAAGATTTGGCGGTCCTTGATTTCGTAGGAGTTGTCCGTCGATCGGAAAATCTGGTCGAGGACCGTTTCGACGCTCCCGTTTTTCACGTCGACCGAGACGCTGCGGTCGACGTCGACGATGTCGTCGGAATAAAAGAAAATGTATTCGGTTTTTTTCTCGATCTCTGCGAACACCTCCTTTACGGGTTTGTTTTTGGCGTTGATCGATAAAAGAGTGGCTTTCGGAGCGGCTGCGGCGGCATTTGCCGGCCACATTCCGAGCGTCAGAAACAGGAACGCCATCCGTACCACCCACAATTCCCGGCGAAATAATGATTTCTTACAGCATGACTTATTGTTATTATTCATACCTTTGTAGGGATTTAATGGTTAATTTTTAGCAGTTTAACGGTTAGATCGCAGACCGGGCGATAGTACCAGTATCGTCCGGTCGTTTTTTCGGAATTCGGTTTTATCTCATAGGCTCTTCGGTTTTTCGGGGTTTTAAGGTTGGGATTCAGTCGTTTTTGAGTACGATGATATACATGTCGTCTCCCACGTGCTCGCAGACTACCGGCAGGCTCAGGCTCAATCCGAGCAACACTTCGTCGAGGTCGCTTTTCAGGTCCAGTTTGCCGGAGCAGGCGAACCCGCCCGTTTTCTCGCTGCAAACGATCGAGACACCGTAATAATCGGACAGAAGCCGGGCGACGTTTTCCAGCCTCTCCCTGTCGAAATAGTACAATCCCTCGATCCACGATGCGTATTTGCGGACGTCGACTTCTTCGACGCGCGTCTCTCCTCCCGCAGCTTCGTACATCTGCTTCGGTTCGAGGACCCTCTTGTTGCCGCCAGCCTTGTTCGCGACCCGTACGGACCCTTCCACCAGGACGATGCGTTCGAGTTCCCCTTTGTCGTATGCGCATACGTTGAAACGGGTTCCCATGACCTCGACGTTCAGCCCTTTGGTCCGCACGATGAACGGGCGGTCGTCGTGCACGACGTCGAGGAAAATCTCGCCGTCGACGTAGATTTCCCGCTGCTTGCCGGTGAATTCCGCCGGATAGACGATCCGTGTATTGGCATTGACCCACACTTTGGTTCCGTCGGATAGGGTGAGGCGCGACATTTTGCCTTTCGGGATGATGAGCTGGTTGTATTTGGCCGATTCTTCCTTGGGTATCTGCGACCGGCTGACCGTGATTTTCGAATCGTCGTAGCGGATTTCGGCCTCCTTGTCCGTGATGACCACGGTTTTGGCGTCCGACAGGATCAGTTTGGCCTCCCTGCTTTCAGTGGAGTCGGCTTTTGCGCAGGCGTATTCGCAGATTTCGACATGCCGCGTCACGTCGTCCGACGGCCACAGGGCGAACAGCATCAGGACCGACGCGGCGACGGCCGCCGGGTAGAGCATGTATTTCCGGCGGGGGCGCCGTTCCGGTTTGTTCAGGCCCGTTTCCGCGACGATGTTGTCCCATAGCAGGGAGATCTCCCGGTCGGTAATGAAAGGCAGGATTTCGTTCGAGGATTCGATATACCTCCGGGCGACGAGATATTCGCTGATATTGGGCGGATCGGACGCTACGAAGTCCTGCCAGAAAGCGGTGCTTTGGCGTACGGGACTTTTCACCGATGCAATGAAAAAATCGTCCGATAGGAAATCTTCGAGGGTAAAGAGTTTATAATCTTTGTTGTCCATCCGGGCGCAGTTTTATACAGTAAACACCGTAAAATGCAATCATTATCAATATCGCAATAATTTTATATGCCATGTTGCACCTCTAAAATTTAATTTGTTTTATTTTATCATTTCAGAATAATACCTGTCTATATATGAGTGTTCTGTTGTGCGTGTCTGCTGCACAGAAT
>OLQL01001866.1_pt1 | contig 15934 bp, 12 predicted proteins | sample 1672971 | NCBI WGS metagenome assembly OLQL01 (sample SAMEA3136742, study PRJEB25190) | human gut metagenome | biome: human gut; feature: human-associated habitat; material: faeces | place: Austria | collected 2013
GAATAAAATTTAGGAGGATTAAAATTATGGGTCAAAAACGTGACACTTTTTCCAGCAAATTGGGCTTTATCTTTGCGGAAAGATTATGAAAAGGCTGGATCACGGAATCAGGATAGAGTCGGAGCTTGGAAAAGGGACGAAGGTATTTCTTGAACTGGGAAGGAAGAAGATGGATCTATATTAGAGCGTGTTCGGAAAAAACAATCTCGCAGTCAGCATGCCCCACTTTTCGGTGTATTTTGCAGATTGCAAGATTAATTTTTTACATGCTTTAGATGGTGGGGACAAGGAGAGAGTATGAAAGCGATAAAGAAGGTTTTAAACAATATTTTTATTGATGGTTTAAGCGGAATGGCTTTGGGGTTGTTTTCTACTTTGATCATCGGAACTATTTTGAAACAGATCGGTGATTTGATGGGCGGTACATATGGCACTTATTTAAGTGCATTTGCAGTGGTTGCCCAGAGGCTTACAGGTGCCGGAATCGGCATCGGTGTTGCGTATAAATTCCGGGAATCTACTTATGTGCTGTTGTCGGCTGCGGCAGCAGGAATGATCGGGGCTTATGCATCAAACCTTATTGCAGGAACCCTGTTGTCTGATACAGGGGCATTAGTGTTATCCGGTCCTGGCGAGCCTCTTGGAGCGTTTGTGGCTGCATATGTGGGAATTACGATTGGGAGGCTGGTTGCCGGAAAAACAAAACTGGATCTTCTTATTACACCAGCAATCACCATCCTTTCCGGTGGTGCTGTAGGGATACTGGTAGGACCGGGAGTATCAAGCTTCATGACATGGCTTGGCAACCTGGGAAACTGGGGAACTGAGCAGCAGCCAATCCTGATGGGAATTGTGGTTTCTGCCATCATGGGAATGGTACTGACTTTGCCCATTAGCTCTGCAGCTCTTGGAATTATTCTGGGGCTGAATGGCGTGGCAGCGGGTGCGGCAACGATCGGATGCTGCTGTCAGATGATTGGATTTGCAGTGACAAGTTTTAAGGATAATGGCGTGGGCGGTCTTTTTGCCCAGGGAATCGGAACCTCCATGCTGCAGATCCCTAATATTATGAAGCGTCCGCTGATCTGGCTGCCGCCTACGCTGGCATCCGCTATTTTAGGCCCAATTGCCATTATCGGGCCTTTCCATATGACAAATAATGCAACTGGTTCAGGAATGGGAACTTCCGGTCTGGTTGGACAGATCATGACTTATCAGACCATGGTGGCAACCGAATCCCCAGTTCTGGTTATTCTGAAAATCGTAGTCTTTCATTTCCTGCTTCCAGGACTTTTGTCTTATGTGATCTATCGTGGAATGCGGAATATGGGATATATTAAAGACGGACAGATGAAGCTGAATGTGTAAGGAATATAAAATAAATATTGACATCTAATGAATGTTAGAATATACTAACAACATAAAGGAGCTTATAGGTAATCTGAAAGGAGTATCATATGGGAACAGTAGTTGTTGGTGCTATCGTAGTCGTAATAGCAGGTCTGGCAGTGAGAAGTATTGTGAAGGATAAAAAAAGCGGAAAAGGCTGCAATGGTAACTGTGGAAGCTGCGGCGGACACTGCCATTGAGCTGTGAATGAGGTACAGGTATTTTTACATAGCTGTTAATAAGAAGATGAGGAAGCTGCTGTATTGGAGAAATCTGATATGGCAGTTTTTGCGTAATGGGAAATTAAGAACACAGTTTAATTATTCACTCTTCCAAAAAGTACGAGGATATGTTAGTATAAACACAAAGCATATTTCTTCTAATTATCAAGGCGTTTCCAGCGCCATCTATTTTCATCTAATACGTTCAGAAATCAATGCTTTCAAATCCAGAACAAATAAGAGCAGGAGATCTCTGAAACGTACGGGTCGAGTCTCCTGGGAAGGGAGAATTGAATATGGTGAAACAGAATGCGGCGAATGCAAAAGGTCAGGATATACAGCAGACAGATGAGGGGACAATGGCTGTTAACGTGAAATATAAGGACACGATTTTTCGGATGCTTTTTTCCGATAAGAAGAATCTTTTGTCTTTATATAATGCACTAAATGGAAAGGATTATCATGACCCGGATTTGTTGGAAATTGTTACATTGGATAGTGCGATTTATATGGGAGTGAAGAATGACCTGGCATTTATCCTGGATTGTAATATGTTCTTGTGGGAACACCAGTCCACGTATAATCCCAATATTCCGCTGAGAGATCTTATTTATATTGCCAGGGAATATCAGAAATACGTTAAGCAGAAGAAAATTTCTTTATATTCCACCAGACAGCAGAAGCTGCCAGCACCCAGGTTTATCGTATTTTATAATGGTAAGTCTGAGGCAGAAGAACGGTTTGAGCACCGTTTGTCGGATGCATATGAGAATTTTAGCGGTGAACCGGAATTGGAATTGAAAGTCACAGTTCTTAATATAAATGAAGGTCACAATCAGAAACTAATGGAACAGTGCCAGATTCTGAAGGAATATGCAAGTTTCGTAGCAAGGGTAAGGAAACATCAAAAGACATTGCCTGTGGAAACAGCAATAGAACAGGCTGTGAAGGAATGTATTCAGGAAGGGATTCTCAGGGAATTTCTGCTAAAAAATCGAGCGGAGGTTATTGAAATGAGCATATTTGAGTATAACCAGAAAGAGGAAGAGGAACTGATACGAAGGGAAGAAATGGAAATCGGAATCAAGATCGGAGAGGAAAGGGAACGGAAGAATACGGAGAGGGAACGCAGGAGGGCGGATGATGCTGAAAATGAAGCTAAAATTATGAGAAAAGAAATTGCCAGACTGCAAAGCCTGTTGAACGAAAAAAACACTTTTCAAACAAACTCTGAAAAATAAACAAATACCATATTTCGTGGTTCCTCAACAAAAACAACGAAAAACCACAAAAAGCAACTCGGGAAACCAACTAAAGCAACAAAAAACAGTGTTGAATCATGTTGACACCGCATAGCGAATGACGTATAATGAGCATAGAAAACTATGTCATGGAACAACGGACATTTATGTTGCCGACAAAGAGAATATTGCGTTTTGGCGATACAGAATACTATTTTATATGCCGGGACATCCATGAGAAAGGAGAACCATGGAAAAATACAATTCAAGTGAGATTCCGAAATCTTCCAGAATTACCCGTCTGGTAGATCATCTCTATGCCAAGATGCCGGAGATCGAATCTTACAGAGCGAAGCTGATCACAGAGTCCTATAAGGAGACGGAAGACCAGCCGATCATTACCAGAAGAGCGAAAGCTTTTTCCCACATTTTACATAATATTCCGATCATCATCCGTGATGAGGAACTGATCGTGGGAAGTAACTCCATTGCACCGAGAGGATGCCAGACATTCCCGGAATTCTCATTCCAGTGGCTGGAAGACGAGCTGGATACGGTTGCCACCAGAACTGCTGATCCATTCTATATTTCAGAGCAGGCCAAAGCAGATCTTCGCGAGGTACACAAATACTGGAAAGGCAAGACTACCAGTGAGCTTGCCACAGCATATATGGCACCAGAAGCCATTCGTGCAATTGATCACAATATTTTTACACCGGGAAACTATTTCTATAATGGTGTAGGACATGTTACCGTAAAATACTGGGAAGTTCTTGAAATCGGATACGAAGGCATTATGGCGAAAGCACAGGCTGAGCTGGATAAATGCAATGTGGGGGATGGAGATTACGCAGAGCGTTCCCGTTTCCTGGAAGCAGTTATCATAAGCTGCCAGGCAGTGATTGATTATGCAGACAGATATGCAAAGCTTGCCCTTGAAATGGCAGAGAAATGTACAGATCCACAGCGTAAAGCAGAGCTTCTTGTGATTGCATCCAATTGCAGCAAGGTTCCGGCGAAGGGAGCTACCAATTTCTGGGAGGCGTGTCAGTCCTTCTGGTTTGTGCAGCAGCTTCTCCAGATGGAGTCTAGCGGACATTCCATTTCCCCAGGACGTTTCGACCAGTATATGTATCCTTATTATAAGAAGGATATTGAGAGCGGCGCGATTACCAGAACAGCAGCCCAGGAGCTTCTTGATTGCATCTGGGTAAAATTAAATGACCTGAATAAAGTCCGTGATGCTGCTTCCGCAGAAGGATTCGCAGGCTACAGTCTGTTCCAGAACCTGATCGTAGGAGGTCAGGATAAAGATGGCAATGATGTGACCAATGACCTTTCCTTTATGTGTATTGAGGCATCCATGCATGTACATCTTCCGGCTCCGTCCCTTTCCATCCGTGTATGGAATGGTTCTCCTCATGACCTTCTGATCAAGGCAGCAGAGCTTACCAGAACGGGTATCGGACTTCCGGCTTATTATAACGACGAGGTAATCATCCCAGCACTGCAGAACAGAGGACTTTCCCTTGCAGATGCCCGTGAGTATAATATCATCGGTTGCGTAGAGCCACAGAAAGCAGGTAAGACAGAGGGATGGCATGATGCAGCATTCTTTAATATGTGCCGTCCGCTGGAGCTTGTATTTGCCAATGGTATGGATCAGGGCGAGATGGTCGGAATTCCTACCGGCGATGTAACCCAGATGGCTACATTCGATGAATTCTATGATGCATACAGGAAACAGATGGAGTACTGCATTTCCCTTCTTGTAAATGCAGATAATGCCATTGACGTGGCTCATGCAAAGCGTTGTCCGCTTCCATTCCTTTCCAGTATGATCGATGACTGTATCAAACGTGGAAAGACCGTACAGGAAGGCGGCGCAGTTTATAACTTTACCGGTCCCCAGGGATTTGGTATTGCAAACATGGCAGATTCCCTCTATGCGATTCGCCAGCTGGTTTACCAGGAGAAGAAGTTTACAATGGAGGAGCTGAAAGAAGCTCTTGCATGGAACTATGGTAAAGGCCTGGATGAGCAGTCTGTGAAAGAGATCACAACCGGCATCCTAAGAGAGATGACCGAGAGCGGTGCCAAGGTTGATGCGGATACAGCAGCTGCAGTTTTGAAATCTGTTATGAATGCCCAGATGGCACCTGAGAAGATGGCAAGATACCAGGAAATCCACGATATGATCGCAGAAGTTCCGAAATTCGGAAATGATATTCCGGAAGTGGACTACTTCGCAAGAGATGTGGCTTACACATATACAAGACCGCTTCAGAACTTTAAGAACCCACGTGGTGGACAGTACCAGGCAGGACTTTATCCGGTATCTGCAAACGTACCCCTTGGCGGACAGACTGGTGCTACACCAGATGGAAGATATGCACATACTCCGGTTGCAGATGGTGTTTCCCCATCCGCAGGTAAGGATGTGAACGGACCTACTGCAGCAGCAAGCTCTGTTGCAAAACTGGATCACTTCATCGTATCCAATGGTACTCTGTTCAATCAGAAATTCCATCCGTCAGCATTGTCTGGACGTGAGGGTCTTGAGAAGTTCGTTGCACTGATCCGCTCCTACTTCGATCAGAAGGGAATGCATATGCAGTTTAACGTTGTAAGCAGAGAGACACTGCTCGATGCGCAGGCACATCCGGAGAACTATAAGCATCTGGTTGTACGTGTGGCTGGTTACAGTGCACTGTTTACCACACTTTCCAAATCTCTGCAGGATGACATTATCAGAAGAACTGAGCAGGGATTCTAAAACGAAAGTCAGCAGACTCTTATGCAGGAGAGTTATAATTGCCCCATAGCTCACTTCTTAGCGAGATGATAAGTGTGGCTGTGAATGGAAACTTTCTGCGAAAAATATAAATGGAATTGCTGGTGGCTTCGTTAAGAGAAGTCTGCTGACACTTCCGTATAATGGAGATATCTATGGAATATTTAGACACTACAGGGCGTATTTTCGACGTCCAGCGTTATTCCATCCATGACGGTCCTGGAATCCGTACCATTGTGTTTTTGAAAGGCTGTGTGCTCAGATGCCAGTGGTGCTGCAATCCGGAATCCCAGGAATATAAGATCCAGACAATGAAAACTCCAGACGGCGTGAAGACCATGGGACGAGACGTAACTGTCCGCGAGATGATCGAACTGGTAGAGAAGGATCGTCCATATTACTACCGCTCCGGCGGTGGAATGACACTTTCCGGTGGCGAATGTCTTTGCCAGCCGGAATTTGCCCGTGACCTTCTTCGCGCAGCGAAAGAGCGTGGAATTAATACAGCTATCGAGAGTATGGCATGTGTTCCCTGGAAAAATATCGAGATGGTATTGCCTTATCTGGATACTTACCTGATGGATATCAAGCATACCAATCAGGAGAAGCATAAGCAGTTTACAGGCAAGCCCAATGGACTGGCTCTGGAGAACGCCAGAAAGGTAGCTCTTTCTGGCCAGACCAATCTGGTGATTCGTGTACCTGTCGTTCCAACGTTCAATGACAGTGTGGAGGAAATCAAGTCTATTGCTTCCTTTGCATCTACATTGCCAGGTGTGAAGAAGATTCACCTTCTTCCATATCACCGTCTGGGACAGGATAAGTACGACTGGCTTGGAAGAGAATACAAGCTGCCGGAGATACTTCCTCCAGAACCGGAGCATATGGAACTTTTAAAAAAAGCAGTGCATTCCGTCTGTGATCTGGATTGCCAGATAGGTGGATGAAATACTATTTTATGTGAAAATTTTGAAGAAAGACATTGTGTGGAGAAATCTGTACAGTGTCTTTTTTTGCGTGCATTTCTTATTTAATGTGTTGGGCGGGTGAAAAGTTCTTCAGGAGGGACACATTTGAACAACTTTCAACACACTAAAAGAAAGCCTTTTTCATACATGCTCCAGGAAAAGAAATTGGAAAAAGATTTGCTTAAATTATAATTTTTTTGTATGATAGGTGGTATAATAAATACTTGATGAATTTATATCAACTATTAAAAAAAGCGGAGAAAGAAAACTTTATAAAGACAGTTAGATTGATTGCGGTAAAATCTGGCTGGTGCAAAATACTACAGCATAAGGAGAAAAAGAATGAGAGGACTATACTCATCAAAGACAAAAATCAGACACCAGATTTTTACTGAAATTGCCCGGCTTGCCTATGAGGGCGACATTGAGAAAGAGATGGATGATCTTCCGTACAAAATTCTTCCAGGAGAGATTGCAACATATCGTGACAGTATTTTTCTGGAGAGAGCTATCGTAGGAGAGAGATTGCGTGTGGCAATGGGACTGCCTCTTCGAAACATTTCCGAGCATGCGCCAATTTCCAAGGGCGTAGAAGCCAGCTTGATCGAAGAGAAATATTATGAGCCGCCCCTTATCAATATTATTAAATTCGCCTGCAACTCCTGTCCGGAGAAGCGTGTGATTGTCACAGAGGGCTGCCAGGGCTGTCTGGAACATCCTTGTCAGGAGGTCTGTCCCAAGCAGGCTATCCACATGGAAAACGGGCGGTCTGTGATCGATCAGGAGAAATGCATCAAATGTGGAAAGTGTCTGGAATCCTGTCCATATAATGCCATTATCAAGCAGGAGCGTCCGTGTGCCAAGGCCTGTGGAATGAATGCCATCCATTCAGACGAGTATGGCAGAGCAGAGATCGACTATGACAAGTGTGTTTCCTGTGGAATGTGCCTGGTAAGCTGTCCGTTCAGTGCCATTGTAGATAAGGGACAGATTTATCAGACCATTATGGCATTAAAAAGTGATACACCAGTTTATGCCATTGTAGCGCCGGCTGTGGCAGGTCAGTTTGAACCGGAATTGAAGAATACCCAGCTTCGGGGAGCTTTTAAGGCGCTTGGATTTACGGATATTAAGGAAGTGGCTGTGGGTGCAGATCTTTGCACCATTGAGGAGGCTAAGGACTTCATGAAGGAAGTGCCGGAGAAAATTCCGTTTATGGGAACCTCCTGTTGCCCGGCATGGTCTGTTATGGCAAAAAAGACGGTTCCACAGCTTGCCAACTGCATTTCCATGGCGCTTACTCCCATGGTACTGACTGCCAGACTTCTGAAGCAGGAAGAGCCAGACTGCAAGATCGTGTTTGTAGGACCATGTGCAGCCAAGAAGCTGGAGGCAAGCCGTAAGTCGGTTCGAAGCTATGTGGACTTCGTTCTCACCTTTGAAGAGGTGAAAGGCATGTTTGATGCCAAGGATGTTGATTTTGCCAGCCTTCCGGAGGAAGAGCCTCTTACCCAGGCCAGTAGTGACGGTCGTGGCTTTGCTGTTAGCGGCGGTGTGGCAGCCGCAGTTGTGAAAGCTGTAAAGCGTATGGATCCGGATCGCGAGGTGAAGGTAGTCAGTGCTAACGGACTTCAGGAGTGTAAAAAGATGCTGATGGCAGCCAAAGCAGGGAAATACAACGGATATCTGCTGGAAGGCATGGCGTGTCCTGGCGGCTGCATAGCAGGTGCCGGAACGGTGCAGACTGTAAAGAAGGCGGGAGTGGCACTGGAGAAGATGAAGAAGGAAGCGTCTTTTGAAGAATGTATGGATACTTCATTTGGCGGGGAACTGGAGAAACTGGAAGAGCTGTAAAATTATTTAGCCGAGCTGCTTGAAAATAAAGAATACATGAGAAGGAGAAAAGCAAAAATGCGTGCATACGAACGTTTATTAAATTATGTGAAAGTATATACCACAAGCGAGGATGAGCAGGAGAACGTGCCATCCACCAGCCGCCAGTTTGACCTGGGAAACCAGTTGGCAGAGGAACTGAAAAAGATAGGAGTTCAGGCTGTGCGCATTGATGACAAGTGCTATGTTTATGGTATAATCCCGGCAACAGAAGGACTTGAGGATAAGCCGGCCATTGGTTTTATTGCACATATGGACACGGCACCTGATTTCTCAGGAGAGAACGTAAATCCTCAGATCATCCCGAATTATGACGGTGGAGATGTGAAACTGGGAGAGAGCGAATATGCCCTTACTTTGAAAGATTTCCCACACCTTTCCTCTTTAAAAGGCAGAACCTTGATCACTACAGATGGAACTACGCTTCTTGGGGCTGATGACAAGGCTGGTGTAGCAGAAATCATGACTATGGCAGAGCAGATTATCACTGAGAACATTCCTCATGGAAAAATCTGCATCGGTTTTACCCCGGATGAGGAGGTCGGCTGTGGTGCAGACTTCTTCGATGTAGAAGGCTTTGGGGCTGATTTTGCCTACACCGTAGACGGCGGCGCTGAGAATGAGATTGAATACGAGAACTTCAATGCCGCAGGTGCAAAGGTAAAGATCAAAGGCTTTTCCGTACATCCAGGCAGCAGTAAGAATACCATGATCAATGCAGCGCTGGTTGCCATGGAGTTTAACAACATGCTTCCAGCAGGAGATACTCCGGCCAATACAGAAGAGTATGAGGGATTTTTCCATCTCTGCGAAATGAGCGGAGATGTATCCACGGCAAGCCTTGACTATATCATCCGCGACCATGACAGTGCCATGTTTGCCTGCCGCCAGGAGATGATGTGGCATATTGCCAAACTTCTCAATGAAAAATATGGTGAAGGTACTGTGACGCTTACTATGAAAGAGCAGTATCGTAATATGAAAGAGATGATTGAGCCCTGTATGCATCTGATCGATAATGCGAAGAAGGCTGTGCAGCAGTCCGGGCTGAATCCTAAGACAGTTGCAATCCGCGGCGGCACAGATGGCGCAAGACTTTCCTTCATGGGACTGCCTTGTCCGAACCTTGGAACCGGCGGCTATGCCTTCCACGGACCATGCGAACACATTACCGTTGAAGGAATGGATTATGCTGTGGAGAATCTGAAGAATATTGTGAAGCTGTACGCCTGCTGATTCGGGTAGGAAAAAAGCATTGGTGAGATATATAATTTTTTAAACATGCTTTAGAAAAAAGCATCTGTCGAATCGTAACTGACAGATGCTTTCTTCTTCTCAAATTTAAACAAAATTTTACATGTCCGAGACAACAAGCTGCTTTTTTTCCTTATAATTATCTTGAGAAAAAAGCTAAAAAGGAGAACTGATCTACTTGAAGTACCAGAAAATTGTAAATAATAAGGAAATTAATGCATATCTGAAAAAGGGAGACGCCAATCTGGGGACAATGGGATTTACAGAAGTAATCTACATAAAATCATACAAAACAGAGCCCCTATATTTATGCAATATGTAGAAGCCCCAAAATAATGATAAAAATTAAAAAAAATAGTTGTTAAAAGATTGTCATTGTGGTATCTTAATGAGAGCGGAGAAAACCAATATTTTATGCGGAGACGAAGAGGGAAAAGTCCTTTTGTTGAGAATTGTTTGTCAAGAAACACATAGTGACATGACTTGAACCAGGAAAACAGGAAGAAAATTCTCTGTGTTTCTGGTTTAGGCCATGTCACAAGGCAGAAAATAAAGTTTTTACCCGCTTTTTTTCTAACTGTGATTGTTAAAAAATAAACAAGAAACAAAGGACATCACACAGGGAAAACCAACCAATCCCACGGAAAAGTAACAAAACAGAGGGAAAAGTTGACACAATCCCACAACCCCATGAAAGGAGTTTTTTATGAGCAGCAAAATTACCATTATCGGAGCTGGAAGCGTTGGCTCCACTATCGCTTACACACTGGCACACGATGAGATCGCTTCCGAGATTGTTCTGATCGACATCAACAAGGAGAAGGTTGAAGGAGAGGTTATGGACATTGAGCAGGGAACCTGCTTCAGAAGCCCTGTATCTCTGGTAGCCGGAGATTACGCAGATGCAAAAGATTCTGACATCGTGATCATCACATCCGGAATCGCCCGCAAACCTGGACAGACCCGAATTGAGCTTACTCAGACAAACGTAAATATTCTGAAGAGCATCACTCCTCAGATCGTAAAAGAAGCTCCAGACGCAAAGTATATTATCGTAAGCAACCCGGTAGATATTATGACCTATGTATTTACCAAGATTTCCGGTCTTCCGGAGAATCAGATCATGGGATCCGGAACTATTCTTGATACAGCAAGACTTCGCTATGGACTTTCCGAGCACTTCAAAGTAGCCCAGGGAAATATCCACGCTTATGTTTTTGGCGAGCACGGAGACACCTCCTTCATTCCATGGACAGGCGCTTACATTTCCGGTCTCAGCACAGATGAGTATTATGAAGAAATGAAAGCTCACGGCAAGGATGTGAAACCTCTGGATAAAGAAGCCATGCTGGAATATGTACAGAAATCCGGCGGAAAAGTTATTGCAAAGAAAGGTGCAACCTTCTACGCAGTATCTGCTACCGTTTGCCAGCTGGTAGGTCTGATCCTGGCAGCTTCCGATTCCCTTGCAACTGTATCCTCCATGCTTCACGGTGAGTATGGGATTGAAGATGTGTGCCTGAGTACCCTTACTCTTGTAGGACCAAATGGAACACAGGGAAAAGTTCAGATGCGTATGAATAAAGAGGAAATTGCATTGCTGAAGAAGAGTGCCGATGCCCTGAAGGAAGTAATCGCACAGATTGAGCTTTAAAAGTTATTGTTCCCAGATATTATTCCGCGAAGCAGACAGATGTGAACGGAAGAAACAGTAATTTTTCACCTTAGCTTTGTAGAGTGCATTTTGTAAAGAAAAAAATAATTTCAAGTGCAGAATCGAAGCATTACATTCAACTATACCAGCAAAGACATCCCCGGCTTCTATCGCGGAAAGCGGTAAGTCGGGTTCCACTTTGCGAAAGCAACCCAAATAGCTGCTGTTTACATATGTGAATTTAGAAAAGCACATTTAGTGAACAGTGACAAGAAAGGAACAAGAAGCATGAAGTACAGTTATTATCCAGGATGTACCCTGAAGAATAAGGCAAAAGATCTGGATGCCTATGCCAGAGCTTCTGCAAAAGCACTGGGCTTCGAAATGGAAGAGATAGAAGACTGGCAGTGCTGCGGCGGCGTATATCCTCTTGGCAGCGATGAGATTGCCACCAAACTTTCTTCCATCCGGGCTTTAAATGACGCAAAAGAAAAAGGACAGGATCTGATCACAGTCTGTTCAGCCTGTCATCATGTGCTCAAACGTGTGAACGACGACATGAAAAACGTGGACGACATCCGCACCAGAGCAAATAATTATCTGAAACTGGATACTCCATATGAAGGAGAGACAAATGTCCTTCATTATCTGGAAGTACTCCGTGATGAAGTTGGATTTGATGAGATCAAAAAGAAAGTGGTAAATCCTTTAACTGGCAAAAAAATCGGTGCATATTATGGCTGCCTTCTTTTAAGACCAGGAAAGATCATGGCATTTGATAATCCGGAGAATCCCACCATTATGGAAGACTTCATCCGTGCCCTTGGCGCAGAGCCTGTGGTATACCCATACCGCAATGAGTGCTGCGGCGGCTACATTTCCCTGAAAGAAAAAGAAATGTCACAGAATATGTGTGAAAAGATCATGGACAGTGCAAAGGGCTTTGAAGCAGATATGCTGATCACAGCCTGTCCACTTTGCATGTATAACCTGAAAAAGAACGGAAACGGCGATCTTCCTGTTTACTATTTTACAGAACTTCTTGCAGAAGCTCTCGGAGTAAAAGAGGAGGTGGCGAAGTAATGGCTTATACATATGGAAATACCCAGAATGCAGCAGAGCGAATCAAAGAAATTTCCGGAGTAAATCCCCTGAAATGTATGAAATGCGGCAAATGCTCCGCAACCTGTCCTGCATTTAACGAGATGGATATCAAGCCTCACCAGTTTGTAACTTATGTACAGAACGGCGACATTGAAGCTCTTGCACAGTCAAAATCCTTATGGAAATGCCTCTCCTGCTTTGCATGTGTAGAACGCTGTCCAAGAGATGTTAAACCGGGAAAACTGATCGATGCAGCCAGACAGCTGGTTGTCCGCGAGCGTGGGCAGAACTATCTGACCGCAGACGAAATTCCGGAGCTGCTTGATGAAGACACACCGCAGCAGCTGCTGGTAAGTGCATTCAGAAGATACAGGAGGTGAAAAACAGGTGCAGAGAATAGGTGTATTCGTATGTCATTGTGGTACCAATATTGCAGCCACAGTTGATGTAAAAAAAGTAGTAGAGATGGCAGCAAAAGAGCCAGGCGTTGTTCATGCGGAAGATTATCAGTACATGTGCTCCGAAGCAGGACAGGCCAAGATCATTAACGCCATCCATGAAAAAAATCTGACAGGAATCGTAGTCTGTTCCTGTTCCCCGCGTATGCATGAGGCTACCTTTAGAAAGGCAGCACAGAAAGCGGGATTAAACCCATATATGGTAGAGATTGCCAATATCCGTGAGCATTGCTCCTGGATCCACAAGGATATGGAAGAGGCTACCTTAAAGGCAGTGATCCTTGCAAGAGCCGCAATCGCAAAAGTAAATCTGGATGCTCCTCTTCAGCCAGGCGAGAGCCTTGTAACCAAACGTGCTCTTGTAATCGGCGGAGGTATTGCCGGAATCCAGTCAGCCCTTGACATTGCAGAGGCTGGTTATGAGGTTGATATTGTGGAGAAGCTTCCAAGTATCGGTGGAAGAATGTCCCAGCTGGACAAGACCTTCCCAACTCTGGACTGCTCCGCGTGTATCCTTACACCGAAAATGGTAGAGGCAGCAGCACATGAGAAAATCAACATCTATACATACAGTGAAGTTGAGAAGGTAAGCGGCTTTGTAGGTGACTTCACCGTTGATATCCGCAAGAAAGCAAGAAGCGTGGATATGAGCAAATGTACCGGATGCGGCGTTTGTTCTGAGAAATGTCCGTCCAAGAAAAATCCAAACGAATTTAACCGCGGTCTGAACAACAGAAGTGCTATCTACATTCCGTTCGCTCAGGCTATCCCAAATGTTCCGGTAATCGACCGCGAGCATTGTACCAAATTTAAAACCGGAAAATGCGGTGTCTGCTCCAAGGTTTGTGCCGCAGGTGCAATTGATTATGAGCAGAAGGATGAGATCGTTACACAGAAATATGGTGCAATCGTGGTTGCAACCGGTTTTGACGTGATTCCGCTGGATAAATATGATGAGTACGCTTACAGCCAGAGTAAGGACGTTATCACCTCTCTTGAGCTTGAGCGTATCATGAATGCAGCAGGACCTACAAAGGGGCATCTTGAGAGACTTTCCGATGGAAAAGCTCCGAAAAACATTGTATTTGTACAGTGTGTGGGAAGCCGTTGCTCTGATGAAAGAGGAAAGAGCTACTGCTCCAAGATCTGCTGTATGTACACTGCAAAACATGCAATGCTGATCCGTGACAAATACCCGGATACAAATGTAACTGTTTTCTACATTGACGTTCGTACTCCAGGCAAAAACTTCGATGAGTTCTACAGAAGAGCTGTTGAAGATTACGGTGTAAATTATGTAAAAGGCCAGGTTGGAAAGGTAATCCCACAGCCGGATGGAACTCTTATGGTTCAGGCTTCTGACCTGCTTGAAAATAAACAGATCCTTATGGAGGCTGATATGGTGGTTCTTGCAGCTGCCATCGAGCCAAACAAGGATGTAAGAAAAATTGCAACTATGCTTACCGCAAGTATTGATACCAACAATTTCCTCACAGAAGCACATGCAAAGCTTCGTCCGGTAGAGTCCCCTACAGCTGGTATTTTCCTTTCCGGTGTCTGCCAGGGACCAAAGGATATTCCGGAGACAGTTGCACAGGCTGGCGCAGCAGCAGTTAAGGCAATCGGCCTTCTTGCCAAAGATAAACTGACAACCAACCCATGTACAGCAAAATCCGATGAACTGTTATGTAACGGATGTTCTACATGTGCAAATGTCTGCCCGTATGGAGCAATTTCCTATGAGGATAAACAGGTAAATGACCACGGTATCCGTGAAACAAGAAGAGTAGCCGTTGTAAATACAGCACTTTGTCAGGGATGCGGCGCTTGTACAGTAGCCTGCCCGTCTGGTGCTATGGATCTGCAGGGCTTTTCCAACAGACAGATTATCGCGGAGGTAGATGCAATATGTCGATAGAAACAAACGAAGAATTCAGACCTAAGATTGTAGCATTCTGCTGTAACTGGTGTAGTTACGCAGGTGCAGACCTTGCAGGAAGCAGCCGTCTTTCTTACCCGGCTGACGTAAAGATCATCCGTGTTCCATGTTCCTGCCGTGTCAATCCAATGTTCATCCTCCGTGCTTTTGAGAAAGGTGCTGACGGTGTGATCATGTGTGGATGTCATCCTGGAGACTGTCATTACAGCACAGGTAACTACTATGCAAGAAGACGTATGACACTTCTTTTCTCCATGCTCGACTACATCGGTGTGGAAAACGGAAGAACACGAGTAGAATGGGTTTCCGCTGCTGAAGGTGTGAAATTCTCCCAGACTATGAATGAGTTTGTAGAGAAGATCCATTCACTCGGTAAGAACGTAAGATTGGAGGATTTAAGATGCAGGAGCTGATAAATCGTGCAAAAGAACTGCTTGCTGACGGTACAGTTGCAAGAGTTCTGGGATGGAAAGCCGGAGATCTGCCTTACAATCCGGAACCGGCTTACTTTGAAACAGAAGAATCTCTGAAAGATTTTGTATATAACGGATTCTGCGGTGCAAACTTAAGCAAATATATGATCGAAGCTTCCAAACTGGAAGGCAAGACACTGGTTTGTTTAAAACCATGTGATACATACAGCTTTAATCAGCTGATCAAAGAGCATCGTGTAGACCGTGAGAAAGCTTATATCATTGGTGTTGGATGTAAAGGAAAACTGGATATCGAGAGAATCCGCAAACAGGGAATCAAAGGTATCGAAAGCATTTCCGGTGCAGAGATCACAGATGAGGCAGAAACACTGACTATTCAGACAATCTATGGTGAGAAGACCTGTGCATACAAAGATGCAATGCTTGAAAGATGTCACGTATGTAAAGGAAAAGAACATAAGATTTATGATGAACTTATCGGTGAGTCCAAAGACACAAAAGATGCAGATCGTTTTGCAGAAGTAGAGAAGATCGAAGCAATGAGCCCGGAAGAAAAATTTGCATTCTTCCAGAGCCAGTTAAGCA
>OLQL01001867.1_pt1 | contig 15930 bp, 11 predicted proteins | sample 1672971 | NCBI WGS metagenome assembly OLQL01 (sample SAMEA3136742, study PRJEB25190) | human gut metagenome | biome: human gut; feature: human-associated habitat; material: faeces | place: Austria | collected 2013
TCGAAGCCGTGGCCGAGACCGACGATGACCTGATGGAGAAATACCTGAACGGCGAGGAGCTTTCCCACGAGGAGCTGATGGCCGGCATCCGCAAGGCCACCATCGCCGGCACCATGACCCCCGTCCTCTGCGGCACCAGCTACCGCAACAAGGGCGTGCAGCCGCTTCTGGACGCCATCGTCGATTTCCTGCCCTCGCCGCTGGACATCCCGCCGGTCAAGGGCACGAAGGTCGGCTCCGACGAGGAGATCGAGCGCATCGCGGCCTTCTACGATTATCTGGAAATTCAGCCTATCGGCAATAACGCCTTCATGCTCCGGGAGGGCATGGCGGAAAGCGAGGAGCAGCTGCGGGACTTCAACCGGCGCATCGTGGCGCTGGGCGAGAAGCTGGGCAAGCCGGTGGTGGCCACCGGCGACGTCCACTTTCTGAACCCGGAGGACTCCATCTACCGCACCATCATTCAGGCCGGTCTGGGCTTTGAGGACTGCGACAACCAGCCGCCCCTGTATTTCAAGACCACCCAGGAAATGCTGGATGAGTTCGCCTATCTGGGCGCGGAAAAATGCCACGAGGTCGTGATTGACAATCCCAAGCTCATCGCCGATCAGGTGGAAGAGCTGCGGCTGTTCCCCAAGCACCCCGAGGGCAAGGACACCTTCCAGCCCTACTGGGCCGACGCGGCGGATGATATTCAAAACCGCGCCTGGGGCCGGGCCAAGGAGCTGTACGGCGATCCCCTGCCGGAGATCGTCCAGAAGCGGCTGGAGAAGGAGCTGGGCTCCATCGTAGGCTACGGCTTCTCCACCCTGTACTCCATCGCCCAGAAGCTGGTGAGCAAATCCCTGTCCGACGGCTATCTGGTGGGCAGCCGGGGCAGCGTGGGCTCCAGCTTCGTGGCCACCATGAACGGCATCACCGAGGTCAATCCCCTGCCGCCCCACTACCGCTGCGACCACTGCCACAAAATGTTCCTGACGCCGCCGGAGCTGGGCACCGTGGGCGTGGATCTGCCGGACAAGAACTGCGAGATCTGCGGCAATCCCCTGAAAAAAGATGGGTACGACATCCCCTTCGAAGTCTTTTTGGGCTTCAAGGGCGACAAGGTGCCCGACATCGACCTGAACTTCTCCGGCGAATATCAGCCCCGGGCCCATGCCTATATCGAGGAGCTATTCGGCAAGGGCTTCGTGTACCGGGCGGGCACCATCTCCGGTCTGGCGGAAAAGACGGCCTACGGCTTCGCCGCCAAGTATCTGGAGGAGAGGGGCATCAAGGCGGGCCGTGCCCATAAGGAACGGCTGGCGGCGGGCTGCGTGGGCGTAAAGCGCACCACCGGCCAGCACCCCGGCGGCATCGTCGTGCTGCCCAAGGAATACGACATCTGCCAGTTCACCGCCATCCAGCACCCGGCGGACGACATTGGCGGCGCCACCCTGACCACCCACTACGACTTCAACTCCATGCACGACATTCTGGTGAAGCTGGACTGCCTGGGCCACGACGATCCCACCATGATGCACCGCCTGGAAGAACTGACCGGCGTGAACTTCCGGGAGATTCCGCTGGACGACAAGCAGGTCATGAGCCTGTTTTCCAGCCCCAAGGCGCTGGGGGTGACGGAGGATCAGATCCTCTGCCAGACCGGCACGCTGGGCATTCCCGAGTTCGGCACCGGCTTCGTGCAGGGCATGTTGATGGAGACAAAGCCTTCCACCATGGAGGAACTGATCCGTATTTCCGGCCTGTCCCACGGCACGGACGTGTGGCTGGGCAACGCGCAGGACATCATCAACTCCGGCACGGCCAAGTTGGCCCAGTGCTTCTGTACCCGGGACGACATCATGAACTTCCTGATCTCGCAGGGGATGCAGGAAAAGATGAGCTTCGACATCATGGAAAGCGTCCGCAAGGGCCGGGGCCTGAAGCCGGAGTGGGAGGAGGCCATGAGGGAGCACAACGTGCCCCAATGGGCCATCGATTCCTGCCACAAGATCAAGTACATGTTCCCCCGGGGCCACGCCGTGGCCTACGTCACCATGGGTCTGCGCGTGGCGTGGTACAAGGTGTACCGGCCCTATGCCTACTACGCGGCCTATTTCTCCATCCGCGGCGATGGCTTCGACGCGGCCAAAATGCTGCTGAGCAACCAGACCCTGCGCTCCCGCATCGAGGAATTCGCCAACCGGGAAGAAAAAATGTCCATCAAGGACAAGCAGGAAGAAAACGCCCTGCACATGGTGCTGGAAATGCAGGAGCGCGGCATCCGGATGCTGCCGGTGGATCTGTACAAGAGCCACGCCAATCGTTTCCTGCCCGAGGAAGGCGGCCTGCGCTGTCCCTTCACCGCCATCAACGGTCTGGGCGAAGCGGCCATTCAGGGCATTCTGGATACCCGCGACCCGGAGAAACCCTACATCAGCATCGAAGACCTGCAGGCCCGCGCCCATGTGGGCACCAGCGTCATTGAAATGCTGCGCCTGCAGGGCGCGCTGGAGGGTCTGCCCGCCACCAGTCAGGTGGACCTGTTCTCCCTGCTGTAAGCGCAGCCCAACCAATTCCCATTTCTGCAACCGCCCGTCTTCGGCTCCCAGTCGGCCAAAAGACGGGCGGTTTTCTTCTGCCGGAAAGAAAATTCAAAAAATTTCAAAAAACAGTTGCTTTTTTTGCCGGGCTTTGTTATAATAACGAAGCTGTTTTAAGGAACGCCTTAAAGCATGTGGGCTCGTAGCTCAGCTGGATAGAGTGTTTGACTACGAATCAAAAGGTCGTGGGTTCGAATCCCGCCGGGCTCACCAAAGGGAAAGCCTTGTATCGTAAGGCTTAACAGTCGTAAGGAACTATAAGTCTTGTGGTTCGGGCAGAGAACGGTGTGACCGTGAAGGTCACGCCGTTTTTCTGCGTCCAAGGGTAGATTCTGCAATCATGGGTTCTGCCAGTACGGGGATTTCCACCTCATCCACGAAGTTGAAGATGATCTCCACCTTCTGTCTGCGCTTGCCGTCAGACTTATCCGGTGCGTGAATGATGATCTTCTTGATATACTCGTTGACAATCGTCTGCGTCAGCTCTGTGACATCCACATACTTTTTCGTCAGCGCAATGAAAGCATCCAGATCGTCGCCCATTGTTTGACGCTGCTCGACCCATTCCTCTGTTGTTTCAATTTCAAGCTTTAACCGTTCCTGCTCCGCTTCATAATCAGAAGTCATCTTCTTGTACTTTTCCTTGCTGATTTCACCGAGGGCGTAGTCCTCATAGAGCCGGGACATGACCACATCAAGGGTGGCAAGGCGCTTTTTTGCCTGCTCCATGCGCTTCTGATCTTCCCGGATGTCTCGTTCCTGATCGGCGCGGCGGTAATGCAGCCACTCCTCCTGAAAGCCCTCCACATCACCGCGAATGTACTCGTTGACCGCCTGAATCCGTTCCAGTACCAACTCCCGCAGCACATCCTCGCGGATATAATGCGCCGAACAATCGCCACGCCCACTCTTATATTTGGAGCAAACGTAGTGATCCTGCTTGCCCTCAAAGCTCTTGCAGGTGGCAAAGTGGAGCTTGCCGCCGCAGTCCGCGCAATACAGCAGCCCGGAGAACAGTCCCTGCCGTTCCGCTTTTGCGGGGCGGCGTTTGTTTTTGCGCAGCTCCTGTACTCTATCCCATTGTGCGTGAGAAACGATGGCTTCCTGCGTATCCGGTACGATGAACATATCCTCCGGCGCGTTGGGAATCCGCTTTTTCAGCTTGTAGGACTTGGAGTAGGTCTTGAAATTGCAGGTGCAGCCGGTATATTCCTGCCGTTCCAAAATACCGACGATGGATTGACCCTTCCATCCATACGGATTCTTTGGCAGCGGCTTTCCCTTGCGGCTGGCATACAAAGCCTTGGTCGTAAGAACCTGATCGCGTTCAAGAATCCGGGAAATCTGCTCCGGGCCTTTGCCGTCAATGCAGAGGTCAAAAATGCGCTTGACTACTGGGGCAGCATCCTCGTCAATGATCCAATGGTCTTTATCGGCTGGGTCAGTGCGGTAGCCATAGGGCGGTTTGCCGAGGTGTTTGCCGCTGGTGCCGCGCTGATGCAGGCTGATACGGACTTTCTTGGAGGTATCGCGCGGATACCACTCGTTGAACAGGTTGCGGACCGCGGCAAAGCCCTCTCCGTCCCCGCGCTGGCTGTCCACGCCGTCGTTGACGGCAATGAACCGCACATCGTAGCTGGGGAAGATGATGTCGGTGTACTGGCCTACAGTCAGGTAATCACGACCAAAGCGAGATAGGTCTTTGCAAAGCCAGCAGCCTACCAACCCCTGCTTTACCAGTTCAAAGCCCTCCTGTACGCCAGGGCGCTGAAAGTTCGTGCCGGTATAGCCATCGTCAACCAGCACTTTCAAGTTTGTGTAGCCATGATCTCGTGCGTATCTGGTTAAAAGCTCGCGTTGATTCTGTATCGAATTCGACTCGCCATCCTGCGAATCCTCATTACTGAGGCGGCAGTAGAGTATCGTAATTTTTTGCTGATCCGTCATAACGTCCTCCTTCACGTTCGGGTCAGCCGACAGAATCGGTGTGCTTGGAATTATATTACCATAGTTTTGTGTCACTGTCATTAACAAGCCACCTCCCGGTCAGAAAAAATGAGCCGTTTTACCTTTTGGGTAAGAGGCTCATTTCCGTCGCAGACGGTTTCAATGGTGTACCACGTGTTTCCAATCTTGCGCTCCACGGTTTTGCAGAAAGGGCTTCGCCTGTTCCAATAGGCCTCGCACTCCTGCAAAAAGGACTCCGGCGGGTCAAAGATCGGATCAAAGTAGCTCTCATGGTCAAAGACCTTGCAAAGCTCAAAGACCAAATCGTCTTTCCCCTCCATCACGGCACGGTTGATTTCGTCAATGCTGATAATTTTTCCCATATATGATTCCTTTCTCATAATTCTATTTCGGTTTTGCGGCTGTGCAGTTGTGTCTGCTGCCGCTCCTGCTCATGCTGCACTTCATAAATGTTGTAGTGAATGGCCCAGAGCTTTTTAACGTCGGCGTAAAGCGGCGAAAGCTCTGTCTGAATGTCCTTGTACTCCTGCTCCAACCGCTCACGCTCTCTGCGCCATACGGTGATGGGTATCTTGCCATCCTTGAAATACGGTTTCAGCTTGCGCTCCGCCATGTAGAACGTCCGCAGCGTATCGTCATGCTCCGACTTGTATTTCTGTCTGGATTTTTCAAAACGGATACTTCCCAGCTTATCCGCAACCGGTTTTCCATCGACATAATACTGTGCCATGCGCAGCAGCTCGTCCAGTTCCTTGATGCGGGATTGCTTTTCCCCGGCAGACGCTTTCATTGCGCTAATGCTGTTCTGCATGGAATGGAGCGCGGTATCCAGATCATCGGTGGTAAAAAGCTGCTTCGCCTGCAAAAAGCGGAACGTATCCGCATACCGCTGTAAGTTGGCTGTCTTGGCTTTTGTGCTGTATGCGCCTTTATTACGGTTATTGTAATAGGTCATCAGCAGATCGTTCAGCATGGGCGGCTGCGGCTTGGAGAGTTCTTCCTTAACCGCTTTCAGCCATTTCAGCAAAGAGGCGATTTTATTCTTTACTTCCCGCAGCATGGCGTTGGTTTTGCGAACCCAGCGGTTGAAGTCGCCCTTGTCGGTGCGGATGCCCTTCGCTTCCATTGCTCGGACAGACGGTCCCTCGTGGACGGTAGGAATCTGTTCAATGCCTTGTCGTTCATAGCTGCGGTGGTCGATCCGGCAATCCAAATCTTTCTCCGAAAACTTCGCGTTGCACAGATCAGCCCACGCCTGCCGCCAATGCTCCAAGGTTTCAGGACTGCCCCAATCGGTGGTCGGCACAGCGTTGAATACATAGTTGCCTGCCTCATCCCGGATGCGCTCACCATGCTCGTCCAGCACATATTCCCGCCGCTGCTTGTTGCCCCATCTGCCGTGTTCGTCCAAAGGGCGAATGGGACACATGACATGAAAGTGCGGATTGGAAATGCCGACGTCCTCCTTGTCGGGAGAATGAACAGCAAAGTCCACCACCATCCCTCGGCTCACAAAGTTCTCCAACAAAAATTGCCTTGCCAGAGCGATATTCTCCTGCATGGAAAACTCGTTCTGCAAGGCAATGTCAAAGCTGTACGCAAGCTGCGCTTTCTTTCCGCGTTCGGCTTTCTCCACCGCGTTCCAGAGGGTTTCACGGTCTGCATACTCCGATGGCGCATGAGAGGGCAACAGGATTTCAGAGCAGATCACGCCGCCTTTTCGGGTGTAGTCGCTGATCTCGCCGTAGTATTCGCTGTGCAGCTTTTCCCCGGCACGGTAGGCGGCAGACGCCACAGCGGACTGTCCCGCACTGCGCTTGATTTGCGTCACATGAAAATGGAATAACGCGATACTCAGCACCCCTCTTTCTGTTCAGCCCGGTTGTGTTCGTTGACCGCTTCCATGAGCAGGCCCTTGACCTCCGGCAGGTCAAAGACCTTTTCGGCAAAGGCGTAAAACTCAGCGCGTGTCAACAGCTTCGTCAGCGGGGCAATGCTTTCCATATCCGCACTGCGAACGATCAGGTTGTGTGCGCGTTTGGTTCGGTCGCCGCGCTCATAGTAGGCAATGCGGTTTTCCAGACGCTGCTTCTTGTGCTGCTCCTGTGTAAGCTGCTGCTCAATTTTTTCTTTCTCGGCATTCAGCTCGGCAATGGTTTTCTGTTTTGGCATTGTGTGACCTCCTTCAAAATTAGTGAAATAATTGTTCAGACTTTGCGGCGGAAATTGTCTGCGTCAGCAGATGGTTTCCACCGCGAAGTGCGCTGGGATAGCTGCATAGGCAGCGCAAGGGAGGCACTCCCTTGTACGGAACGAAGTGACGCAAAACAGCTGTGATACTCAGGTATCTGGGCTGTCTGCCTCGCAGAGCGCACATACTCCCGTCAGGAGAGTATAGAAGTGCACCATTCCGTTAGAATGGATTTTTACATCCCTTCTGGTTTACGCCAACGTTCGCCAAAGGAAGGTCACGATCTGTGCTCTTGTGCAGTCAGCGTCAGGGCTGAACGTGGTCGCGCCCGTGCCCTTGGTGATGTCATTCTTGACCGCCCACAATACCGCACCTGCGTAATAGTCGCTTGCGGCAATGTCCGCAAAGGGATTGCTGCTGCCAGCTGCCGGTGCGTTTTGGCTGCGCCACAGGAACGTGACGATCTGTGCGCGTGTGCAGGTCTTGTCGGGGCTGAAAGCAGCATCGCTGGTGCCCTTGGTAATGCCGTTTTCAACTGCCCACAGTACCGCATCGTAGTAGTAACTGCCGGCGGGGACATCGGTAAAGGGCATGGTGGCGGACTTGGGTGCAGGGCTGCCTGCGGCTCTCCAAAGGAAGGTCACAGCCTGTGCGCGGGTGCAGATGCCGTCCGAGGAGAAGTGGGCGGAATCAGTCCCCGCAGTGACGCCATTTTCTGCCGCCCACCGAACAGCTTCCTCATAGTAGGAACCGCCGGGAACATCGGTGAAAACCGGGAACGCAATGGGTTGAAACGCGGCCTTGACTGTAACGCCGGAAGCGGGCATGGTAAAGGAGAAGGTCCCGTCGCCATTGTCGGTCAGCGTGATCTCCTTCCCCGTCTGATCGGTGACGGTGATGGTATCCAGCTGATAGCCGGTGTCCGGGCGGACGGTCACGGTAACAGTGTCACCCTTCGATGCATTCTTGGGGCTGACAGTCACTTGGCCATTTTCCACATTCTCAATCATAATGCTGGTCGGATTCGAAGCAGAGGAACCGCTGGAAGAACTGTCGAGAGTTTCGTTATCATCCGGATCGGGGTTATAGGGATAAAAACTTGCTTCTGGTTCGGTGATGATATCTCCCGGATTGGCCAGCCAATATTCCATTCCGCTTTCCAACGCAGGGTTAGGAACATCCAGTTGGATCGTCTGGTTGCCATTAATGGGAATCAGACCCATAATCTGACCGTTCTTGATAACGGGAACTCTGGAATATTGGCGAGTCAATTCCTGCGGGTTTCCTTTCTCATCCATATAGATGTGCGTCACCGCCAAATCCATGACCCCATTGTCCGTACCGATCAGCGCCAAGTCCAAACTACTTGCATCGGTATTCAAATCTACAGTTACGCTCCGGTTTGCTCCCACGCCTGTGGCTGTCATCGTTCCAAACGCTGTCGGTTTGCTTCCGTTCAGATTCCGGCTGTCCAGCACCTCATCACCGCAGGCAACGATCATTTCCACTGGGCAGTGGCTGACAATCTTCAAGGCCGTATATTTTCCCGAAGAGAACGAGCCTTTGTTCGTGTCCCAGTGGCAGAGACTCTTGTTATCCACATGAGACGCGAAGGCACGATAGGTCCAATAACCAACGTTCAAGTTGTGGAAGGGCCCTCTTCCTTTTGCACGGCCACCTTCATAGCTGATGAAATAGAAGCCCTGCTCATCCTTAGATTCGCCAAGAAAAACGATCCAGTGGATTCCTCCATTTTGATAGTTGTAGTTGATCGTTTCACCCGGGTCCACATTGGTCTCAAAGTATTTTTTGAATTCGGCGGCATCACTTTTGATCCGGACGTCCTTGCTAAACGAAGATGTTCCGTTTTTACCATAGACATAATTGCTGACAAAATGGGCATAGGAGGCGCACCCCTTGGAACTCGCAAATTTTACCGTCTGCCCGAGTCCGGCATCTTCAACAGATGTTCCGCAGTTGCCAGCATTTTGGAGTGGCCAGGTGGCAATGGTATCACTTGTTGCGCCAAAGCAGCGGGGCCGATAGGTCAGCGTCTTCTCAATGCCATCCTCTACTTTCTTTGCCGCCTCCTTCAGTTTCTTTGTTCTCAGCTCGGCAACAACAGCCTTTTCCTTTGCCGTATGCCGATAAGACAGTAATTTGAAAAACTACAAAATCGGCATCTGCCAAGCAGGATTGGACGACAAAACCGGCGACACCCAACCAAAGTTGAGTGACGCCTGTCATAGTAAAGTATAGACGCGGATTTTTCCCCGCAGTTCCGTGCCCTGCGTTTTTTCTCCGATCTGCTTTGCAAAGTGTTTGATGTTCCCAGTCTTGGAACAGTAAAGGATTATAGTTGCTGCCCTTTCAATATCTCGGGATGTACAAAGGTTGAAAATACCCTGTCCGGTAGGCCTTTCGCAGAGTCCCACCAATGCAGGCACCAAACAGCCCCCCCTTCGATTTTGGAATGCTGTCAGGAATCCCTGCTCAGCAGCTTCCCAATCCGCAGAGCAATAGACACCAGCTCAATGAACGCACAATGGTTATGCGAGAGATTCAGAAGCTCCCGGGCTTTGCCGACTCGGAAACGCACGGTGTTCTCATGCTGATGCAGGATCGATGCGGCCTCCTTGATATTGCCGTCACACTCGATGTAAGTAGCAACGGTCTCCAACAAATTCACCGAATTGTTCTCCTCATAGGCCTTTAGCGGGGATATTACCTCGTCGTAAAAGCTCGCCAGCTCTTCGCCGTGCTTTCGACAGAGCGGCATCAGCAGCTTGTAAACAGACAGCTCATTGTAGTAAGTGATTCGTGAATCTGTAACCTTTCCTACCTCATGGGCGTCCAGCGCCTGATGCAACCCCTTCGGGAAATCGGCCTCCTTGCAGGGATTGCTGATCCCTGCGATGTGGTCGGGCGCATAAGCGGCGAGCACGCTGTCGATCTGCTGGAGAGTCACCGCCGTATTCTTTGAGTTGGGGCAGGAGAGGAGGATAAAGCAATCCTTTGAGTAGCGCAAAAATGTAGTGGGGAACTGGGTGGCCAACGTATCCGCCAACGACCGGATCAGCGCCGGAGTGCAGGCTCCAAGGGACGCGTATATCACCAAAAAATTCTCATAAGCAGCAGGGACGAGCTTCCTGTAAAGTTCGGATACCTTCTCCGCGCTGGGAGAGTGATGCAGTAACAGGCTCAGGCTGTTTTCAATCAGCCACTCATGCTGAGAGATCAGGATATATTCTGTGATCATCCGGATCAAGTCGGCGTAAGGAATGATCTCATCCAGCACAATGATGGGGTAATTGTGCTCATTAGCCAGCGCAATAGCGTTCTCTGGGAAATGGGGGAGAAACCGCCGGTAGGTAATGCAGCAGGCACTGTTTACCTGGATGTAGAACGAAATCGCCTCGCAGATTCGCTCCTCCCGGTCCTTGTCCGCGAAAAAGCTTCGGATGAACACATCACCCGGCTCAAAACAGGTCGGGTCTTTCCACTCCTCCAGGGGAACATCGGAAAAGCTGACTCTCCGAATCTGCCGGTTCATTCCGCTGGCTCCGGCGATGACCGATGCGTTTTTTAGGATATCGATCTGCAGGAGTTCCCCTACCGTGACACCCATAGAAGTCGTTCCCACCTTTCTTGGATATACCGGACCAGCCGAGCGGCCCCATGGCAACACAATCGACGCCAAGTCCGGCAGTAAAAAACTTTGGCTTTTCTTTGTGCGAATGTGCCAAAAAAACTGTGGTAACAGTCGGCTGTTGTGAAAACTACAAAATCGCGCTTTGCTGCTTTCACTTGCTACATTGATGAAGCTTCGAGCGTATTGTATAATACTAACTGTCTTAAATCAACAGCTTCCTGCAAAATTAAAATTTTTTACTTGGATTTCCTCAAAACGCAGGAAACAGAATTTTGCCGATAGGAAGGAGATGCGTTTATTTCGATACCGGTGCAGATCCGGGACTCTGGCGTCAATTTTCCCACCGTCATTAAAATACGATAAAGGAGAGAGAAACATGGATAAACAGAAAATTTCCCTCGAGGAACAGTTTAACGACTACGAAAAAACACCGGTCCCCGTCGAAGCAAGACGAAATTGGTATGAGCAGGGCATGATCTGGCTGGGTGAGGGCTTCGGCCTCAGCGGTCTGGCCACAGGCGGCGTTCTGGCGGACGGCCTGTCCTTTGCCGACACCTTTCTCGCTGCCGTCATCGGCTCCATCCTTGTCTCCCTGATCTGCGCTTTGGTCGCCGTTGTTTCGACCAACACCCATCTATCCACATCCGTGACGTGCCGCCGTTCTTTCGGCACCAACGGCTCCCGCGTCATCGGCGTGATCCTGGCGGCCTCCTTGTTCGGATGGTTTGCCTACAATGCGGGAATGTTCGGAGAGACCATCTCCTCTCTGTTGAAATCTTTGTGGAGTCTGTCTGTTCCCGCTGCCATCTGCACTGCCATCGGCGGTATGCTCATGTCCCTGACGGCAATCTTCGGCGTGAAGGCCATCAAGAGCCTGAGCACCATCGGTCTGCCGCTGCTGTTTGTGTTGTGCATCCTGGCGGTGTGGAAGATCAACGCTATCACCCCACTGACGGAAATCGCCAAGTGCGGCCCCGTTGCTACCCCCATGTCCCTTTCCGCCGGTGTTGCGTACGTGGTCAGCGGCTTTGCCGTGGGCATGACCATGTGCGGTGACTTCTCCCGTTTTTCCAAGAGCAAGCGGGACAGCGTTGTCGGATCCTTCCTGGGTCATTGCTTCGGCTTTATCCCCGTGGTCATGTGCGGCGCCATCTGCAATTACGCCATGAAGACCTGGAACGTGGTGGAGGTCATGGTCCTTTCTCTGGGCATGGGTCTGTTCGGCACCTTCGTTCTGGTGGTGGCTCAGTGGACCACCAACGACAACAGCCTCTACATGAGTACGCTGGGGCTGATGAACTCTCTGGACGGCGTTGTGAAGATTCCCCGCATGCGTATGACCCTTCTGGTGGGCATTATCAGTACCATCGTCGGCATCTGCGGTATTTATAACTACTTTATCAACTTCCTGAACGTGCTGGGTATTCTGATCGCACCGCTGAGCGGTATCATCATTGCGGATTATTTCATCTGCAACCGCAGCAAGTACGACGAGTCTCCTGACACAGTGGACCGGGGCGTCCGGTGGAACGCCATCGTGGCATGGTTCGTCGCCAGCCTAGTGGGTATGATCATGACTCCGCGGCCTATTGGTTTCGGATTGTTTGTGACCATGGGCGATATTATCCCTCTGCCCATCGTGACCAGCGTCGTGGCTCTCGCCGTATATACTGTCGGTGAAAAGCTGGCCAAGCCGGTCAAGGTCGCCTGATACTTCCGGCATCGGAAACCAGGATCTGAATCACTGCAAAAGGGAATATATGACGCTGCGCGAGCCGCGGCAGAGTCAGTGGGATACCAGTGCGGCTGTCCTGCCATCACGGCATCGTCCACAGCAAACAAAAAAGCAAACAAAGAAATGTCTATATTTCAACGATTAGGAGGAATTAAAAATGAAGTATCTGGAATTTGAGATCATGCAGGCCGCAGGGGTCATCGTCAACGATCTGTGCAAGGTCCAGCCCGGTGAGGTCGTCTCCATCACGGCCGACACCGTCATCGACGAGAGCATCGTCAATTCCATCGCTGGTAAGGTTCTGTCTGCCGGTGGCAAGCCTCTGGTTATGTGGTACAAGACCCCCGAAGGCGTGGGCAAGGTAACCGACAAGACTGTGCCGTACAAGGCTGTGGGCGCGGCACTGGGCAACAGCGATGTGTGGATCGAGCTGGGACGTATGTGGATTCTCTACTCCAGTGCCCAGGAGATTGCCCTGAGCATGACGGACAAGCTGCGCCACCTGTGTCTCACCGGTCTTGTGCCGGAAATGATGGATCGTCTGTTCAACAACGTGGACTTCGAGCTGCTGGCAGAGTTTCAGCGGAAGCTGACGGAGATGACCAAGAACTCCCACCACGTGAGGATGACCACCTCCGCCGGCACCGACCTGGAGTTTGACAACGACAGCAACTGCCCCTTCTACTGTGAGCTGGGTCTGGCCCACGCGCCCGGAACTGCCTACCCCTCCGGCCAGATCTGCTGGTTCCCCACCGAAGGCAGCACCAACGGCACCCTGGTGTTCGACGGCAGCATCCATCCCGTGCCCGGTATTCTGCAGACCCCCGTTTCCCTGAAAATCGAGAACGGCTATATCACCGAGATCACCGGCGGTGTTGATGCACAGAAATTCGAGGCCTGGGTCAATGGTCTGAATGACCCGCTGATGCGCCGCATGGCTCATGTGTGTTATGGCTTCCATCCCAAGGCGATCCTCTCAGGTCAGTGCGTCGAGGACGAGCGCGTCTGGGGCGCAACCGAGTGGGGCATCGGCTATCTGCCCGCCGCAGACTGCCCGCCCAACGGCATCAATGCCGCCTCCCACTGCGACGGCATCAGCTACAACACCTCTGTTTGGCTGGACGGCGTCCAGGTAACGGACTGCGGTAAGGTAATCCACCCAGATCTGGTGGACATGGCCAGACGCCTTTTCCCAGAGTAAGCAATCGAGGTGAACCATCATGATTGAATTTGATTTCTCCGCCATCAGGAATGCAGTAGTCAAGATGCTGACGGTGAACATGGGGCTCAAGGCGGGAGAGCGTGTTCTGTTCCTCAGCGACGTTCCCACCATGAACGACTGGTATGCTGGTCAGGACTTTATTACGGATTTCAGTATGCGGACCCTGACGACGCGGGCCGCCTGCGAGATTGCAAAAGAAGAATTTCCCGACAATACAGTGGATCTGTACCTCTATCCTTCTTGCAACGGTCACGGCGTGGAGATTCCTGCCGATGCCGCCGCGAAAATGCTGGAATATGACGTGATCATCGCCATCACCACATGGTCCATTTCCCACACCGACGCAAGATCCGCCGCGTCCGCCAAGGGAATCCGGATTGCCAGCTGCGGCAATCTGGAATTGAATATGCTGATGCCGGACAACGTGATCGATGCAGACTACCAGAAGATTGCCGCCAAGGCTTGCCATATTGCCGATCTGCTGACCCCTGCTAAAGAAGTGCGCCTCGTCACGGAGGCGGGGACGGAGCTGAGCTTCAGCATTGAGGGCCGGAAGGGCCTGGCAGACACCGGTTTTTACAACACACCCGGCGCATGGGGAAACCTGCCCGGCGGCGAGGCCTATACCGCTCCGGTGGAGGGTACAGCAAACGGAACACTGGTGGTCCTTCCCCACTGGGCCTACGGGCTGGATGAGCGCATGGAGTTTACTATTCAGGACGGTTGCATCATCAAGATCGACGGCGGCGGCAAGTACGGCGACGACCTGCGGGAGCACCTCCTTGGCGCCGGCAGCCCCCACCACAGATGCAATGTGGCTGAATTGGGCATTGGGACCAATTACCGCGCCAGTAAGCCGGACAACGTTCTGGAGACCGAAAAGATCGACGGGACCGTGCACATCGGCTTCGGCGACAACGCCCATTTCGGCGGGACGGTCAGTTCTGACTACCATGACGACATGGTTGTGCCGGAGCCGGACCTCTACCTTGACGGCCAGTTGGTCATTCAGCGCGGCAAATTACTTCGATAATCCTCTTTCTCCGACTGCCGGAGCGGACAGGCACCTGCCCGCCCCGGCAGACCGCGTCTGCCGTTCCCGTATCGCCGGACCCCTGTATGCGCGGGAATCGCAACACAAATTCTTCATATCTGGGAAGGCGGGGCGTTTTGCCCCTTTTCCCATTCCTTCAAAAGTGAGGAAAGACTGATGCAACAGATTTTTAAACAAAAACAGCTTTCCCAGATATGCCGTATTCTGGCGGGCTGCGCCGTTTACGCACTGGGTCTCAACCTGTTTATCCTGCCCCTAGGACTGTACAGCGGCGGCGTGGTGGGTCTGGCACAGCTGTTGAGCCTGATGCTGCAAAACGCCCTCCACAGGCCGGTGGGGACGCTAAACCTGTACGGCCTGGTCCATTTTCTGCTGAATATCCCGATCCTAGCCATCGCCCAGCTGAAGCTGGGAAAGAGTTTCCTGTTCAAGACAGTCATCGGCACTGTGGGCATCAGCGTGTTCACCACGGTCATCCCCCAGCCCGCGGAGCTGTTGGCGGCGGACCCGGCGGTGGCAATCGTCATCGGCGGCGCTGTCACGGGGCTGGGTATCGGCATCATGCTGACGGCAGGTGGCTCCGGCGGCGGCATTGAGGTGCTGGGGCTCTGGCTGTCCAGAATGAACCCCAATTTCACTGTGGGCAGGATGACCAGCATCTTCAACGCGGCCCTGTTCATCGTGTATTTCTTCAAGTTCGACGCCTCCACGGTGATCTACTCCCTGCTGTACATGGTCCTCTACACGGTGTCACTGGACAAATTCCACTATCAGAACATCAATGCCCGCATCACCGTTTTCACCAAAGAACCCGGCATCGATCAGGCCATCATGAAAGAAATGGGGCGGGGTGTCACAGAGTGGAACGGCTGCGGTGCCTTTACACGGGAGGACAGCTACATTCTGGTGACCATCATCAGCAAATATGAAATCGATGAGGTCATGAAGATCATCCACAGTATTGATGGAAACGCGTTTATCGTTATCGACGAGGGCGTCCGGGTGTTCGGAAACTTCCAACGGCGTCTGTGAAACGCCGAAATGCGTTTGAACGGCAGCATTGAAAAGGTGCGGAAAGGTCAAAAAAACCGGACAGGAAGCTTTTGCATCCTGTCCGGCGTTTTTGGTGCCTTTAGGCGTGGAAATAAACCCCCGGTTCTACCGGGGGAAGAAAAATAGCTTTAGCATGAGTAAAACCTCCTATTGCGGTATACTGGTAAAGGTTTGGCGACCGCATTACCAGAGCAATAGGAGGTTTTATGCAAATAAAGAAAGACGAAAGAAACGAGATAAAAAGCACATCACATTCAAGATACCGTTGTCAGTATCACATCGTATTTGCACCGAAGTACCGCAGGAAAGAGATCTATGGACAGTTGAAAAAAGACATAGGAGAAATACTGCGGACATTGTGCAAGCAAAAGAATGTGGAGATACTGGAGGCAGAGGCGTGTGTAGACCACATACGTATGATTAGCTCCTATTAGGAAAACACACTGTCAAAGGGGTATGTAGCGGGGGTT
>OLQL01001869.1_pt1 | contig 15907 bp, 12 predicted proteins | sample 1672971 | NCBI WGS metagenome assembly OLQL01 (sample SAMEA3136742, study PRJEB25190) | human gut metagenome | biome: human gut; feature: human-associated habitat; material: faeces | place: Austria | collected 2013
TCAAACAATCGAAAAGCGCCTCGCGCGTTGCAAATACGTCATCTAAGAGTATTTGTCCTCACCTTGGGTGATAATGATGACCAAGACATCGTTTGCGATCCAGGTGATTCGCTCTAGATACGAAGGGATGATTTCGATGTTCTGTTCGCAGTGTGGCGCTCCTATGGGCGATAACGACAAGTTCTGCGGCGTGTGCGGTGCTCCTAATGCTGGTGCTGCAGCTTCCGCCCCTCAGGGTCAGCCTCAGCCTCAGCAGTTTGTCCCTCAACCTGCCATGAACGTACCCAAAGGCTGCACGGCTCAGGCGTTTGAGGATATGACCAAGACTCCGGGCGTGCTGCAGCGCGTGTGCCAGATTGCCTTTTTGCCGGCGCTTATCTGTGTCGTGTCGGTGCTCGTGCTGTTTATTCCCGTTATCGGCGGTATTGTAGCCGCTATCGGCTTTTTGGCCGCTTACGTGGCGAGCGTGTGCGGTTCGGGCTTTGGCATCGAGTGGGGTCGCGATCTGTCGCTTAAGATTGATGACGGTATGGATCGTCCGTTGATGCGTTCCACATCGTTTGGCCTTGGAGTCTTTTCGAGCGTTATTTCGGTCGTGCTCGAGGTTATCGCTGCCATTCCCGTTATCGGTGTAGTGCTTTCGCTGGTGGAGAGCGTGGTAATTGGCGCCGCGGGCTCGTATTCGTATTACGGCTCTTATGCGCTCGAGGCTGCGCTGTTTGGCTCGCTTGGTCTGCTTGTCCTGGCTATGATTGCCACGACGGTCCTGGGGGTCTTCTTTAAGATGTTCGCCGACATTGCCGTGATGCACTTTGCGGTGACCGGTCGCGTCGAGAGCGCGTTTTCGCTCGATAAGGTCTGGGCGGCCTTTAAGAACAATAAGACCAAGCTGTTTTGCGCTTCGTGGCTTCCCGAGTTTTTGACGGGCCTGGTCGCCAACGTTGTCACATGGATCTTGACAGCCATCTTTGGCGCCATTGCCTCTGTCGGTATGTATAGCTACTACTATCGTCCTACGGGTATTGAGGCGATTGTTACCGGCGGTGGCGTCACGCTCGTGCTGTTCTTGGTGCTGGTCGCTTTCGTCACCGTATTTCTTACGGTCTTTGGCAAGATGCTCAAGCACCGTGCCGTTGGCTATTGGGCCGCACGCTATGCAAGCGAGTGGGCCGATGAGGACAAGGACGACGTCCTGACTTTTGTGCTTCCGGGTGAGAAGAAGCCTGCTCCTGCGGGATTCAATCCCACGGCAGCCACTGGTGCTGCACCTGCCCCGGCACCCGCGCCTGCACCTGCTCCGGCACCCGAGGCGACGCCTGCGGAACCCGATTGGAATGCCGTTGCCACGCCGGCGGATGAGCCGGGCGATAATCCTGCTGCCGAAAACAATCAAACCGAATAGTCGGTCGAGGCGCCCTGGGCAACTGAGCCCGGGGTGCCTTTTTCTACTGCGGAAGCAAGAAAATGCCTGGGAAAACGGTTGTAGCAAAATTTCTCGGAAATTGGTCAATTGAGCAACAACGTCGCGGCTATTTTTGAGAACATAGACGTGTAAGGTTTGAAGGCGTGCGACGCCTTAGGAAAAGGAGAAGCTTATATTCTGTCCCACTTGTGGTTCTCCCATTTCGGATGATGCCAAATTCTGCCCTGTTTGCGGATCCGCCGTTGGTGCCGCTTCTGCCGCTGCGGCCCCGCAGCCCCAGCCCGCTCCGGCCCAGGCTATTCAGCCCGCGCCCCAGCCTCAGCAGCAGTACACCGGCCAGCAGCAGTACACCGGTCAATACGCCCAACAGTCCGCATCCGCTCCGATGGGCTATGGCCCCATTAAGGCTGACCGCAGCCTGATCGGCTGGCTGCTGCTCTCTCTTGTGACCTGCAGTATCTATTCGTTCTACTTCCTGTATTGCTTGGCACGCGACGTCAATACGTTGTGTCAGGATGACGGCGATTACACGCCGGGTCTGGCGGAATTCATCCTTCTATCGTTTGTGACCTGCGGCTTCTACGCGTACTACTGGTATTACAAGATTGGCAACCGCCTGCAGGCCAACGCTCCTCGCTACGGCCTGGTGTTCCAGGAAAACGGCACCACCGTTCTTCTGTGGCAGATCTTCGGTGCGCTCCTGTGCGGCCTTGGTCCCATCTTCGCTATGAACATCATCATCAATAATACCAATGCCATGGCAACGGCTTACAACACTCGCCTTGGCGCTCGTGCCTAACAATAAGGGCGGCGTGAACAGCTCCCAGGGACATAGGGGCACGGCAGAGCTCCTTCGCCGCGCCCTTTTTTGCACCGGCGCGCTCTTTGTCGCCTGGCTCGCGCTCTACCTGCTCGATATCGGCTGCATTTTTCGAATGATGACGGGCGCTCCTTGTCCGGGATGCGGCATGATGAGGGCGTGGCTGGCGGCGCTGCGCCTCGATTTTGCGGCGGCCTTTGCCTACCATCCGCTGTTTTGGGTGGTGCCGATTGCGTTTGTGCTCGCGTTCGTGCGCGAGGAGGTAGCATCGAGCAAGCTAAAGCGTGGTGTCGACATTGCAGTCACCGTGTTGTGCATGCTGGTCATCGCCGTATGGATCCTGCGCCTCATCAATCCGGTAGATGCCGGCCTACTCTTTGGCGGCCATGCACCCGCCGGAGTCCCCGACGACATCATCCACCTCGAACCCCCACGCTGGCTCACCATCCTTCGCTCTTTTCTGTCGTGACGGAGGACGCGCTAGAAAAGCGGTCGACACATAAGCGGGGGCGGACGTTTCGATACGTCCGCCCCCGCTCTGCTTTAGCCAGGCTGTTATGGATGGGTGTGACGACTACTCGTTGTGCTTCTCCTCGCGGCGTGCAGCAGCGCGTGCGTCGTGGATGCCCTTGATCGCGGCATGGCGAGCCGTTCGGGCATCATGGATGGCGTCACGTGCCTCGGCGGTCGTCGCCTTGGCAGAGCGTAACTTGGCGGCCAGATCGGGGTTGGTTTCGGCGACCGCGGTAATCGCGGGGCCGTCGAGTTCCTCTTGCGTGGGCTCGGCCAAAAAGTCGATAGCATACTGGGCGGCCACCATGGAGCCCTTTGCCAGCACGGTCTCGTCAATCTTGTAAAAGCAGGAATGCTGGGCGTACGTGGCGCCAATCTTGGGGTTGCGCGTACCTACAAAGGCGAGCACGCCCGGTACGCGGCGCAGGTACTCCGAAAAATCCTCGCCCGAAAGCGTGCCGCGGTAATGGCCTTGACCGGTGGGACCCAGGCATTTGATTACAGCCTGACGGCAGCGCTCGCTCGAGGCGACTTCGTTTTCGACCTTGTAGTTGGCGATGGTGTAGTCGGTGAGCTCTGCCTCGGCGCCCAAGGCGGCCGCGGTATGCTCCACGATGCGGCGCATAAGCTCCGGCATTTCCTCGTGGGTCGAATCGCCGTAGGTGCGCACCGTGCCGGCGAGGTAGGCCGTGCCGGCGATAACGTTGCGCGCGGTGCCGCCATGCAGCTCGCCGACGGTGATGACGGCCGGCTCGTAGGGGCTGATTTCGCGCGAGACGATGGTCTGCAGGGCATTGACGATCTCGGCGGCAACCATGACGGCGTCGTGGCCGCGCTGGGGCATGGCGCCGTGGCACGAGGTGCCGCGGACATCGATGCGGAACCAGTCGGTATTGGCCATGCGCGGACCGGGCTCGCAGCTTACGGTGCCGGCGTCGACCTCACTCCAGATGTGCGCGGCGTAGGCACCATCGACGCCGTCGAGCACGCCCGCGCCGATCATGAGTTTGGCGCCCTGGCCGTTTTCCTCACTGGGCTGGAAGACGATGCGGACCTCGCCGTGGATGTCGTCGGTCATATGGCGCAGGATTTGCAGCGTGCCGAGCATCATGGCGATGTGGCAGTCGTGGCCGCAGGCATGCATGCAGCCCTCGTTGACGCTGGCGAATTCCTCGCCGGTCTGCTCGGTGACGGGCAGGGCGTCGATATCGGCACGCAGCAGGATGCGGCGGCGCGGCGTGCCGTCCTCGCGATAGGCGTCGGGTGCGGTGCCGCGAAGGGTCGCCACCAGGCCCGTCTTGAGGGGGCGCTCATAGGGGATATTCATGGCGTCGAGCTGGTTGGCGATGTCGGAGGTTGTGCGCTCCTCGGCAAGGCTCAGCTCCGGATGCTTATGGAAGTGCCGGCGCTGCTTGATGATGTAGGGCTCAAACTCGGCGGCGATATCTCGGATGGCCGCGGTGACGTCGTCTGCCGCGCGAACCGCGGTTGCCGCCATAATCTGCTGTGCCTTGGTCTTCGTCATGGTCGATTTGCTCCTTGCTGGGTTGATCGCAAAATCGTACAGGCTCTCTCCAGTATGCCACCTGCCGCTAGGGCTGGTAAAGTTGCCGTTTGCCGCTTGGGGTTTTGTTGCAAGGGCGGGGGAGTACACTCGGGGGTGTTGAATTTCCTGCCAGAGATGGGGATGCCCATGCAACATATCGATCGGATTATCCGCTCCAAGAACGTCTTTACCGCGCAAGACGGCATCGATACCGCCCGCGAGCTGGCGATTGTCATCGCAGGCGACCGTATCGTCGCAGTCGGCAAGCCCGATGACGTGATCGCCGCCGCTCCCGCCGCCACGTCGGTTATCGACTACGGCGAGCAGTTTGTCTGCCCCGGTTTCCATGACGCTCATCTGCACTTCTTCCATACCTCGGTCGGCTCCTCGCCGTACATGCTCATGGATATGGGCACGTCCGAGGCGGCGCTGGTGCAACACGCGCTCGAGTTTTCCCAGGACCTGCCCGACGACGCTTGGGTTGTGACGCAGGGCTGGCGCGACTACCGTTGGGACCCGCCCGAGCATCCTACCAAGGCGTCGCTCGATGCGGCATTCCCCGATCGTCCCTGCGTTATGTATTCGGGCGACGGGCATACGCTGTGGCTGAACAGTCGCGCACTCGAGGCACTCGGCGTCACGCGCGACAGCGAGCCGCCAGCGGGCGGTAGCTACGACAAAGACGCAAACGGCGAGCTCACGGGCATTGCGCATGAGGCGGCTGCCATGCAGCTGTTGCCGCGCTGCCTTGAGTGGCTGGGCGAAGATCGCATCGCAAGCGCTTACGCCGATCAAATGAGGCGCATGGCCGAGCAGGGCATCACCTCGATCTGCGATATGTCGCTCATGCCCATGCCGGGCTGTGATTTTATCCGCGACGATGTCTACGACAAGCTGCAGACGACCGGCAAGCTGGGCATCCGTGCCCATCTGTTCCCCACGCTGCTGGATGACCAGTCGCGTCTAGAAGAGCTCCAGGTACGTTACGCGAACAACGCGCTGCTTTCGGCGCCAGGTTTTAAGCAGTTCTTCGATGGCGTGTCGAGTGAACACACGGCCTATCTCACCGAGCCCTATACCAATCCGCGCTTCCCGGGCGACCAGGGCCGTCTGACGGTCCCGGCTGAGCGCATGCGCAAACTGGTTCTGGCGGCCGCGGAGCGCGGTCACACCGTGCGCATCCACGTCATCGGTGACGGTGCGATTCATGCCGCGCTGGATATCTTCGAGGAGGCGGCCGATCTGTACGGCCTGCCCCAGCACGGCCATAACACGCTCGAGCACCTGGAGAACCTTCTGCCCGAGGACATCGACCGCCTGCGCAAGCTCAACGTGGTTGCTTCGAGCCAGCCCTGCCACATTACACTCGACCCGGGTGGACCCGAGCGCGATCTGGGCCTGGAACGCAGCCGCATCATGTGGCCGTTTGCGACCTATAAGCAGCGCGGCATTCGCCAAGCCTTCGGTACCGACAGCCCTATCACGCCCGTTACCAGCATGAACGTGCTCTACACGGCTATCACTCGCCAGGACCCCAAAAGCCACTGGCCCGCGGGCGGCTGGTTGCCGAGCGAGCGCATCGATGCAGCAACGGCTCTGCGCAACTACACCCTGGGCAGCGCCTATGCAGCGGGCGACGAGCAAAACCTCGGCAGCTTGGAGCCTGGCAAGTACGCCGACCTGGTAGTCCTGGACCAAAACCCGCTCACCATCGACCCCCAAGAGCTCCAGGCCACCAAGGTTCAGGCCACCTACCTGGCAGGTAACGTAATCTACGAGCGCTAGCCTCATACCTCACTCATAGGGGGCACGTTTCAGCAACGTGCCCCTTTCTTATTCGCACCATCTGCATCGCCATTTTGCTGCACTGACTTTCCTGAATGCCGGGGCCGAATTAGTCAACCTGGCTCCCGGGGCGGACCGGAGGGCATGAAGTTTGTCGCGAGTTCCGCACGCAAAGGAAAGCACTTAATGTGCTTTCCGTCTTGCGCAGGACTGTAGAGCAGCAAACTTCATGCCCTCCGGTCCGCCCCGGGAGCCACTGCTAAGTTATCCCCAGGCATTCAGAAAATCTAAGTGCCAAAAAATAAGATTTTTTGACTCTGTGTTGTATAACCCGCCATTCGTGGGTACCATTCAACGCGTACGCAAACAAAAAGGGTTAACCCGCGCGGCATGACCGCGCGGCCCACAAAGGAGGAAACAAGCATGTCGTCTTTGAAGCCGCTTGCAGATCGCGTCCTGGTCAAGCCCGACGAGGCCGAGCAGAAGACCGCTTCTGGTCTGTACATCGCCAGCAACGCTCAGGAGAAGCCGCAGCGCGGCACCATCGTTGCCGTGGGCGCCGGCAAGGTCAACGACAAGGGTGAGCGCATCCCCATGGACGTCAAGGTTGGCGACGTTGTCATCTACGGTAAGTTCGGTGGCAACGAGGTCAAGGTCGACGGCGAGAAGTATCTGCTGATGCGCGCCGACGACATCTACGCTGTCGTCGAGGCCTAGTCTCGTCAGAATCTCTGATTCGTCTTTGAACGCGCCCGCCGCATAGGACTCGGAAGCGGCGACGCGAGTCACATTTCTTTTGGAGGATTACCTACCATGGCAAAGAACATTACGTTCAACACCGATGCCCGCGCTAAGCTTGCCAAGGGCGTCAACACTCTGGCCGACGCCGTTACCGTCACCATGGGCCCCAAGGGTCGCTACGTTGCGCTGCAGCGCACGTTCGGTGCTCCGACCATCACTAACGACGGCGTTTCCGTCGCCAAGGAGATCGAGCTCGAGGACAACATCGAGAACATGGGCGCTCAGCTGGTGAAGGAGGTCGCCACCAAGACCAACGACACCGTGGGTGACGGCACCACCACCGCAACCCTGCTCGCCCAGGCCATCGTCAACGACGGTCTGCGCAACGTCGCCGCTGGCGCCAACCCGCTGGCCATCCGTCGCGGCATCGACAAGGCCGTCAACGCCGCCGTCGCCGAGATGAAGAAGCAGGCCAAGCCGGTCGAGACCAAGGAGCAGATCGCTTCCGTCGGTACCATCTCCGCCGGTGACCCCGAGGTCGGCGAGAAGATCGCCGAGGCCATGGAGGTCGTGGGCAAGGACGGCGTCATCACCGTCGAGGATTCCCAGACGTTCGACATCACCATCGACACCGTCGAGGGCATGCAGTTCGACAAGGGCTATGTCTCCGCTTACTTCGTCACGGACAACGACCGCATGGAGGCCGTGATGAAGGATCCGTACATCCTCATCACCGACCAGAAGATCTCCAGCGTTCAGGACATCATGCCCGTTCTCGAGGCTGTCCAGCGCGCTGGCCGTGGCCTGCTCATCATCGCTGAGGACATCGACGGCGAGGCTCTGCCGACCCTGGTCCTCAACAAGATCCGTGGCGCCCTCAACGTCTGCGCCGTCAAGGCTCCGGGCTACGGCGATCGCCGCAAGCGCATCCTCGAGGACATCGCCGTCCTCACCGGTGGTCAGGCTGCACTGGACGAGCTGGGCGTGAAGGTCGCTGACATCACCGCCGATATGCTCGGTACCGCTAAGTCCGTCACCATCTCCAAGGACAACACCGTCGTCGTCGGCGGCGCTGGCTCCAAGGAGGCCATCGACGCTCGTATCGCTCAGATTAAGGGTGAGATGGAGAACACCACCTCTGACTTCGATCGTGAGAAGCTCCAGGAGCGCCTGGCCAAGCTCTCCGGCGGCGTTGCCGTCATCAAGGTTGGCGCTGCTACCGAGTCTGAGCTCAAGGAGATCAAGCATCGCGTCGAGGATGCCCTGCAGGCTACCCGCGCTGCTGTCGAGGAGGGCATTGTCGCCGGTGGCGGCGTCGCCTTCATGGACGCTGCTCCTGCGCTCGATGCTGTCGAGATCGACGACCCCGAGGAGAAGATCGGTGTCGACATCGTCAAGAAGGCTCTGACTGCTCCGGTCGCTACCATCGCCAAGAACGCTGGTTTTGAGGGCGCTGTCGTGGTCGACAAGGTTGCCGAGCTGCCCGCCGGCCAGGGTCTCAACTCTGCCAACGGCGAGTGGGGCGATATGATCGAGATGGGCGTCCTCGACCCCGTCAAGGTCAGCCGCGTCACCCTGCAGAACGCTGCTTCTGTCGCCAGCCTGATCCTCATCACCGAGGCTACCGTCTCCGATGTGCCCAAGAACACTCAGCTTGAGGACGCTATCGCTGCTGCCACCGCTGGTCAGCAGGGCGGCGGTATGTACTAAGGCCGACAAGGTCTAGAACTCCCACCGGGAATCCGGGGGCGGGACGGGGACTTCTCTCCGGAACGTCCTCGGACATGCAAAGAGGCTCCGCATCGCGCTTCGCGCTGCGGAGCCTCTTTGCGTCCTGCGGAATATTCCGGAGAGAAGTCCCCGTCCCGCCCCCGGATTCCCTGCGTTTACGGCCTTGAGGTCGGCGGGCGGAGAAGGATGTGGTCGATAGGGATACGTGTCCCCTTCGCTGTTTCGCGGCTTTGCCGCGAAAAGCGCGTTACTTTGGGATGGGTGGGGAACGTGGCTGTTGCGGCAACTGATCCCCGCCACAAATTACCCTCGGCATACTTGCGCTAATACCTGCTCGTGCTACACTTGCAATTGCTGTTTCAGGGCGGGGTGGAATTCCCCACTGGCGGTAAATCGGGCGGTGCCAAAGGGGTGCCGTGGCGCAGGCGAGGCGTCTGCGGCCGAGCCGATGAGTCCGCGACCCGTGCGTGTGTTGGTTTGCATGCCGGCTGAACTGGTGAGATCCCAGTACCAACGGTTAGAGTCCGGATGAAAGAGGCAGGTGATCTTATGTCTGAGCAGTCGCAGCATATCCATTTTGAGAACACGAATAGGTGGAGCACCAAACAGCTCGTTACCATGGCGTTGATGTGCGCCTTGGGCGCCCTGTTTATGTACGTGCAGCTGCCCATCCTTCCTTCGGCGCCGTTTTTGACGTATGACCCGTCGCTGGTGCCGGCGATGGTGTGCGGGTTTGCGTACGGTCCCGGTGCCGGTACTGCTGTTGCCGCCATGGCGATCGTTATCCATGCGCTCACCACGGGTGACTGGGTCGGCGCGCTTATGAACTTGGTCGCTACGCTGGGCTTTATTCTGCCCGCGGCGATCGTCTACCAAAAGATGCACACCTACAAGGGTGCCGTGATTGGTCTGGTGCTCGGCGTCATTGCCGCTACGGCGCTGTCCATGGTTGCGAACCTGACCATCGGCGTTTGGTTCTGGTATGGCTCGGTCGATGTGATCGCCCCGCTCATGATTCCTGCCGTGCTGCCGTTCAACCTTATCAAGACCGTGCTTAATTCGGTATTGACGCTTGCGGTGTACAAGGCGGTCTCCAACCTCATCACGCCTAAAAAGGACCAGGTCAAAGGCCGCGCATGATTGAGTGTCGGGGCGTTTCCTTTAGCTATGACGGTGCCGTACCGGCGCTCGACGGCGTCGATCTGAATATCGAGGACGGCGAGTTTTTCTGCATCCTCGGTGGTAATGGGTCGGGCAAGTCGACGTTTGCCAAGCATCTGAATGCACTGCTGCAGCCCGACGCGGGCACGGTACGCATCAACGGCATGGATGCGTCCGACCCCGAGCTGGTCTACGACATTCGTTCGACCGCGGGCATGGTGTTCCAGAATCCCGATGATCAGCTGGTGGCAACGCTTGTCGAAGATGACGTTGCGTTCGGTCCCGAAAACCTTGGCGTGCCATCGGCGCAAATTGCGCAGCGCGTACGCGAGGCGCTGAAGGGCGTGGGCCTGGTGGGCTTTGAGCACCACGAGACCCATGCGCTTTCGGGTGGTCAAAAGCAACGCGTGGCGCTTGCCGGCGTGCTCGCCATGGAGCCGCGCGTTCTCATTTTGGATGAGGCCTCCTCGATGCTCGATCCGCGCGGGCGCAAGGGCCTTATGAAGGCCTGTCACGCGCTGCACGAACGCGGCATGACCATCGTGATGATTACGCACTTTATGGAAGAGGCCGCTGAGGCCGATCGCGTTGCTGTCTTCCAAGCGGGCCGCGTTGCCATGTTGGGCACGCCCGAGGAGATCTTGACGCAGGCGAATGAACTCGCTCAGCTCAACCTTGACATGCCAGAGTCGTGCCGTTTGGGCATGGCGCTTCGTGCGAAGGGCGTGCCTGTTCATTCGCAGGTGCGTGAGGCAGATATGGTTGCCGAGGTTGCGCAGGTCTATACCGAGCGAAGTGAGGCGGGCACCGCGGGGCAGCCTTCCGCGCCCCAGTTGGAAATCGCTGACGGCACTGTTTCGGCAGACAACGAGGAAAACGCGTCGGAGCCCGTCATTGAGCTATCCCATGTTTCGTACAGTTATTCGCTCAGTCCGCGCGAGCGCCACCGCTGGCGCAAGCGCTCGACCACTGCGGACACATCGAGCAAACAGGCTCTCTGGGGAAACGACCCCAGCAGCCCGTGGGCGCTGCGCGATGTATCGCTGACGGTGCGTCGCGGCGAGTTCCTGGGCTTGGCAGGTCATACCGGTTCGGGTAAGTCGACGCTGATTCAGCATCTCAACGGCCTGATTCGTCCCCAGGAGGGTTCCGTTTACGCATTGGGGCTCGACCTGGCAAACAAGAAAGATGCCGCCGCGGTTAAGGCAAAGGTCGGCGTGGTGTTTCAGTATCCAGAGCGTCAGCTGTTTGCCGAGACCGTGGCACAGGACGTGGCGTTTGGTCCGCATAACCTTGGCTTGCCGCAAGATGAAGTCGACCGTCGTGTCGAGTCATCGCTCTCACGCGTGAGCCTCGACCTTTCCACGGTCGGCGACAAGAGTCCCTTTGAGCTTTCGGGCGGTCAGCAACGGCGTGTGGCATTCGCCGGCGTGCTCGCCATGGAGCCCGAAGTCCTGGTGCTCGATGAGCCCATGGCGGGGCTCGATCCGGCTGCGCGCAGGGATTTCCTTGAGCTTATCGATCGACTTCACCGCGATGGCCTGACCGTTGTCATGGTTTCGCATAGTATGGATGACCTGGCCAATTGCTGCGACCGTATCGTCGTAATGAACGAAGGTGCGGTGTTTGCCGAGGGAACCCCCGTGCAGGTGTTTGCGCATGCCGATGAGCTCAAGTCGATCGGCTTGGGCGTACCTGCTGCTCAGCGCATGGCGTTGGCGCTCGCGGAAGCGGGCGTGCCGCTGCGTCGCGGCGGGCTCTATACGGTTGAGTCGTTGGCCGACGAGTTGGTAGATTTGCTGATCGGTCGCTCGGACGGTCCTTCTAACGTCGCGGACATTGCTAAATCCAAGACGGTCTCGCGAGAGGAGGGCTGCTGATGGAGGCGTTTTCGTTTGGCAGTTACTATCCCGGCGATAGTGCAATCCACCGCCTGGACCCGCGAACCAAGTTGCTCTTGGGCTTTGTGTTTCTGACCACGACGCTCACGGTCAGTGGCTTCCGCGGACTGGCCCCGGTCGCAATTTTCGTTGTGCTGACCTATGCCGTGTCTCGGGTGCCGGTTCGTCGCGTTCTGTCGTCGATGGCGCCGCTGCTGGCAATCGTCGTCGTGGTCGCGGTGCTCAACTTGTTTACCGATCAGAGTGGGCGCATCCTGTGGCAGCTCGGCTTTCTGCAGATAAGCGAGGGCTCACTGCGTTCTGCCGCCTTTATGGCGTGCCGCCTGACGTTGATGATGGCCGGCATGAGCGCCATTACACTCACCACGCCGACGCTCGACCTCACCGCGGGCTTTGAGCGCCTGCTCGCGCCGTTTGCGCGTGTGGGACTTCCTGCGCACGAGCTCGGCATGATCATGGGTATCGCGCTACGCTTTATGCCGCAGTTTGCCACTGAGATGAAGCAGACGGCCGATGCACAGGCAAGCCGCGGCGCGCGCGTGACGGGCGGTCCGCTCGGCGGCGTGCGTATGCTCGGCAGTGTGGCGATTCCGCTGTTCACGGGCGTGTTCCGCCATGCCGAGACGCTGTCTGCCGCCATGGATGCACGCTGCTATCACGGCGAGCAGGGCCGCACGCGCCTGCATGCGCTTGCATTTGGCCGCGGCGATGCGTTGGCGGCGGTGGTGACGGCGTTGCTGCTCATCTGCGTCATCGTCATCAATCTTCAACTTGTTTAGGCGCGATTCGGGCGCAAGAAAGGGGTCCCTATGACCGACAACGACCGCACGGCTCAGCTTGAGCGCGCCTGTTCGTATCTCAGGCGCATTCCGGCGTGGTATCTGGCCACGACCGATGCAAGTGACGGGCATCAGCCTCGCGTGAGGCCGTTTTCGTTTGCCATGGTCGATGACGGTAAGTTGTGGTTTTGCACGTCGCGCGACAAGGACGTGTGGGCGGAGCTGAGTGCGAATCCCAAGTTTGAGCTCTCGGGCTGGAAGCCGGGGGAATGTTGGATCGTATTGACCGGCGAAGCCGCACTTGAGGACGACGCAGTTGCGAGCGACAAGGTGCGTCAAGCGGGTTTTAAGCACATGGTGGGCATTGGCGAGGAACACGAGAGTGCCAACGACGGCCGCCTTGCTTTCTTTTCGGTCCGCAATATTGCCGCGCGCTTCTGTGATATCGACGGCAGCGAGGAGCGCCTGGAGCTCTAGCTCGCACAACCAGGCTCACAAACTAGCTGGTACAGGAGGACACATGGACGGATTGAATACGGTGCTGGAGTATCTGACGTCGGTGCCGGCGTGGTATCTGGCGACGAGTGTGGACGGGCAGCCGCATGTGCGTCCGTTCTCGTTTGCACAGATTCAGGACGGCAAGCTGTGGTTTGTGACGGCGCGCACCAAAGATGTGTGGCAGGAGCTGCTGCAAAACCAGCGCTTTGAGGCCACGAGTTGGTGGCCGGGCCATGGTTGGCTCATCTTGCGCGGGCGTGCCGGCTTGGATGACCGGGCTTTAGACGAAATGCGCGAAGCCGGGTGGAAGCATCTAGAGCACCTGGGCGAGCACTATGAGGGGCCTAACGACCCCACGCTCGTCTTCTTTAGCGTCGAGGATCCCGAGGCTTTTATCTGCAATCACGACGAATGGGTGCCGGTCGAGCTCTAGCCGGCTGGCTCATCCTAACAACTTGGTTTTCGCATGGGCGGGCCCCGTATTGCCCGGTGCCGTTAGGAGCGCCGGTCAATACGGGGCCCGCTCCATTTGTCAATTCCTTCAAGCGAATGTGTCGGGATTGTTTCAATGCATGAATATGCAAGCCATTTACGTGTTCATGCATCTTTTGGTGCTAAAGTTTCAACCCACTTCATAACGACCACTGCGAAATGCGCATCGGTGCATAAATCGCAGACAAGGAGTCTGATATGTCATTGAAGGTTGGAATCGTCGGCGCGGCTGGATATGCCGGAGCCGAGCTCATTCGCCTCGTGCTCGGCCATCCCGAGTTTGAACTTGTTGCCATTACGTCCAACGCCGATGCCGGCCAGCCGCTGTCCGCGGTGTATCCGAGCTTTGCTGGCGTGAGCGATCTGGTTTTCACCACGCATGACGCCCCCGAGCTTAAGAGCTGCGATGCGGTTTTTCTTGCCGTGCCGCACACGGCTGCCATGGCACAGGTGCCCGCGCTGCTTGCATCGGGCGTCTCCTGCTTTGATCTTTCGGCCGACTACCGCCTGAACGACGCGTCCGTCTTTGAGACGTGGTATGCCGCCGAGCATACGAGCCCCGAGCTGCTCAAGACCCGTGCCTTTGGCCTGCCCGAGCTATTCTGCCGGGACTTGGAGACCGCCGCATCCGACCATGCCGACGGCAAACCCGTGCTGGTCGCCTGCGCCGGTTGCTATCCCACCGCAACGAGCCTTGCCGCCGCGCCCGCCGTGCGCGCTGGCTGGGTTGCCCAGAGCGGCCCCGTGATCGTTGATGCCATCAGCGGTGTGACGGGTGCCGGCAAGTCCTGCAACGCTCGTACGCATTTTTGCAGCGCTGACGAGAATTTGGAGGCCTACGGCGTGGGCAAGCATCGCCACACGCCCGAGATTGAGCAAATCCTTGGCCTGACCGATCGCGTCGTCTTCACCCCGCATCTGGCACCGCTCAAGCGCGGCCTGCTCTCCACGGTGACGCTGCCGCTCACGCCGCAGGCCATCGACTCCCTGGCTCTTGAGGATGTCGTCGACTATTACAAGCAGTTCTACGCTGGATGCACCTTTGTGCGCGTGCTCGACGCCGGCCAGCAGCCCAAGACGGCTTCGGTCGTCGGAACCAACGCCGCCCAGATTGGCCTCGCGCTCAACAAGCGCGCGGGCGTTCTGGTGGCGACGGGCGCCATCGACAATCTGTGCAAGGGTGCAGCAGGCCAGGCGGTCCAGTGCGCCAACATCGTCTTTGGTTTTGACGAGCGACGAGGCTTGCCCACAGTGGCGTGCCCGGTGTAGCACATTCGATTGTTAACGATTTGGTAGTCGGGCATCGAGTGGGGCGCCACTCTTAAGCTGGTCTCATGATTACGACTGGCGTGGCGCACCAACCGATGTCCGTTTTTTGTTTGACATAAGGAGTCGTAGGGACGATGAATACCGAGCTGTTTGATATCAAGATTCGCGCCGTCGAGGGTGGCGTTACGGCTGCGGCTGGTTTTAAAGCTGCGGGCATCCACGCTGGGTTCCGCAAGAACCCCGAGCGTCTGGATTACGCGCTCGTCGTGCCCGATAAACCCTGTCCCGGTGCCGGCGTGTTTACCACCAATCGCTTTTGCGCGGCGCCCGTGCAAGTGAGCCGTGCCAACCTGGGCGGTGCCGACAAGGGCTACGGTATCATCGCCGGCGTTTCGGTCAACTCCGGCAACGCGAACGCCGCCACGGGTGAGACCGGCCTTGCATGCGCGCGCGAGACGTGCAGCATCGCATCGCAGGTCATCGGCTGCGAGCCCCAGCAGATTCTGGTTGCCTCCACGGGTGTGATTGGCCAGATTCTGCCGATCGACACGTTTGAGACCGCCATTCCTGCTGCCTACGAGGCGCTCTCCGCCCACGGTGGCGCCGATGCCGCTCGCGCCATCATGACGACCGACACGCACTCCAAGGAGTACGCCGTGTCCTACGTCAGTGAGGCTGCGGGTCATGCGGGCAATGTCTATACGGTAGGCGGAATGTGCAAGGGCTCGGGCATGATCATGCCCAACATGGCCACCATGATCGCGGTCATTACTACCGATGCCCCCGTCGAGCCGGCGGCACTTCATGCCCTGCTGCTCTCGACCGTCAAACAGACCTTTAACAAGGTAACGGTCGATTCCGACACCTCGACCAACGACACCTGCATCATGCTTGCCTCCGGCGCCGCTGCCGCAGATGCCGAGCCTATCGTCGAGGGCTCCGATGCCTTTGACGAGTTGGCATTTGCCGTGCACGAGGTGTGCGAGAGCCTGGCGCGCAATATCGCCGCCGATGGTGAGGGCGCATCCAAGCTTGTTACGGTCAACGTTACCGGAGCCGCCAACGACGAGGAAGCTGATATCGCCGCTCGTGCCGTTGCCAACTCGCCGCTCGTTAAGACCTGCATCGCCGGCCACGACTGCAACTGGGGCCGCGTTGCCATGGCGCTTGGCAAGTGCGGCGTGAAGTTTAATCAGGAAGACGTTTCCATCGACATGATGGGCATGCCTGTCTGTCGCGACGGTCTGA
>OLQL01001872.1_pt1 | contig 15882 bp, 12 predicted proteins | sample 1672971 | NCBI WGS metagenome assembly OLQL01 (sample SAMEA3136742, study PRJEB25190) | human gut metagenome | biome: human gut; feature: human-associated habitat; material: faeces | place: Austria | collected 2013
TGTTTAAACGGGAAACCGGGGCAACCCCACTTGCATTTAAGCAGGATGCCCCGGTTTCTATATCCGAGCTACACTATCTTTAAATACCACATGTCCATCTACAATGAACACACCGGCTGTATAGTTTTCATTTGCAATTTTGCGGACAATCTTGTGAATGGCTCTGCGTGCCATCTCCGATATATCCACCTCATATGTCGTAATTCCGATATCGCACAGCCCCGGATAAAGAAAATTATCAAATCCCACAACGGAAACATCTTCCGGAACCCGGTAGCCTTCATTTTCAAGTTTCCGGATCAGATACGAAGCTGCAAGATCGCAGTTACAGACAAATGCCGTCGGCATATCTTTCGGAAATTTATAATATTTTTCCAGATCCATCCGCCCGGTTTTGGTATCCCGGTCATCAATCACATAATCTTTTGGCACATCCACTCTGTGTTCCATCATAGACTTGCGGTAACCAAGATATCGGTCTGTAATACTGTTTGTCATGCCAACCGTTCCTACATAGGCAATTTTTGTATGCCCCATGGAAAAAAGATAATTCGTCAGTGCATAGGTGCCGTAAAAACTATTGGAAATAACTGTGTCCAGACCAACGGCATCGTTATAAAAATCCAGACAGACCACCGGCACGCCGCCCTCTTTTTCAATCTTTTCAATGTATGGTTTTGTCATATCGCCAAGAATGATCAGACCATCCACCTTTTTTTCCTGAAGCAGAAGCGGCATCTGGTTTTCCAGCACACTCTCCCTTGAAATACTTTCGAGCAGCGTAAAACACCCACGGGAAACTGCCCTCTTGTTTACTTCCTGATACATTTTCCAGTAAAAGGAAGCGTATTTGTCCAGATATACTTCCTGTATCAGGACTCCGATATTATATTGTTTTTCCGCAGACTGCCGTTTTGTCTCCGAAGGACTGCGGTAACCAAGCTCTTCTGCAAGGTTCTTTATTTTCTCCCGCATCTCTTCACTGACGCCTTTTTGTCCCGACAAGGCTTTGGAAACGGTTACCGTGCTGACACCAACCTGTTCGGCGATATCTGCAAGTTTCACTGCTTTTGCCATAATTCCCTCGATATTTTCATACTAATTTACTTATTTAACTATATAAACTGGATAATTTAAGTTGATTTTACATTCTTTTTCTTCCTCTGTCAATTAATCTGCCACAAAATGGTACAGATAACTTCTGTAATCTCCCTGCTCGGAAGGAACCAGCATACCGGCATTCATAAGCAGATCTCCGCCGTATACGCATTCGTTCTCCATCTCACCTTCCAGACGATAATCCAGATTCGGATTCAGTCCCTGCAGGCGTACTTTTAAACTGTGGTAATTCGGGCGTGCATGTACGGTCACGAAAGTAACCAATGCCTCTTTTTTATCTTTGGATACTACCATATAACAATCGTAGAAATGATTTTCCCGGTAAGAAGCGATACGGTAATAATCCCCCTCCCTTACCAGATCGTTATACTTGTGATACATAGCTGTCTGCTGTGGAATCTGTTCCTGCTCTTCCTTTGCAATCTTTGTGATATCCAACTCATAACCAAAGGTTCCTGCCAGGGCAACTTCCCCTCTTGTCTTAAACGGGGTATTTCTGCCCACGGTATGGTTCGGGCAGTCCGAAACGTGTGCTCCCATTGCAGACAGTGGATAAATCAGTGCCGTACCTTCCTGAATGCCAAGTCTCTCGATTGCATCCGTATCATCCGAGCACCAGATCTGTGGGCTGTAATAAAGCATACCCGGATCAAAACGTGCTCCACCACCGGAACAGTTCTCCAGAAGAAGATCCGGGAAATCACGGGTCAGGCGTTCCTGCATCTCATACACACCAAGCACATAACGGTGGCTTAACTCCCCCTGGCGGTCTGCCGGAAGCGCAAGGCTTCCCAGATCGGTAAGCTGACGGTTCATATCCCACTTCACATATTCGATATTGGCACTGTTTAAAATTGCACGGATCTTTTCATAGATGCAGTCCCTCACATCTTTTCTGCTGAAATCAAGGACATACTGATTTCTCGAAAGCGTTCCGGTGCGTCCTTTCACAGCAATTGCCCAGTCCGGATGCTCTTTGTACAATTCCGAATCCGGGGAAATCATTTCCGGTTCCATCCAGATACCGAATTTCATGCCAAGCTTATTCACTTCATCTACCAGATAGTTCAATCCGCCCGGCAGTTTCTTTTCATTCACAAACCAGTCCCCAAGACTTGTACTGTCATCGTTGCGGTGTCCAAACCAGCCATCATCCATAACCAGCATTTCAATTCCGTACTGAGAGGCAAGTTTTGCAATATCTAAAAGTTTTTCGGTATTGAAATCAAAGTAGGTTGCTTCCCAGTTGTTGATCAGAATCGGGCGTTTCTGATTGCGGTATTTGCTGCGGATTAAATGATTCCGATAGAAGTCGTGGAAATTACGGGTCATTTTTCCAAGTCCCTCTGCGGAAAATGTAAGGACAGCTTCCGGTGTATAAAATGATTCTTCACTTTCCAGTTTCCAGGAAAAATCTGCCGGATGAATTCCCATGACTGCACGGATACTGTCAAACTGGCTTTTTTCCAGCTGTGCGATAAAATTGCCGGAATAAATAAAATGCATGGCATACACTTCGCCGGCTGTCTGTGTCGTGGAAGATTTCATCCATGCCATAAATGGGTGTTCCTGATGGGAGGACTCCCCACGGATACTTCCCACACTGGTCTTTCCATATCCCAGCGGACGGCGGTCCATCTGGCGTTCTCTTGCCCATGAACCGTGAAGTGTCAGCATCTCGTAGGCATCATCATCCATATCCATGCATGCCGAATATGCTTTTGTGAGGTAAACTGCCTCTTTGCTCTGATTGCTGATGCGCACGCTTCTGGTAATCATATCGTTTTCTTCAAACACGGTATAATACAGATCCACATCCAGCTGCAACACTTCATCCCTGCAGCGAAGAATCAGTGTCTGTGCAGTATGCTCCCTGTCAAATGCGGACGGAAGTCCCGGAAGCTGCGGTTTCTGATCTGTAATTTCATAGGAAACATACGTCGGCATAACCGCATGCTGACCTGCCTGTGTACGCACGGCAATACTGCTTTCCCTGTAATCTCCCACTCCGTTTCCCGAATATTCTGCCGGAAATGTGTCATAAAAAGAGCAGCACTCTCTTTCATTCCCAGACGGAACAAACGGTGCCTCTCCGGTGCGGAGCAGATAACGCAGATCCTGTCTGCGAACACGCCTGCCGTAATATACGTGACCCACAAAGGTCCGATGGTCTGCAAGACCTATGATATAGCTGGTATTCGCTGTCTCCAGGCAAAACAGATCCAGATTTTCATCAAATACGATACTCATGTTAATCCTCCAGTATGTTTTCTTCTATAAATTTCACTGCCAGATCCTTGTTTTTTAAACCTGCTGCCAGACCTACCACACAGGTATCCGGATACCAGCCGGTTTTTTCCACCCACGCATTGCCTTTTAGTTTTATGCCAATCGGATATTTTTTCCCTGTCTCCGTACTTTTCACATACACAATATCATCTTTGTATTTTTCCAGTACCTCTTCTGGAAAACATTCCCGTATATCCGTAAAATAATCGAATTCTCCCAGTGAATAAAAGAAATCATAGTCGGAAAAAAACACATCCACGGACTGTGTCATAAAGAGGCTCTGAATCATCTGAATGCTCTCTGCGGATGCCCCGTCGTTCTCATTTGCCGAGGCTCCCAGATTACTGCTGACAAGCACTTCGCTTTTATCCGGATCCAGTCCGTTTTCTTTTAGGAAATCATTATAATAACCGGAATCCCCAGCCGGATTGTCAGCAGACTGTATGGCATTTACTGCCATAATTTCCAGTGCGGTATCCTTTTGCGTAATATAATGGATGATCAGAAAGCTGATGGTTCCTATAATGGCAAGTGCGACCATGGTCTGCAATCCATAGTAATGAACCAGATACCATATTTTATCTTTTCCATGCAGTTCCTTTAACTTTTCTCTTTCTGTCTTCGGCTCCTCTTTTTTATAGAGGATGCTGTCTTCTCCTGCTTTGGAAAAATCCGGTTTTATATTCTTCTGATCATCCATAAATTTTATTCTCCTGCGTATGTAAGCATTGCGTTGCGCAGCTCATCCAGTTTCTTTTCGGAATCTTTTATGTCCGTTCCTACAACGCCAAAATAGAATTTGATCTTTGGCTCTGTTCCGGATGGACGTACACAGCACCATGCATTGTTGCTCAGTTCATAATAAAGAACGTTGCTTTCCGGAAGTCCGGTTGGTGTAACTTCTCCGCTTGTCATATCTGTTCTTGTATCTTTCTTGTAATCACGAAGTGCTAAAACATCCCATGCACCGATCTTTTTCGGCGGATTGTTCCGCATCTCGTTCATCATGCTCTGAATCTTTTCTGCTCCGTCCATACCCTTTAAGGTCATAGTCTCAAGACCTTCTTTGTAATAACCGTAAGTCTCATACAGGGAAACCATGGCATCCCAGAGGGTGATTCCGTTGGATTTGCACCATGCTGCCACTTCGCAGAGCATCATGACTGCCACACAGGCATCCTTATCTCTTGCATAAGTACCTGCCAGACATCCGTAGCTTTCTTCCAGTCCAAAGACGTACTCATAACTGTTCTGCTGCTCAAAAAATTTGATCTGCTCACCGATATACTTAAATCCGGTCAGTACCTCGATCAGTTTTACTCCGTAAGCTTTTGCGATTGCCTTTGCCATGTCGGTGGTTACGATAGTCTCAACCAGTGCACCGTTTGCCGGGAGTGTTCCGTTTGCTTTTCTCTCACGCAGAATGTACTCTGCAATCAGCATACCGGACATATTTCCGGTAAATGTCACATACTCGCCGCTTTTCGTATCCTTGCAGTATACACCCAGACGGTCGGCATCCGGATCGGTTGCCAGAACCAGATCCGCATCCTTTTCCTTCGCAAGCTTTAATGCAAGTTCCCATGCATCCGGGTTTTCCGGATTCGGATACGGAGCCGTCGGGAAATGTCCGTCGGCAACTGCCTGCTGTGGCTCGATATATACATTTTCAAATCCAAGATCGCTCAGCACACGCTTGACCGGACCAAGACCGGTTCCGTGTAACGGTGTATAAACAATCTTGATATCCTTTGCCATCTTTTTGATGATCTCCGGATGAATGGATAAATTTCTCAGCTCTGCAAAATAGGATTCATCCACGTCGTCGCTGATGATCTGATACAGCCCTTCTGCCTGTGCTTTTTCCTTCTCCATGGTCTTTACCATGTCAAAAGAAGTTACTTTTGCTACTTCCGCCATAATACCGGTATCATGTGGCGGTGTTACCTGCGCGCCGTCTTCCCAGTATACTTTATATCCGTTATATTCTCTCGGGTTATGGCTTGCGGTAATAACAATACCTGCAATACATCCGAGTGTCCGGACAGCAAATGAAAGTTCCGGAACCGGACGCAGACTCTTGAACACATATGTTTTGATTCCGTTTGCTGCAAGACAAAGCGCCGCTGCATCGGTAAATTCATCTGCCATCAGACGGGAATCATGTGCGATTGCCACACCTTTCTCCTGTCCTCCCTGTGCCAGAATATAGTTTGCCAGTCCCTGTGTCGCCTGACGGACCGTGTAGATATTCATACGATTGGTTCCCGCACCGATCACCCCGCGCAATCCGGCGGTTCCAAACTCCAGTGTACGATAAAAACGATCCTCGATCTCCTTGTCATCACCGGCAATTGCCTTCAGTTCTTCCCTTGTCTGATCATCGAAATACGGGTCATTACACCACTTCTCATATTCCTGTCTGTAATCCATGATTTTCCTATCCTCCTGATCTGCACTCCTTGCGATACATATCCCCTATGCCTCGCCCAAGATTTTTCATTCTCTCCACTCGCAACTTTTAAAACCAATTGCTGTATGCCATTTTATCACACTCTTGGTTTTTTGAAAAGTTTTTCGCAGAAATATTAGAATTCCTTAAGAAACTCATCCAGCTCCTTTTTTGCCTGCTCATAGGACCGGAAAACAATCCCATGAATGCCACAGGTTTCTGCTCCTTTTATATTTACCGGACGATCATCAATAAATACGCTTTCTTCCGGTTCCAGCCAGTATTCATCACACAGATATTCATAAATTTCCGGATCCGGCTTCATTTTCTTTATTTTATATGAAAAAACAACGCCATCCATAAGCGGAAGAAATTTCAGTTTATCCTTTGTCTGATCCAGCATGTTTTCACTGTAGTTGGAAAGGATATACACATGATATCCTCTTGCCTTCAGATCGAGAATCCATTCCATGGCATACGGGAACAGTTCCACGGTATTTCCGACGGTTTTATGGATTTTCGTAATTTCGTCTGCCAGTTCGGGTGCTCCCGCAATAAATTTCTGTAAGAATTCATCCGGTGTCCCAAGTCCCTGATCGGACGTATCCCACAATTTGTTTTGAAACATTGCTTCATTAATTTTTTTCTGTTTTTCTTTACTAATTCCCAGACGCTGCATATACGCATCCGGCTCGTAGGAAACCAGGACCTTTCCCACATCAAAGATTATATTTCTGATCATGTTGTACTCCCTTATAAAATTTGTTTATTCCTATCATAACACAAAAACGCCGCATCGTACACACTGGTATCGACACGGCGTTCATTCGTTATGTTCTAGCAATATATCTGAAATGTTGAATTTTCCTCCTTTCCAACACTGAGCATCTGCATCTGCTGATCCAGCATACCTGCAAACGATGCTTTTTTCTGCTTCATCTGTGATTCCCCATGATTCTCACGCGGAGAATGATAAGTGATCGCGATAATGCTTCCTACGGGTACAATTGTCTGATATCTATCCTTGATTGCTGCGGTAACGCGCCTCCCTTCCATGATTGGCGTTCTTTTTGTTTACCTACACAATATATATCGGACATCTTTGCCATTTCTTAACTGTTTTCTGAATTTTTTTATTTTGTCACCCTCATTTTCAATAAAACAAGGGCAGAATCACAATGATTCCACCCTTATCCTTATAATCATCTAAGAATGACCGAAATTTATTTTGTTGTATAGTATCCACCGTATACGATCTCATAATGGTCAAAATTCGGATGGCTGTAAGGGCTCTTGGAAACGGTTTCCGAAGTAGTTTTGGTTTCCTTTTTATCCAGGTATAAGGAGCTGGTAGATACATATATGATGGTTCCGTTTGCATCATAGCTGATAATATAAATTTCTCCATACACATACTGACTTGTTTTGTTTACCTTTTTCAGCTTAAATGAAATACTGGAATCTGATACCTGTTCATCTGTGACAGTAACGGAAAGCTTATCTTTTCCCAGCACTTTATATTTCTGTTCCGGATTTCTGTCAAATGCCGTAATCTTTACACTGGACTGCGAAATATCAACATCTGCCGCAGATGAGACATAAATACTTTCGTATGCAGTCTTTCCACTCATTACACGATAAACAATCTCATCTTTTGCTGCAACCTCAGATCCGGAACTGTTCTTTAATGAGTAGCGTACCGCCAACCGGTCAAACGTTGCCTTCGTATTGTTTTTCACACGGATCAGAATATAATTTCCATCCAGTTTCTGAAGCTTAAGGTCAAACTTCGGCTCCGCAACCGTTACTTTTACTTTTAATGTCTGCGTATGTCCGGAATAATCTTTTCCTTTTACAGTTACTACTGTGTTTCCGGCTTTCTTTGCGGAAATCGTATACTGCTTCTTTGACTTATTTGCCTTCACGGTTGCAACTGCCTTCTTGGAGCTGGATGCACTGCTCAATGACTTTACACCGGTAAGATACCAGGTATAGGTTTCTCCCTTATAAAGTGTCAGGCTCTCATTCTTTGTTGCTGCCTCCACAGATGCCGGTGTCACCAGCGCCAGAATCATGGCAAAAGCCAGACATGCCGTAATTACCCTCTTCATTACTTTTTTCATTCTTTCAACTTCTCCTTTCAATCTTTTCATGGATTTACGCAAACGGTGCAGGCAAATGTTTTCCCGTTTACTTTCAATGTTACTTTGGCTGTGCCGGTACCCTTTGCCGTCACTTTGCCACTGGCATTTACTACCGCAACCTTCGTGTTGCTGCTGGACCAGGTAATTCCTTTGCTTTGTCCGGTCACTTTAAACGTGCCGGTCCTGCCTTTGGAAAGAACCATGGTTACCCGGTTCACCGCAAGTCCCGGGATGGTTGTTGTAGTATATGTTTTATCTGCATTCGCTGAAGTTTCCAGCGTTGATGCTGTATATTTTTTACCGGCGATCACGACAGAATTTTCCATGTGTTTTTTACCGTTGACCACTTTGGCGGATATGCCATAATGCTTCATAATCAACTGATAAGCTTCACAAACCCCCTTATAATTTGCCCTGCTCGAGTGCTTTCTGTGCCAGAACCGATGTTCCATTCGGGGAAACATTCTGCTGCATCCACTGCTGGGCGGCAACTGCCTTTTCATAATCGCTCATCCCGGATGTCACATACTGGTTCCAGATAACATCCAGCACATTTTCCTGTTTCCGGGCAACTACAGTATACGGATAGGTATATGTCTTTTTCCCAATGGATGCCGATAGTGTTGCAGTTCCGGTTTTTTTGGCAATCAGTTTTCCTTCTTCATCTACTGACAGCACTTTGCTGTTGGAACTCTTCCAGACAGGTGCTACAGAAGCATTTAACACTGCGATCTGTCTGTTCTCACCGACATACATTTTACCATACCCTGCCTTTATCTGTAAAGAAGTTTGATTACTGTAATGGATACCATTTGCTTTCGCATAAGTTTCGGCAGCAGATCCATATGGTGTAACAATTGTAAGCCGTGTTTTATTGCATCCTGCAAATGCATCTTTTCCAATCGTTTTTACGCTCGCCGGAATCTCAATCCGGTACAACTGTGTCTGATTTTGAAATGCCAGATTTTCTATTGTTGTATATCCGGACGGGATCTTTACGGTACAAAGCTCTGTCAGAATAAGCTGGCTGAGATCCGTTCCGATACCGGTAACGGTATAAGCATTACATTTTTCCGGAAATGTAACGGAAGTTTTCGACCCCGTATACATATAAATAGTACAGCCTTTTTTGGTTGTTGCCCCTTTTGGGATCTGGTAAACAAATCCTTCGGCATCCTGTGCATATGCGATGCCATCCGTATCCTTCACAATATCCGCAGCCACCGCGGTATACGGAGTTCCCGCAAGCAGCACGGTCACTGCCAGCAGCATTCCCATCACCTGCGGGATTCTCTTTTTCTCAGCTGTTTCTTTTCGGAACTTCATATCTTTTCCTCACTGTAATTTTCCATCACTGTACAACATTATCCGGAATCTCCAGATCCGCATCCGTCAGTATCTGTCCCTCAACGACTTTATTGACAAGCTGCTCTGCATATTTTACCTGCACCTCATCCGGATACATGACATAGCTTCGTTTCGTAGGCATGGAATAAGTGGTCGATGATCCGCCTGTTCCCGTAACTGCATAAGACTTTACATTCCAGGCAGCCAGATCGGATAATTGCATTTTCACCAGTGCGGAAATATCTGACGAGCTCATACTTGTCATAAACATTCCTGACATGCTGTCCATGATTGCGGAATAATTACCAAGCACCGTTGTTCCGGAAGAAATCTTTTTAATCAGTGCCTCAATTGCCTGCATCTGATGTCTTCCTCTGGAATTGTCCCCATCCGCAAAAGACTTTCTCTCCCGTACATAGGAAAGTGCCACTGTGCCGTTTAACTGATTGGTTCCGCGGTTAATATAAAATCCACCCTCACTGGTGCGGAAAGCCTTTTCCGATTCTACGGTAATTCCTCCCACCGCATCCACAAGTGTCTTAAATCCGTTAAAATTGATCTGCACATAATAATCTACATGTTCATCATACAGATTTCCAAGTGTTGCCATGGAACAGTCAATTCCATACATTCCGCAATGGGTCAGTTTATCTTTTGCTCCTGCTGACGCTGCCGTATCCACATAGTAATCTCTCGGTGTATTAATAAGAAGCACCTGCTTCGTGGACGGATTGACAACCGCAAGAATATTGACATCACTGCGGCTGGTAGTAAGTGTAAGGTTTCTGGTATCCGAACCACTGATATAAACCACAAACGGATCTGTTGTAATTGATTTTTCTGCAGTCTGTGAATCTTCCGTAACCACATTTTCTTCTTCATGGTCATACAGTGTTCTTGTTCTTGAAGAAAATGTTTCATATCCATCCTGTGCCTCTACCACATCCACATATGCCACATTCATCAGCATTGCATCAGCACTTCCCTCATACAATGCCTGTACCATATCAGGAATGTTGTCATACACCTGTGTACGGATCTGTGTCCCGACAGTTTCATTGATCTTTTCGATTGCCTTTTGGGTATGTTCGTAATCGTATTTTTCGGTAATTGCAAACACATAGTCTTTTGCATCCATCAGTGTCTGCGCCGGATCATCCGTCATCACATAGGCGGACACGGTATCGGTGGTCTTTACATTTCCGGCAATATTATCGAGCGTATTTCCGGCCTTTACAAGCATATAGGAACCACCCACACACACAATCACACATGCAAGGAAAAGAATTACACCAAGCGTACGCCTGACATAGCATCCGGTCTTTTTCTTTCCCTTTTTCTTTTTACCAAAATAAAACAGACAATATTCTATAATGAGCAGCAGCAGCAGACTTAATCCAAGCAGGATCACATACAGCGTTGGAACAATATTCAGCCACAAAACAACTCCGACCGTTGCCAGGCTCAGTAACAATTGGATCACAAGCATAATCCCTGCGATCATTTTCCATTTGCTTTTCTTTTTCTCTTTGGTTTTCATATGTCATCCCCAATTATTTCTTGTTCGACAAAACACCGTTTTTATTGCTATAGTAAATTTTTCCATTTCGTTTAATCTTCTTATTTTTAATTAGTACTCCATTTTTACCAAAGTAATAATTATGTTTTCCCACATGAATAATCTTATTGCTTTGTAATTTTCCTTTTGAGTTAAAATAATATTGATACCCGTCAATCTTTGCAATTTTTCCCGACACTAATGTTCCATCTGCCCGAACAGCATATGTACTATTCTTAAAATCATAAAGTTCCGTATGAGAATCCCCTACAGCAAGAGTTCCATCGCTTTCAAACAGATAATTATCTCCTGCAATTGCATACACTCCGTTACGGTACATTTTTCCATTTTTCCCAAAGAAATAATCTTCCCCGTCTATATTAATCCAGTCATCCTCTGTCATTGCTCCATCTTCATTTAAATAATAATAATCAGATCCTATCTGTGTCGGATAGATATCATCCTCAACATTTTCATCATCACCAACAATATCCGGAATTAATTTATACCCATTTTTATCAAAATAATAGGTTTCACTTCCAATTTTCTTTCTGCCGACATCCATATATGCATAATTTTCATCATCAGACAATCTGAAATAACGTTTCTTTCCGTTGTAACTATGCCATCCCGAGTAATTTCCCGCTGAATTATAGGTTCCATAATCCATCTGTCCACCTTTGCGAAAATAATAGTAGTGTTTCCCTATCATTTTAACCCCGGTAGACAATGAACCATTTTTATCAAAATAATACATATCGTGGTCACGGTAGAGACCATCAGCTCCATATAATGACTGCCATCCTGTCATTTTTTTACCTGTTTCTACAGTATCTCCGCGATATAGTGTAATCTTATCATTCTCAATATGGAAAATCAATGTTTTCTCTTCATTTCCCACCAAATAACAAAGACCATAAGATGTCATGCGCTTAATCGCTGTTCCTGTACGCCATTTATTCGTCTTCGCATCTGTCTCGGAAACTCCAGTGTTCGGAATAAAAGCATAAGATGGCTGTACCGCCTCCAATAATGACACTGAATTTCCACTTCCAATTCCATGATGATTCATTTTCATAATATCACATTTTAAAGACGTACCATAACGTGAGACTAACCGATCCGATTCATCAGAATAACTATCTCCCGCTGTAAAATAACGTGTATTTCCACAGGTAAAAATAACTGCAAGTGAACAATTATTTTCATAACGTATAAAACGTTCTTTTTCTTTTGTAATACTGGTATAAGCATATGGGGAAATCTCATTCGTGTTTACTGGCCCAATAACTTTTCCAGTCGCATCACCAACATTGACCTGATCCCCAACATTCAGATATACAATTCTTCCTGTTCCCTGTGTGCTCATAAATGCTTGAAATGCTGCATAGCGGGATGGATAACTTCTTGATAAAACCGCCAGCGAAGGGTCTGGCAGATATAACGTATCAATCGTAATCCCGGAAAGTGCAAACTGCTTCAATCCAGCCTGTAAATCCGTAGAACATCCTCCAGTATGATCTGTGTGCAAATGGCTAAACATCACATCTACATGAGTAACTCCCAATGTCTGTAGCTGTTTAATGATTGCAGGTGCGTGATTGTCTGCGCCAATATCAATCAACAAATAATGTCCTTTCGATTCTAACAGTGTAGAATCCCCCTTTTTTTCTGAATTAAGATAAAGTGCATAAATATTAAGTTCTGTATTATCTGATGCCTTTACTTCAGTTGTGAATACAAACGGAAGTAATAAAGCCAGAATCAATCCAAAACAAATTCCTTTCTTTCGCATAATATACGTCCTTTCATTTATGTGAAATCCAAGTAAAACATTTTTAATATACCATATTTACTAAAAAAGATCACTGTAAATTTTACATATTAAAAGAGAACAAATGAACCATCATCTATTCTCTCTTTTATTACTTCACATACGTAACATTACTGTCTTTTGCAATGCCTATCTTCCCACTCTTGCAACCGCTTATTTTATTTTTGCTGATTTCATTACCTTTGGATTGCATTCCAAATGTGATTCCGTATGCTTTACATTTATGAATTATATTTTTTATCAATGCCAGTCAATAATCTCTGGAAATCAGTCTTTCACAATAACCTTTTCATAAAACCAAACACCTAATTATATATACTTGCATCATTTCAAAAATCCTTTTACCTTATTTACGACTTTTTTGCTAAGGGGTTCTGTTGCAATTTTCTGATTTTTAATTCTCTCTTTTTGTAATAAATCCGAAGTAAAATTTAATTTTTTCGATAATCTATCCAGTTTTTCATCCAAATTTGTATAGTAATCTCTATTTCTTTCTGCAATTTCTTCCAGAGAACATTGGGAAACCGGAACTATTCCCTCCAGCAAATCCGTCTGCTTTATTTTTCTGTCAAATGCAGTTTCCTGCGGATCTTCTCCGTCCATAAAAATATTTGGGATATCATTCTTTTTCAAAAATGCAACATACCTGTCGAAATTCTGTTTCTGATATTTTTCAATCTGCGAAAAATCCTGCTGTTCCACAAGTTCCTGCAATGTCAGTTTTTCATTCAGCTTACTCTCATGTATCGCATTTAAATGATGATACTCTGCCAATTCCCTAGTTCTTGAGTCCTTCGTCACAAGCAATGCCGGAGTCCCTGCTAAAACGGCTGCAATATTTCCATGTAACCTTGATCCAAAAGTCAAATCTGAATCATTCAGGAATTCCATCCACTTAGGTACATTACAAAAAAATCTCAATCGACCATCCTGATAAATTTTATCTGTAACGTTGCGGAAATTATATTCGATTTTATATTCATATGGAGCACCTAAATAAATACTTCTGAGTTCATTTACAACTTGTCCAATAAAATAATGGTTTTCAAATTCCTTCATTTTTAATTTAATAAACTTACGAGTAGGAACAGAAGCTGCAACATTTGAATTAAAACATACTTTAGAATTAACATCTAATTTCGGATTTTGTATATGCAATCGTTTTCCCTTCATATACATAGATGGACAACCTATCACCATAAAATCGCGTCCTTCTGCAAAACCTAATGTCTCCAAATATTTACCGGTTAATTCACCTCTTACCCCAATACAATTTGATTTTTCAAGTACTGCTGTAACAAATTTCTTTACAGCTTCATCCTGTGGTTTGGGTTGTGAAAAATCCGGTTCATAGGATTCCTTTAACCCAACGCCAATTACATAACATGGAATCTTTAACTTTTTAACAAAAGAAGTTAATTCATTTAATTCATTCACAAAATTCTCTCTGAACGCATCAGCCAATGGAATGACAAAACAATCGAAGTTTTCATTAACATATTCAGGTTTATAATAATTTGTATTATAATAATTTGCCTGAATTACTGTATTGTCGTCGATCATCAATGAACGCAATACCCCATTTAAATATAAAAAATTACCAACATTGGTTCCAATAACATTATGCGTCAAAATATATCCCGGGGAAAATGTCTCAAATGGAGACATTCCTCCTCTATAATAAATTCTTGACATTACGTCTCCTTTCTCACCACCCAATTGCCTTTCTTAAGTTCATAATCAGTTCATCAATATCTCCCTCCCGGAAAATACTGCTTGTACCTGCTACAAAAATGTCCGAACCATTCTTGTATAATTTTGCCGCATTCTCACAGGTAATGTTTCCGTCGGATTCAATATATACCTCCGGATGTCCCAGATCATCCAGATATTTACGAATACGTGCTGCTTTTTCAATGGTATGCGGTACAATTTTCTGTCCGGCAAATCCCGGATTAACGTGCAGCACCAGAACTCCCGCAATATAATCTACAATTTCCTCCAGTACCTGGATCGGTGTACCCGGATTAATGGCAATCACCGGCTTAACCCCTTTCTTTGCAAGATGATCGAGGCACTTCTGGATATGACAGGTTCCTTCATAGTGCAGGGACACATGCTCTCCCGGCTGGAAATCAAACCAGTCCAGCTTATCTTCCGCACGGTCTACCATCAGATGACAGTCCAGTGTAATATCTGTTTTCTTACGCAGTCTTTTTACAAAATCCGGACCATATGCAAGGTTTGGGACAAACGTACCGTCCATGACATCCACATGTAAAAATTCAATATTATTTTTCTCAAATTCATGTACATAATCCATTACCTGATCAAATCCCGAACACATAATAGATGCTGCAATTTTTCCTTTTTCTCTCACGAAATTTTCCTCCATTTTTTACTCTGAATATTTATCGTTATGCTGACTTTCGGAATCTTTTTCCTGTGCTTCCCCGCGGTTCTGCACGACAGAACGGTCATCATCGCGATACCGCTTGTCTACATGTTCTCCATTCATTCCGAAATTATTGCTTACTGCCGCAAGTGCTCCCTGCATGGATGCTGCTGAATACTTTCCGATCTCTTCGTCATTCCCTATAATCAGATCAATTACTCTATCTGTTGACTTCCCGTCTGTGTATGCGAAATTCTTCTTTATAAACCATTCAAGCTTGTCGGTATTGTACTCTTCTTTCTCCAGAGCTTCCATCAGCTGATCAAAACGCTTGATGATACGTCCCGGTACAATATCCTCATATGGCTCATAGAAATCTCTCGTAGAAACATACATGATCTGATCAAATGCGTAAAACAGCATCGGTCTTCTCAGCAGAGAGAATTCATAAATAATGGATGAATAGTCGGTAATCAGCAAATCTGTAATGAATAAAATGTCATTGACTTCACGATACTGTGCCGCATCCGCAATGCAGTCTCTGTACTTTTCCGGAATATTGATTTTCTCCTGTACAAATGGATGCATCTTTACTATGAGGTAAGAATCTGTCCTCTTACATAATTCTCCCCACTCTTCAAAATCCAGTTTTTCCATCGGGAAATGTGCATCCACAGCGCTGTTTCCACGGAATGTCGGCGCATACAGAATCACACGCTTCGCTTCTTTTGCCCCCGGAAATTC
>OLQL01001879.1_pt1 | contig 15849 bp, 10 predicted proteins | sample 1672971 | NCBI WGS metagenome assembly OLQL01 (sample SAMEA3136742, study PRJEB25190) | human gut metagenome | biome: human gut; feature: human-associated habitat; material: faeces | place: Austria | collected 2013
GCGTGGCCGTTATGCTGTTCTACCAGATCGGCGAGCTGTTCCAGTCCTACGCCGTCGGCAAGAGCCGTTCGAGCATCACCGCGCTGATGGACATCCGCCCCGACAGCGCGAATTTGGAGGCCGGGGACGGCAGCGTCTCCGTCGTTGATCCCGATGATGTGCCCATTGGCGCGACCATCGTCGTCAAGCCCGGTGAGAAGATCCCGCTGGACGGCGTGGTCCTGACCGGTGAGTCCACCCTGAATACCGCAGCTCTGACCGGCGAGAGCCGCCCGCGCACCGTGCGCCCCGGGGATGAGGTCATCAGCGGCTGTGTGAACGCCGACGGTGTGCTGCGCATCCGGACCACGAAGATTTATGGGGAGTCCACCGTTGCAAAAATCCTTGACCTGGTGGAAAATTCCAGCCTGAAGAAGGCGCCGGTTGAAAACTTTATCACGAAGTTCGCCCGCTGCTACACCCCCGCTGTCTGCGTCGGCGCGCTGGTGCTGGCGGTTGTGCCGCCGCTGTTGCTGGGAAACTGGCTTGACTGGCTCATGCGCGCACTGACCTTCCTGGTTATCAGCTGCCCCTGCGCACTGGTCATCTCGATCCCGCTGACTTTCTTCGGCGGTATCGGCGGCGCGTCCAAGTGCGGTATCCTCGTCAAGGGCGGCAACTATCTCGAGGCCCTGTCCAAGACCGGCGTGGCCGTGTTTGACAAGACCGGCACCCTGACGAAGGGTGTTTTCAAGGTCACGCACACCACCCCCGCCGACGGCGTGACCGAGGCCGACCTGCTCGAGAGTGCGGCGCTGGCCGAGAGCTTCTCGAACCATCCCATCAGCAAGAGCCTGCGCGAGGCCTGCCCGGGTCTGGACGCCAAGCGTGCGTCCGACGCGCAGGAGATCGCGGGTCACGGCGTGAAAACGCAGGTGGATGGCCGCACCGTGCTGGCCGGCAACGCCCGCCTGATGGAGAGCGAGCATATTGACTACACCGCCGCCGAGGGCGCAGGCACGATTGTCTACGTCGCCCGCGACGGGCAGTTCCTCGGCTCCATCCTGATTTCCGATGAGGAAAAGCCTACTGCCGGGACTGCCATGCAGGGCCTGCAGGCACAGGGCGTGCGCACCGTCATGCTGACCGGTGACGCCCCCGCTGTGGCCGAGCTGGTCGCAAAGGACCTGGGCATCGACGAGGTGCATGCGGGGCTGCTGCCCGCCGACAAGGTCGCATGGGTCGAAAAGCTGCTGGCCCAGAAGCCTGTAAAGAAGGAGCTTGCCTTTGTGGGCGACGGCATCAACGACGCGCCGGTCCTGATGCGTGCCGACATCGGTATTGCGATGGGCGCACTTGGCAGTGACGCCGCAATCGAGGCCGCCGACATCGTGCTGATGGACGACGACCCGGCGAAGATCAGCCTGGCCATGCGCATCTCCCGCAAGTGCATGAGCATTGCCTACCAGAACATCGTCTTTGCGCTGGCCGTCAAGGCGCTGTGCCTGATTTTGACGGCGCTGGGCATCACGAACATGTGGTGGGGCGTCTTTGCGGACGTCGGCGTCATGGTCCTGGCCGTGCTGAACGCGACCCGGATGCTGAGTGTGAAAGAGTATCGGTAAAATTGCAATAGAAAAGGCGTGTGCCCGGTGTGGGTACACGCCTTTTTTGAAATGGCTTCCCCCGCGGGGGAAGCTGTCAGTGGCCCAGACCACTGACTGATGAGGGCAGAGTTTACCATCACGACCCGTGCATGGGCCGCAACCGGAAGGCCACCCCTCATCCGCCCTCGGGCGGGGCCTCGGGCACCTTCCCCCACGGGGGAAGGCACTTTACATCAGGCTCTCCGGGTCAAGATACGCGCCGTCCTTCACGCACTCCAAATGAATGTGCGCGTCACCGCTGGTCTCCGCGGGAATGGTGCCGGCGGTGCCCAGCTCGGCGGCGGCTGTCACGCTGTCCCCGGCCTTGACGGCGGGGGCAGTGACGCCGCAGTACCGCCACGTCACGCCGTTTGCGTCCTCGACCTCGACCACACCGCCCCACAGCGCGTCCTCGGTCACCGAGACGACCTTGCCGGCCCTGGCGGCGGTCACACGCTCCCCTGCCGGGGCGGCGTAGTCCGCGCCGTTGTGGGTGCGCCAGTCGCCTAGGGTGGCGCTGTAGACCAGCTCATTGCCGCTGAACGCCGTCAGCGGCTTCGCGTCCCAGATACCGGGCTTGGTGACTGTCTGTGCGGGCGGCGCAGCAGTGGCCTTCGGGGTCTGCGTCGCAGCAGGCGCAGGGGTGGCCGCGGGCTTTTCCGTTGCGGCGGGTGTGGTCGTCGGCTTGGGCACGTCCTGCGCGGGCTTGTCGATGGCGGTGTCGGGCTGTGTCCAGGCGGAATCATTCTGCAGCGCTTCCTTGCGGGTGCGCGTCAGGTCGGCCACGTTGCTGACAACCGTGCGCAGCGCCAGAATGCCCGCCGCGGTGGCTGCAAACACCATGGCCAGACAGAACAGATACAGCCCTTTTTCCCTGAAAAACTGTTTGATGTGGTTCATCTTCCCCCGTCCTTTACTTGTGAAGGTGTTGTGTATGCCGTTAGTGTGGGCGTCCTGCACGGCTTTATACATGGCAGATGCAATACGTTTTGTATAATCTGTTTGCATAATACAAAACGGCGGGACTTCTCTGCAAAATTTCCGTTGCATTTCCGCGCAAAACCGTGTATTATATACTATTGGATTATTATAGAGGAGTGTGCCCCGATGTGACGACCTCATAATTTCGTTTTTGCCCGCCGGGCAAAACACCACCATATTTATTATCTATTATCTTTTATCTATTATCTAAACCAAGGGAGTAATCATGGCATCATTGCGCGAAGAAATCGAATCCCGGCGCACATTTGCGATCATCTCGCACCCCGACGCCGGTAAAACCACACTCACAGAAAAGCTCCTGCTCTACGGTGGGGCCATCCAGACCGCTGGCTCGGTCAAGGGCAAGCAGAGCGCCAAGCATGCGGTGTCCGACTGGATGGACATTGAAAAGCAGCGCGGTATTTCCGTTACCTCGTCTGTTCTGCAGTTCAACTATCAGGGCAAGTGCATCAACATTCTGGACACGCCCGGCCACCAGGACTTCAGTGAGGACACCTACCGCACCCTGATGGCGGCGGACTCCGCCGTCATGGTCATTGACGCCGCCAAGGGCGTTGAGGCCCAGACCATCAAGCTGTTCAAGGTCTGCACGCTACGCCACATCCCGATTTTTACCTTCATCAACAAGATGGACCGCGAGGCCCGCGACCCGTTTGAACTGATGGAGAACATCGAGGAAATCCTCGGCATCAAGACCTACCCGATGAACTGGCCCATCAGCTGCGGCAAGGACTTCAAGGGTGTCTATGACCGCAATGCTAAGCGCGTGCTGGCCTTTGAGAGCGATGGCCGCGCCAACGGCGTCAAGATGGTCGAGGAGGTCGAGGCCGAGCTGGGCGACGCCCGCCTGGACGATCTGATCGGCGCTGCCAACCACGAGAAGCTGGCCGAGGACATCGAGCTGCTGGACGGCGCTGCCGAGGAGTTCGACCTCGACGCCGTGCAGCACGGCGAGCTGTCCCCCGTGTTCTTCGGCTCCGCCTTGACGAACTTCGGCGTTGAGCCGTTCTTAAAGGAGTTCCTGCGCCTGACCCCCACCCCGCTGCCCCGCAAGGACGCGCAGAGCGGTGAGCTGGTCGAGCCGTGCAGCGAGCAGTTCAGCGGCTTTATCTTCAAGATCCAGGCCAACATGAACAAGAACCACCGTGACCGCATTGCGTTCCTGCGCATCTGCTCCGGCAAGTTTGAGCGCGGCATGGAGGCGTTCCACGTGCAGGAGGGCAAGAACATCAAGCTGGCCACCGGCACGAGCCTGATGGCCGATGACCGCGCTATCGTCAGCGAGGCCTACGCAGGCGATATTATCGGCCTGTTCGACCCGGGCATCTTCTCCATCGGCGACACACTCTGCACCGGCAAGAAGCATGTGCAGTTTGCGGGCATCCCGACGTTCGCCCCCGAGCACTTCGCCCGCGTGACCCAGGTGGACACGATGAAGCGCAAGCAGTTCGTGAAGGGCATGGAGCAGATCGCCCAGGAGGGCGCGATCCAGATCTTCCGCGACCTCGGCTCCGGTATGGAGGAGGTCATCGTCGGCGTCGTCGGCGTTTTGCAGCTGGAGGTCTTGGAGTACCGCCTGAAAAACGAGTACAATGTAGACATCCGTATGCAGACCCTGCCCTACGAGCATCTGCGCTGGGTGCTGAACGACCCGGAAGAACTGGACATCAAGCATCTGGACGTGACCAGCGACACCCGCGCCATCGAGGATATGAAGGGCAACCCGCTGCTGCTCTTTGGCAGCCCGTGGAGCATCAACTGGGCCGAGCAGCACAACGAAGCGCTCAAGCTCTCCGAGTTCGGCAACCTGACGTTCTAAGGGGAGGCGTTTCCAATGCTGGCGCAGCTGAAAAAGCACCTGACCCCGCACGAGCTGTGGGAGGATGCGAAATTCTTCTTCCTGCTGAATCTGGGGCTGGTCGCCACGGCGGTGGGCATCGCCGTTTTCAAAACGCCCAATCACTTTGCGTTCGGCGGCACATCGGGTCTGTCCATCGTGCTGGCAACGCTGTTCCCGCGGTGGAATGTCGGCGCGTTCATGTGGTTCATCAACGCGGCGCTCGTCGTGCTGGGGTTCGTCTTTCTGGGCATCAGGTCCATGGGGTGGACGATCTACTCGTCGTTCGCGCTGTCGTTCTACGTCAGCCTGTGTGAGCGGGCCTGCCCCCTTTCCGCGCCGCTGACAAATGATGCGTTTCTGGAGCTCTGCTTCGCGGTCATTCTGTCCGCCGTCGGTGCAGCCATCGTGTTCAACATCGGCGCGTCCACGGGCGGAACAGATATTGTGGCGATGATCCTGAACAAGTACACAAGCATGCCCGTCGGCCGTGCGCTGATGGTCAGTGACCTTGGCATTGTGCTGGTGGGCGCGTATCTCTACGGACCTGCCACGGGGCTGTACTGCATCCTGGGCATGATCTTGAAAAGCACCGTCGCGGACAGCGCGATTGAAAGCATCAATCTGCGCAAGGTCTGCACGGTGGTCACATCCAACCCAGAGCCGGTGCGCGACTTTATCGTGAACGACCTGCACCGTTCCGCCACGATGGAACAGGCCGAGGGTGCCTACACCCACGATGAAAAATGGGTGCTGACCACGGTGCTGACCCGCGGCCAGGCCCAGAAGCTCCGCCTGCACGTCCGCGGCCTGGACGACCACGCCTTTATCACGATTGTGAACAGCAGTGAGATCGTGGGCAAGGGCTTCCGGGCGATTTGAAAAATCAGAGCCTTCCCCCGAGGGGGAAGGTGGCCCCGCAGGGCCGGATGAGGGCGGAGTCCCCCACGGCGGCCAGTTAAAGCTGCGCCGCCCTGTAGGGGCCGGACATGTCCGGCCCTCCGCGGAAAGGCAGGCTCGCACCTGCGGGAAGGCCGCGGGCCGGGCATGCCCGGCCCCTACGAAGCAGCGACCCCGCTATCGGGCAATTGCGGCAAACCCGACCCTCATCAGTCCGCTTTGCGGACAGCTTCCCCCTGCGCGGGGGAAGCCTTTGCATCGCACCCGTCCTCTTTTGGGCGGGTGCTTTTTCTGTGCATACAGTTGTAATCACTCCGTAAATATGGTATACTTTCTATAAGTATCACCATGCTGCTTACAAACAAAATTTACGAGGGGAACCTCTTTATGAGATATTCAAAACACCTTACCTACGCGGAACGTATGTTCCTGCGGGCGCGGCTGAACCGGGTGCGGCATATCACGCTCGACCCGGATGGGCCGGGCGTTGTGCGCATCCATCTTGTGCCCTGCCATAAGCCGGACCGCGAGACGCCGTTCACGGCCATTCTGAACGGGCAGGACATCCTGCCGCTCAACGTCAGCTGGGCCATTCTGCTGACCAACTTCATCGAGGCTTTAAAGCCCTACACCGGGAAGGAGATACGCCCGGAGGAGTGGAGCGCCATCAACGCGCAGGCCGTGGCTGCGACACGCAAAATTTACCGCAAGACCGAGTACGCGCAGATCGAGAGCGACCTGAAAACGCTTGTGGACTGCCTGTGCACGATTGCCCGCGGCGGGGAGCCGCCGCTCTCGATTGAACCGGTCAGTCTGGCCGATTATGCACCGCGGATGGCCGCGCCCCACCGCATGGACCTGATGGTCAGCTCGATGGTCAAGGACGGCGCGTGGCACTGCAACCAGAAATGCCTGCACTGCTACGCCGCCAACCAGCCGCTTTCCGCCGTGCCGGAGCTGGACACCGACCAGTGGCTGGCCGTCATTGAAAAATGCCGCAACGCCGGCATTCCGCAGCTGACCTTTACGGGCGGCGAACCGACGCTGCGCCACGATCTGGTCAAGCTCGTACAGGCGGCACAGTGGTTTGTCACCCGCCTGAACACCAATGGCCGGATGCTGACCAGCATGATGTGCAAGGACCTGCACGCCGCCAGCCTGGACGCGGTGCAGATCACGTTCTACTCCGCCGATGCCGACATCCACAACGCGCTGGTCGGCGTGGACGGCTACACCGACACGGTGAACGGCATCAAAAATGCGCTGGCTGCGGACCTGAACGTCAGCCTGAACACACCGCTTTGCAGCCTGAACAGGGACTACCTGTCGGTGGTCAGGTTCGCGCATGAGCTGGGTGTCCGCTACCTGACCTGCAGCGGGCTGATCCCCGCGGGCAATGCCGAGAGCGACGCCAGCCGCGCCGTGCGCCTGACTCCCGCCGAGCTGGAGGATGTGCTGCGCCCCGCCATGGAGTACGCCGCCGCAAACGGCATGGAAATCAACTTTACAAGCCCCGGCTGGCTGCCCGAGGAGACGCTGCGCACGCTGGGCTTTACCCAAATCCCCAGCTGCGGCGCCTGTCTGTCCAACATGGCCGTGGCGCCGGACGGCACGGTGCTGCCCTGCCAGAGCTGGCTGACCGGCAAGGGACTGGGCAATATGCTGCGCACCCCCTGGCCGCGCATCTGGCACAGCGGTGCCTGCCGCGCCATCCGCGGCGAGAGCGCCAAAATGGAGCGTCGCTGCCAGCTGGGGGCCACCCCGATGCAGGAGGGCTGCTGATGAAGATGAACTTTCTGCACCGGTTGGCGCTTTTGTGCGCGGTGCTGACCTGCGGTATGCTGCTGGCTCTGCCCGCCGCTGCCGCGGAGGCTGATGCCCCCTACGCCGAGGACGGCGACATGGACTACATCCGCAGCTATGTTGTGACCGTTGACCCGCGGGAGGACGGCTCCGTAGACATCACCTACGACATCGACTGGCAGGTCATCGACGGCGATAAGACCGATTATTTGAGCTGGGTCAAGATCGGCCTGGCCAATTCCAGCGTGGACGAGCTGACCCCGCTGACCGATACGATCTCTGATTTACAGTACACGAGCGACGGCGGCAGCTACGCCAAGGTCGTGTTCCGTCACCGTTACTACGCGCCCGATGTGGCCGCCGCCAACGGCGGGGAGAGCAGCGTACACTTTGCATTCAGCGTGCACCAGAGCCATCTGTTCACAAAAAACGATGACGGTACGGCAAACTTTGCGTTTACACCCGGCTGGTTCGATGACCTGAGCGTTGAAAATATGCAGGTGCGCTGGCACAATTACGACGGATTTGTCGCCGATAACACCGGCGTGGACGGCGATTACCTGACCTGGGATTTCGGCGTGATGGGCCACGGCCAGCAGGCCATGGTGCATGTGACGGTGCCTGTCACGAACGCCGCGGCGTTTGACCCCGGCGCAGCCATGACCACCGACGACTACGACAGCGGCGAGGACCTGGACGAGATCATCGGGGTGTTGGCAACGGTGATCGTCATCCTGCTGGCAATTGCCGTCATCATCATTGCGATAGCCTCCCAGTCCCCCGAGTGGGGCGGCGGCTTCGGCAGCGGGATCGACCCCGACGACTGGTTCTGGTACACGAACGGCGTTCACACGATCCGCTGCGCCCGCTCCGCACCCCCGCCCAGCGGCTACCACCGCACGGACCCGCCGCCGGAGTTCAGGGCGGGCGGCGGCAAGACCCGCGGCGGCGGTGTGAGCCGCCACCACAGCAACCATTCCGGCTGTGCCAGCAGCTGCGCCTGCGCGTGTGCGTCCAGCTGCGCGTGTGCCTGCGCCTGTGCAGGCGGCGGGCGCGCCGGGTGCAGTGTCAAGGATTTTTACACCGTGAAGCTCCCTAAAAAATCTGTAGGGGCCGATGCTTGCATCGGCCCGGAAACCGAGGATAAACGATGAGCCTGGAAGACCAATACGATGCCTGGGTCCGCGGCCTGATGGGCGGCGGCAAGTACGCCGCGACACCGAAGCAGGCTGAGGCCGCCAACGACGCCGTGCAGCAGATGCAGGCCCAGCTGGACGCCCTGACCGAGGCCCAGAAGCGCCAGACTGTCGCGGGCAGCGCACTGAACGCCGTGCAGAAGGCAGGGGCCGCCACGGCGGAGAGTGTGCGCAGGATGAGCAGCGAGCTGACGAAGTCGCTCAAGCAGGACGGTCTGCTGGGCGGCACCGTCGCTGCGCCCTCCCCTGCCCCGGCTGTGCCCGCCAAGGCGGATTTTGCCGGAGTGACCGAAAAGATCAAGGCCCAGGTGCTGGGGCAGGATGCCTTTGTCACGGCGCTGGTCAAGGCGTTCCGCCGCCCGTTTGTGCTGGGCACGGCGGATGACACCGCCCACGCCCGCAGCGTGATGCTGCTCTGCGGCCCCAACGGCACGGGCCGCCACTATGCGCTGCAATGCGTGGTGGACGAGCTGGCCGCCCGCGGTGTGCTGCACAGCGCCGCCGTGGAGACGCTGGATCTGGCGCTCTACCCCGGCCCCGCGCAGGAGAAGCTGTTTTTGCAGGACCTTTACGCGGCGCTGCAGTCCGACGCCGAGGTGCTGACCTTTGAGCATTACGAGAGCTGCGCCGCCAACTACCTGAATATGCTGGCGACGCTGGCGATGGACGGTACGCTGGCATTGTCGAGCCGGTACGTTTTGCAGCGCGGCATCCTCGTGGATGTCGGCACGGCGCTGGCCCCCGGTGCCATCGGCGAGCTGCAGGCCGGCGGCAAGTATTTTGTGTTCTACTCCAACAAGGGCGAGACCGCGCTGGCCGACCACTTTGGGGCAAAGTTTGTGGACGCCGTTGCGGGCGACATCTGCCGCACCGAGGCGTTCACCCCCGAGGCGCTGGCCGCCGTGGCCGCGCGGGAGCTGAATTATTTGGCCCAGCGTACCCGCAGGCAGTGCGGACTGGCGCTGACCATGGGCGCAGATGTGCGCGATCTGCTGGCGTCGCAGTACGGCAAGACCAGCGGTATGCAGGCTATGCGCGACTACTGCGAGACAGTCTACCGCGCGATTGCCGAGTACGTGCTGGATGCCGATGAGACGCCCACCGACGGCACGCCCGCCGCGCTGACGGCGGAGAACGGCAGGCTGTGCATGGCCGTGAACGGCGGCGACTCCTTTGACCTGCTGGCGCTGCTGCCCCAGCAGTACCGCGGCGATGTGGACGCGGTGGAGGCTGAACTGGACGGCATCATCGGTCTGGATGAAATCAAGAGCTATGTGCGTGACATCGCCAAAAACGTGCAGGCCCAGCAGCGCCGCAAGGCTCAGGGCCTGAAGGCCGCCGAGGTCAACATGCACATGATCTTTACCGGCAACCCCGGCACCGGCAAGACGACGATTGCCCGCATACTGGCCAAGTACCTGAAGGCCATCGGCGCACTGCGCGGCGGCCAGCTCGTGGAGGTCACCCGCGCCGATCTGGTGGGCCGCTATGTCGGCCACACGGCCCCGCTGACGAACTCGGTCATCCAGAGCGCGCTGGGCGGCGTGCTGTTCATTGACGAGGCCTATGCCCTCTACCGCGGCGGTGAGGACAGCTTCGGCCTTGAGGCGATTGACACGCTGGTCAAGGGGATCGAGGACCACCGCGACGACCTCGTCGTGATTCTGGCGGGCTACACGAAGGAGATGCAGCTGTTTTTGAGCGCGAACTCCGGCCTGGCCAGCCGTTTCCCGAATCAGATCGAGTTCCCGGACTACACGGGCGCGGAGCTGTATAAGATTCTGTGCTCGATTGCAAGATCCAAGGGTTACACGCTGGACGCAGCCTGTGAGCTGCCGCTGGTCACCTACTTTGACCGCAAGCAGGCCGAGGACGCCGCCACGAACGGCAACGGACGCATGGCCCGCAACACGCTGGAAAAGGCCATTCTGAACCAGTCCAAGCGGCTTGTTGCCGACCCGGACGCAAGCCTGGAGCTGCTGGTAGTCGGGGATTTTGAGCTGGAGTAAAGGTTGAGCGATACTAAAGGCACACGGCCAGAGCCCCTCCGGTCATCGCTGGCGTTCGACCACCTCCCCACTGTGTGGGGCGGCTTTCTCGCGGGCAAGGCCCGCGCAAAAAGGCTCCCCGCTATGCGGGGAGCTGGCCGAGCCTGCGAGGCCTGAGGGGCTTTGCCCGTTTACCATAAGCATAACATAAAAACGCGGACACCCAATTTCCATCGGGTGTCCGCGCTATTTATAGCTTTTGTCGTTTTATCGTGCTGTATAATCCGAATCAAGGTCAGACAGAATCCGCTCGCTGCTCTCGCGGGTGTCCGTCATGCGGACGGCGTTGCGCAGGGGCAGAACGGAGCGCGGCGTGACGGAGAGCTCGTCCACGCCGAAGGCGAGGAAGGTCTCGGTCAGGGTCAGGTCTGCGCCCAGCTCACCGCAGATGCCGACCCAGATGCCGTTCTTGTGGGCGTTCTCGGTCACAAGGCGGATCAGGCGCAGCACCGCGGGGTGATGCGGGTCGTAGAAGCGGCCCAGGTCGTTGTTCTGACGGTCACAGGCCAGCGTGTACTGGGTCAGATCGTTCGTGCCGATGCTGAAGAAGTCGACCTCCTTTGCCAGACGGTCACTGTTGATGGCCGCGGCGGGCGTCTCGATCATAATGCCGATCTGCACATCCTCGCTGTAGGGGATGCCCTCGTTTTTCAGCTCGCGGCGGACCTCCTCGCACATGCGCTTTGCCTCACGGACCTCCCAGACGGAGGTGACCATCGGGAACATAATGCCCAGCTTGCCGAATGCGGACGCGCGGAACAGGGCGCGCAGCTGGGTCTTGAAGATCTCGGGCCGGGTCAGGCAGATGCGCAGTGCGCGCATACCCATGGCGGGGTTATCCTCCTTGGGCAGGTCAAAGTAGCCGATCTGCTTGTCCGCGCCGATGTCCAGCGTGCGGATGATGACCTCCTTGCCGTCCATGTCAGACAGCACCTGCTTGTAGGCTTCAAACTGCTGATCCTCGGTGGGATAGTCCGTCGTGTTCAGGTAGAGGAACTCGGAGCGGAACAGGCCGATGCCGCCGCCGTCGTTGACCTGCACGGCATGCACATCCTCCGGCGAGCCGATGTTGCAGTAGATGCGGATGGTCTTGCCGTCCTTCGTTACGTTGGCCTGGCCCTTGAGCGTTTCCAGCAGGCGCTGCAGGCGCAGCTGCTCGTCGCGCTTTTTCAGCAGGCGGTCACGGGTGTCGTCGTCGGGGTCGATGACCAGCGCACCGGTGCTGCCGTCCGCGATGGCGGCGCGGCCCTCCAACTCGGGCTTGAGCGCGTCGCCCATGCCGACGATGGCGGGAATGCCCAGCGTGCGGGCCAGAATGGCCGTGTGGCTCGAACCGGAGCCGCCCGCCGTGATGAAGCCCAGGACCTTGGACTTGTCCAGCTGGATCGTCTCGGACGGGGCCAGGTCGTCAGCGCAGAGCAGCACCGGCACATCGGACGCAATGCCGCCCTGCACGATGCCGCACAGGATGCCCAGAATGCGCTGGCTGACATCCTTGACGTCGGCGGCGCGGGCCTGCATATAGGCGTCGTCCATCGAGGCGAACATCTCGGCAAACTGCTCTGACGTGTCGGAGACGGCGGCCTCGGCGTTCATTTTCTGGTTGACGATGCGATCCTCAATGGCCTCCTCGAAGTCGAGGTCTTCGGCCATCATCTGGTGGGTCTCAAACAGCATGGCGGCCTCGTCGCCGGCCTCCTTGCGGGCCTGCTCGGCCAGCACGCCCAGCTGCTCGACTGCGCCGGTCTGCGCACCCTTGAAGCGGTGCCACTCGGCGTCGGTATCCTCCACCGTGTAGCGCTTGATCTCCGCCGTGGCACGGCGGTAAAAGTAAAGCGGGCCAACGCCGACACCGGCGGAAACGCCCTTGCCTTGAATCGTGATCATTGGGGAGCCTCCTTCAAATAAAAACCGCGGCTGCCGTCTTGCTGCGGCGGCCGCGGCCGTACATGATGCCGGAATTACAGATGCTCGTTGAAGAACTTCTCAAGAGCGGGGGCGGCGGTGTCCTCGTCGGCACCCTCGATCTTGACGGTGACGGTGTCGCCGCATTTGATGCCCATGCCCATCAGAGCCATGAGACGGGTGGCGTCAACGGACTTGCCGTTCTTGTCAACAATGGTGACGGTGCTCTGGCAGGTCTTGGCCTCCTTGGCCAGCATGCCGGCGGGACGTGCGTGAATGCCAACGGGCTCTTTGATTGTATAGGTGAATTCTTTCATAGCTTTTTCCTCCCATAGATGCGGTGCGGTAGGGCGCAGCGCAAATAATTAAGCTGTTATTATAATAACATACTCTGCCGCCAACGTCAACGGAAAAAGCTCCAAAAACGAGCTGAATCTTTGGTTATTTCGAATAAAAAATTGTGTGGAATGTGTACGATTCGTCCATAAATGGGTTGAATCATCATTTCCGGAGAAATTCCCGCAGCACATCCTCCGGGCGGGGCGTGTGCAGCGGGTAGCGTGCGCGCAGCGGCGCGGCGGCACCGTCCATGATGTAAGGCGTGCCGACAAGGTCGAGCATCGCCACATCGTTGTAGTTGTCGCCGAAGGCCATGACCTCGTCATGAGCGAAGCCCAGCACGCGGCAGAGCGACTCGACGCCGACACCCTTGTTGGCGGTGGTCGTGTCGATCCAGTACGGGCCCGCCACGGCGCAGTTGGCCTGCTGCCAGCGCGGCACAAAGCGGTCCGTGTACTTTTCCACGCCCTCATGCAGGTAGACCGACACCTTGACGATCTCCTCGGGGATCTCGGACGGGTCGGAGATGACCTTGTAACGGTTGCCGATAAATTGGATGCGGTCCAGCATACCGAGGCCGCGCTCCATCAGATAGGCGCAGTTCTGGCCCGAGAGCATGACCTCGCCCTGGCCGTCGCTGCGGTCCCACAGGTCGTGGGCGATTTCCTCCGCCAGTGCGCGGGGCATTGGGTTTTCGGCGATGCAGTGCTCGTCCTTGAACAGCACGCCGCCGTTCTCACACAGGAAAACACAGCAGTCGGCCACCGGCGCAAACAGCAGGCGCAGGCTGGTGTACTGCCGCCCGGATGCCGGGCAGAACAGGATGCCGCGGTCATGCAGGGCGCGGATCTGGTCGAAAATTTCGCCCTCCAGCTTTTTGCGGCCATATTGCAGCAGCGTACCGTCAATGTCGCTGCAGATCATTTTGATTGCCATAATACAACTCCTTTGTGGTTACGGGAATATTGTAGCACATTTGGCAGGGTGTTTGCAATTTTGTTTGGGTGCGTTATAATAAATTCGTAAGGGTGAGCAGTGCTTGCCCGCGAAACCTGACGGTGGCCGTGAACGGCCCGGGTCGTCGAGGGCGCCGACCCCTACAACGTGCGGAAATGCGCGAAAAGAACGGAGATGCAATAGTATGGGTTTCATCACAATAAACCACCACGCCCCTGCCGACAACGGCGCGGCGTTTGTGGCAGAAAACGCCACACTGGCGGGCAGCGTGCGGCTTGAGAAAAACAGCAGCGTCTGGTACGGCGCGGTGCTGCGGGCGGACACCGGGCGCATTGCCATTGGGGAAAACTCCAACGTGCAGGACAACGCCGTGCTGCACACCGGCCCCGGGCTGGATGTGACGGTGGGGCGCGGAACGTCCGTTGTGCACGGCTGCACGGTAGGCGACGGCTGCCTGATTGGGATGCACGCGACGATTTTGAACGGCGCGGTCATCGGGGACGGCTGCCTGATCGCCGCGGGAGCGCTTGTGCCGGAGAACATGCAGGTTCCCGCGGGGAGCCTTGTCATCGGCGTGCCCGGCAAGGTCGTGCGGCCCGTCAGCGCGGCACAGGCTGCCGCCATCAAGGCCAACGAAGAAGAATATCTGGAATTGGCGAGGGCGTACGCAGAGGCAAAATAACCGCGGTATGCGCTTTTGCCGGAGACGTAGGGCGGCCAGCCCTCTGGCCGCCGCGGAGGGGAGAAAAGCCCTCCGATTGTGTAGGAGTTTGTAGGGGTCGATGCTTGCATCCGCCCCTACAGCACAATATAGGTATTTGCTATGCAGCTTGAACAACAGGAAAACTTTACCATTCATGGCCCGCAGCTGGAAATCCTCGGCGAGGTCGAGACAAAGCTGCCCGCACCTGCCAAAAAGCGCGGCACAGCGTCGATTGTACTCGTCGCACTGGCGCTGGTGTCGGTGCTGGGCATCGGCGGGGCAAAGCTGAAGGGCGTGTACAGGGAAACGGCGGAAATTTACACCTCCGCGCAGGACGAGTACGGCCACAGCATTCAGGGAGATTTTGAGGCGCAGGCTGACGCGGCGGCGAACCTCATCAAACAGGCGAGCTATGTGGACAGCACCCCGGCGGCTGCTTTACAGGAAGCCGAGGACGCGCTGGCCACGTGGAATGATATCGACGATTCCCCTGCGGTGCAGTACGCGGCCAACCGTCGGCTGTACAATGCGGTGGATACGCTGTATGCGTCGCTGAACAACAAGGTCGATGACAGCACCCAGCGGGCGCTGGATGACCAGTACAATGCGTTTGTTTCGGCGCAGGCGACGATAGAACGCGCCGCCAATGAATACAATCTCTCGGTGGAGGACTACGAGAAAACTGTCTCGCAGTTCCCGGCCAATCTAATCTCCGGTTTGTGGGGTGCGCAGGCACCGGAACGCTTTGCTACCAAATAAACCACGATAACAAGGGGAAATTATGAAACTGAAAACATTTGCCAGACGCGCGGCGGCTGCCGGTGCAGTGCTGGCCGCACTGACGCTGGCGGCGCTTCCCGCGCTGGCCGCGCCCAAGGTGCAGGTCAGCACGACAAACGCCGTGGCCGACCATGCGGACATCCTGTCCGACGAGACAGAACAGTATGTCAATGACGTTTCAATCAAGCTGTCCGATGCCTGCGGTGCGCAGATCGGCGTCTACACGCTGGATGAACTGCTGGGCAGCACGACGATGGAGGGCTTTGCCTACGACGTTTTTAACGCCTGGGGGCTGGGCTCAGACGACCTGGACAACGGCGTGCTGCTGTTGCTGGCCCCCAACGAGGCCGACGGCGGCGACTACTACATCATGCGCGGCGACGGGCTGGAAAGCCAGCTGTCGTTCAGCACGCTGGGATCGCTGCTGGACGAGTACATGGAACCCTATTGGGTCAACGGTGATTACGACACCGGCACCCAAAAGACCGTGCAGGCGCTGGCCAACCGGCTGTGCAGCATCTACGGCGTAACGCTGAACAGCAGCTATACCGATACCAGCGCCCCCGATAAAGGAGGGCCCAATGTTATGCGCTTTGTTCTGCTGGTTGTGGCGGTGCTGCTGGTCATCTGGCTCATCACCTACCTGATGCGCCCCCGCGGCCCGCGCCCCCCGCGCGGCGGTGGCGGCGGCAGCAGCTTCGGCAACAATATGTTCTGGTACAGCATGGGCCGTGCGTCCCGGCGCCCGCGCCGC
>OLQL01001880.1_pt1 | contig 15848 bp, 9 predicted proteins | sample 1672971 | NCBI WGS metagenome assembly OLQL01 (sample SAMEA3136742, study PRJEB25190) | human gut metagenome | biome: human gut; feature: human-associated habitat; material: faeces | place: Austria | collected 2013
AACGGTGATGCTCTTTAAAAACACCTGTTTAGGTGTTTTTTTATTTATAGTAATTTAAATTAAATTTTTATAAAGGAGAATTATATGAAAAAAACAAATAACAGCGTGCTTTCGCAATATCGGGGTGCGTTAATGGGAATATCCATCATATTGATTATAGTTTTTCATTTTACGGATGACTGTCATTATTACTCCTATCATTTTAGTGGCTGGATTTCCTTCTTTTGGAGATATATTTCATCATCAAGTGTGGATGCATTTTTATTCTTTTCTGGTCTGGGGTTATATTATTCCATGAAAAAAAGATCAGATGTTAGAAGTTTTTACATAAGAAGATTAAAAAGAATTCTGATTCCTTATTGCATCGTAGCCGTACCCTCTTATATTTTACTGGATGTCTGTGTAGATAAAACAGGATGGGGAGAAGCCATAAAAGACTTCACATTTATCACATTTTTCAGTGATGGAGACAGGCTTTACTGGTATATTGGACTTATGCTGTTATGCTATCTGATTTATCCCTATATCTTTCAGATTGTGGATAGCGCACGGGACGCAATAGATGGAGAGATCCGGCTGATTTCCATGGTAAGTGCTGTTACCGTATTGGCACTTGTAATTGCATTATATGAGAAAGAGGTGTTTGGAAATGTAAATATTGCTTTGCTTCGTCTGCCTGTTTTTATAGCGGGCTGTTTTTATGGCAGATCCAGCTATGAAAAAAGGGAAAGTTATTGGAAATGGTTGATTCTTTTTGCGTTATCCGGCTATTTGCTCACCATGCTTCCAAGTGGATCTCCTATTTTTGCAAGGTATGTGACTGGAATTTTTAATATCTCATGTTGTGCGGGAATTGCCTGGATCTTTTCCCAGTTATCTATGCGCCCGGTTATAAGAATACTGGAATGGTTTGGTGCTCATTCGCTGGAATTGTATCTGGTACATGTTACCATACGAAAATTTATGAAGGGAGCAGCATTTTATACATGCCGTCTGCGTTACGAACTGGTGTTGGTATGCAGTTCCATTGTGATTGCATGGATACTTCAGATCCTTGTCCGGTATATAACAGATCATTTGCTTAAGGAAAAGAGGTAAGACCTATGACCCTACAGCAGTTACATCAGGTAATTACGATTGCAGAAAGCCGCTCCATGAACGAAGCATCCCGAAAACTGTTTGTCTCACAGCCCAATCTGTCTGCGGTTGTGCGCGAACTGGAAGAAGAAACAGGAATCACCATTTTTATCCGGTCAAACCGCGGAATCGTGCTTACACCGGAGGGAGAGGAATTTATCGGATATGCCAAGCAGGTCGTGGAGCAGTATCATTTGCTGGAATCCCGTTATATTTCGTCTGCATCCAAAAAGAAATTTTCTGTGTCCATGCAGCATTATACCTTTGCGGTCAAGGCATTTGTGGAAGTGGTCAAGGCTGTCGGAATGGAAGAATATGAATTTGCCGTGCATGAGACACAGACGAATCAGGTAATCGAAAATGTGCGTAACATGAAAAGTGAGCTGGGAATTCTCTTCCTGAGCAAATTTAATGAAGCAGTACTCCAGAAACTTTTCAGGGAAAATGATGTGATTTTTGAAGAACTGTTTACCTGTGACACCTATGTATATCTGTGGAAAGGACATCCGCTGGCACAAAGGGATGTAATTTCCATGAAAGAACTGCAGGAATATCCATGTCTGGTGTTCGAACAGGGGAAAAATAATTCCTTTTATTTTGCCGAAGAGATGAAAAGTACCTATGAATATAAGAAGATGATCCATGCGGATGACCGGGCGACCATGCTGAATCTGATGGTTGGTCTGAATGGTTATACACTCTGTTCCGGGATTATCTGTGAAGAATTAAACGGTAATGATTATGCGGCAGTGCCGCTGGCAGAGAGCGAAAAGATGCGGATCGGCTATATCCGGCACAAGGGGATAAAGGTCAGTCCGATCGGAGAATTATATGTGGATATTCTGAAAAAAAGTGGGAAACCACTTTAAAAAAATTAGTTTTCGTCAAAAAATTCCTGTTTTTGTGATTGGAAAGGCAATTTTTTGGAGAAATTGCATAAGATAGCAGGTATAAATATAAATACACGAAAAAAAACGGTAGGAATCTGAGTAAAACGGTTGCGCGTTTACCGTCATTATGCAGGAAAAACCTAAGAAATATAGAGTTTGCGGAACTTTGACAGATGAAAAAAAAAGTGGCATAATCGTTTCTAAACTCGGGGATGATAAAAATAATATCTTGTTTAAAGGTAGAAAGAGGTGTTGGATTATGTATGAAACTGTTAAAGTAATTCGGTTATCAGACATGGATGAAGTAAAAGATTTCGTACGTGCTGCAGGAGGCTGCGATTTCGATATCGATGTAAAATGCGACCGCACACTGATTGATGCAAAGTCATTACTTGGCATGATTGGTCTTGGCGTAAAGAAGAATCTTCAGGTTTGCTACGGTGGAAAGAATGAAAACTTCGAAAACGTAGTTGCTAAATTTGCAGTGGCATAATACAATTATAATATCGTGACTATGGAACTTTAAGTCCTGCTCCGTATTCCGGAGCAGGGCTTTTTTTGTAAAAGAATGAAAGGACGAAAAACCGCTTCACACAGCAGAAAAATATCCACTGGAGAAAGGAGGAGCACATGCAGGAATTACATATCTCTGTGAGAAATCTGGTAGAGTTTATTTTCCGGGCAGGAGATATCGATAATCGTGCTGGAAAGCTGGCGAGTGCAGAGGCCATGATGGAAGGCAGCCGTATCCACCGGAAAATTCAAAAAAGCATGGACACCTCCTACCAGGCGGAAGTACCGCTGAAAATTGAATGGAAAGCCAACGATTACGTACTGGTCGTGGAAGGACGTGCAGACGGAATCGTCTATGGAAAATTTCAGCCGGATCTGCCGGCTGCGACGGAGTCTGTGCTGCAACCGGAGATGGAGTTTGCGGCGGAAATCCCTCCGGAAGAAGAAATCAGCTTCATCGATGAGATCAAGGGTGTATATAGAAACGTTGCGGCAATGGAACAGCCGGTCTACGTGCATAAAGCCCAGGCAATGTGCTATGCGTATATCTATGCGAAACAGAACCGTCTGGAGCGGATCGGCGTGCAGATGACCTACTGCAATCTGGATACGGAAGAAATTCGGTATTTCCGGGAAATTTTCGATTATGAGACACTGACCGTGTGGTTTGGCCATCTGATCGAAGATTATCGGAAATGGGCGGACTGGCAGATTGCATGGAAAAAACAGCGGCAGGAGAGCATTCATGGACTGGAGTTTCCATTTCCGTACCGGGAAGGGCAAAAGAAGCTGGTTGCAGATGTTTATCGTACAATTTTGCGGGGAAAGAATCTGTTTATCGAAGCACCGACCGGTGTGGGCAAAACAATTTCCACAATCTTTCCGGCGGTAAAAGCAGTGGGGGAAGGGCTGGCAGACCGGATCTTTTATCTCACGGCAAAGACCATCACAGCAACTGTGGCAAAAGAAACGTTCGCACTGCTGGAAGAACAGGGCTATCGTGCCAAAGTGATCCAGATTACAGCAAAAGAAAAACTCTGCCTGTGTGAAGAGATGGACTGCAACCCGGTAAACTGTCCATATGCAAAGGGACATTTTGACCGCGTGAACGATGCGGTGTTTGATCTCTTGCAGAAATCCAACCTGTTTACCAGAGAGGAAGTTTTAGCGCAGGCGAAAGGATATCAGGTGTGCCCGTTTGAGATGAGTCTGGATGTGGCAACTTGGGCGGACAATATTGTCTGTGATTACAATTACGTATTCGATCCGAATGTATATCTGAAACGCTTTTTTCAGGAGGGGATAAAGGGAGACTATCTGTTCCTGGTGGATGAGGCACATAACCTCGTGGATCGCAGCAGGGAGATGTATAGTGCCGATCTGTACAAAGAAGACGTGCTTGCAGTGAAGCGGATCATGAAAGCGCACAGCCGTACGATCTGCCGTATCCTGGACAAATGCAACAAAACCATGCTGGAAATGAAACGTGAGTGTGAGCACTACCAGATTCTGGACAGTGTGGGAACGTTGACCTTCCACCTTATGCGGCTGGCCTCCCAGATGGATGAATTTTTGGAAAAACCGCGGGAATTTCCGGAGAAGAAAACGGTGCTGGATTTTTACTTTGCGCTGCGCAATTTCCTGAATATCTATGATCTGGTGGATGACCATTACGTGATCTACAGCCAGATGACGGAGGAAGGCCAGTTCCGGATCCGGCTCTTTTGCGTAGATCCGTCGGTCAATCTGCAGAAATGCATCGATAAAAGCAATTCCACGATCTTTTTCTCCGCAACGCTCCTGCCGATCGGATACTACAAGCGGCTACTTTCCACGGACGAGGATAACTATGCCATTTATGCGCAGAGTACGTTTGCCCAGACACAGAGACTTCTCGCATTTGGCCGGGATGTGAGCACAAAATATACGCGGAGGAACAGAAAAGAATACGAAAAAATCGCGGACTATATCGGTGCAGTCACAGAAGCACAGCAGGGAAATTACATGGTGTTTTTCCCGTCTTACCGGCTGATGCAGGATGTATATGAGGTCTTTGCCGGGAAGGCGGCCGATTCGTGCGAGATTCTGATGCAGCATAGTAATATGAAAGAACACGAAAGAGAAGCGTTTTTGGAAGAATTTGAACACGAACGGGAAAGAACCCTTGTTGCGTTCTGTGTGATGGGTGGAATTTTCGGGGAAGGCATTGATCTGAAAAACGACCGGCTGATCGGTGCCATCATCGTGGGAACCGGACTTCCGCAGGTCAGCGATGAACGTGAAATTTTAAAGAATTATTATGATGAGCGGGGATTGTCCGGATTTGACTATGCGTTCCGCTATCCGGGAATGAACAAAGTCCTGCAGGCAGCAGGGCGCGTGATCCGGACCAGTGAGGACCGCGGCGTGATCCTTCTGCTGGATGAACGTTTCCTGCAGCGCGAATACGGAGCGCTTTTTCCGAGAGAATGGGAAAAGAGAAGCGTCTGTGGTCTGCCGCAGCTGCGGGAAGAAGTGAGCCGGTTCTGGTCAGACGTCCGGGAGGAGCTTTAAAAACTCTTCGGTGGAGGCAGAAACCGGAAGGGTAGGGTTTAACGAAGCCACCAGCTGCCGCTGCGGGATCGTTTCCTGCGTGCGGACGAGAAAGAGATCCTCCGGCTTGTGTTTCAGACAAAAATCCGGGATAAAAGCAATTCCAAGACCGATGCGGGCCATGTCAATGAGCAGATCGTTGCTGCTGAGCTCTACCTGAGGCAGCAGTTCCAGCTGATGCTGCAGGAAAATGTGGTGCAGAAACTCACTCGTTGTGCTCTTGCGGTCTAACATCATGAGCGGATAGGTGCCAAGCTCCGAGAAAGGAACAATGCGGTCCGCCAGATCAAAATATGCCGGATTGGCGACGAACACATCCGAGAAAGAGCCAACCGTTTTCTGAATATAGGAAGGATTCAGATGCGAGTTTGGAAAATTTGTGATGATCAGGTCAACCCGGCGCTGCTCTAGCAGGTCTACACAGCCCATCGAACTGGCATTGGTGATTTTAATCGGAACATCCGGGAATTTCCGATGGAATTTCTGCAGATACGGCAGCAGAAAATAACGGCAGATGGTGTCGCTTGCGCCGATATGCAGTTGTCCCAGGCCCAGAGAGCCGGATTCTAAAAGTTGGCTTTCCCCACGGGAGATCAGATTCATGGCAGGTTCCACATGTTTTAGCAGCAGAGCACCGGCAGGAGTCAGCTGCACTTTTTTGGTGCTGCGGATAAAAAGCGGCTGTCCCAGCTTGCGTTCCAGTGTTTTGATAGACTGGCTGACCGCTGACTGGGAGATAAAAAGCTTCTTACTTGCATCCGAAAATGAGAGAGAGCTTGCAACATAATAGAAAACCTTGTATAATTCATAATTGATATCCATCGATCATATCCTCAGTAGTATAGTATAGGATATATTATATACCTTTCACAAAGGAGAGAAAAGGAGATTATCATGAAAAAGGGAATTTTGAAAACTTTATGCGGATTGATGGCGGCACTCATGCTGCTTGTGTTCGCAGGAACACCCGTTACAACTCAGGCAGCAAAACTGCCATATTACATTAAAATCAATCGTCAGCAGAACTGTGTGACCGTATATGCACTTGATTCCAAAGGCAAATATACCAAACCGGTCAAAGCATTTGCCTGCTCGGTCGGTGTCAACAATGCCACCCCGACAGGAACATTTTCGATTCCGGCAAAATACCGCTGGCATACACTTATGGGCGGTGTGTACGGACAGTATTGCAGCCGTATTCACGGTGGTGTGCTGTTCCACTCTGTGTTTTACAGTTCACAGGACCCGAGCAAGCTGGCATACAATTCTTATAACCGTCTGGGACAGACGGCATCCCACGGATGTGTCCGTCTGAATGTGGAAGATGCCAAGTGGATCTATGACAACTGCCCGGTAGGAACCAAAGTAACCATCTATGACAGCAAAGATCCGGGACCGCTGGGCAAACCTACCCCGATCCGTATTGATGTAAACAGTCCGTACCGCGGATGGGATCCGACCGATCCGGATCCGAGAAATCCATGGCTGAAACTCCGTCCGACGATTAAGGGAATCGCGAATAAAACCATCGAGAGAACCAATCGTAAAGTAGACCTCAAAAAGGGAGTGAAAGCTTCTGATTACAGAGGAAAGACCCTTAAATTTACCGTTTCCGGAAAAGTCAATGCGGCAAAGACCGGAAAATATAAGATTACATACACCGCAAAAGATGCCAAAGGAAGCAAGACCAAAAAGAGCATCATAATTACCGTAAAAGATACGAAAGCACCATCCATCAGCCTGAAGCGAAAGACACTGACCTACAATAAAGCCGTTTCCAAAGAAAAACTGGTTTCTGCAATTAAGGCAGATGTAGTGGCAAAAGATCTGGGCAAAAAACTTGCGTCAAAATATGTTTTCGTGGATGCCAGAGAAGCACATAAGGCAGTTACCGCTATGGAAAGAGGAACCTATGGAACTTATAGAGTGACCGTATATGCCAAAGATACGGCAGGAAATAAATCCAGAAAGCTGAAAGTAAAGATTAATTTTGTAAATCCAAACCCGGGTACCGATCAGCCGGATCAGCCGGAACCGGACACTCCGGGCGTTGTAACGGACAGTGCAATTACCGTACAGTAATTTCGTAAGCGATATTAATTTTACTTAATTGTCAACCCATGATACAATAACATAAAGATCAATAGAATGCCCCCGAATACAGGGGGCATTCCGTTTCGCAAAAGAAGGAGGTAAATCCAATGGGCAATGTACGTCGTGTGTACGTAGAAAAGAAACCGGATTTTGCCGTAAAGGCAAAAGAATTAAAACATGAGGTAAAGCATTATCTCGGAATCGCTGCAGATCAGGTGCGTGTTCTGATCCGTTATGATGTGGAAAATGTATCGGATGCCACTTACCAGAAGGCATTGCAGACGGTATTTTCCGAGCCGCCAGTGGATGATATTTATGAGGAGAACTTTGACGCAGAAGGCGGAAACGTATTTTCTGTAGAATTCCTGCCGGGACAGTTCGACCAGAGAGCGGATTCCGCAGAGCAGTGCGTGAAACTTTTAAATGAGGATGAGGAGCCGATCATCCGCAGCGCGACGACCTATGTGATCAAGGGTGACATCACAGAGGATGAGTTAGAGGCGATCAAAAAGTATTGTATCAATCCGGTAGATTCCCGTGAGACCGGTATGGACAAGCCGGATACCCTCGTACAGAATTTCGATGAGCCGGCAGACGTGGCAGTTTTCGACGGATTTATCGACATGGCAGAAGCACAGCTGAAGGAACTGTACAGCTCTTTAAATCTTGCCATGACCTTTAAGGATTTCTTACATATCCAGAATTACTTCAAAAATACCGAGAAGCGGAATCCGTCCGTGACAGAGATCCGCGTGCTTGATACTTACTGGAGTGACCATTGCCGTCATACCACCTTCTCGACAGAACTTAAAAATGTGAAGTTTGATGAAGGATTTTACCAGGCACCAATCAAAAAGACTTACGAAGAATATCTGGATACCCACAAGAAACTGTATGCGGGACGCGATGACAAGTTTGTCTGCCTGATGGATCTGGCACTGCTTGCCATGAAACGTCTGAAAAAAGAAGGAAAACTTGCAGACCAGGAAGAATCTGACGAGATCAATGCATGTTCCATCGTGGTACCGGTGGAAGTAGATGGAAAGACAGAGGAGTGGCTTGTAAACTTTAAGAACGAGACACACAACCATCCGACCGAGATTGAGCCGTTCGGTGGTGCTGCTACCTGTTTAGGCGGAGCCATCCGTGATCCGCTTTCCGGAAGAACTTATGTGTATCAGGCAATGCGTGTGACCGGAGCCGCAGATCCGACCGTATCCGTAAAAGATACGATTGCGGGCAAGCTGCCACAGAAGAAGATCGTGCGTGAGGCAGCCAGAGGTTACAGCTCTTATGGAAACCAGATCGGACTGGCAACCGGATATGTCAAAGAAGTTTACCATCCGGATTATGTAGCAAAACGTATGGAGATCGGTGCTGTCATGGGTGCCGCACCGAGACGTGCCGTACAGAGACTGACCTCTGATCCGGGAGATAAGATTATCCTTCTGGGCGGACGTACCGGACGTGACGGTATCGGTGGAGCAACCGGATCTTCCAAGGCACATAACACACAGTCTACGTCTGTATGTGGTGCCGAGGTACAGAAAGGTAATGCACCGACTGAGCGTAAACTGCAGCGCCTGTTCCGCAGAGAAGAAGTCAGCCATATCATCAAAAAGTGTAACGATTTCGGTGCCGGCGGTGTATCTGTAGCCATCGGTGAGCTTGCAGACGGACTGCGCGTGAATCTGGATAAAGTACCGAAGAAATATGCTGGTCTGGATGGAACGGAGATTGCAATCTCCGAGTCCCAGGAGCGTATGGCAGTGGTTGTCGCTCCGCAGGATGTCGAGCAGTTCCTTGCTTATGCAAAAGAAGAAAACCTTGAAGCAATCGAGGTGGCAGTTGTTACCGAGGAGCCGAGACTGATCTTAGAGTGGAGAGGAAAAGACATTGTCAATATTTCCCGTGCATTTCTCGATACCAACGGTGCGCATCAGGAAGCAGATGTCGAAGTCGAGATGCCAAAAGAGGAAGACAACTTCTTTAAAAAGATCGAACTTCCGAAAGTTGCAGATGCATTACAGAAAAACGACAACAAATCAGCATGGCTTGCCATGCTTGCGGATCTTAATGTATGTTCCCAGAAGGGACTTGTCGAGATGTTTGACGGTTCCATCGGTGCGGGAAGTGTCTACATGCCATACGGCGGCCGCTATCAGCTGACCGAAACACAGAGCATGGTTGCCAAACTTCCAGTTCTGAAAGGAAAATGCGATACCGTAACCATGATGTCCTACGGATTTGATCCGTACTTATCCTCCTGGAGTCCATACCACGGATCGGTATATGCCGTACTGGAATCCCTTTCCCGTATCGTGACCGCCGGTGGTGACTACAAGAAAGTACGCTTCACCTTCCAGGAGTATTTCCGCAGAATGAGTGAAGATCCAAAGAGATGGAGTCAGCCGTTTGCAGCACTGCTCGGTGCATTTGATGCACAGATCGGTTTTGGTCTGCCGTCCATCGGTGGAAAAGATTCCATGTCCGGAACCTTTAACGATATTGACGTGCCTCCGACACTGGTTTCTTTCGCAGTCGATGTGGCAAGAGAAAAAGACGTGATCACACCGGAACTGAAAGAAGCAGGAGATAAGCTGGTACTCTTTACGATCGAAAAGAACGCGTATGATCTGCCGGTATATGAGCAGGTGATGAAACTGTATGACAAGATTCATGAGCTGATCGGCAAGGGTGCAATCCGCAGTGCCTATGCTCTTGACGGAAAAGGTCTGGCAGCAGCAGTCAGCAAGATGGCATTCGGTAACAAATTAGGTGTAACCATCGCCGATGATGTGACTGCAGAAACCTTATTTGCACCGGGATTTGGTAATATTGTTGCAGAAGTAAAAGAAGAGTTTCTTCCTATTATAAAAGAAGCATCCGCAGTCGTTATCGGAGAAGTGAATGATGCACAGAAATTCGTATACAAAGACATGGCTCTTTCCATGGATGAGGCACTTGATGCATGGCAGGGAACACTCGAGCGTGTATTCCCAACCCGCGCAACCGAGGATAAAGAAAAAGTACAGAGTGACGTATACGATACAAAGAACATCTATGTATGCAGAAACAAAGTCGCAAAGCCGACCGTATTCATTCCGGTATTTCCTGGAACAAACTGTGAGTACGACAGTGCGAAAGCGTTTGAGCGTGCAGGTGCCAATACAATTGTAAAAGTATTCAAGAATCTGAGTGCAGCAGACATCCGTGATTCTGTCGATGAATTTATCAAGGCAATCGATCAGTCACAGATCATCATGTTCCCGGGCGGCTTTTCCGCAGGAGATGAACCGGAAGGATCTGCAAAGTTCTTTGCAACAGCATTCCGGAATGCAAAGATGACAGAGGCAGTAGGCAAACTGCTGTCAGAACGTGACGGACTGGCACTTGGTATCTGCAACGGATTCCAGGCACTGATCAAACTGGGACTTGTTCCTTACGGACAGATCCAGGCACAGAGTGCGGATTCCCCGACACTGACCTACAACACCATCAACCGCCACATCAGCAAGATGGTATATACCAAGGTCGTAACAAACAAATCCCCATGGCTGCAGCAGGCAAAGCTTGGTGCAACATACTGCAACCCGGCATCCCATGGAGAGGGACGTTTCGTAGCTCCGAAGGAATGGCTGGACAAGCTTTTTGCAAACGGACAGGTTGCCACCCAGTATGTCAATGAAGCCGGCGAGCCAACCATGGATGAAGAGTGGAATGTCAATGGTTCGTACATGGCGATCGAGGGTATCACCAGTCCGGATGGACGAGTACTCGGAAAGATGGCACACAGCGAGCGCCGCGGTGAGGCCGTTGCCATGAACATCTACGGAGAGCAGGATATGAAGATCTTCGAATCCGGAGTTGCTTACTTTAAATAGAATTGTTTATCTTCACGCGTAGTTTCACTCGAACTACGCGTGAAATAGTTTTAATAATAGAAAAAAGTGAAAAAACTCTTAAATGCTTAAGAAAATATTAAAGAATTTTTTCAATAAAATGTAATTTTGGTGTTGCAAAGATACAATACTTGGTGTATGATATGCACGTAGAGTAGTTAAAAGTGTACTATAAATAGTACGACAAGTGATGAACTACTATCGAGGCTATGGAAACTGGAACTTGTTCCAGACAGACCTTACAATTGCAGATACATATTAGAAATATAAGTCATCGGAACCTCAGCTTGCTGATCTTGATGCTGGACAATCAACGTTGATATCACACTCTACGCCGACGTCTGATGCACGAAAGTTTCTGGTCATTTATGATTTGTGTGTCTGTAGATGAAACTGACGATGGACTTAACAGTAAGACCGAGGAAGGTCAGTGGAGGCAATTAGCGAGAACATTGGATTGGAAGAATCGTCCGCAGCGGTTTGGAAGAGAAGATGAAGGAACTTAAACATGCAGGGTTAAACGAGTAGATGAGATGGAAGTTGGTCAAAAAGAAAGAGAGGAAAAAACATGAAATCAAGCAAAAAAGTGTTAGCTTTTGCTCTCGCTGCAGCTATGGTTGTAACAGCAGTTCCTGCTACAAACGCACAGGCAGCTTCTACAGCAAAGCTTAGCGCAAAAAAAGCCACAGTTTATTCTGCTGGTTACAAGACCGTTACAGTTACAACTCCAAAGTCTTGGAAGTCTGTTAAAGTAACTGCAACAAGCAACAAGAAGTCTGTTGCAACTGTTAAGAAGACAGCAGCAAAGAAGATCAAGGTTACAGGTGTTAAGCCAGGTACCGCTAAAGTTACGGTTAAGGTAACTTACAAGACTTCTACAAAGAAGAATGCTAAGGCAAAGACAAAGAAACTTACTTACACAATGAAAGTTGCTAAGGTAGGCGTTGCTTTATCTGGAGAGTCAGTAGTAGCAGTTGGAAGCACAACTAAGTTAACAAATACTAAGAAAAATTCTTCAAGAGCTAAGATTACTTACACATCCAGTGACGATACCATTGCAAAAGTAGATGCTACAACAGGTGTTGTTACAGGTGTTAAGGCTGGTAAGGCAACAATCACAGCTAAGATTACAGTTGGTAAGGATTCAGCTGAAACTACTAAGGATGTAGAAGTAAAGAACCATGTTCTTTCTACAGTAGCACAGAACAAGTTAACAGAGCTTAAAGCTACTGTTGCTGGCGATACAAAGAACCTGAAACCAACTGATTTCACAGTAAAGAATGAGACAACAAACGTTGTTTATCCTGTATCCAAGGTAACAGTTGATTCTAAGGATGCTTCTCAGGTTACATTAACTCTGTTCAGTGAAGCAAAGGATGCAGCTACATATGATGTGACTCTTGATGGAATCACAAAGACATTCGTAGCTTCTGACGGAAAGGTTGCTTCTATCGCACTTGATACAGCTACAATTCCATATGCTACCGAGACAGAAGTTAAGTTAGTATCTAAGGATGCTAATGGTGTTATTGTAAAAGAGCTCAAATATGGTGAGGCTGATAATAGTTATGCATTTACCATTGACACCAAAGGTAATGGTTACACAAATGGTTCTAAACTTTATTTAAATAAGGTTGGTGATACCGCTGAAGCTACTGTTGAATATAAAACAGGAAAATATGATCAGAATGGTAAGCCAGAAGGAAATATTGGACCGAACAAAGTTACTATTACTGCTGTCGATCAGTCTGCTGTCAATAATTTTGCAGTAAAAGTTGTTGATTCTTTAAATGCTAAGTTTGATGATGCAAAAGATACAAATAAGGTTGCAGCAAACGATACAGGTAAATATGCTTGTTTCATGATCAAAAATGCTGACGGAAAAGAAATTGATGCAACTGAATACGCAAAGTATACAGTTGAATCTTCTGATAACACAGTTTTAATGCTTGCAAACAACACTCTTACAAATAAGACTGTTAAGTTAACTCCTTTAAAGAGTGGTACAGCTTATATTCTTATTAAGAAGGATGATAAGGTTGTTGGATCTGTAGCTATTGAAGTTGGTGCAGAAAGAACAGTTGCTTCTCTTGAATTGGATAAGTACAATGTTACATTATCAAATTCAATTAAAGACGCATCAGGTTTGACTGTTGCAGACAACAAGGTTGTTAAGACAACATTAAAAGATCAGTATGGTGATGATATTTCTGGAGATTTAGTAGTTGAGTGCTTATCAACAGATGCAAAAAATATCAAGAGTTCTGATGTAACAGCAAATGCTGGCTCTACATATTACAGTGTTTCTGGTAAAAATGTCACTTTCTATAGTGGAGTTACAAAAGGAAATTATGTTTATAAGATTTCCTATAAGAAAGATGGAAAAGAGGTTGTTGCTAAAACTGTTTCCGTAACGGTTAAAGAGACAACAGGATCTACTCCTACTGCTTGGAGAGTTAATGTAACAAATGAAAATGCTAATATCACAGTTGGAAAAGATTCAACTACTCAGGATGGTGACATTACAGTATCTATGTATGGAACTAAAGATGGAGTTGATGTAAAGAAGGAAACTGCTGTAACATATATTGTTAAAGATAAAGATGGAAAGGTTATCTTTGATAACAATACAAGCGCAACAGCTGTAACAAATGATGCAATTAAAGTAATTGGAGGAGAATTAAAAGTAAATGCTTTAACTGTTACTCCACAGGTTAATACAGCTGGAGCAGTTGTATATAAGGATGCGGTTAAGAATCTTTCTGCCGGTACTTATTCTGTAACTGCAGTATACGCTAAAACTTCGACTCAGAATATCACTATGACTACATCTTTCAATATTAAGGATAACCAGGCCGAAGCTAAAACAGAGATCAAATCCAATAAGGTTAAGGGAGTAGATCTTGCTGCTGTATTAAATAAAGCACTTATTGTTAAGTATGGTAATAAGGTATATTCGAATGCAGATGATGTAACCAGTGATGCCGGAATTGACATTTATGAAGTTGAAGTTAAGACCAATACTGGTGTTACTGTTAAGGACGAAGGCCGTGATGTAAGTGGCTATACATTTTTTGTTAAAAATCTGAAAGTATGGGTTGAAGTAGCTGATGGTATGTGGACACCTGTAAGTGTATCTGTTCCAAATACAATTACTGCTGAATAATTTAGACTGAATTTATTCATCTAAAATGAGGGTCGTTGCACTAAAAGTGCAGCGACTCTTTTTTTGACGGGAAAGACTGCGTCTCTTGTTCACGCTATCTATATTTTGTGGGAATATGACAATCGTAGAGCCCGTGAAATAATCTCTGTAAATTCAACACTATAAAGGTCTTCTATGATAAAATATTAAAATCATAGGAGGCCTTTTATTATGGCAAACAGAAAAAAAGAAGTTTACAAACCAAAACCAATGACCGAAGGAAAAAGAAATCTTATCCAGGGTCTGCTTCAGGAGTACGATATCCAATCTGCTGAGGATATTCAGGATGCTTTAAAAGATCTGCTTTCCGGAACAATTCAAGATATGCTTGAAACGGAAATGGATGATCATCTAGGCTATGACCGTTATGAAAGATCGGGTGAGCCTAACTACCGTAATGGTATGAAATCCAAAACTGTCCGTAGTAAATATGGTGAATTTCAGGTAGATGTCCCTCAGGATCGCCAGAGTTCTTTTGAGCCACAAATACTTCCAAAGCGTCAAAAAGATATTTCTTCGATTGATGACAAGATTATCTCAATGTATGCAAAGGGAATGACTACTCGACAGATTTCAGAAACCATAGAGGATATTTACGGCTTTGAAGTAAGTGAAGGAATGGTATCGGATATCACAGATAAACTCCTTCCACGAATCGAGGAATGGCAGAATCGTCCTTTGTCCCCTGTGTATCCTATCGTTTTTATTGATGCGGTACACTTTTCTGTACGTGATGATGGTGTGATCAGGAAACTTGCAGCATATGTCGTGCTTGGTATGAATGAAGATGGCATGAAAGAAGTCCTAAGCATTGTTGTGGGCGAAAATGAAAGCAGTAAATACTGGCTGTCTGTCCTGAACAGCTTAAAGAATCGTGGAGTTCAGGACATTCTCATTCTCTGCTCTGATGGTTTGACCGGTATCAAGGATGCAATCTCTACGGCATTTCCAAAAACGGAGCAGCAACGTTGTATTGTACATATGGTGAGAAACACGCTTAAATACGTTGCAAACAAGGATATGAAAGCATTTGCAAAAGATTTAAAGACAATCTATACCGCTGCAGATGAAGAAACCGCAAGAAAGCAGTTAGAGTCTGTAACAGAAAAATGGTCTGCCCAGTATCCAAGTGCGATGAATCGCTGGCACGAAAACTGGGATGCAATATCCCCAATCTTCAAGTTTTCCAAGGAGGTTCGTACCGCATTTTACACTACAAATGCCATAGAATCGCTGAATTCCTGCTATCGTAGATTGAATAAGCAACGCAGTGTATTTCCAAGCTCTCAGGCACTTATGAAAGCCCTATATCTGGGAACTTTCGAGATCGCAAAAAAGTGGACAATGCCAATCAGGAACTGGGGAAAAGTTCGTGGCGAGCTGGAAATCATGTATCCTGACCGGATGCTGATATAGCAACAAAAGCTGGAATATCAAGAGTAAATATACGCCCAGATTTTCTGGGCGCTCTTGACATACCAGCTTATTTTTGCTATTAAATGTATTTTCCGGTCT
>OLQL01001884.1_pt1 | contig 15812 bp, 18 predicted proteins | sample 1672971 | NCBI WGS metagenome assembly OLQL01 (sample SAMEA3136742, study PRJEB25190) | human gut metagenome | biome: human gut; feature: human-associated habitat; material: faeces | place: Austria | collected 2013
CATGAAGGAGACCGCGTCCGTTTGGTGTGGGATGAATCGTCAGACATTGTGCCTAGATGGATCAGCTTGCGGCAAACAGGCCGGCAGATAAAAAATCACCGGCACAGACGTTTTCCAGAAAAAACCACGAGCCGGAAATATAGCAGGAGGTGAACAGCATTTTGGAAGAAAATAAAGATTATCATGCCTACCGGTATGGCGACCACTTGACGCCGGGATCAGAGCTTAAAATTGAACACAGCGTAGTTTGTGAAAATGTGGATATTTCTACTCTGATCACAATGGGAATAGATAGCCTGGAAGCCATGCGCCAGGGAAGTATCGACGGGGAGCAGAAAGCCTATGAAATCGTGGTGGCTGCTGCAAAACAATGGGAACAGCAGGCAGCGGCAACACAGACGATCAACCGGGCTTTGGAATATCTTCGTACACCGGAGATTGAACATACCGGCAACCAGTGGAAAGACACCGATAACTGGAGGGCTGATCAGAAAATCAGCAACCGGGTCTATCAGATGACCTGCAGTATTTGGGAAGATACGAAATATGACAGAGAAACCAAACAGAGTGTTCCGATTGCCTGGTATGTGACATGGGAAGTCCGTATTCATTCCCCGAAGCAGGGATATGGAGCAAAGATTGCCGGACAAAACCAGAAACGATATACAGATAAGAACGCAGCCATAAAATACCTGGACGGGCGAAAGAAAGCCTATTCCCATTTATTCACGGAAATTTCCCCGCCGATCCCGAAAGAATATGAGCACCATTTTATGGTTCACGGTACTCTTTTACCTGGCTATACGGTTGAAGGACTGGAACAGGCCAAAACGGAACATGCCGCCGCCGAGGTTTCGGAGGGCGGTATTTTTACACCCGAAAACCAGGAGAAGCCTTCCGTCCTGGGGAAGCTCTCTGTGGCAAAAACTCAGGAAAAAACGCCAACCACTCCCGGTACGGCAATGAAAAAGAAGGAGGATATACAATTATGAAAGTGTTAATGGTAGAGCCGGGCAAGTCCCCTTATGCTGCGGAGATCGAAAGTGGTCTGAAATCCTTGCAGGCGGCAGTGGGTGGAGACATTCAGGCGGTCTATCCGTATGAGGACCCGGTGGCTCTGATCTGCAATGATGAAGGCAAGCTGATGGGGCTGCCTTTGAACCGAGCTCTCTTTGACGATGACGGCCACATCTATGATATTGTGTCCGGGAATTTTCTGATCGTTGGTCTTGGCGAGGAAAATTTTACAGACCTTTCCCCGGATCTGATGGAGAAATATGGGGAGCAGTTTAAGTACCCTGAAAAATTTGCAAGGCTTGCCGGCGAGATCATTGCAGTCAAGCAGCCTGCAACCAATGAGCACCGGGAAAAACCGATGATGCACCATTCCGGCCCGGATTTGTAGAAAGAAAGGAGCCAATTATGTTAATGGCAGTAAATGAACCTTATGCCCTTATGGTGCAGCCGGACGATATTCTGATCTCTCCCCGTGAGGTAGATGAACATTTTGGGACGATGGTATGCTTTCATCCCCGCTATGCGCTGGGCGACCATCACAACCATATGGACAAAGATGACTTCCTGCGGGAAATGTATTTAGATACCGTAGGACATGATGAAGCCGGCATGAAACGCTATGAACGGATGGTAAACATTGTAAGCAGCCGTTTCCGGCATGGACCAAAGACAGAGGAACGGGCGATCGATGAAGCAATGCAGAAAGTAATTTCGGAAAAGTATCTGATGCTCCCCCTCTATCTCTACGACCACTCAGGTCTTGCCATGAGTACAGAAAGTTTCTCAGGCAGGGCTCCTCATGCAGAATGGGACAGCGGACAGGTCGGCTGGATCTATGTTTCCAAAGAAGATGCCCTAAAGGAATTTGACGCTGACAAGATGACCGGCGCCATCCGGCAGAAAGCGGACGCACTGATGCGCAGCGAAGTCGCCGCTTATGATTCCTATCTGCGTGGCGAATGTTATGGGTTTGAGCTTTATAAAAACGGGGAGCTGTCGGATAGCTGCTGGGGCTTTATGGGTAACTTTTCCGATGTGTTGAAAGATATGGCGGCATACCTCCCGGATGAGTGCAAAGGGATGGTCGATCATCTGGAGGAACAGGAACGCCCGGCTACGATCATCAAGACGCTTTTGAAACATGCTAAAATTCAGGTCGATCAGGCAGCAAAAGCCTTTGAACACGCTTCCCGACAGCAGGTTCTTGGGGAAAGCCGGTAAAAAGTTATTTCCATATTATAAATACCGATTTTATCAGAAAGGAGGATGCTCTTGCAGGAAGAACTCGAACAACGAACGGTTTCTGTTTCTATACAGGCAGCAAAACTGTCAGGGCGGGTACTGCGTGCGGCTATTGCTGCGGTACTCCAAAAGATGGAACAGGAACGCACAATGCCAAAAGTCGGGCGCAACAGCATGAAGCGGCTGACTTATAAAGACCCCGGAGCCAATACCATTGAAGTTTCAGGGCGAATCCGCTCTTTTGAACGGTATGCCAGAAAACATCAGGTACGCTACCATATAGAAAAGGAACTTGGGACCGATCCCCCAAAATGGACGGTATATTTCAAGGCAAACCAGGCGGATGCACTGACGGCAGCTTTTAAGGAATATACAAAGAAAGACCTTACACGCAGCACCAGACCGTCGCTGCTTATACAGCTTCATAAGTTCAAAGAACTGGCACAGTCGCTTGGCCGTGACCGTGTAAAGAACAAAGAACACGGAGGACCGGAACGATGAAGATTGATGCAGAAACATTGAAAAAACAGGTCATTCTCCATCTGCCTTATGTTCTGTTCCTTCTGGTATTTGCCAAGCTGGGCGAAGCGGTGCGGCTGGCTCCCGGAGCAGACGCTTCCCAAAAGCTGTTAGGACTGTCCGAAGGCTTTGCCCTTGCGTTTCAGAGTATGTGGCCGGGGGCGGCAATGGACTGGCTGATCGGTTTCTGCGGTGCAGCCATTATGCGGCTGGCAGTCTATCTTAGAGGGAAAGACGCTAAGAAATACCGCAAAAATGTGGAATATGGTTCTGCAAGATGGGGAAATAAAGCCGATATTGCCCCGTTTATGGACCCAAATCCGGAAAACAATATCATTCTTACCCAAAGTGAAGGACTGATGTTAAACGGAAGGCCCAAAAATCCGGCCAATGCAAGAAATAAAAATGTACTGGTAGTCGGAGGATCAGGTTCGGGAAAAACGCGCTTTTTCATCAAGCCCAATCTGATGCAAATGCACAGTTCCTACGTCGTCACCGATCCGAAAGGTACAGTCCTTGTGGAATGCGGAAAGATGTTGCAGCGAGGCACACCAAAGCTGGACAAGGACGGAAAGCCTGTGCGTAATGAAAAAGGAAAGATCATCTATGAGTCCTATAAAATACGGGTATTCAATACGATCAATTTTTCAAAAAGTATGCACTACAACCCTTTTGCCTACATTCACAATGAGAAAGATATTCTGAAACTGGTAACGGCCCTGATTGCCAATACCAAGGGCGAAGGATGCGCAGGGGACGATTTCTGGGTAAAGGCGGAAACGCTGCTCTATACCGCGCTGATCGCCTATATCCACTATGAAGCGCCCATAGAAAATCAGAACTTTTCAGCGTTGATTGACATGCTGGGCACCATGGAAGTCCGTGAGGAGGACGAGAGCTTTCAAAACAATGTGGATTATCTGTTTGAGGAATTGGAACGGGAACAGCCCAGCCACTTTGCGGTCCGTCAATACCGGAAATTCAAGCTGGCCGCGGGTGTTATATATTATATGCGACTTCTGGAAGAGCGTAAGCTCCGACAGAGGATCGCATTTTTTGATGGAAGGAGGGCGCTGAATGATAGATCTGTCGTTTGCAGCCCTGTATGAACGCCTGAGCCGCGATGATGAACTCCAGGGTGAATCAAACTCGATCACTAATCAGAAACGCCTCTTGGAGAACTACGCCCGGGATCATGGCATCACTAACTTTGTCCACTACACCGATGATGGTATCTCCGGTACACGCTTTGATCGTCCTGGCTTCATGGCCATGATGAGCGAAGTCAACGCCGGTCACATCCACACGATCTGCGTCAAGGATATGAGCCGAATCGGTCGTGACTACCTCAAGGTTGGCGAAGTCATAGAGATGCTCCGTAAGAAAGGTGTACGCCTGGTCGCCGTCAATGATAATGTGGATAGTGAGAATGGTGATGATGACTTCATCCCGTTCCGCAACATCATGAACGAGTGGTATGCGAAGGACACGAGCAAGAAGATTCGTTCCACCTTCGCAGCCCCCAGCGGATCGACGTTTACTTCAACTTCATCGGTCAGTACATCCCTGACAGTTTGAAGAATCGGACGGTCTCCAAGGAAGAAATCGAGGAAGCCATTGAGAAAGCGGCCAAGCGCTCGCAGTACATGGAGAACTACAAGAAGCGCAAGGCAAATGGCTCCCAAGCCAGATACGAAAAGCATACAAAAGGCAGGCGTAAGGCTGCTATTGATGCCAAGAAAGCAGCTCTCCGTGCCGAGGATGTTGCCAATGGACTTTACACCCCTGTACAGCCTATTCTTGAACCGCAGAAAGGAACGATTGCTATATGAGCAAGAAGATCACGGCACTGTATGAACGCAGTGCAGCTCCTAACCCGGAACACATCCGCCGCCAGAAGAATAACCTTGAGACCTTTGCACAAGCCCAGGGCTTCACGAATCTCCAGCACTTCACCGACGATGGCTATGCAGCCCAAAACTACGACAGGCCAGGATTTACAGCCTTGTGGGCACAGATGCAGCTGGGCGAAATCGGAACCATTATCGTGACGGATATGGCAAGGTTATCCCGCGATTTCCTTGCCATCAGCACTTTCCGCGACATGTTGCAGATGAAAGGCATTCGCCTGATTGCCATTCTGGAAAAGGTCGACTTTCTGCCGGATCACATTCATGACGACGATAATGGTCTGGATTACACGCGGCATGGTGACTACTATCTGCCAGACATCGAGTATCACACTACCGACTATCCGATTGGTCGTTGGGGTCAACTTCGCCGGAATCATCTTGCTGAACATCACCACAACTGGTATTGGCAGATGGCTCTTGCCGGAACGCTGAATGAACACCTTCATTGCATCGATCAGCAGGCCAAAGAACGCTATGACCTGTTGATGGAGGGCTATATCCGCTGCTGGGGTATTACCGAGGAACTGAAAGCCCAGGATCAGATGAAGTGGGTGGGCTTGATGAATCAAGCCAGAGCCGAGGCAGAACATAACATCATGGTCGAAATCGTGCTCGATTGATTGATGTAAGTCTCGGAATATGCTATAATCTCTATGACTTCCTGTGAGTACCTAATATGGGGAAGAGGTGTTAACATGCTGATCAATCAGAGCGAATACCTGTCCATGCTATCAGATATTCGCAACGATATACGATGCTCCCAGCACAAGGCCATGTTGAGTGCAAATCAGACGATGATTGCTCACTATTGGCGCATCGGCCAGACAATCAATGCGCATAAGGCGTGGGGCAACAAATTCATCGATGTTCTTTCCAACGATATCCGGCAGGACTTCCCGCAGGCCAAAGGCTATTCTGTGCGGAATCTGAAATACATGGCAAAGCTGGCAGAAACATATTCGTATGAATTTGTGCAACAGGCTGTTGCACAAATTCCATGGGGACACAACATCGTCATCATGGAGAAAGTACACTCTGAAGAAGAAAGAGCATGGTACATCGGCAAAACGGTTGAAAACGCCTGGTCGCGTGATGTACTGGTACATCAAATCGAAAGCAGACTGTATCAGCGGCAAGTGCTTGCTCCAAAGGTTTCAAATTTCCCTGTACGCTTGCCCGCTCCTACAAGTGAACTGGCTGTCCAAACGATCAAAGACCCCTATATCTTTGATTTCGTGACCATGACCGAGAACATGGTCGAGCGTGATATTGAAACTGCGTTGGTCAACGATGTGACGCATCTCCTGCTGGAGCTTGGAACGGGATTTGCTTTTCTCGGCCATCAGTATCACTTGACTGTTGGCGGCGATGACTTCTACATTGATCTGCTGTTCTACAATCTCCAGCTGCGATCCTACATCGTTGTTGAACTGAAAACAGGAGACTTCAAGCCTGAGTATGCAGGCCAGATCAATTTCTATCTGTCGGCTGTTGATAGCCAACTCAAGACAGAATTTGATAATCCCAGCATTGGCCTGTTGCTTTGCAAGAGTAAGAACAATCTGGTTGCCGAATACGCGCTGCGTGACATGAGCAAGCCAATCGGCGTCAGCGAATACAAACTGACCGGGATTTTGCCTGATGTGTTGGAAAACCGCCTACCCTCACCGGAGGATATCCAAAACAGGATCGGCAAGCAAGAATAACCCCAAATACTCACATGCGATCTGCACACTTTGTGCCGGTCGCTTTCTTTTTACCCCAAGGAGCGAACAATGGCATATACGATGAGCATTTACGAAAAAGAAACGGTCATTCTCTACAACCAGAGCAGAGACCCTATCAACATCACAACCTATGATCCCAGCCTACAGCGCCGGTTAGCTGAGTATGCTGACAAGTACCCAGATTACTGCCGCCGTCTGGATAAAGGCAAGTATCCCGATTATGTGGAATATGAGATCGACAAGGACAGGCTGTCGGTTCGCCTGCTACCACCCATGAGTGAGGAAAAACGCAAAGCAGCCAGTGTGCAAGCAAAAGCAAATGGACTCGGCAAAAAACGAATGGAATAAGTTGTAAGCAAGCAAAAAGTGCTGCCTCAACGGGCAGTACTTTTTGCGATAATGGTGGATCGGCAAACTTTTGAAGCGGCGTCTCTGCAGGTTTCAGACATAAAAACCAACAGGCCATCACGGAGCCATGACAGCCTGTTGGTTTGCTTCCATATGAGCCGCCCCCGTCACGGAGCGGCGCCGGGAATGATTCTGACTTCCGGAGACCGTGCAGATTGCAGCAGGTGTAGACAGCAACAAGGGAATCATCTTCCGTCAGGGCGAACTCGGCGAAAATTCCACAGGAAGATTTCTTCTCAAACATATAAGGCTTGCTGCGTCAACGCTCCGCCAATCAATAGTTCTCGGCGTTGATTTCAAAGTAGGCCTGAGGATGGTTGCAGACAGGGCAGACCTCGGGAGCATTCGTGCCAACTACAATGTGTCCGCAGTTGCGGCACTCCCACACCTTCACTTCGCTCTTGGCAAAGACAGCCTGCGCCTCCACGTTCTTCAGCAGGGCGCGATAGCGCTCCTCGTGGTGCTTCTCAATGGCGGCGACGGCGCGGAACTTGGCAGCAAGCTCGGCGAAGCCCTCGGCCTCAGCGGTCTTGGCAAACCCCTCGTACATATCGGTCCACTCGTAGTTCTCGCCCTCGGCTGCGTGAGCCAGATTCTCGGCGGTATCGCCGATGCCGTTGAGCTCCTTGAACCACATCTTGGCGTGTTCCTTCTCGTTGTCGGCGGTCTTCAGGAACAGGGCAGCGATCTGCTCATAGCCTTCCTTCTTGGCCTTGGAGGCAAAGTAGGTGTACTTGTTGCGGGCCTGAGACTCGCCGGCGAAAGCGGCCTCCAGATTCTTCTCGGTCTGGGTACCTGCGTAGGGATTGGCTTTGGGTTCCTCCATCTTCACAAACTTGTCAGCGGGCTGCTTGCACAGGGGGCACTGCTCGGGAGCCGTCTCGCCCTCGTGAATATAACCGCAGACGGTGCACTTCCATTTTGCCATTTTCTTTTCTTCCTTTCGATTCAAAATTTCACTCTTATCTTCATAAGAGGTATGTAACATCTGTTCTGCCAGTTCGCTGAGCGGCTGGCCGTAGAAGTCCTCGTAAACCTTCACAATGTCAGGATTTTCGTGGCTGGTTCGGACAGCCACGGCTGCGTCCTTAAGATAGAGACTCTGAATTCTGGCCTTTCTGACATCGTCCTTGTCCTTCATCAGATCCTTCGGCTGTCCTCCGCCACCGATGCAGCCGCCCGGGCAGGTCATCACTTCCACGAAGTGATACTGCTTTTCGCCGCGCTTGATCTGCTCGATCACCCTGGCAGCATTGGCAGTACCGTAGATCACGGCCACGTTCACATCCAGATCGCCCACCCTGACAGTGGCTTCCTTCACGCCTTCGTATCCTCTGACTGGGGTCAGGTTCAGCAATGCATCCGGAGCCTTCTCCTTAGTGATGTAGGCATAAGCGGTGCGGAGGGCTGCTTCCATGACGCCGCCGGTATTGCCGAAGATGACGGCTGCACCGGATGCCTCGCCCATCAGTCGGTCATAGTCGCTGTCTTCCAATGCGGCAAAGTCGATGTTCTCCTCTTTTGCCCACCTAGCAAGCTCCCGGGTGGTGATGACCATATCCATATCCCGCAGTTCTTCGATGCCCAGATACTTTGCGGCTGCGTTCATCTCGTCTCTGCGGATCTCCATCTTCTTAGCCGTGCAGGGCGTCAACGCCACATTGACGATCTTCGCGGGATCAATGCCCATCTTCTTGGCGAAATAGGTCTTGATGGTGGGCCCTTGCATTCCGATGGGGCTTTTGGCCGTGGAGAGGTGATCCCTCATTTCCGGGTAATAGGTCTCCATGTACTTGACCCATGCGGGGCAGCAGCTGGTAAACTGGGGCAGCGGCGCGGTCTGTTTGGTGATCCGCCGGATCAGCTCGCTTGCCTCTTCCACAATGGTGAGGTCTGCGGCGAAGTTGGTGTCCAGCACATAGTCCACACCAAGCTTTCTCAGCAGGGCGACCATCTTCCCCTGCACAAAGGCACCGTCCGGCATCCCGAACTCTTCACCCAGCGCAGCTCTGACTGAAGGAGAGGTGCTGACAATGACGATCTTATCCGCATCCCGAATGGCAGTTCGCACATTTGGATACTCATATTTCTCCGTGATGCTGTCCACCGGGCAGACGTTGGCACACTGACCGCAGTTGATGCAAACGGCCTCGCCGTTGGTCTGCTCCAGCGTGTAGGTGCCGTGAACGCCGATCTGGTTGATGCAGACATCCTTACACATTCCGCACTTGATGCATTTTTCTTCGGCCCGATTGATGCTGGGGTTGGTTAATTCAATGGGGACTCGAATATGCATTGGTAAATGATTCATCCGTTTGAATCTCCTTTCACGTCAACGTTTTTCGTTCTGTTTATCGCCTGACAGTCCGGGCAGACACCTCGGAAGATTATATCGCAGCCGGTCAGGATAAAACCGCAGGAGTTCTTCACCTCCGAGAGGATATCGTTCTTACCGTCGATTTCCACGTCGATCACCTTCCCGCATCGGGCGCATCTTGCGTGGCAGTGGTCGCCCGCCGTCTGATCGAAACGATCAGGCGAACCGGGGATTTCCACCTTTCGGATCTCTCCTGCCTCGCATAGCAGCCGCAGATTTCGGTAAATCGTGGCTCGGCTGATCGTTGGGCAGGTTTGGATAATGTCCGCATAGATTTCGTCGGCCGTGGCATGGCAGTGCAGTTTTCGCACGGTTTCAAGCACCATGGCTCGTTGAACTGTGTTTCGCTTGATCATAGCATTCCCCTAATGATAATCAATCCCAATTAAGATTATACATCATTTAAGATCTGCTGTCAAGGGGTCCGGCCGCGACTATTCCCGCAGGAAAACGTACTCCATCTCTCCGGAATGTTTCGGTGCGAAGCGATACCCCAGCCGATCAAACCCCTGCAGATCCTCCGGATGCTCCGCTGCGGTTTCTGCCATGTAGCGAACCATCTCACCCCGGGCCATCTTTGCGTAAACGCCCTTCTGCACCAGCTTTCCATCCCCTGCTTCCTCTGCGAAGACGCAGCTCACATAGCGATCCTCCGGACGCAGATATTTCTCTACACAACGGGAATATTCCTTCGACGCCAGATTCACGATGACACGGCCATCGTTGCCCCGCTGCACCTCGTCGTAGATTCTCTCCCCCCAGTAGGCATACAGGTCGCGGCAGCCGCAGGGTCTCGCTTTGGCCTGCATCTCCAAGCGATAAGGGGTCACGCCGTCCATAGCACGCAGCACCCCATAAAAACCGGAGAGGATCCGCAAACGCTCCTGCGCATAGCGGAACTGATCCGTTTCAAAGACTCCGGGTGCCATGTACTTGAAGGCGATGCCGTCATAGGCCAGCACGGCGGGCGTCAGGTTTCGCTTCAGATCCATCCGGGCGAAGCGTTCGTAATTCTGCTCCGCCAGTTTGTCATTGCAGCCCCAGAGTTTTTTTGCCTCTGCGTAGGACAGGCTTCGCATATACCCGGCCAGTTCCGTCGCCTGCTCCAGAAACACGGGCAGGGTCTCGTGGGCGACGGCGTCATTGTCCACGGTCATCTGCTTAGCAGGGGACAGAATGATTCTCATGCCAGCTCCTCCAGCATCTGCGCGGGATTCTCCGCAGCCTTCACCTTACCCATGGCACGGATGATGATCCCCTCCTCGTCCACGAGGTAAGTGGTGCGGACTATCCCCACGGAAACCTTGCCATATAGCTTCTTCTCCTGCCAAACATTATAGGCTCGGATCACGGACAGTTCCGGATCCGACAGCAGCGGAAACGGCAGGCCATATTTCTGCTCAAAATTCTTATGGGACTTCACGCTGTCCTTGCTGACGCCCAGCACCACGGCACCCTTCTCCAAAAACTGGGGATAGCGCTCCGCAAAGCCGCAGGCCTGCTTCGAACAGCCCGCCGTATTGTCCTTGGGATAGAAGTAAAGGATCACCTTCCTGCCCCGGTAGTCCCCCAGACGGTGGATCACACCGTTCTGATCCGGCAGCGCAAAGTCCGGCGCTTTGATTCCCGTATTTAACACATCCGCCACTCCTTTTCCTGTTGCCCTGAACCCGCGGAGCACATTTCGGTTCTTCCACACGGGCGTTTTTACTTCAGCACGATAAATACAGCGTAAAATTCAAATTTGTCTGCTTCGCTAAAGAGCACCATAGCTCATGAATATCATACCACAAAAGAGCCCAAAAAAGGAAGTGCAGTAGTATCCCGATTGGTCACTAAAGCAGAGGGCATCAACCGTGCAGACGGATGGTGCCTTTTCCTTTGCTGGCCAGCAAAAATCATACTATTTTTCAAGGAGGATTACCTATATGGCCCCTACTAACGAAAACAAGCCTACCGAAACCAAGTCCCCCAAGACCAGGCTGGAGCAGCTGACCGAAGCTGCCAAGAAGGCCAAGGAAAAGCGTGACGCCATTGCCCAGGAGCAGAAGATCCTGGCGCAGAAGCTGAACGCTGAAAAGCGCAAGCAGCGCAACAAGCGCATCTTTAACTGGGGCGGTCACCTGGAAGGACTGCTGTCAGAGCCGGAACTGTTGACGGATGACGATGTTCACCGTCTGCTGAATTTCCTGTTCTCGTCCAATTATGTCAAGAAGCTGGTGTCCACCATGGGGGCAATTGCCCGAAAGGAACAGCCCGGAACCATTGCCGAGTTGCTGGATAACGCGACCAGGCAGCAGGTAACGAAGGACGCGGCGAAGGTGGCCCAAAGCCAGGAAGGTTGATCTTCCCGACTTTAGGAGGGCGCACCTATGTGTACCTTCGGTACACGTGCGCTCTCCGAGGGCCCCTGCGGGGAGCTGGATGCCAGTCGGCGCGGCCTTTGTGGCATCACAGGGGCAAGCCCCTGCGCCGATTGCATCGGCTACCCCAGGTTACAGCGCACGGCGCTGAGATAACGGAGGTGATGAACGATAGCTTGTCCCAGTTACGATATGACCTACATCAGTCGAGCGAATGGTCAATCGGTTATGGCGGCATGCGCTTACTACGACGGTGAACAAAAGTATTCCGAGTACGATCATCAATGGAAGTATCCTCATAGCCAACCCGAAAGAGTTGTGCTGCATGAGGTCATGCTCCCGCCGAATGCTCCTCCTGAGTACGCTGATTCTGAACGACTCTGGAATGCTGTTGATGCAGCTGAAAAGAAGGTCAACGCACAAACTGCCCGACGCCTGATGATTGCCTTGCCCAGAGAACTGACTTATGAGCAGAATGTTGAGCTGATCCGCAGCTATTGCGACCAGGAGTTTGTGAGCAAGGGCATGATCTGCGACCTGTATTTTCACGATTCCGGTGATGGCAATCCCCATGTTCATCTTCTGCTTACCCTTCGCGCTATGGACGAGCAAGGCCATTGGCTCCCAAAGGCCAAGACCGTTTATGTCCTGGACGAAAACGGAAACAGGATCAAGAACAAGGACGGTAAATGGCGACGTCAGACGATTGAAACTGTGGACTGGAATGACCACAAGTATGGTGAGATCTGGCGGCATAATTGGGAGGTCATTCAGAACGATGCACTTGAACGCGCTGGCAGCGAAGCCCGCGTAGATATGAGATCTCTTGAACGGCAAGGCATTACTGATCGGGTGCCTCAACAGCATCTCGGCCCCGCTGCCGCTGCCATGGAACGCAAGGGCATCGAAACCGACAAGGGCAATGAAAACCGTCGCCGCATCGGCCTCAATAAAATGCTTGCCTCGATCAAGAAAACGCTGAAGGGCGTGACGGGCTGGCTGGATGAACTGAAATCCATCATGCAGCACCAGGAAGTCCTGGAGCATCCGCAGCAGTATCAGTTGATTGAAGTGATGCAAAGCTACATGGCAATGCGTGAGGCCGGTCGTGAATACTGGAGCAAGTATTCCAGGGATAAAGCCGGTATCAATGACTTGAAGGAAATGTCTGCCGCTCTGATCTTTATGAAGGAGAACGACATCTACACAGTCGATGATCTTTCTGCTCACCTTGTGAAGACGAAAGCCGAGATAGCTGCCATTGAAAACAACATTCGGTCAAACGAGCAGAGCATCCGTGACATTAACGGTTTCTTTGAGGCTGTAGAAGTCTACAACGAACTGAAACCTGTCCAGGATAAGCTCGATTCGATTCACTGGAAGAATCCACGTGAGAAGTATCAAGCTGAACACGCCGATGAGCTGCAACGCTTTGATGAAGCAACCAAAGCTCGCAAGCGTGTCGCCAAGAAATACGGAATCACGCTGCCGCTTGATAAAGCAGGACGCAAACTGCTTAAGGACAAACGTGCAGAACTGGAAGCTGACAATGGAAAACAGCGTCCTCAACTGGAGACGATTAACAAATCGCTCTCCCAGCTGAACACGCTGCGCTACTGGACACGCAAAGTTGTGCCGGAAGCATTGGAAGATCGCAGTGGCTTTGCTGCTGAACTGGATACTATGAGGGCCAAACGCGAACTGAACGAGGTGATCGACAAGGCAGTTACCGCTGTTGTCCATCCTCCGGAGGAACGCCATACGGAGCCGATCCTGCCAGACAAGGAAACGGAGAAGCCCCACCGCTAACCGAATGAAAGGTCAGCTGCAAAATGTGGCTGGCCTTTCACTTTACCTATCGCTTTTTATGAATAGACAAGGAGGTGACACAATGAATGAACTCAAGAATGAAGGACTTCACTTCTCATTGGCAGTTTTATGTGATTCCCGATCTGAAAACCTGGTCAACTCACGCGGCCTTCCAAACGCCTTTGGAGCATTTTGCCAATCCTGCCGACGCCTTTGCCCGCTTCAAAGAACTGCGGGCAGCCCCCTATAACCATGAACCTCAGGATTTCCATTCAAACGGCGAACCCTACGCCCGCCTGACCCTGGGCATGGAACAGAAGGAAAGGCAACGTTCCCTGCATCTTTTACAGGTGAGAGACGGTCAGAATACCCTGATCACGGATTTTTCCACTCTTGCATACATACAAGCCGATGGATGGACATTGTTCGCCGCTATACGAAGATCGAGGCGCTGGATGAAAGTATCCTCTTCGCGCTGGTAGACCGCATCGAAATAGGAGAAGCACGAAAAATGGATGGTCAGCGGGTCCGCGATGTAAAAGTGATTTATCGCTACGTCGGAGATGTGGATGGTGCACTGCCACAGGAGAAACGGTATGCAAAAGCCATATAAGGTCGGGATCTACTGCCGTCTGAGCGTTAACGACGCTTCCAATTCTGTCAAGGTCAGAAATTACATTCCAGCCGACGAGTCTGTCAGCATTGAAAATCAATATGTTTTTTTATCAAAGTTTACGAGGCTCAACGGCTGGACAGAAATCAGGTGTTATCGTGACGACGGTTATAGCGGGGGAAACTTTCAAAGACCCGGATTTCTGAAAATGCTTGAGGATGCGCGGCATGGTTTGATTAACCTCATTCTGGTCAAAGATCTGTCGCGGCTGGGCCGTGACTTCATTGAGGTAGGCCGGTATACGGACGTGATATTCCCCTCGCTGGGCTGCCGCTTCGTATCCGTTCTCGATTGCCTGGATAGCGAAGGTGATAACACGGATATGCTGCCCTTCCGCAGTCTGATGAACGACTACCATTTGAAGGACCTGTCGGGCAAGATCAAGTCCGTTCTGCATGAGAAAATGCGCAGCGGAGAGTACATTGCCGCCTATGTCCCCTATGGTTACCGCAAGAGCGAGGACAACCGGCACCGACTGGTAGTCGATGAGGAGTCTGCCGCCGTGGTGCGTCGGATGTTCGACCTGCGGCTTACCGGCATGGCCTATGGCAAGATTGCCGGTGTCCTGAACAGCGAAGGACTTCTCTCTCCGCACTGGTATTGGGCGAGAAAGTATGGAAAAGGTTCCTGCAGGTATGCGAAGCTCTGGCGGTATGCTACGGTGAAAAACGTGCTTACCAATGAAAGCTATACCGGCGTTCTCATCCAAAACAGGACCGGCACTCGTTCCTATAAGGACAGCACCATGATCTGCAAGCCGGAATCCGAATGGATGCGGCATGATGGGGCACACGAGGCTATCATCTCCCCAGAAGTATGGACGGCAGTGCAGGCAATCAATCAAGAAAGAGCCCTGTTCGCTGCTGACAGTGCCCCTCCGAAGCCGTTCTTGTTCACCGGCAAACTCGTATGCGCTGACTGTAATGCTCCGCTTAAGGGGAATCGAGAGATACACCTAACAAAGAACGGCATATCCAAAAGTTACGTTTCCTACTGCTGCTCCTGCTATACGTCTTCCGGTTCCAGTGCGTGTACCCGACACACTATCTACGAAAAAACGCTTACGGAGCTTGTGTTGAAAGAGATCTGCGCTCATGCCGAAAAGCTGGAGCTGAACGAAACCGCAGTACTGGAAATGTTGCAGCGGAGGCGCAGCCTCGCAAGCGACAACCACGTGGAAAACATCCGAAAGGAGATCACGAAGCTGCGCCGCCGTGTGCATGAACTGGAACAGGCGACCGCCAAGCTCTACGAGGACAAGAGCATGGGTGCACTCAACTCAGACGTATTTTTCATGATGCTGCAAAAAAGAGAGAAAGAACGGCAGCAAAAAATGAAACGCATGAACAACCTCCAAGCTGAAATGGACCTTTGTGCGCAGGACAATTTTCATATTCAGAAATGGATGACGCTCATTCGCAAATATCTGCACCTTCGGGAACTTGACAGAGCGATTGTGGATGAATTGATCGACCATATTGAAATTGGAGAACGCACATTGGTCAATGGCCAGTCCCGCCGCAGCGTAAAGGTCTATTATCGTTTCGTCGGCTTAGTAGACGAAGCGCCTTCTTTACAAGTCAATGAAAATAAGCTATCCTTATGAATGCTCAGAAGCACAGCCCTTTGCCGGAAGGAAAACGGCATACGGTTGGGATCATCTGATTTGTGTGATCGGCAGGAAGCCCCTTCCTGAGTGAGGAGTGTTCTTCGCCATCGAAAGAAAAGTGTGAGCGCCCCATGGGACGGCAAGTCCCACTCCCG